>Ga0182739_1002634_pt1 | contig 16594 bp, 16 predicted proteins | sample eDN5th30CBELigBY_FD_128873 | JGI IMG/M metagenome (GOLD analysis project Ga0182739, IMG submission 128873) | Enriched backyard soil microbial communities from Emeryville, California, USA - eDNA 5th pass 30_C BE-Lig BY (version 2) (version 2) | ecosystem: Environmental > Terrestrial > Soil >... | reverse complement strand
GGTCACCAGCGACAAGACGATCGAGCTCGACGGCGTCACCTACCCCGTCATCGACGTCGAGATCTCCTCGGCCTCGCACCCGTTCTACACGGGCAAGCAGCGCATCATGGACTCGGCCGGCCGTGTCGAGAAGTTCAACCAGCGCTTCAAGAACTTCGGCTCCAAGTAAGCTCCGGCGCCGCGTCAGCGGCCGCAGCGAAGGCCCCGCTCCGGCGGGGCCTTCGTCGTTCCCGGATCTCGTCGGATGCCGTGCCGTCAGCGGATCGGCCAGCTGCCGTCGAGCGCGTCGTCGGCGTCGAGTCGGCCGATGCGGATGAAGTACTCCGTGAGGCTCTCGGCCTGCGAGCGCGCCCAGCCGATCTGCTGCGTGTGCAGCTCGTGGACCGAATGCGGCAGCGCGAACCGGTCTGCGAGCACCTGGGCGAGGCGGCCCGCGGCGATGGCGTCGGCTGACGCATCGTGCGCACCGTCGAGAGCGACGGCGTAGTGCGCCGCGACGACCTCCAGCGTGCGCTTGCCCTTGCGGTAGCGGTCGTACGCCTTGTCGAGCACGAGCGGGTCGATGACCGGCGACGGTTCGGCGATCGGGCGGATGCCGTGACGCAGCGCCTCGTGCTTGAGCAGGGAGAAGTCGTACGGCGCGTTGTAGGCGACGACGGGGATGCCCGCGTCGAACAGCGCCCGCAGCTCCGCGACGACCTCCGCGACGACCTCGGCCGCGAGACGCCCCTCCGCCCGTGCGCGATCCGTCGTGATCCCGTGGACGGCCGTCGCGCCCTCGGGGATGGGGATGCCCGGGTCGGCGAGCCACGTCCGCGCGTGTGTCACGTGGCCGCCGCGGTCCAGCACTCCGACGTGGGCGCTGACGATGCGGTCGGCCGTGACGTCGACGCCCGTCGTCTCGAGGTCGAACACGCCGACCGAGCTCGCCCACGCCGGCCGCGCCCGCGCCTCCGCCGCCGTGGCATCGGATGCGGCGGCATCGGGCGCGAAGAAGTCGTCGTCCCACAGGGGGAGCGGCTCGGGCTGCCTCGCATCCATGCTCCGACGCTACGACCCGGCACCGACATCGCATCGGACCGCCACGCACGACTCGTAGACTCGACGGATGGCCGTCCCCCACCCCTACGCCGATCGTCTCTCGCAGATCCCCGTCGAGCGGCGCGAGGCGGAGGTCCTCGGCGGCACGACCGCCTACTGGGTCTACGGTCCCGAGGACGCCGCCACGACCGTCATCGCGGTGCACGGCTTCCGCGGAGAGCACCATGGGCTCGAGCCCGTCGTCGCGTTCCTGGACGGCATCCGCGTGATCTCGCCCGATCTCCCCGGCTTCGGCGAGACGGCCCCGCTGCCCGGCCGCACCCACTCGCTCGACGCGTACGCGCAGTGGCTCACGGCCTTCGCGGCCGCCGTCGCGCCGGATGCCGACATCCTGGGGCACTCGTTCGGGTCGATCGTCGCGGCGGCCGCGGTCGCAGGCGGTCTGCCCACGGCGCGCCTCGTGCTGGTGAACCCGATCGGAGCCCCCGCCCTCGAGGGTCCCCGCGGCATCCTCACCCGGCTCGCCGTCTTGTACTACTGGGCGGGAGCGAGGCTGCCTCGCCGGATCGGCGAGGCGCTGCTGCGCAACGGTCTCGTCGTCCGCGTCATGAGCGTGTCGATGGCCAAGACGAAGGACGCGCAGCTGCGCCGCTTCATCCACGATCAGCACGACACCTATTTCTCCCGGTTCGCGGATCGCGACGTGCTCCACGACGCCTTCCTCGCCTCCGTCTCGCACGACGTGCGGGAGTTCGCGCCCGGCATCGACCAGCCGACCCTCCTCGTGGCCGCGGACCGCGACGACATCACCCCGATCGAGGCAGAGCGGCGGCTGCAGGCGCTGTTCCCGCGTGCCGAGCTCGTCGAGATCCCGGGCGTCGGCCACCTGATCCACTACGAGACGCCGCAGCAGGCGGCGCAGGCCGTCACGCGCTTTCTCGCGCCTTCCGACGCCGATACGCGTTGACGTTCATGCGATTGCCGCAGTTGCCGGTGTCGCAGTAGCGCTTCGACCCGTTCTTGGAGTAGTCGACGTACACCGAGAGGCAGTCGTCGGCGTCGCACACCCGCACGCGGTCCCACTGATCGGAGCGGATCACCTCGACGAAGGCCATCGCCGCCTCGACCAGCATGCGCGTCGCCAGCGGCGCGTTCTCCTCCGTCGCGTGGATGTGCCAGTCGTGACCGTCGTGGATGACCAGCTGGGGGAGGGCGCGTCCCCTGCGGAGCATGTCGTTGACGAGGGGGACGGCCGCGTCGCGGTCGACGTCCCAGACCCGGCGGAGGGGCGTGCGGATCGCCCGGACGGCGGCGAGCTCCTCCTCGTCGCGAAGCATGGCCCCGGTGTAGGGGAACTCGGTGAGGTAGGCGTCGAGATCGTCGTGCGAGGCGAGGCGGTCGGTCCCGTCGGAAGCGGTCTCGGGGAGCGTGTTCACGAGCGCGACGGCGGCGCGCAGCGACAGCTCGGTGTCACGAATGAAGACCATATTGACTCCTGACGTCGGCGGGCGCTACTGTCACCAGTGTAAACAATGGTCACTCATGACATAGCGTCCACAGAGGAACCCGTGACCCAGACCGCGCCCCTCCCCGTCATCGGCCCGCCCGTCGCCGCGCCGTCCTCCGCCGATGCCCGCACGCGCGGGCGAACGACGGGAATCGTCATGTCCGTCGCCTCCGCGCTCGCGTTCTCCTCCAGCGGTCCGCTCGTCAAGCCGCTGCTGGAGGCGGGCTGGTCGCTCTCCGCGGCCCTCATCGTCCGCATGGGCGTGGCCGGTCTCATCCTCTCGCCCGCCCTCGTGCGGGCCGTGCGGCGTGAGCGCTCCTTCCTGCGTCACCACGGCAGAGCGCTCATCGCCTTCGGACTCATCCCCGTCCTCGGCTGCCAACTGCTCTTCTTCTCCGCGATGCAGCGGATGCCGGTGGCCGTCGCGCTGCTCATCCAGTACCTCGCGCCGGTCTTCCTCGTCGGCTACGTCTGGCTCCGCACGCGCCGCGCGCCCTCCCGCCTCGTGATGGCGGGGTCGGTCGTGGCGATCACGGGACTCGTCCTCGTCGTCGACGTCTCGGGGGCGCGGTTCGACCTGCTGGGGACGATCTTCGCCCTCGGCGCGGCCCTGTGCGTGTGCGTCTACTTCGTCATGTCCGAGCGCACCGGCGACGACCTGCCGCCGCTCGCGCTCGCGTCCGGCGGGCTCCTCGTCGGCGCCGCGGCCATGGGCGTGCTGTCGCTGCTCGGACTGCTGCCCTTCGCCGCGCCCGACGTGACGGTGAGCTTCCAGGGGATCGACGTCCCCGGGTGGCTGCCGCTGCTGTGGGTCGGGGCCGTCGCGACGACCCTCGGCTACGCACTGGGCGTCATGGCGGTGCCGCGCATCGGATCGCGCCTGGCATCCTTCGTCGGGCTGTCCGAAGTGCTGTTCGCGCTGCTGTTCGCCTGGCTGCTGCTCGGAGAGACGCCGGGCGTCGTCCAGTTCGTCGGTGGCGCGATCCTCCTGGCGGGGGTCGTGCTCGTGCGCCTGGACACCCGGGCGCCGGGACTCACGGTTCCCGTCGAGCCGCTTCCAGGAGAGGGCGCACCCGATAGCCGATGACCTCGCCCATCACCAGCGAGGTCTCGGTACGCTCGACGCCGTCGATCGCGAGGATGCGGGCGTCGACCGTGAACAGATGCTGCGTGTCGTGCGCGGCCACGCGGGCCATCAGGTCGACCTGTCCGCTCAGCCCGTGGCACTGCAGCACCTCGGGGATGAGGGCGAGCTCGCTCGTGATCCGGGGCAGCTCCGCCTGCCGGACGACGATGCTCACCATCGCCTCGATGGGGTAGCCGAGCGCGTCGGGCGACATGGCCCGCTCGAAGGATCCGAACACTCCGGAGCGCTCCAGCTTCGCCATGCGGGCCTGCACCGTGTTGCGCGACAGGCCGAGCCTCTCCGCGAGCGCGACGACCGTCGCGCGGTGATCGTCGGCGAGGGCGTTCAGCAGCTCGAGATCGACGTGATCGAGAGAACCCATAGTGCCAAACAATAGCAGCGCGCTGACGCACAGCTTGCGCAACATGCTCAACACCTGGTCGCTTGCTTGAGCTAGGTGCGATGGCGACGTAGCCTCGGGATCACCGGCGACGCAGCCGGACGCACTGTGCACCGGCCAGTCTGCTCACGAGGCGGACGGCCGAGAACAGAAGGGACGACGATGACGTACACCCCGATCACCGATACCGAGCGGCTCCTCTCTCTCGACGAACCGCTTCAGCTCCTCACCCCGGACGGCAGACGGCGGCACGACCCGCAGCTGGACGAGTGGGCCGACGACCTCGACGCGACGGCCCTGCGCGGTCTGTACCGCGACATGGCGATCGCCCGCCGGGTCGACGCGGAAGGCGTCGCGCTGCAGCGGCAGGGCCAGCTGGGCCTGTGGGCCCCGGCGCAGGGCCAGGAGGCGGTCCAGATCGGCACCGCCCGCGCCTGTCGCCGCGACGACTTCCTCTTCCCGAGCTACCGGGAACTCGGCGTGCTGCTCGTGCGCGGCGCGGCACCCGCCGACACGGTGCTCACGTGGCGAGGCGAGGTGCCCTCGACCTTCGACCCCTACGCGCTCGACGTCGCGCCGCCGCAGATCATCATCGGTGCGCAGAGCCTGCATGCCGTCGGCTACGCGATGGGTATCCAGCGCGACGAGACCGACCAGGTCGCCGTGGCCTACTTCGGCGACGGCGCGACCAGTCAGGGCGACGTCAACGAGGCGATGGTGTTCGCCTCATCGTTCGCGAGCCCCGTCGTCTTCGTCTGCTCGAACAACCAGTGGGCGATCTCGGAGCCCGTGACGGTCCAGGCGAAGCACCCGATCGCCGGCCGGGCGCCGGGCTTCGGCATCCCGAGCCTGCGCGTCGACGGCAACGACGTCATCGCCTGCACCGCCGCGATGCGCTGGGCGCTCGATCACGCGCGCTCCGGCGAGGGGCCCGCCTTCCTCGAGGCGGTCACCTACCGCATGGGGCCGCACACGACCTCCGACGACCCCACGCGCTACCGGTCCGCCGACGACGTCGAGCAGTGGCGAGCACGCGATCCGCTCACGCGCCTGGAGGCGCATCTGCGCTCGATGGACGCCTTCGACGACGCCTTCACCGCCGCCGTGGACGCGGACGCACTCGCCTACACGACCGAGATGCGCGCCGCCGCGATCGGCGCCGTCACGAAGCCCGCGCTCGCGCTCCTCGACGACGTGTACGCGACCCCGCACACGGGCCTCGCCGAGCAGCGCGCGCACTTCGCCGCGTACCTCGACGGCTTCGCCGACGAGAGCGCGTCGTCGGAGGAGGTGGCGGGATGACCCAGCTCACGATGGGAAAGGCGCTCGGCGCAGGGCTTCGCCGGGCGATGGCCGACGACGACCGCGTCCTGCTCATGGGAGAGGACATCGGGCGGCTCGGCGGCGTCTTCCGCATCACCGACGGGCTGCTCGACGAGTTCGGAGGCAAGCGCGTGATCGACACGCCGCTTGCCGAGTCCGGAATCGTCGGGACGGCGGTCGGGCTCGCGTTCCGCGGGTTCCGGCCCGTCGTGGAGATCCAGTTCGACGGGTTCGTCTATCCCGCGTTCGACCAGATCGTGTGCCAGGTCGCCAAACTCCACTACCGCACCCGCGGCAGGGTCAAGATGCCGATCACGATCCGCATCCCGTGGGCGGGCGGCGTCGGCGCCGCCGAGCATCACTCCGAGTCGCCCGAGGCGTACTTCGTCCACACCGCGGGCCTGCGTGTCGTCGCCGTGTCGAACCCGCAGGACGCCTACACGATGCTGCGGCAGGCGATCGCCTCGGACGACCCGGTCGTGTTCTTCGAGCCCAAGCGGCTCTACCACTCCAAGGGCGAGGTCGACCTCGACGCCCATCTGGCCGACGCGCCGCCCATGGGGGTGGCCCGCGTCGTGCGGGAGGGATCCGACGTCACGCTCCTGACCTACGGCGCGCAGGTGGGGGTCGCGCTCGACGCGGCGACGGCGGCCGAGGACGAGGGCGTGTCGATCGAGGTCATCGACCTGCGCTCGCTCTCGCCCGTCGACTACCGCACCGTCACGGCATCGGTGCGCAAGACCGGCCGCGTCGTGGTGACGCACGAGGCGGCGCGCGAGGCGGGTGTGGCGGCGGAGCTGATCACGAGCGTCACGGAGAAGTGCTTCCACTATCTCGAGGCCGCTCCGGTGAGGGTCACCGGCCACGACATCCCCTACCCGCCCGCCAAGCTGGAGAAGCACCATCTGCCCGACCTGGATCGCATCCTCGACGCCGTCGACCGCGTGCTGGGCCGGCCCAACAGCCTCTCGGAGGTGGTCCTGTGATCGCGGAGTTCCGGCTGCCCGACCTGGGTGAAGGGCTTCCCGAGGCGGAGATCGTGCAATGGCTCGTCGCCCCGGGAGACCCCGTCGCGCTCAACCAGACGATCGCGGAGGTCGAGACGGCGAAGGCCATCGTCGAGCTGCCGTCGCCGTTCGCGGGCGTGGTCGGCGAGCTCAAGCACGCCGCCGGCGACGTCGTCGCTGTCGGCGAGCCGCTCATCGTGTTCGAGGTGGACGGCGACCCGTCCGGAGAGCCCGCGCCGAGCGCGCCCGACGCCGTAGTGGCCGCGCCGTCGACGGGGGAGACGCAGGACCCGCCGAACCTCGTCGGCTACGGTGCGCCGCCCCGGTCGACCTCCCGTCCGCAGCGCCGCGCCCGCGGCGGCGGCCGCATCCCCGCGGCGGACACCCTCGTGCTCGAGGCGGCGCCGCATGACGCCGTCCCCGATGCGGCACCCGAGGACACCCGCCACGAGCGTCCCCGCTCGACGCCGCCCGTGCGGAAGCTCGCGAAGGATCTCGGCGTCGATCTCGCCCTCGTCGAGGCATCGGGCGTGTCGGGCCTGATCACGCGCGCCGACGTCGAGGAGTACGCGGCGCGCGTGGGCGGGGCGCCGTCGACCGCGCCGGTGCAGGCGCCCGCGGACCGTGTGCCGGCGGCCACGGCGCCGCCGGGCGCCCGCGAGACACGCATCCCTATCCGGGGAGTCCGCAAGGCGACCGCCGCCGCGATGGTCCGGAGCGCGTTCACCGCGCCCCACGTCACGACGTTCCTCACGGTGGACGTCACCGCCACCGTGAGCCTGCTCGACGCGCTGCGCGCCGACCGGCGTCTGGAGGGGCATCGCATCGGCGTGCTCGCGATCGTCGCGAAGGCCGTCTGCCTCGCGCTGTCACGGCATCCCGAGCTCAACTCGCGCTGGGATGAGGAGGCGGCGGAGATCGTCCAGTACCACTACGTGAACCTCGGGATCGCCGCCGCGACCGAGCGCGGACTGGTCGTGCCCAACATCAAGGACGCGGACGCCCTCGATCTGACAGGTCTCGCCGACGCGATCGGCGACCTCGCCCAGACCGCCCGCGCGGGGCGCTCCGCGATCGACCAGCTCATGGGAGGGACGTTCTCGATCACGAACTTCGGCGTCTTCGGGGTCGACGCGGGCACGCCCATCCTGAACCCGGGGGAGGCCGGCATCCTCGGGGTCGGTGCCGTGCGGCGTCAGCCGTGGGAGCACGAGGGCGCGATCGCGCTGCGCGACGTCATGACCCTCAGCCTGTCGTTCGATCACCGGCTCGCCGACGGCGAGCAGGGCTCGAAGTTCCTGCGTGACGTGGCCGACGTCCTGCGCGAGCCCGGACGGGCGATGCTGCTGCGCTGACAACCGCACATCCGAGGCGGCCCTCGTCTTCCGCGCATTTCTCAGGAACGCGACCGGCTGCCCCGGACGCGGGGCGCGGGATCGCGCTGTCCGCGGGGCCGGGGCCGGGCGTGGTTCCTGAGAAGTGCGCGTCGCCCGGAGTGGATGCCGCGGCAGCCGCAGGTGAGTGCCGGCATCGGCGGAGCTCTCCGGGGCCGGGACCCTCTGCGGCTGACTCGGCCCCGCGCGTCCTCCGCGCCCAAGGTGTTCCCGGGTGGGCGGCGCATTTCTCAGGAACATTGTCAGTGGCCGCGGGCGCGGGGCGCGGGATCGCGTCGCGCGCGGGTGCTTCCCTGTGGGTGGTTCCTGAGAAGTGCGCGCCGGGGATGAGGGTACGGGAGCCGGACCGTGCGACTGCGTCGGCTCGCGACCGGTGCGGACGCGCTAGACCGACAGGGAGGCGATCGCCATGTCGCGGAGGATGCCGTGCATCTCGGCGCTGTCGGCCGTGCCGCGCGCCGCCCTCACCGTGTGGGGTGTGGAGTTGATGAGGCCGAGGCACGCGTGCGCCCGGACGCGCAGCTCGTCCTCGCCGCGGCCGCGGTGCAGGCGCCCGAGGACGCCGGTCCACACATCGACATAGGCGCGCTGCAGCTCGCGCACGACCTGCCTGTCATCCGGGGCGAGGCTGGCGAGGTCGCGGTCCTGCACGCGGATGACGTCGGCATCCGCGAGGGCGAACTCGACGTGGAAGTCGACGAGGGCGGCGAGCTGGGAGCTCGCGTCGGGAAGCCCAGAGACGACCCGGCTGCCGCCTGCGAGCAGCCGTTCGCTGACGCCCACGAGGATCTCGGCGAGCAGCGCCTGCTTGTTGGCGAAGTGACGGTAGACGGCCGGGCCGCTCACGCCGACGGCGGCGCCGAGCTCTTCGAGGCTGACGCCGCTGAAGCCGCGGGCGGCGAAGAGGCTCGCGGCCGCGCGCAGGAGGGAGCGATGTCTCTCGGCCTTCGCGCGGCCCCGCTCGGTGACACCCGTTGCCATCTCAGTTAATCCTCGCTAACCTGTGAGAGTCAGTTAGGGAAGGCTAACCGGCTGGGTCGGCACAGGACAACAGCCGTGACGCGATCGTGACGTCGATGGAGATGACATGAGTTCGATGGAGCAGGACCGGGGACTGAGCGACGAGGAGCGGGAGCTCGCGCACCTCGTGCGGCAGTTCGCCGATGAGGTCGTCGCCCCCGCGGCATACGAGGCGGATCGCACGAAGACGCTGCCGCTCGATGTCGTGGCGCAGATGGGCGAGCTCGGCCTGTTCGGCCTGCCGTTCCCCGAGGAGTACGGCGGTCAGGGCGGGGACTACTTCGCACTCTGCCTGGCGATCGAAGCCCTCGCGCGCGTCGATCAGTCGATCGCGATCACCCTCGAAGCAGCCGTCAGCCTCGGCGCCATGCCCGTCTTCCGCTTCGGCACCGAGCAGCAGAGGCGGGAGCTCCTGCCGCCTCTGCTCAGCGGCACGGCGCTGGCGGGCTTCGGGCTCACCGAGCCGGAAGCCGGATCGGATGCCGGAGCGACCCGCACGACCGCCCGCCTGGAGCAGGGCGAATGGGTGATCGACGGAGCCAAGCAGTTCATCACGAACTCCGGGACGGCCATCACCCGCTTCGTGACGGTGACGGCCGTCACGGGGGAGCAGGAGGGACGCAAGGAGATCTCGACGATCATCGTGCCGTCGGGGACACCGGGGTTCACGGTCGGCCCGGCCTACGACAAGGTCGGATGGCACGCCTCCGACACGCACCCCCTGTCCTTCAGCGGCGCCCGCGTCCCGGAGGCGAACCTGCTCGGAGAGCGAGGCCGCGGCTTCGCGAACTTCCTGCACATCCTCGACGAGGGACGCATCGCGATCGCCGCGCTGTCGACGGGCGCGGCCGAGGGATGCCTGGAGGCCGCGGTCGACTACGCGAAGCAGCGGACCGTGTTCGGCGAGCCGCTGGCCTCCCGCCAGAGCATCCAGTTCACGCTCGCGCGCATGCAGCAGCGCGTGCACGTCGCCCGCCTCTCGTGGCAGCACGCCGCGCGACTGCGCGACGCGGGGAGACCCTTCAAGACGGCCGCCGCGATCGCCAAGCTGACCGCCAGCGACGCCGCGATGGACAACGCGCGCGAGGCGACCCAGATCTTCGGCGGAAACGGGTTCATGAACGAGTATCCGGTGGCGCGCCACTATCGCGACTCGAAGATCCTCGAGATCGGCGAGGGGACGAGCGAGGTCCAGCTGCTCGTGATCGCCCGTGCGCTCGGTGTGGCCTGAACGGGTAGCGTGACAGCGTGACGACCGAACACCCGCCCTTCGACCTCGGCCCGGCGCTCCTGTTCTGCCCCGCCGATCGCCCCGAGCGCTTCGAGAAGGCCGCCGGCCGGGCGGATGCCGTGATCCTCGATCTGGAGGATGCCGTCGCCCCGTCGGCCAAGACCGCGGCGCGGGGGCACGTGATCGACGCGCCCCTCGACCCGGCGCGCGTCATCGTGCGCGTCAACCCCGTCGGCAGCGACGAGTTCGCCGCCGACCTCGCGACGCTGTCCCAGACCGACTACCGGACGATCATGATCGCGAAGTCGGAGTCCGCCAAGCACCTCCGCCGGATCGACCCGCGCTTCCGCGTCGTCGCGCTGTGCGAGACGGCCAAGGGAGTGGCGTCGGCTGAGAAGATCGCCGCCGAGCAGAACGTGGTCGCGCTGATGTGGGGCGCGGAGGACCTCGTCGCCTCGCTGGGCGGCACGTCCAGCCGCAAGCGCAAGGGCGGCTACCGCGACATCGCGCGCTACGCGCGGTCGCGCGTGCTCATGGCGGCGGGGGCGAGCGGCAAGGCCGCGATCGACGCCGTGCACCTTGACATCGGAGACGAGCGGGGCCTGCGGCGGGAGGCCGAGGATGCCGCGGCGAGCGGGTTCGCCGCCACGGCGTGCATCCATCCGGGGCAGGTCGCCACGATCCGCGCGGCGTACCGGCCGGACGCGGGCGAGCTGGCGTGGGCGCGGGCGGTGCTGGCCGCCGCGGCGAACGAGGGCGGAGTGTTCCGCTTCGACGGGCTGATGGTGGACGAGCCCGTCCTCCGTCACGCGCGCGCGCTGCTGAGCCGCGCGCAGTGACCCCTCAGGCTGCGACGCTCAGGCCGTGACGCCGACGTAGTCGAGGAGGCTGAGCCGGTCGCGCTCCATCAGGAACGTGTGGGCGGAGCCGTTCTCCAGTCGCTCGCCCTCGGCGGGGAACGCGCCACCGGTCGCGTGGCGGATGAGCTCGCGGATGAGTGCGCCGTGGGAGACGACGATGAGCGACGGCGCGACGGGGAACGTCTCGTGCCGCGCGTCCCTGATGACCTCGCGCAGGCCGGCCAGCGCACGCACCCGGACATCCGCCCACGCCTCCGCGCGAGGCACCTCGGCCTGGTGCCAGTCGCCCCATCGCTCGCGGAACTCCGTCACGCCCACGCCCTCCGCGTCGCCGTAGCTGCGCTCGCGCAGCGACGCGTACGTCCGCGGCGGCGTGACGCCGAACTCGCCGGCGATGATCGTCGCGGTCTCCTGTGCCCGGGAGAGGTCGCTGGAGGACACGACGAGGGGGGCGTCGCCGGCCAGCTGCTCCCGCAGCCGGAGCGCGGCGGCGCGTGCCTGCGCTCTGCCGGTGTCGTTGAGTGGGATGTCGGTGGAGCCCTGGATGAGGCGACGGGCGTTCCAGTCGGTCTCACCGTGGCGGACGAGGGTCAGGGTGGTCACCCTTCGAGCCTAACCTCGCCGCGGAGGGCCGCCGGCCGGATCAGCGGTGGGCGGACAGGCGTTCGCCGATCGCCCGCAGCACCTCCGTCGTGCCCGCGTCGATCTTGACCGTCGCGGCGGCGTCCGCGCGGGTCTTACCGCGGTTGACGATCACGACGGGAAGCCGGCGGCGGCGCGCGCGCTCGACGAGCCGCACGCCCGAGTTGACGGCCAGCGACGATCCCGCCACCAGGAGGGCGTCGCTCGTGTGGACGAGCTGCTCGGCCTCCCGGAACTTCTCCAGCGGGACGTACTCTCCGAAGAACACGACGTCGGGCTTGAGCATGCCGCCGCAGACGCTGCACACCGGCACGACGAAACCGTCGCTCGTCTCCGGGAGCACATCGCCGTCAGGGCCCAGGGCGACCCCCTCGGGGACGGTGATCCACGGGTTGTCGGCCTCGACGCGGACCGCGAGGTCGCGGCGATCGAAGACCTGACCGCAGTGGGTGCACAGGACGCGTCGCATCGTGCCGTGCAGCTCGACGACGCGCCGGCTCCCCGCCCGCACGTGCAGTCCGTCGACGTTCTGGGTCACGATTCCCGTCGCGATGCCCTCGCGCTCCCACGTCGCCAGCGCCTCGTGGCCGCCGTTCGGGCTCGCCGCGGCGAACGCGCGCCAGCCGAGATGGCTGCCCACCCAGTAGCGGCGGCGTGCCGACTCGCTGGAGAGGAACTGCTGCACCGTCATCGGAGTGCGCACGGGAGCGCCCTTGCCCCGGTAGTCGGGGATGCCGGAGTCGGTGGACACCCCGGCGCCGGTCAGCACCGCGACACGTCGTCCGGCGAGCGCGTCGACGGCGCGGTCGACGGCACGTTCCGTCACGTTGTCGAGTTCGAGCACAGTCGTCATCGTGGATCCCTCCGGCGGTGCCTCGCCTGAAGACTACGCCCCGACGTTTTCGGGGATGTTACGGCGTGCCACAGTGGACGCATGCCCTCTTCCCTCGCGAGCGTCGTACGGATCGCCGACCCGCACGACGCACGGCTCGCCGACTACCGCGACCTCACTGACGTCGCGCTCCGGCGGGTCCTCGAACCCGACGGCGGCCTGTACATCGCCGAGTCGGCGAAGGTGATCTCCCGCGCGCTCGCCGCCGGGCACCGTCCGAGATCGGTCCTCGTGCAGGAGAAGTGGCTCGACGACGTCGTGGGGCTGCTCGAACAGCACGAGGCTCCCGCTCCCGTGTACGTCGTGACGGATGCCGTCGCCGAGACCCTCACGGGCTACGCCGTCCACCGCGGCGCACTCGCCGCCATGCACCGCCCTGTGCTGCCGGGGGTGGCCGAGGTCGTCGCGGGGGCGCGCACGGTGCTGATCCTCGAGGACATCGTGGACCACTCCAACGTCGGCGCCGCCTTCCGCGGCGCGGCGGGGCTCGGTGCCGATGCCGTCCTCGTCACCCCGCGCTGCGCCGACCCGCTCTACCGGCGGAGTGTGCGCGTGAGCATGGGCACCGTCTTCCAGGTGCCGTGGACGCGACTGCCCGAGTGGCCGGAGGCGCGTGGCGTCCTGCACGCGTCGGGACTGCACCTGGCCGCCCTCGCCCTCGACGATGGGGCTGTGCCGCTCGACGAGTTCGCCGCCGCCCGGCCGGATCGGGTCGGGCTGCTGCTCGGGGCGGAGGGAGACGGGCTGTCGCGCCGCGCGCTGGAGGCCGCCGACACGATCGTCACCATCCCGATGGCCGGTGGCGTGGACTCCCTCAACGTCGCCGCCGCCTCGGCCGTCGCCCTGTGGGCCCTGCGCCCCGCGGGGTGAGGCGTTTCGTCTCGCTGCGCTCGCTCAACGTCCGGTGAGGCGTTTCGTCTCGCTGTGCTCGCTCGACGGCCGGGAGGCGTTTCGTCTCGCTGCGCTCGCTCAACGTCCGGGAGGGCCGCCATCCGGGCGTTGAGCGAGGGAGCGCAGCGACCGAGACGAAACGGCGGTGCTCGCCCGGGTCAGACGGGCGTGCCCGGGCCGGCGTTGCGGTCCGCGCCGGGGAGGACCGTCTCGACGGGGAGCGGCTCCGGGCGCTTGGCCGACACGTTGTCGCCCGACGACTGATGCCGCAGCCGGCGCAGCACCCACGGGACGAGGTGCTGACGCGCCCACACGATGTCGTTCCCACGGGCTTCGCGCCACGTCAGCGACGGCAGCGCGTCGGGCTGCATGGGCCGCAGATCGTGGGGCACGTTCAGGGCGCGCAGCACCATCCGCGCGATCTCGTGGTGGCCCAGCGCGTTGTAGTGCAGGCGGTCGTCGTCGAAGAAGCGCATGTCCTGCACCTCCTTGAGCGCCCACTGGTCGGCGACGATGCAGTCGTGGCGGTCGGCGATCGCGCGGATGTTCTCGTTGTAGATGGCGACCCGGCCGCGGATGCTGCGGAACACCGGTGTGAAGTTCGTGTCGATCCCTGTGAACACGACGACCGTGGCGCCTTGCGACGAGAGTCGCACGACGGCGTCCTCGAACTGCGCCGCGACAGCATCCGGGTCACCGCCGGGGCGGATGACGTCGTTGCCGCCGGCGGAGAACGTCACGAGGTCCGGCGTGAGGGCGACGGCGGGCTCCACCTGGTCGGCGATGATCTGCCCGATGAGCTTGCCGCGCACGGCGAGGTTCGCGTAGGCGAAGTCGTCGACCTGGGAGCCGAGCACCTCCGCGACGCGGTCGGCCCAGCCGCGATGACCGTCGGCGGTTCCCGGGATCGGGTCGCCGATGCCCTCGGTGAACGAGTCGCCGATCGACACCATGCGGCGCCACGGGTGCGCCGTCTCGTTGGGGACGTAGGGGGAGCGGTGGTCGTCGGCGGTCGGTTCGTTCCTGCGCATGCTTCTTCCTCGACTCGTGGTCGCTACGAGGCTACTCGTCATGACCGACGATGTCGGCGAGAGCGTCTAGGGTGGTCACTCGTGACAGGGGAAGATCAGACGCATTTCGGCAGCTTCGCTGCCGAGCATCTGTCCCCCTCGTTCCCGCAGCGGGCGCCGTGGGGAACGGCGCAGAGCCTTCGCGCCTGGCAGGCCGAGGCGCTGGAGGAGTACTTCGCGGCCGACGGTCCCGACGGCGTCGGCAAGGGGCCGCGCGACTTCCTCGCCGCCGCGACCCCTGGTGCGGGCAAGACGACGTTCGCGCTGCGCCTGGCCTCCGAGCTGCTGCGGCGGGGCGTCGTCGACCGCATCGTCGTCGTGGCGCCGACCGAGCACCTGAAGACGCAGTGGGCGGATGCCGCGGCGCGCGTGTCCATCCGCCTCGACCCCCGCTTCAGCAACCGTCACCATGCGCCGGCCCGGCACTATCACGGCGTCGCCGTGACCTACGCCCAGGTCGCCGTGAAGGCGTCGGTGCACCAGCGGCTCACGATGGACGCACGCACCCTCGTGATCCTCGACGAGGTGCACCACGGCGGCGACGCCCTCAGCTGGGGCGACGCGCTGCGCGAGGCATACGGCCGCGCGACACGTCGTCTGCTGCTGTCGGGGACGCCGTTCCGCAGCGACACGGCGCCGATCCCCTTCGTGGAGTACCACCCGAACGCGAAGGGCATCCGGCTCTCCCGCACCGACTACAACTACGGCTACGGCCGGGCACTCGCCGACGGCGTCGTCCGGCCCGTCCTGTTCCTCGTCTACGCGGGGAAGATGCGCTGGCGCACCCGCGCGGGCGACGAGCTGGAAGCCCACCTCGGCCAGGACAACACGAAGGACGTCACGGCCCAGGCATGGCGGACGGCCCTTGACCCGGAGGGGGACTGGATCCCGGCCGTCCTGCAGTCCGCCGACCGCCGGCTGAGCGAGGTGCGGCAGGACGTCCCGGATGCCGGCGGCCTCGTCATCGCGACCGACCAGACGGCCGCGCGGGCCTACGCCGCGATCCTCCGGGAGATCACGGGCGAGCAGCCGGCCGTCGTCCTCTCGGACGACAAGGCGGCCTCCGGCAGGATCGAGACCTTCGCGCAGTCGACCACGCGGTGGATGGTCGCGGTGCGGATGGTGTCCGAGGGCGTCGACGTCCCGCGCCTCGCGGTGGGGGTGTACGCGACGAGCGCCTCCACGCCGCTGTTCTTCGCGCAGGCCATCGGCCGCTTCGTGCGGGCGCGGCGGCGCGGGGAGACCGCATCCGTCTTCCTCCCCAACGTGCCGCAGCTGCTCCAGCTGGCCGGTGAGCTCGAGCGCGAGCGCGATCACGCGCTCGACCGCGAGAGCGACGGAGAGGACGGCCTCGACGACGACCTCCTCGACGCCGCGGAGCGCGAGGAGAAGGCTTCCGACGACCTCACCGAGGAGTTCTCGTACCAGGCGCTCGGATCCGTCGCCCACTTCGACCGCGTGCTGTACGACGGCAAGGAGTTCGGTCAGCTGGCCGTGCCCGGAACGCCCGAGGAGGAGGAGTTCCTGGGACTGCCGGGGCTGCTCGAACCCGAGCACGTGCACGAGCTGCTCATGCAGCGGCAGGCGCGCCAGTCGCGCCACCGGCGGCTGCGGGAGCGTTCTGCGGAGCCCCCCGACGCCATCGAGGAGGCGCCGGAGCTCCCTGCGCCCCTCCATCGGACGCTCCGGGAGCAGCGGCAGCTGCTCAACAGCCTCGTCGGCCTCTACGCCAGGCAGAGCGGCGAGCCGCACGGCGCGGTCCACGCGGAGCTGCGGCGGGTGTGCGGGGGGCCCGAGGTCGCGCGGGCGACCGTGGCCCAGCTGCAGTCGCGGATCGACGTCCTGCGTCGTCGTGTGCGCGCCTGAGGCCTAGACTTCGCGGATGACCGCCGCCTACACGTTCGTGTCGCGATGGCGGGCGCCGGCGACGCGGGAGCGGTGCTGGGACGTGCTCTCGGCAACGCTGTCGCAGCGCGCAGGGGCACGCGATCCGGCGTTGCCGTGGTGGCCGGCCGTCGCGATCGTCGGGGCGCCGCCGCGGATCGAGCCGGGGGCCGTCGTCCGGCTCGACGTGCGCAGCCCCCTCGGCTACCGGCTGCGCGTACGGCTCGAGCTGACCCGCGTGGATGCGCCGGGCTCGCTGGCGGCGGTGAGCGAGGGCGACCTGCGCGGCGAGGGGACCCTCGACAT
>Ga0182739_1002631_pt1 | contig 16612 bp, 14 predicted proteins | sample eDN5th30CBELigBY_FD_128873 | JGI IMG/M metagenome (GOLD analysis project Ga0182739, IMG submission 128873) | Enriched backyard soil microbial communities from Emeryville, California, USA - eDNA 5th pass 30_C BE-Lig BY (version 2) (version 2) | ecosystem: Environmental > Terrestrial > Soil >... | reverse complement strand
CCTTCTCGTCGAGGACGAGGAGGGGTTGCGCGGGCTCAATGCGCGCGGCCTCGCCTCGCGCGGCTACACGGTGCTGGAGGCCGGCAATGGGCTCGAAGCCATCGAAGTGTTGAATGAGCGCGGCGGCGAAGTCGACCTCGTCGTCTCCGACGTCGTGATGCCCGAGATGGACGGGCCGACGCTGCTCAAGGAAATGCGCAAGCTCAATCCCGACCTCAAGATGATCTTCGTTTCGGGATATGCCGAGGACGCGTTCGAGAAGAACCTCCCCGAGGGCGGGCAGTTCGCCTTCCTCCCGAAGCCGTTCACGCTCAAGCAGCTTGCGGCGGTCGTGAAGGAGACGATCGGGGGCTGAGGCGCGTCGAGCCCCCTCGCCTTCGAGCGGCATCGTCGGCACCATGCTCCGACAACAAACGCCGCCTCGTCCCATTCAAGGGGTACCCCGCAATCAACCTCTTCCCGGCATCACGGGATCGCTATATTTTCGAGAAGCGTGACGCCAGCCCGCGAAGCGCGATGCAAACGGGTCCAGGATGTTCGATCGCGAACCGATCCTCGTCGACCTGGCCCTGCAAGGTGGCGGCTCGCACGGCGCCTTCACCTGGGGTGTTCTCGATCGCTTCCTGGAAGAGCCCTGGCTGCGGATTGACGGGATTTCAGGCACATCCGCTGGCGCGATGAACGCCGCAGCGCTGGCCTATGGCTATTCGCTGGACGGAAGCGCGGGCGCGCGTCGGGCGCTGGAAGAATTCTGGCGCCGCGTCGCGGAGGCGGGCCGCCTGAGCCCGATCCAGCGCGCACCGATGGACCTCATCATGGGGCGCTGGACGCTCGACAATTCCCCGAGCTACCTCGCCATCGACATGATGTCGCGGCTGTTCTCGCCCTACGACCTCAATCTGACCGGATGGAACCCGCTCCGCCGCATCCTCACCGACGGTGTCGACTTCAGCAAGATCGCGGGGTCGCCGATCAAGCTCTTCATCACCGCGACGAACGTGGCCACCGGCCGCGCCCGCGTATTCAGGAACCAGGATCTGACGCCGGAGGCGCTGATCGCGTCGGCCTGCCTGCCGACCATGTTCCAGGCGATCGAGATCGACGGCGCGGCCTATTGGGACGGCGGCTATTCCGGCAACCCGACGATCACGCCGCTGATACGCGAATGCACCTCGCAGGACACGATCATCGTCCCGATCAATCCGATCGTGCGCCCGGATCTGCCACGCGCTGCGAGCGAAATCCTCAACCGCCTGAACGAAGTCGCGTTCAACGCCGTCCTGATCAAGGAATTGCGCATGATCGCGCTTCTGCGGCGGGTCGCCGATCCCGGTGACGAGGAGGGAAAGAAGTGGGCCGGGATGCGCGTCCACCGCGTCGCGAACGACGTCATGAAAGTGTTGAACGCCTCTTCCAAACTGATCGCCGAATGGGATTTCTTCTGCCTGCTGCGGGAGGAGGGCCGCCGATCGGCGCAGTCCTTCCTGGAGCATCACGCAATGGATCTCGGACAGCGCTCCACGCTCGACCTCGACGTCTTTCTGGAGGGCGTCTGACAGGAGATAGGCCGCCATGGCCCTGGCCGGAATCCTCATAGCGCTCGCATTGCTGGTCTGGCTGGCCTATCGGGGCGGCAGCGTGCTGCTGCTCGCGCCGGTCGCGGCGTTGATCGCAGCCGCCATCTCGCGCGAACCGCTGCTCGCGAACTGGACGCAGGTCTTCATGGTGAGCGCCGCGCAGTTCGTGGCGCAGTTCTTTCCGATCTTTCTGCTCGGTGCGGTGTTCGGCAAGCTGATGGAGGACAGCGGGTCGGTTTCGTCGATCGCGCACTTCATGACCGACAAGCTCGGAGCACACCGCGCGGTGCTCGCGGTCGTGCTCGCAGGTGCGATCGTAACCTATGGCGGCGTGAGCCTGTTCGTCGCCTTCTTCGTGCTGGCGCCAATGGCGCAGGCCCTGTTCCGCACAGCCGCGATCCCGCGCCGACTGATGCCGGCCGCGCTCGCGCTCGGCACCTCGACATTCACCATGTCGGCGCTGCCCGGCACGCCGGCGATCCAGAATGCGATCCCGATGCCGTTCTTCGGCACCACGCCGTTTGCCGCGCCGGGCCTCGGCGTCATCGCGTCGGCGATCATGCTCGGTTTCGGCCTGTGGTGGCTCGTCCGCGCCGAAACAAGGGCGCGTGCCGCCGGCGAAGGTTTTGGCGGCGACAGCGCAATCAATGCCGACGTCGAACGCGCCGAAAAAGCCGTCGATGACGGGATCAATCGCGAGCGCGCGACGCTCGCGGGCGAGTTCGACATGGCCGAGATCCGGCACGGGCGGATCAGCGATACCCCCCCGCCGATCGTGCTCGCGGCCTTGCCATTGATCGTGGTGGTCACTGTCAATCTGGCGATGTCGATCTTCATCCTGCCGCGGCTCGACACCGCGTTCCTGGCAGAGGAGCGCTGGGGCTCGACGTCGCTTCCCGCCGTCGGCGGTGTATGGGCGGTGGTGGTGGCACTCGCGGCCGCCATTGTGACGCTGATCGCCATCAACATGCGACGGCTGCCGGCCTTGCGCGAAAGCCTCGGCGCGGGCGCGCATGCGTCGGTCCTGCCGGCCATGAGCGTCGCCAGCCTGGTTGGCTTCGGCGCGGTCATCGCCGGCCTGCCGGCGTTTGCCATCGTTCGTGACTGGGTGCTCGCGATCGAGGGCGGTCCGCTGGTCTCGCTGGCCATCGCGACCAACGTCCTCGCCGCTCTGACCGGTTCGGCCTCGGGCGGACTCACCATTGCGCTCGACGCTCTCGGCGCGACCTATATGCGTCTCGCCGCGGAGCATGGCATCGACCCCGCACTGCTGCATCGCGTCGCCGTGATCAGCGCCGGCACGCTCGACAGCCTGCCGCATAACGGCGCGGTGGTGACGCTGCTCGCGGTGTGCGGATCGACGCATCGGGAGAGCTATTTCGACATCGTGATGGTGGCGATCGTCGGCGCCATCGTCGCGCTCGTCGCCGTGATCGTGCTCGGCTCCCTGTTCGGATCGTTCTGAGGCCCGACAGCGCGTTACGACGAGGCGAACCGTGCGTGCCTCGACGGCAGCGTTGTGACTACTCCTTTGGCGGCGCCCGCATCGAGAGGAAAAAGGTCAGCGCCGCGATCATGAGGGACAGTGCCGCCGCCAGCGACAGCAGATCGCTCTGTCCCGCTCTCTCCACCGCCTCGCGCAGGAACAGCACTGCCAGCACGGCAACCACGATGCTGACGAGGTGTCTCTTGAGATCGTCGAAATCCTGGATCTTGAGCCAGCGGGGCAGCGGCAGCGTGTCATCGACAAAGAGCGTATAGAGACCGAGGCCGATGATCTGGGCCACGATGGCGATCAGGAACACATCGACCGCCTCGATCAGCCCGACCGCAAGCGCCTTGTCGGCGGTCGGGAGTGTCGCGTCCCGGACCGCCCCCAGCAACACCCCGAACACGATGACCGCCTGGTGCAGGATGAGCGCCAACGAGGCGAACAACATGCTGACCGCGGCAACAATCACCACATAGCGACTAGCGGCCAGGCACCGGCGCAAGACATGCTTCACTCGTTCGTAGAGTAACACTTCCCGCCCATCCCCGTGCCATCATGCTTACAATATCGTATCGCCATCATATCGGCCGCCCGATTGCGCACAACGCTACCCTGCGTTACATTTTAGGGGAACTGGTGCTGATTGTGCCGACAGCGGCAGCCTAAGCGGTTCAGGGGGCGAGCCATGTCGTCACGCATCGTGCCTATCCAGTTGAGCCATCGCGTTCTGCCTGCCGTTCTGGCGGCATTGATAATCCCCATCTTTCTCGCCGCATGTCAGCCGGAAGCCGAGAGCGCCGCGCCGCAGGTCCGTCCCGTGCGCACGGTAACAATCGAGGAGCGTACTGCCGGCGTGCAGATCACGCTGACCGGCCGTATCGCAGCGGAAGACGAAGTCAGTCTCGGATTCCGGATCGCCGGACGGCTGCTGGAAAACAACAGCAGGCTGGGCGAACAGGTGAAGCCCGGGCAGGTGGTGGCGCGGCTCGAGTCGCAGAACGAGATGAACAATCTGCGCGCCGCGCAGGCCAGCCTCGCCGCCGCGCAGGCGCAACTGACGCAGGCGCGCAATCACTTCGAGCGACAGGACACGCTGCTCACGCAAGGCTGGACCACGCGCGCCAATCACGATCAGGCGAAGCAAGCGATGCAGACCGCAGCATCGCAGGTCGAGGCGGCCGAAGCGCAGGCGAAGGCTGCGCGCGACCTCGTCAGCTTTACCGAACTCAAGGCGGACGCGTCCGGCGTGATCACCGAGGTGGGGCCGCGCGCCGGCGGCGTCGTCCAGGCCGGGCAGATGATCGTCAGGCTGGCGCGCCAGGGCGGACGCGATGCGGTCTTCGACGTGCCCGCTCAATTGATACGCTCGGCGCCGCCCGATCCCGTCATCACCGTGAGCCTGACCAACGATCCGGCGATCACCGCCCGCGGCCGTGTCCGCGAGGTTGCGCCTCAGGCCGACCCGGTAACCCGGACATTCGCAGTCAAGGTCGGGCTTACCGATCCGCCACCGGCCATGATGCTGGGCGCCACCGTGACCGGGACTGTGGACATGGACGCCGTCCCGATCATCGAGGTGCCGGCATCGGCCCTGACGCGCTTCAACAGCCAGCCGGCGGTGTGGGTGTTTGATCCCGCCAATTCCGCCGTCTCGCTCCGTAATGTCGACATACTCCGCTATGCTCCCGAGACGGTGTCCATTTCGCGCGGGCTCACCACGGGCGAGATCGTGGTGACTGCCGGGGTGCAGGCGCTGCATCCCGGACAGAAGGTGCGCCTGCTCGGATCGGCGTCGCCATGACGGTACCGAACCTTTCGGCATGGGCGCTGCGGCAGCGCCCGCTCGTCGTCTATCTGATGATCGCGGTGGTGCTCATCGGCGCCCTGTCCTACCTCCGGCTCGGACGCAGCGAAGACCCCTCCTTCACCATCAAGACCATGGTCGTGCAGGCCGCCTGGCCCGGCGCAACGGTGGAAGACACCCTCAAGCAGGTCACGGAGCGCCTCGAGCGCACGCTGCAGGAAACGCCGCAGGTCGACTTCCTGCGCAGCTTCACGCGCGCGGGCGTGACGACGATCTTCGTCAATCTCAAGGACAGCACGCCCGCCAGAGAGGTGCCCGACATCTGGTATCACGTCCGCAAGAGCGTCGGTGACATGCGCTCCACGCTGCCGGCGGGCATTGTCGGTCCCGGATTCAACGACGAGTTCGGCGACACGTTCGGCATCATTTACGGCTTTACGGCCGACGGATTCACGCATCGCGAACTCCGCGACTATGTCGAGGAGGTGCGCTCGAAGCTTCTGCGCGTTCCCGATGTCTCCAAGATCGAAATCCTCGGCGCTCAAGATGAGAAGATTTTCGTCGAATTCTCGATCCAGGAGCTTGCGACTTTGGGAATCGACCGCACGGCGCTGATCGCGGCGTTGCGAGCGCAGAACATCGTGCAGCCGGCCGGCACGCTCCAGACCGCCACGGAAGCGCTCTCGCTCCGGGTGTCCGGGTCGTTCGACTCCGAACAGGACCTGCTGAACGTCAATTTTGCCGTCAATGGACGGCTGATCCGTCTCAGCGACATCGCACAGGTCCGGCGCGGCTATGCCGATCCGCCGCAGCCGATGTTTCGCGTCAATGGCGTGCCCGCCATCGGTCTCGCCATCGCCATGCGCGATGGCGGTGACATCCTTGCCCTCGGCAGGAATATCCAGCGCGCCATGGCCACGGCCACCGCCGATCTGCCCTATGGCATCAATCCGCTTCTGGTGGCCGACCAGGCGGTGACCGTCAAGAGCGCCATCTCGGAATTCATGACGTCGCTCTGGCAGGCGGTGGCCATCATCCTGTTTGTCAGTTTCATCAGCCTCGGCGTCCGGCCGGGCATGGTGATCGCGCTCACCATTCCGCTCACGTTGACGATCGTCTTCGCGATGATGCAGATGAGCGGCATCGACATGCAACGCATCTCGCTCGGCGCGCTCATCATCGCGCTCGCATTGCTCGTCGACGATGCCATGACCACCACCGACGCGACGCTCAACCGCCTCGCGCAAGGCGAAAGCAAGGCCGAGGCGGCGGCCTATGCGTTCCGCACCTATGCGTTTCCGATGCTTGCGGGAACGCTGGTGACGATCGCCGGCTTCATCCCGGTCGGCCTCGCGGCCAGTTCGGCAAGCGAATACACTTTCTCGCTGTTCGCCGTCGTCGCGATGGCGCTCATCGCCTCGTGGTTTGTTGCCGTCATCTTTGCGCCGCTGATCGCCTCCGCCATTCTCAAGGCGCCGCGTGCGGCGCAGGGGGCGGAGCCGGGGAAGGTGTTTCGCGCCTATCGGCGGTTACTCACACACGCCATCCAGGCACGATGGGTCACGATTGCGCTGACCCTGGTACTCTTCGCCGGAGCCGTGATCGGGCTGCCTTTCATTCAGCGACAGTTCTTTCCGTCCTCGGACAGGCCGGAACTCCTCGTCGATCTCACACTTCCGCAGAACGCATCGATCTATGCAAGCGAAACGACTGCACAGAACTTCGATGCACTGCTCAAGGATGATCCCGATGTGGCGCGCTGGAGCACCTATGTCGGCCGCGGCGCCATCCGTTTCTACCTTCCGCTGAGCGTGCAACTGCCTAACGACTTCTTCTCGCAGGCGGTCATCGTGGCCAAGGATGTGCCGGCGCGCGAGCGGCTGCACGCCAAGCTGGAGAAGGCACTGGCGGAACAGTTCCCCTCCGTTGTCGCTCGCATCTACCCTCTGGAACTCGGGCCGCCGGTCGGCTGGCCCGTCCAGTATCGCGTCAGCGGTCCCGCGATCCCCGAGGTGCGGGAGATCGCCGTCCGGTTGGCACAAGTGGTCGCAAAGAATCCCCAGGTCGGGGGCGTGAACTTCGACTGGATCGAACCGGCGCGGCAGGTGCGCATCCGCATCGACCAGAACGAGGCCCGGCTGCTGGGCCTGAGTTCGCAGGCGATCGCCAGCGTGCTCAATACGGTGATGTCGGGAACGCCGATCACCCAGGTGCGTGACGACATCTATCTGGTCGACGTGATCGCCCGCGCGACCGACGAGCAGCGCGTCTCGCTCGCGACGCTGCGCACGCTCCAGGTCCCGCTGCCGGGCGGACGCACGGTACCGTTGAGCCAGTTTGCGACCTTCGACTACGGGCAGGACTATCCGTTCATCTGGCGCCGCGACCGCAATCCGACGCTGACCGTGCAGGCGGATGTACGGCCGGGAACGCTGCCGGAAACCGTCACCAGCGCGCTCGCGCCGGCCGTCGATGCCTTGGCCCGCACCCTACCGCCCGGCTATGCCATCACCACCGGCGGCACGGTCGAGGAGAGCGCGAAGTCGCAAGCCTCGGTGATGGCGATGGTGCCGGTCATGCTGCTGGTCATGCTGACGATCCTGATGGTGGAACTGCGCAGCTTCCAGCGCCTGTTTCTGGTTATCGCGGTGGCGCCGCTGGGGCTGATCGGCGTGGTCGCGGCCCTGCTGCTCTCGGGCCGCCCGCTCGGCTTCGTCGCCATCCTCGGCGTGCTGGCCCTGCTCGGCATGATCACCAAGAACGCGGTGATCCTGATCGGTCAGATCGAAGCCGAACGCGCTGAAGGGAAGGATGTGCGGCAAGCCGTGATCGACGCCAGCAGCACCCGCTTCCGGCCGATCATGCTGACGGCGGTCTCGACCGTACTCGGCCTGATCCCGATCGCACCGACGGTGTTCTGGGGCCCGATGGCATTCGCGATCATGGGCGGCCTGCTGGTGGCGACGATACTCACCCTGATCTTCCTGCCGGTGCTCTACGTCACCTGGTTCTCGTGGCGGGAGCCGACCGCGGCAACCCCTGCAGTGGCTTCCTGAACGGCAAGTTCTTCGATCACGCGCAGGTCGCTGCCCCGGCCTGCTTCATGTCGGGGCAGCGTTGTTTGCTGACGGCCGAGGATCAATAGATCGCGGAATTTATGCCGTCGGGATCGCCTGTCAGGATGTTGGCGATGCGCACCCGCACAGCGTGATTGCCGCCGCCGGTGTGCATCATGCAGAGCGCGTCGCGCGCCAGCTTTTCGATCGGCTGGTCGCGCAGCACACCTTGCCCGCCGAAGATTTCCAAACAGCGCACGCCGGCTTTGACCGCCACTTCCGCGGCCGCGATCTTGGCCATCGACTCCAGCTTGTCGGTGTCGTCCGGCGCATGATCGACAGACCAGGCCGCGCGCCAGATCAGCGAGCGGGCCATCTCGATCTCCATGCCGAGATCGCTGATCACCTGCCCGATCGCCTGATGCTGCGCGATCGGCTTGCCGCCCTGCACACGCTTCTTGGCGAAGGCGATGCCGGCTTCCAGCGCGGCGCGCGCGATGCCGAGCGCCTTGGCCGCCTCCTTGGCCGTCGAGCCTGCGGAATACTGGTGAATGAAGTCGCGCCCGCGGTCGACCTCGCCGAGGATGTAGTCGGCGGGGATGCGGCAGTTCTCGAAGGTCAGGTCGGCGTTCTGGTTGAGCCGGATGCCGACCTTGTCGAGCGGCTTGCTGGCCGAGAAGCCGGGCGCGTCGCCGGGGACGACGAAGAACGAAAGTCCCTTCGGCCATGGCACATTCGGGTTGGTGCGTCCGGCGACGATCACGAAATTCGCGATATTGCCGTTGGTCTGCCACTTCTTCTTGCCGTTGAGCACCCAATGGTCGCCGTCGCGCACCGCCGAGAGCCGCGGCCCGGCGTCCAGCGTTTCAAAATACGGGCTCCTGTGGTCGCTGCCTGCATGCTCCTCGGTCACGCCGAAGGCGGGAAGCGCGGTGTCGTCCGCCAGGAACGGCTTGAGCACCTTTTCGCGCACCGAAGGACTTCCATGCGCAACGATGTTGCCTTCACGCCAGGCGTGCTGGAGCGTCATGCCGAAGCCGATGTCGCCGGCGCAGATTTCCTCCTGCACCAGCACCTCGGTCAGGCAGTCGACCTCGGCGCCGCCGTCCGCCTTCGGAATTTTCAGCGTCCGCAAGCCGAGGCGCGAAGCCTCGCGGACAAGGTCGAGCGGAAACGTCTTCGCCGGATCGGTCTCGCGATCAAGCTCGCGCGCGCGTGGACGAATTTTTTCCGTGGCGAACTTACGCGCCACCCCGACCCAGTGACGCTGCTCTTCCGTAAACCTGAAGTCCATCTCGATACTCCCTAGAGCATTTTCCGGTGAAGATACCGGTTCACCGTTGGAAAATGCGACCAAACAACAACTCCTGGAGCATGATCCGATTCAATCTGAACCGATCACGCTCCAGAAACTTGGCGATCGCCCGTGCGGCGACCCCGATCAATCTGCCGCGCTCACCAGCACGCGATCGTCCGACACCGCGATACGCGTGCCGAACGGGGCGCTCAGGCGCTGCAGTGCCTCGACAATCCTCATGCCGCCTTCGCTTGCGGGCGATAGCGGCACCGGCGTGTCGTAAACGCCGACCACCCCCGCGCGACAGGGGATCACTTCGCAATCGGACAGGCCGCTCCGCGTCACCGTCGCGCGGAACAGGAACGTCCGGTGCGTGATCTCGGTGAGGAACGGCACGATGATGTCGAACAGGAGATTGCCCATGCCGTGCACGATCGGGCAGTTCTTGTAGAACTCGATGGCCGAGATGACGTGCTGGTGTCCGCCGAAGACGGCCGCGGCGCCGGCATCGATCGCGGCGTGGCCAATGGCGCGCTGAAAACCAAGCACCTGTTCGGTCATCGATGCACCCCAGTGCTGATAGACCAGCACGACATCCACCTGCTCCTTCAGGTGGCGGATGTCGGCGACCATGCGCGCGAGGTCTTCCGCGACCGGACGCGTCTCGATCGCCATGGCCGACCCCGGATACTCCTCCGGATTACGGGTCGGATGATAGAATGTGAGCGCCCGCAGCGGGTTCACGCCCGGGCTGTCCGCTGTCGCAGCAAACCCTTGCGGCAGCGTCGAGGTATAGCCCAGAAGGCCGATGCGGATTCCCCCGCGCTCCAGAACGATCGGAGCCGCCGCTTCGCCAGCGTTGCGGCCGGCGCCGAAGCAGGGAAGACCCGCAGCGCCGAGCCTGTCCAGCGTGTCAACAAGGGCGCCCGCGCCATAGTCGAGCACGTGATTGTTCGCAATGTTGACAGCATCGAACCCCGCCTCGACCAGCGCCTCAATCGCCTGCGGCGGGCCGCGTTCCGCGATGCCTTTCCCGCGCGTCCGCTCGCCGCGGTCGGTCAGCGCGATCTCAAGGTTCGCTATCGCGAGATCTGCGTCTGCGATCGTCTGCGAGAGAGCACCGAACATATTGGCAGTCGCCGCACGGATGGGCGCGACATCGCCACCGAACACGAGTTTAAGGGCCATCTTTCAGCGCTCCCTGATCCATTTTTAGTTGTATGGGCGACCTGTGCCCCGACCGAAGCATCGGCCGCTTACAGTACCGAAACGCTCGTTGGCGGGTACGCTCCAGACAAGCGCACGCAACCTTCGGTCGCAGGCGGCCGTCTGCGCTGATCGCTCATACGGTAACACGCGGGACCGTGCCCGCAGTTGAGCCTAAAGCATCGCTCCGAAAAGTGGACGCTGGTTTTCGGAAAAAGACATGCTCAAATTGCACGCGACAGCATGCTGCCGATCCATCCGAATGGTGCTCAAGAACTTCCGCCGCGGGTCTGGCCGCGCTATCCCCTGAAAATCCGAATCAGACCAAGGAGGCTGCGCGATGCGCATCGCCGTAATCGACGACTATCAGGACGCATTCCGATCGCTGGCCGCCTTCGACAAGCTCAAGGGCCATGACGTTGCGGTCTTTCACACACCGGCCGCCAGCGAACAGCAGCTCATCGATATGCTCAAGGGCGCCGAGGCGGTGATCCTGACCCAGCAGCGCACCGCCCTGCCGCGCGCGGTCATCGAGGCGCTCCCCGATCTGAAGATGATCAGCCAGACCGGCCGCAATGCCGCGCATATCGACCTTGCGGCCTGCAAGGAACGCGGCATCACGGTGTCGGCCGGCGGCTCAGGGACGCCGCACGCGACCGCCGAACTGGCATGGGGTCTTATCCTCTCGGTCGCGCGCCGCATTCCCTCCGAGGTGCAGGCGCTGAAGGAAGGGCGCTGGCAGACCTCCGTCGGGGTCGGACTCGCCGGCAAGACTCTGGGCGTCTACGTGTTCGGCAGGATCGGCAGCATCGTCGCCACCGTCGGCAAGGCGTTCGGCATGAAGGTGATCTGCTGGGGGCGCGAGGGCTCGCTTGCCCGCGCCAAAGAAGCCGGCTTCGAAGCCGCCGCGAGCCGCGACGCATTCTTTTCGGAATCGGACGTCGTCTCGCTGCACATCCCGCTCAACAAAGAGACAAAGGGCATCGTCACACGCAGCGATCTTGCGCGCATGAAGACGGACGCGATCCTGATCAACACCAGTCGCGCCGGCCTGATCGAGGACGGCGCGCTGCTCGAGGCTTTGCGGCAGGGACGGCCCGGCTATGCCGGCATCGACGTTTACGAGAATGAGCCGGTGCTGAACGGCGATCACCCGCTGCTGAAGCTGAACAACGTCGTATGCACGCCGCATCTCGGCTATGTCGAGCAGTCGACCTATGAAACGCTGTACGGCGCAGCGGCAGACCAGATCCTCGCATTTGCGGCAGGCAAGCCGATCAATGTGGTGGCGCTCTGAACACCGGTGAACGGCTCGGCGCAACGCGGCGCTCACGCACAAATTGCGTGGAGCAGGATGGCGATTCTTTCGACTTGCCATCCCGCTTCCACGTCTCGTTTCGGCTTCGCAATTTCTGAAAGTTGGCGCCCGCTTTTCAAAGCGACGCGCCGCAATCAGCCGCACGGGCTCGGCCGGACCGAACGGATTATGCGTCGGAAGAGTCCACCCGACCCGCCAAAGCCGCATATTCCGCCGCCAGGAAATCGATCAGGCTACGCACGGACGGCAGCAAGCCGCGCCGCGTAGGAAACACGGCGTGGACGACGCCGGCACGCGGCGTCCATCCCGGTGTGACGTTCACGAGACGGCCGGCGGCGATGTGTTCGTCGGCCACCATGCTCGGCAGCTTCACGACGCCGACGCCCGCAAGCGCCGCATGGAGCAGCTGCGCCATGTCGTCGGTGACAAGTCGCGGCTTGTGGGTGACACGCACCGACGCTCCCTCGGCGCCGTGCAGTTCCCAGACATGCCGCGGTAGCGACGGCGCAAGATCGAGGCTCGGCAGCGCGCCGAGATCCGCCGGGACCAGCGGCAGCGTCATGCCCTCAACCAGTTTCGGGCACGCAACCATGCACTGCGCGCTCTCGCCCAGCGTCCGCATCACCAGTTCGGACGGCTCGATCGGCGGGAAGCGGACCCGGAGCGCCACGTCGATCCCTTCGCCGATCACGTCGACGCGCCGGGACGTCGACTCCAGTTCCACCGTCACGCGCGGATTGGCCGCCATGTAGCGCGCGATCATCGTCCCGACCTCGAAGCAGACCAGCGCAGGCGGCGCGCTGACGCGAACAAGACCCTGCGGGCCGGAGCGCGAACGCTCGATCGCCTCCTGCGCCGCACCGGCCTCGACCAGCATGGCGATGCAATGCCGATAGTATTCCTGGCCGATCTCCGTCACCGCCAGCTTCCGGGTCGAGCGCTGCAGCAAGCGCACCCCGAGACGGTCCTCCAGTTCCATGATGCGGCGGCTCAGTTTCGAGCGCGGCATACCGATCGCCCGGCCCGCCGCCGCGTAGCCGCCATGGTCCACAACCTGAACGAAATAATAGAGGTCGTTGAGATCCTGCATGCCGTGATTGTCTTACAAATGGGACAGAGCGGTCATTATATGCCGGCTAATCGATCTGTCGTCCCTCCTTTATGTCTTCGGGCCAAGGGGGCTGCTCCGGCCCCGCAGCAAGGAGATCGGACCATGAGAAAGATCCTGGGCGTCCACAGCGCGCCGCGTCCGCACTGGGTCGGCGACGGCTTCCCCGTGCGCACCATGCTCTCGCACCACGATCAGGGCAGCCATGTCAGCCCCTACATCCTGCTCGACTATGCCGGACCCGCGCGGTTCGAGCCCACGACCGAACGGCGTGGCGTCGGCGTGCATCCGCACAAGGGGTTCGAGACCGTCACCATCGTCTATGATGGCGAGGTGGAGCACCGGGACTCGACCGGCGCGGGCGGGCTGATCGGTCCGGGCGATGTGCAGTGGATGACTGCGGCCTCGGGCATTCTGCACGAGGAGTATCATTCGCCGGCTTTCGCCGCGAAGGGCGGCAACTTCGAAATGGTGCAGCTCTGGGTGAACCTGCCGGCGAAGGACAAGCCGGCGAAGCCCGGCTACCAGACGCTCCTTGCCGCCGACATCCCGACTGTCGAACTGCCCGATGGCGCGGGCAGGCTGCGCGTCATCGCGGGCAGTTTCGGCTCGACGCGTGGCGCCGCCCGGACGTTCACGCCGCTGAACATCTGGGACATTCGGCTCGGCCGCGACAAGGCGGTGACGCTTGACGTGCCGGAAGGCCACACGCTCTCCGTACTCGTCCTTTCGGGGACCGTGGAGGTCAACGGACAGGAGATCGCCCGCGAGGCGCAGACGGTCCTGCTCGGCCGCAACGGCGGCGGCGTGACCCTCGAAGCCAACGGCGACGCCAAGCTGCTGGTGCTGACCGGCGAGCCGATCGACGAGCCGGTCGTCGCGCACGGACCGTTCGTGATGAACACCGTGGGCGAGATCAAGCAAGCGATGCTGGACTTCCAGAGCGGGAAGTTCGGCGCCATCCGCGAAGCGGAAACCGCATGAGCAAGGCGGCTTCGGTCCAAAAAGGCCGGAGCCGCCTTCTCCCTACGGCGCCGGTCCGCCGCCGCAAAATGCGGATCCGTTCCCAACCGAGGACAAGACCCATGCCCAAATCCTATACGCGTCTCGACAAGAACAATGCGGCCGTCCTGCTCGTCGACCATCAGGCCGGGCTGCTCTCGCTGGTGCGCGACATCGATCCCGACAAGTTCAAGAACAACGTCCTCGCGCTCGCCGATCTGGCGGAATACTTCAAGCTGCCGACGATCCTGACGACCAGCTTCGAGGACGGTCCGAACGGCCCGCTCGTGCCGGAACTCAAGGAGAAGTTCCCCAAGGCGCCGTTCATCCCGCGTCCCGGCCAGATCAATGCCTGGGATAACGAAGATTTCGTCAAGGCCGTCAAAGCGACCGGAAAGAAGCAGCTCATCATCGCCGGGGTGGTCACCGAGGTCTGCGTCGCATTCCCCGCGCTGTCGGCCATCGAGGAAGGCTACGAGGTATTCGTGGTGACGGATGCCTCCGGCACGTTCAACGAAATCACGCGCCATTCGGCCTGGGACCGCATGTCGGCAGCCGGCGCGCAGCTCATGACCTGGTTTGGTCTTGCCTGCGAGTTGCACCGCGACTGGCGCAACGACGTCGAAGGCCTCGGCACGCTGTTCTCCAACCACATCCCCGACTACCGCAACCTCATCACCGCCTACACCACGACGAAGGGCGCGAAGTAGACCGTTGCTGCGGTCCCGGGAGCCGTTCCGGCTCCCGGTGCTCAGAATGAACTGGTGCGCAGCCGGCCCTCGTAATCACGCTTGCCGATCGGCACGCCTCGCGAGCGCAGGATGTTGTAGGCGGTGACGGCGTGGAAATGGAAGTTTGGCAGAGAGAAAGAGAGAATGAAGGTCTCCGACGTGAAAGCAAGCAGTCGCGGGCCGATCTGAAGATCCAGGTGCTTGCCCGCGCAGTCGTTAATCTCTTCGGGAGTGAACGCCTCCAGCGCCGTTTCCGCCTTGCCGATCATCGCCTGCAGGTCAGCGAAGGGAACAGGTCCGACCAAGGCGGGAGGGGTGAACGCGCCGGTCTTGAGAGCCTCGATCCCCCACACGGAATGATGCCATGCCGCCTCGATCTGAAAATGAAATGGTGCCATGTCGTCGAAGAGGCGGGTGTTCACGAAATCATCGGGATCGACACCGGTGTTTGAAAAGTGGCTGGCTGCACGGTCGAGAAAGCCTCCGACGGATTGCACCGTTTGCAGGAAGGTCAGCACGCTGAGGTCATAAAGTGATGTCGGCATTGCCTTCCTCGCTCAAGCAATCTGAAACATGGTGAGCATGTAGCGTGGTGCTCGCAACGACAAGGGCGTGCGCGGTCACAGGCTGGCGGTCTTGCCGAAGTAAAATTCCCGGAGTCTTTGCGGCTTTGATGGAATCAAAGGCGGAGCGCTATTTGTTTGGGTCCGCGCATTTTCTTGACGCGAACCGGTATCCACTTCGCCCGAAAACACTCTAGATTGATATCCTTACAGGCCGGGCTCACAACGCACGACCGGAACAAGGGCATCATGACCATGTCATTCAAGAGAACCTATGTTGCGGCTGCGGCCGCTCTCGTCATGACCGGCGCAAGCGCGCAGGCCACCGAAGCACAATACGACTGTTCGGGCGGCACGCGCCTGACGGCGCATTTCTCCCCGCCCAGCGCAGCAAAGGGCCAGGTCGTACTGGCCTTCGATGGGTCGGACCAAAAGCTTACTCTGCCCCAGGTGATGTCGGCCGACGGCGGCCGCTACGCCAATGACAGCGTCGAGTTCTGGATCAAGGGCCGAAACGCGACCCTGACCCGCGACGGCAAGAAGGAGACATGCAGCACGAAATAGCGGGTGAAGTCCCTGGCCTGGCGCGCATGAACGTGGTCTATCAGGACGCCTATCAAAAACTTCTCGATACCGCCAATGCGCACCCGTCGCGCCCGCTCGGTGACGGATTCCGCAGCGAAGGCAAACTCACCTCGGCATCTCTCGAACGCGTGCTCCTGCTCGCCGGCGGCCTCCGCGTCGATCTGAGCGCAAGCGGCACGCTGAGACTTCTCTACGGCTTCTGACTTCTCTACGGCTTCTGACCGCCTCGGGTGCACTTCCGTCCCCTTGCCAAGCGTCAACATAGAGCCAACGCATGCCCCTTCTTGCAACTGCCCGCAACCTTCGCCGCGTCGCGCTCCTTGCCCTGTCGCTTGCCGCGTGGTGTGCGTTAACGCCGTCGCGCGCTGCTGCGCAGTCGGAATTCTACGTCGCGTCCCAGCGGGAACTGGCCGGCGCGCCGGGGACGATCATCCGGCAGGAGCGGATGGGCGATGCGCCGCTGGGGGCGTCGGCCTATCGTATTCTCTATCGTTCGGTCGGGATGCACGGCGAGCCGATCGCGGTCTCGGGCGTGATCATCGTGCCGGCAGGTCCGGCACCGGAGCATGGCCGGCCGGTGGTCGCCTGGGCGCATCCGACCAGCGGCGTTGCTCCGCGCTGCGCCCCGTCGCTCGCTTTGTTCCTGTTTCGACAGATCCAGGGGCTGCGGCTGATGCTGGAGCGCGGCTATGTTGTTGCAGCGACCGATTACCCCGGTCTCGGCACGCCCGGACCGCATCCCTACCTGGTCGGTACGAGCGAAGCGCATGCGGTGATCGATTCCGTGCGCGCCGCGCGCGGGCTAACGCAAGCCGGCGCCGGCCGCGACTTCGTCGTCTGGGGGCATTCGCAGGGTGGGCATGCGGCGCTCTT
>Ga0182739_1002630_pt1 | contig 16613 bp, 13 predicted proteins | sample eDN5th30CBELigBY_FD_128873 | JGI IMG/M metagenome (GOLD analysis project Ga0182739, IMG submission 128873) | Enriched backyard soil microbial communities from Emeryville, California, USA - eDNA 5th pass 30_C BE-Lig BY (version 2) (version 2) | ecosystem: Environmental > Terrestrial > Soil >... | reverse complement strand
TGCAGACCGAGGTCCTGGAGCAGGACAGCTACATCAAGCCGTGGATGACCTCGATGTCCGAGGATCACTACGAGCTCGACATCTCGCGTGCGGAGCGGCTGCTGGGCTGGCGGCCGCAGCACGACGTGATGGCGACCCTGCCCGGCATCGTCGCTCGCCTGAAGCGGGACCCGCCCGGCTGGTACGCCCGCAACAAGCTCGACCCTTCCACGGTGGCCGCCGCCGATCCGGTGATCGAGCAGGCGGCCGAGCAGATCGGGCATCTGTCCGAGGCACGGCTGCGCCAGGCCGACGAGGCGATGGAGCAGGAGCGCGACCGGACCGACTGGTGCCATCTGCTCAACATGATGCTGGGCGCCTGGCTGGTGGCCTCGCCCTTCATCCACGGCCTGTTCGATCCGGTTGGCCCGCTGCCGCCCCCGCCGGCACTGGGCCATGAGCTGCCTGATGCTTCCGTGCGCAACTGGTGGCTGGGGATCAGCGAGATTGTCACCGGGCTGCTGGTCATCCTGTTCTCCAAGCTGGCGCTCGACCGCGGGCGCGGCTGGGCGGCCTGGGTGGTGGCCGGGCTCGGCTGCTGGCTCCTGCTGGCCCCGCTCCTGTTCTGGACCACCAGTGCCGCCGCCTATGGCAGCGACACGCTGGTGGGCTTGCTGCTGATCACGTTCGCGGTGATCATCGCCCCCCAGCCCGGCATCGCGCGGGAAGCCCTGGCCACGGAGGGCGACCGGCCGCTCGGCTGGTCCTACTCGCCCTCCAGCTACACCCAGCGTGCGCCGATCGTGGCGCTGGCCTTCGTCGGCCTGTTCGTGTCGCGCTATCTCGCCGCCTACCAGCTCGGCCACATCGACAGCGTCTGGGACCCGTTCTTCGGGCCCGGCACCAACGAAGCTGCGAACGGCTCGGTCGCGGTGATCACTTCGGCCGTGTCCAAGGGTTTTCCGATCGCGGATGCCGGCTTCGGTGCTGCCGCCTACATGCTGGACATCGTAACCGGTGCCGCCGGTGACCGGCGCCGCTGGCGGACCATGCCCTGGCTGGTCCTGCTGTTCGGCATGCTGATCATCCCGCTGGGCGCGGTCAGCCTGATCTTCATCATCATCCAGCCGACGGTCATCGGTGCCTTGTGCACGCTCTGCCTGCTCCAGGCGGCGGTGACGGTGATCCTGATCCCCTACTCGGTCGACGAGGTGCTGGCGACCTGCCAGTACCTGATCCGGGCGAAGCGCGCGGGCCTGCCGTTCTGGCGCACGCTCTGGCGCGGCGGGCCGGCCTTGTCGGACGACAAGGACCCGTCGCCCGGCTTCAGCCAGCCGCTCGGCAGCCTGATGGTTGAGTTCCTGAAGGGCGGGGTCAATTTCCCCTGGACCCTGGCGGCCTCGACCGCGATCGGCGTCCTGCTGATGGCCACGCCCCTGTTCCTGGGCACCAGCGGCGAGCTGTACTTCAGCCACCACATCATGGGCTGCCTGGTGATCACCATCGCGGTGACCGCCATGGCCGAGATCGCGCGCGCTCTCCGCTTCCTGAACGTGGCGATCGGTGCCTGGGTGGTCGCCTCGCCGTTCGTCCTGGGCGGGGCGGGGCTGGCCGATCAGATCGCCGCGGTGGTGCTGGGCGGCCTGCTGGTCGTGCTCAGCCTGCCGCGTGGCGAGCGCAGCGAGGAGGACTTTGGTGGCTGGAACCACCTGATCGTCTGAGGAGGGGCCATGCCGGACAAGGTTCAGGGCTGGCGACGGCGGGAGATGCTGGGGGCGATCGCGGCGGCACCGCTGCTCGTGGCGGGACCGGCCGCCGCAGCACCCGCGACCCGCACGGTGCCGTCATCCGGTCGGGCCGTGCCGGCCGTCGGGCTCGGCACCTGGATCACCTTCAACGTGGGCGACGATCCGGTGCTGCGCGACGAGTGCGCGGACGTGATGGCGGCGTTCTTCGCAGCCGGCGGCGGCATGATCGATTCCTCGCCGATGTACGGCTCGTCGCAGCCGGTGATCGGCCATGGCCTCACCAAGCTCGGCCCCCCGCCCGGCCTGTTCGCCGCGGACAAGGTCTGGACGTCCGGGGACGGGGCGGCGCAGATCGAGCGATCCCGCCAGTTCTGGGGCGTGCCCCGCTTCGACCTGCTCCAGGTCCACAACCTCGTGGACTGGGAAAGGAAGCTGCCGCTGCTCCAGGAAATGAAGGCGGCCGGGCAACTCGGTCATGTCGGCATCACCACTTCGGAAGGGCGGCGCCACGACGAGTTTGTCCGGGTAATGGAGGGGCACCGGCTCGACTTCGTCCAGGTGACCTACAACGTGCTGGACCGCGAGGTGGAGGAACGGATCCTGCCGCTGGCGCAGGACCGGGGCATCGGCGTGATCGTCAACCGGCCGTTCCGGCAGGGTGCGCTCACCCGCTCGCTGGAGGGGCAGCCGCTCCCGCCGGTCGCGGAAGATCTTGGCTGTAAGAGCTGGGGGCAGCTGCTCCTGAAGTTCATCCTGGCCCATCCGGCGGTGACCTGCGCCATTCCGGCGACCACGCGGGTGGATCACGTGCAGGAGAACCTGCAGGCGGCCGAGGGTCCGCTGCCGGATGCGGCCCTGCGCCGCCAGATCGCCGCCGACGTCGAGGCGGTGCTGTGATCGACGACTGGGGCAGCTACGCGCTGGAGGATTTTCTCCTGTTCGCGCCGCGCACCTATTTCCGGCTGATCGAGCTGCACCACGCGGCGGTGTGGCCGGCGCAACTGCTGGCGGGCGCGGCACTGGTGCTGGTGGGCGTGCTGATATGGCGCGGCCATGGCCTGCGCGCGGTCGTGCTGGTGCTGGCGGCAGGCTGGCTGTTCGTGGCCTGGGCCTGGTTCTGGCTGCGCTACGCCACGATCAACTGGGCGGCGGGCGGGGCCGCACTGGCCTTCCTGCTGGAGGCGCTGGCCCTGCTGGCGCTGGGCCTGTCCGGCCGGCTCGGCCTTGCCGGCCCGGGCCGCCGCCGCGCCGCCGTGGGCCTGTTCGCCGCTGCCTGCCTCCTGCCGATCGTCACAGCACCGCTCGCGGGGCGGAGCTGGCAGCAGGCCGACCTGGCCCTGGTCCTGCCCGATTCGACCGCGCTCGCGACGCTGGCGGTGCTGGCCGGCTGCACCGGCTGGTGGCGCTGGCTGCTGGTGCCCGTCCCGCTGCTGTGGTGCGCGGTGGCCGGGCTGACGCTGCTGGCCATGGCAGCCCCGGATGCCTGGCTGGTGCCTTGCCTGGCCCTGCTCCTGCTGGCGGGTGGCATCGGCCTGGCCTGGTGGGACCGGGCGCACCTGGGGGGCCGGCAGCCCCGGCAGCGCTGCGCATGACTGTTTCCGGATGTTATGACGGGACCGGGGCCGGAGCGGCGGAAACGTCGGCCGGGACGCCTGCCCTCCCATCGAGGATCGAGATGACCGAGGAGCATGACACGAACCCACCGGCCGAGGCGGAGCCGCCAGCGATCCTCCAGCCCGGCCGGAACTGCTGGCGGATTGCCCCTGCGTCCCGCGCGGCCCTCCTGCCCGATGCCGCCACCTACTTCGCCCGGCTCGCCCAGGCCTTCCAGCAGGCCCGTCACTCGATCCTGATCATCGGCTGGGACTTTGACGGGCGGATCCGGCTCTGCCCCACGGAAGAAACCTGCCAGCCGCTGGGTGCCATGCTGCGTCAGCTGGTGGAGGCCAAACCGGAACTGGAGATCCACATCCTGGTGTGGAGCTTCGCCGTGGTCCATGCGCCGAGCGCCCCGTCGGAGCTGCTGCTGAATCAGGCCTGGGAGCAGCATCCGCGCATCCACCTGAAGCTCGACCACGAGCATCCGGTCTATGCGGCGCATCACCAGAAGATCGTCTGCATCGACGACCAGCTGGCCTTCGTGGGCGGGATCGACCTGACGGTGAAGCGCTGGGACACCTGGCGCCACAAGGCCCGTGACCGGCGGCGGATCGACCCCGAGGGCGACCTCTACGAGCCGGTCCACGACATGCAGATGGCGGTGGAGGGGAAGGCGGCCGAGGCGGTAGCGGCCGTGGCCAGGTCCCGCTGGCAGCGCGCCCGGGGCGAGGAGCCGCCGCCCGTGCCCGCTACGGAGCGGGGCGAGCTCTGGCCGCCCGGCCTGGAGCCGCAGTTCATCGATACGGAGGTGGCGGTGGCGCGCACCCTGCCGGCCTGGCGCACCTTTCCGCCCGTCCACGAGATCAGCGCGCTGACGCTCGACGCGATCGCGGCGGCCCGAAGCTGCATCTATATCGAGGCGCAGTACTTCGCCAATTTCGAGGTGGCCGAACTGCTGGAGCAGAGCCTACGCCAGCCGACCGGGCCGGAGGTCGTGGTGCTGATGAGCCGCCGCCTGCCCGGCACGCTCGAGCAGTTCATCATGGGCCGCAACCGGGACCGGGTGCTGCGCCGGTTGATGCGGGCCGACCGGCACGGTCGGTTCGGCGGCTACTACACGTGCAGCCCGTCGCCTGGCGGCGATATCGACATCCTGATCCACGCCAAGCTGATGATCATCGACGACCGGTTCCTGAAGGTCGGGTCGGCCAACATCAACAACCGCTCGGTCGGGCTGGACACCGAGTGCGACCTCGCGATCGAGGCACAGGGCGACGCGGACCGCCAGTCGATCGCCACCATCCGGCGTCAGCTCCTGGCGGGCCATCTTCGCGTGACGCCGGAGGAATTGCGGGCGGCCACGGTCGAGCATGGCTCGACCATCCGCGCGATCCGGGCACTGCAGGCGCAAGGCAAGGGGCTGCGCGACTTTGCCGGGGTCAGCCCGAACGGCCGGATCGGGCCGGTGATCGGCACGGCCCTGCTCGACCCGAAGGAGCCGATCGGCGAACGCTGGCGACGGCTCGGCCGGCGGCGGTCCGGGCGGGCCACCCTTGCACCTTCCTGACGCTCAGGCCGGGGCCGGGTTGGACTGCCCCGTCTGCTCCTGTCCCTGCCTGCCGCGTGCCCGAAACACCAGCTCGGTCAGCAGGAAGATCGTGCCGCCGATCGCGAGCGGGATGAAGAAATAGATGCAGCGGAACGCGATCAACCCGCCGATCACGTCCTCACCCTTGAGGATGAACATCACCACGCTCTCGATCACCCCGAGCCCGCCCGGCACGTGCGAGATCAGGGTGGTGACGTTGGCGATCACGAAGATGGCGGCGATGCCGAGATAAGGCATCTCGGTGAACGCGGCGAGTGATTGGTGGAGGCAGGCGGCGACCAGCATGAAGTTGGTCGTGCCGATCACGACCTGCGCTATCGCCAGGCGCAGGCCCGGCATCTGGAAGGACCAGCGCCACAGGTGCAGCGGCCGGCGCAGGAAGGCCGCCAGCACGAGATAGAGGGCCACGAGGGCGAGGCAGCCGGCACCCAAGGCCAGCATGGCCGGCTCGCCCAGGCCGGTGATGCGCTGGCCGAGGTCCGGGCGGACCAGCAGGCCGGCACCTCCCAGCGCTATCAGGCCGATCCCGACGGTCAAACCGCAGAACAGGATGACCTTGGCGACCTCCTCGTTGCTCAGGCCCCAGCGGGAATAGAAGCGGTAGCGGATCATGCCGCTGCTGAGGGCGGCCATGCCGATCGTGTGGCCCATGGACAGGCTCAGGAACGAGGCCAGCGCCACCTGCGGGTAGGGCAGGCGCTTGCCGACATAGCGGGTCGCCATCCAGTCGAAGCCGGTCAGGCACAGATAGCTGAGTGCTGCGAACAGGCCGGCCAGGAGCAGGTTGCCCACCGGCACCGACGCGACCGAATCGACCAGCTCCTGCCAGCTGTAGCGCGAGAAGGTCCGGTAGAGCAGAAAGGCGGCGAGGCTCACGGCAGCCACGCTGACGCCGACCGTCACCCAGCGTCGCCACGGTCGTCCTTTGCCCTGCGCGCCCTCCGGCGGGCTGCTCTCATCCGCGCTGGCTGCCTGCATCGATCCGGTGATCCCGTGGCCGCGGCGGCGGTCACTTCCGCCGCCATCCTCCTGTCATCAACCGGACAGGACGGGCGCGGCTCCGGAGGCCGTAGGATGATCCGCCTCCGCCGGATCGGGCAGATCGCCCACCTGGAAGTCCATCACCAGCGGCAGATGGTCGGAGGCCAGCCGGGTCAGCTTGGTCCGCACCACGCTCACCCGCTCCACCGCGACCGGGCCCCGGTAGAACAGGTGGTCGAGGGCCATGATCGGCATGCGGCTCGGGAAGGTGGGGAGGCGCCGGCCCGGCTGGCTGCCCTGTGCCTCGTGCAGGTGACGGCGCAGCCGTCGGAACGTGGCGCTGGCCGAAGGTGCGTTGAAGTCACCGGCCAGGATCAAAGGCGGCTGGCAGTCGGGATGGCCCAGCCAGTCAGGCCCCAGCAGGGCGTGGCTCTGCAGGAGGCGCTCCGCACCCAGCAGGCCCAGATGGGTGTTGATCACCTGGAGCGGCCGGCCCGCCACGCTGATCTCGGCCCAGAGCGCGCCACGCGGCTCCAGGAACAGGCCGCGCGCCGGCCCGGGCAGGGGACTGGCCCGCACCAGCCGGCAGGGCAGGGTGGACAGGATGGCGTCGCCATACTGCTCCTCCAGCACGGTGACCGCCGGGTGGAACAGCATGCTCATGCCGAGCCGCTGGGCGATCAGCTCTGCCTGGTGGACCCCGCCGCTGCGGGCGCGGCCGACATCGAGCTCCTGCAGGGCCACGATGTCCGGCTCGAGTGCCGCCAGCACCTCGGCGATGCGCTCCGGTGCGTGACGGCGGTCGGTGCCGATGCAGCTATGGACATTGTAGGTGACGATGCGCGGCACGGCCCGGCTCTCCATGCGGGGAAGGCTGCTATGGAGATCAGCTTTCCTTCACCTCGATCCCTGCCAGGCGCTCATAGACCTTGACCACCGCGGCATCGTCCTCGCCGCCGAACCCGGCCGCCGCCGCTGCCAGGAACTGCTGGTGGGCCGCCGCCGCGACCGGCAGGGGAAAGCGCAGGCTGCGCCCGGTATCCAGCACCAATCCCAAGTCCTTGACGAAGATCTCCACGGCAGAGTGGGGCGTGAAGTCGCGTGCCAGCATGTGCGGGACGCGATTCTCGAACATCCAGGAACGCCCGGCGGCGTTGCTGATCACCTCGAACAACTCCTTTGCGTCCGCCCCGGCACGCACGCCCAGCGCCATGGCTTCCGCGGCAGCCGCGATATGCACGCCGGCCAGGAGCTGGTGGACGGTCTTGACCGTGGAACCGATCCCGATCTTCGGGCCAAGGCGGAACACCTTGGCAGCACAGGCATCCAGCATGGGCGCTGCCTTGGCGAACGCCGCCTCGCTGCCCGAGGCCATGAAGGTCAATTCGCCCGTGCCGGCCCTGGCGGCACCACCCGAGACGGGGGCGTCCAGATAGGGATGGCCGGCTGCCTCGACCCGCTCGCCGATCCGCACCGCGTCCTCGGCGGGGATGGTGGCGCTCGACACGACGACCGCACCCCCGGGCAGGGCGGCAAGGGCACCGTTCTCGCCGAACAGGGCGGCCTCGAGCTGGTCGGCATTGACCACCATGACCAGCAGGATGTCGGCTCCGGCGGCCGCCTCGGCCGGCGAGGCCGCGGCGGTGATACCGTCGATACGGGTCGGGCGGATGTCGTAGCCGGTGACCTTCAGGCCCCCGGCGCTCGCGGCACGGGCCATGCCGCCACCCATCGAGCCGAGGCCGATCACGCCGAGATGCACGGGTCGTTCTCCTTGTGGTCCTGGACCGAACCTGCGCTGCCCATCCCGTGCAGGCAAGCGGTGCCGTCGATCGCCTTGCGGGCGCTTACGCTGCCCGGGACGCCGCACTAGGATCCCGGCCCGCTCAACAGGGAGACGATGATGACGGAACTCGCCACGCGCGAGATCGGGACGACGGGCCTAGCCGTGCCGGTCCTGGGGTTCGGGTCGGCGCCGCTCGGTGACATCTACGAGAAGATCCCGGAGGAGCGGGCGCTGGCCACGGTGCAGGCGGCCTACGATACCGGCTGCCGGCTGTTCGATACGGCGCCGCTTTATGGCTACGGCCTGTCCGAGCACCGGGTCGGCCATGTGCTGCGCCGGCAGCCGCGCGATTCCTACGTGCTCTCGACCAAGGTCGGCCGCTGGCTGAAGCCGACGCCGCCGGAGCAGATCGACCGCGGCCAGTGGGTAGGCGGGCTGAACATGCAGCCGGTCTACGACTATTCCTATGACGGCACCTTCCGCGAGGTGGAGCACAGCCTGCAGCGGCTGGGCGTCGAGCGGATCGACATCCTGTTCATCCACGATGTCGACATCTGGACCCACGGCACCCGCGAGGCCTACGAGCAGCGCTACAAGGAGGCGGTCGAGGGGGCCTTCCGGGCACTGGCCGAGCTGCGTTCGCAGGGCGTGGTCAAGGCGATCGGGATGGGCGTGAACGAGATCGAGCCGTGCAAGCGGCTGGCGACCGATGCCGATCCCGACGTGTTCCTGCTCGCCGGCCGCTATACCCTGCTGGAACAGGAGGGCCTGGACGATCTGATGCCGCTGGCACGGCAGAAGAAGTTCAGCTTCCTGCTGGGTGGGCCGTTCAATTCCGGCATCCTCGCGACCGGACCAGTCCCGGGGGCGAAGTACAACTACAAGCCCGCACCGCCGGAGATCCTGGAGCGGGTCCGCCGGATCGAGGCGGTCTGCCAGCGCCACGGCGTGCCGCTGGCCGCAGCGGCGATCCAGTTCCCGCTGGGCCTGGCGGAGGTGGCGTCGATCATCCCGGGTGCGGTGAAACCCGAGGAGGTCCAGGCCAATGTCCGGCTGATGACCCACCGGATCCCGGCGGATCTCTGGGCGGAACTGCGCCACGAGGGTCTGCTGCGCGAGGGCAGCCCAGCACCGGGCTGAGGCCCCGCTCGGGCCGGTGCAAGAGCACCGGCCCAGGCGTTCGCAGCCTGTTCCGGATGCCTGGCAATGGATGATGGAAGATGCTGGAGATATTCCGGGAGAAAGTTTTGTCCGACTGGAAGTCGCGAATTGGCTCATGTCAAAGCGGCAGATTGATTTGTGAAATAATTGTGCTGACATATTGATAATATCTTGGTGTATTTATTGAAGTAAATATTGAACTTTTTGAAATCAATGCTTCTTGAATTGTTCGTGAGCTTGGCGGAAGATGATGCTGGTAACCAGGGTGATCTGCCCTGCATCGCCCGTGGCGGCGTTTGCCGGAAAGGGAGGTTGCAATGATCCACGCCAAGCTCATCGGGGCGCTGTGCGCCGCGTTCTGCCTTGCCGCCGTGGCAGGTGATGCGGTCCAGGCCAAGGATGGCGACCACCGGGGCGATCGGCCTCGCAACGTCTTCGTGGTGAAGCTCGACAGCTTCCAGGAAGTCCCGACCCTGGTCACGCCGGGCAGCGGCAGCGCCACGCTGCGCATCGACGGCAGCACGATCAAATATGTGCTGGAGTATCGCGCCACCGAGAGTACCGTGACTCAGGCGCATATCCATATCGGGCGCAGAGCGGTCAATGGCGGCATTTCCGCCTTCCTGTGCACCAATCTCGGCAACGGCCCGGCCGGCACGCCCGCCTGCCCGAAGTCCGGGCGCGTGTCCGGAACGATCCGGCAGGCGACAGGTCCCGCAACTCAGGGGGTCGACAATATCGCGGAGCTGATCCGCGCGATCCGGGCCGGTGCGGTCTATGTCAACGTGCACTCGACCAAGTATCCGGCCGGCGAGATCCGCGGCGACGTGCATCGCCACGGACATCACTGAGCCGGTCGCCGGTACGGCCGCGGGCCGGGCGATCCCCCCGCGGCCCTCTCTTCAGCGGGGCCGGCCGACCGCGATCAGGCTCTGGCCCCAGGTGACCAGCTCGTCGCGGCCGTCATTGTCGACGTCGTAGAGCAAAGGAAACGCCGTCCACGCCTCGTATTCGTTGGCGGTGGCCACCTGCTTCACCTTGCTGCCCTTGAGATTCCAGTACCAGCTGTTCGTCAGGATCTTGCTGCCGGCACTGTTGAACACGTTGCCGAACATCGAGACCAGCTCGTCGGTGCGGGTGTCGCCGTCGAGCTCGGCGTTCTGCATCGGCACGACGCGGTGGCCGATGGTGCGGACGATCTTGCCGTCCTTGTCGAGCACGTAGCTCTTGGTGGTATCCGAGCCGCGCTCGGTGACGGTGATCGACAAGGGCTTGGGGGCTGGGTCGAGCTGGGCGATCGACAGCTCCTGCGGGTTCTTGATTTCCTTGGGCATGGTCCAGAGCCGCTTGCAGTCGGCGGCGTTGAAGCCACCGCCGCCAGTGGCGCCCAGCGCCACGGCAGTGAACCGGCTGGAGGCGGGATCGAGCTGGCCGACCCGGATCGCGTCGACATGGTCCTTGCTGTTCCAGCCGCTCAGGGAGCAGCGGATCTTGCCGTTGAAGTCGAGCGCATACTTGCCGGCGAAGAAATACTCCATGTAACCGTCACCGTTCGTGTCCACCCCGGCGGTCTGATGGCCGGCATGGCAGGTGTCGGTGGTCCAGAGCAGCTTCAGGTTGGTGTCGTAGGCGGCGACCCTGGTATAGTTGTCGACATAGTTCTTGCTGTCGCACTTGGCGCTGCCGCCCGGCTGCTGCTGGGCGACGATCACGATCGGCTTCTTGTCCGACTGCTTGCGGTAGACCGAGATCAGGCACAGGCTGCCAGCCGAGTTGCTCTGGCCGCTCAGGCTGACCTTGCGGATCTCCTTGCCGTTGGCGCCGTTGCGGGCGACCAGCAGCCTGGTGGAGCCGGACTGCCAGCAGTGGAGGACGTCCTCCTTCTTGTCGCCGTTCAGGTCCAGGATCGCGGCGGTGTCGCGATGGGTCCAGGCTTCCTTGCCCTGGCGCCGGCCGGAACTGTTGCTGATCTCCCAGATCTTGTTCCCCTTGCCGCCATAGAGCCGCATGATCCGGTGGCCGTTCCAGTGCAGGAACTCGGCCGTGCCGTTGTTGTTGAAGTCGAGCGGCAGGAGGCTGGAGAACACGTTGTCCAGCGCGTTCCCGTCGAGCTCGATCTGGTTGACGATGTCGATGGCGAGCTTGCTCTTGCCGTTCTTGGCACTGCCCGCACGCGCGATCGGCACGAACTCCATGCCCCGATGCGCGGTGCGCTGCAGCTTCACGCGATCGTCCAGGCGCCTTGCCAGTACGTCGTCGTTCGCCGCACCGGCCAGGGCTGCCTGACCGGCCAGGCCGGTGATCGGGGCTGCCTCCGTGGCCAGCGCCGTGCCCGCAGCCGGAGCGGACACCGCCAGCAGCACGGCAGCGATGCCCATCGCTCCGCGAATACGCATCATGATCCTTCTCCGGTCATAAACCGGCCATGGCGGAGCGTCGGCAAACGGCTGGCCATGGCCATGGCTCGTGAAGTTGTCGAAAGTTCTATCGATCTATTCGACTCTGAATTGCTTATGTCTACCTTTAATTCGCCTAAAAGTAGCGTAAATCATTCCATCCTGCTAGAGAACATGTTGCGTCACGGCTGGATCATTAATGTATTATTATTCATCTTCCGGAAGAATTGCTGAATTTCGCCGACGCTTTGGCGTATCTGTCAAACGCCTGCCAATTCTGGCTTTTTTCTGCATGCAGCAGCGGCGGGCTCCTGGACCCGAATTCGGAATTATTACTGGAAATTCTGGTGACGTGACCCGCAGGCCACCGCCTGTTGCGCCGGCTGGTCAGTCCGCCGGATTGCTGCCGGGCACGCGCTCGTGCTGGCGCCGCCACATCTGCGCATACAGGCCGCCATGCGCCAGCAGCCGGTCATGGTCGCCCCGTTCGACCACCTTGCCCCGCTCCAGGACCAGGATCTCGTCGGCGTCCACCACCGTGGAGAGGCGATGCGCGATCACCAACGTGGTGCGGCCGGCTGCTACTTGGCGTAGTTCCGCCTGCAGCGCCTGCTCGGTGCGGCTGTCGAGCGCCGAGGTGGCCTCGTCCAGGATCAGGATCGGCGGGTCCTTCAGCACGACCCGCGCCATGGCCACCCGCTGCTTCTCCCCGCCGGACAGCTTGAGCCCGCGCTCGCCGACCACGGTGTCGTAGCCCTCCGGGAGCAGGCGGATGAAGTCGTGGATCTGCGCGGTCCGCGCCGCGGCCTCGATCTCCTCCTGGCCGGCGTCCGGCCGCGCATAGGCGATGTTGGCGCGGATCGTGTCGTTGAACAGCACCGTGTCCTGCGGCACCACGCCGATCGCCTGGCGCAGGGAGCGCTGCTGCAGTGTGCGCAGGTCCTGGCCGTCGATCCGGATCTGGCCGGAGCTCACGTCGTAGAAGCGGAACAGCAGGCGCACCACCGTCGACTTGCCGGCCCCGGACGGGCCGACGATCGCCAGCTTGCGGCCGGGCGGGATGGTGAAGGACAGGTCGTCCAGGATCGGCCGGCGCGGGTCATAGGCGAAGCTGACATGCTCGAAGCGCACCTCGCCGCCGGCCAGCGCCAGCTTCCGGGCGTCCGGGGCATCGGCCACCTCGGGCTTCAGGCCGGACAGGCCCGCCAGGTTCTCCAGGTCGATCAGGGACTGGCGCAACTCCCTATAAAGCACGCCCAGGAAGTTCAGCGGCAGATAGAGCTGCAGGATGAAGGCGTTGACCAGCACCACGTCGCCCACCGTGGCCTCGCCCGCCACTACCCGTGCCGCGGACAGGCCCATCAGCACGGTCACGCCGATCGCGATGATGGCGGCCTGGCCGGTGTTCAGCAGCGAGAGCGAGGTCTGGGAGCGGACGGCGGCTTCCTCGTACTGCGCCATCGCCTGGTCCAGCCGCCGGGTCTCGTGCTCCTCCGCGGTGAACGCCTTGACCATCTCGTAGTTGATCAGCCCGTCCACCGCCTGGCCGGCGAACAAATTGTCCAGCCGGTTCATCTCGCGCCGGTAGCGGGTGCGCCAGTTGGTGGTCCAGATGGTGAAGGCCGCATAGACCGCGATCGTGACGAACACGGTGAGCGCCCAGCTCCAGGGATAGAGCCGGAGCAGGATGCCCAGCACCAGGACCAGCTCGACCAGGACCGGGCCCATGGCGAACAGGGCGGTGGTGAGCAGGAAGCTGATCGCCTTCACCCCGCGTTCGACTGAGCGGCCGAGCTCGCCGGTGCGGCGCTCCAGGTGGTAGCGCAGCGACAGGTCGAACAGGTGGCGATACACGCCGATCGCCACCCGTCGCCCGGCCCGCTCGCCCACCCGGGCGAACAGGGCGTCGCGCAGCTCCTGGAACAGGGCAGCACCCAGCCGGGCCGCACCATAGGCGATCAGTGCCACCAGCGGGATGGTCAGAAGGTCGGCCGGCACGCCCAGCGCGTCGACCACCCGCTTGAGGAAGAACGGCACCTGGATGTTCAGGAGCTTGGCCGCCACCATGGCGATGCTGGCCAGCACCACCCTGACCCTCAGGCCGGGCTCCCCCTTCGGCCAGAGATAGGGCAGCACGAAGGCCAGCAGGCGCCGCAGCTCCGCCAGTCCTGCCCGTGGCTCGCGTGCTGGCTCGATCGACCCCTGCATCCGCTCTCCGCTTGCCCGATCCGGCCCAGAAAGCAGAGCGGATGCTGGCGATGGCCGCTCGTTACGCGGCTGGCTGGAACGGGTCCAGGAAAACCGGGCTCAGTCGAGTTCCAGCTCGACCGCGACCGGCTGGTGGTCGGACAGGTCGCCCGGCAGGATTCGGCAGGAGCGGACCAGCGGCGCCAGGCCCGCGGTCACCAGCACATAGTCCAGCCGGCGCGGCGCCACCTGCGGGTCGTCCCACCAGGTCATGCCTTCTTCCTCGGCATGGCCGCTGAGCGTCCAGGCGTCGGCGAACCCGTCCAGATGGGCAACCCGGCCGAAATGCGGGTCGCAGGCGCCCACGAGCCGGGCATAGGCCGGCTCCTTCGGCGTCAGGTTGAAGTCGCCGACCAGCACCATGTCCGGCGGCACCGGGGGTGCCTGGATCTCCTCGCCCCACCAGGGATGGTCGCGCCCGGCGGCACCGTGCGAGATGCCGCCGGACAGGGCCGCCTCGCGGTAGAGCCGGAGCAGGGCGTCCGCCTGCTCCAGGCGCAGGTCGGCCTGGGCATGGTCCAGATGGGTCGAACAGAAGCGCAGGTGCCGGCCGGACGGCAGCTCTAGGATCGTGTCGAGCGCGATTCGGGCACTGGTCGGGATGCCCATGGCCGCGCGCCTGGGCAGGGTCACCGAGTTGGCAATCAGGATCGGGAAGCGGGAGAACACCGCATTGCCGAACTGGCGACGCACGGCACCCTTGGGGCCCGGCCCGTGCTGCTTCAGGATGTCGGTGGCGGGGCCGTAGACATGGTAGTGGTCGGGCAGCAGCTCGGCCAGCCGCGCCACCTGGTCGACCTCGCCGGTCCGCCGCCAGAAGCGCTCCACTTCCTGCAGGCCGATGATGTCGAACGGGCGCAGGAGATCGGCCTGGCGCTCCAGGTCGACCCGGTCGTCGCGGCCGCGGCCATACTGGATGTTCCAGGTAACGAGCGAGATCATGCGGTCGGATCCAGGGTGAAGAGGTTCTGCGGGCGGGTCACGCCACGCAGCGCATAGCGGCCGAGTGAGACCAGACGATGACGCTCGGCCGGTGCCGCCAGGGCGAATGCCTCACTCAGGATCACCGGCTGGTCCAGGCTGCGCGACAGGGCGGCGATCCTGGCCACCTGGTTCACCGCCTGGCCCAGCACGGTGAAGTCCATCCGGGTGGTGCTGCCGAAATTTCCGTAGAGCAGTTCGCCATGGTGCAGCGCCACGTACACGCTCGTGGTCGGTGCGCCACGCTGGGCCCGCTGCTCGTTCAGCCGGGCCACGACCCGCCGCGTATCGTCCACCGCGGCCAGGGCACGAGCCGCACCATCGTCATGCTGGAACACGGCGAGGATCCCGTCGCCGGTGAACTTGAGCACGTTGCCGCCATGCCGCGCCAGCTCGTCGGAAATGGTCGCGGCATAGTCGTTGAGCAGCGCCAGCACACCCTTGGGCGGCTTCTCGTCGGTGATCTTGGTGAAGTCGGCGAGATCCGAGTACCAGATCACCGCGCTGATCGGATCGGCCTGGCCGCGCAGGACATTACCGTCCAGCACCTTCTGCGCCGCATCGTCGCCGAGATAGACGCCCAGGAGGGTGCGCACGGTGAACAGCGCGGCATGGGCCTGGATGATCAGCACCAGGATGCTGGCGATGCGGCGGAGCCCCTTCGCGGTGGCCGCGTCGATCCGGAACCCGCCACCATGGGCGAAGGACATCCAGACGTCGTTGTCCACCGTGATGCGCAACGCGCCGCGCACCCGCTCGGTGAACAGCAGGTACTCGGTGACACCTTCCTCGCGCAGCTCCGCCAGGATCGGGAACCGCGCGGCCAGGCGCTCATCGTCGGTCGGCAACTGGATGGACTGGCCGCCCGTCTCGATCAGGTGACGGATCGGGCTCTTGATCCAGTCCTCGACGTCCCAGTTCTCCCGCCGCTCCATCATCAGCGACTCGACGCCCGTGGCTGGCCGCCAGCGCCAGCCCATGCCCTCGATGGTCGGATGGAGCAGGTCGCCGCCTGCCGCGAGGCGGAGGATCGGCAGGCCGATCGCGGTGAGCCTGGCCGCGACCAGGCCGATGAACTCGCCGGGATCGGGAAAGTCGGAAGCGCGGGCCAGCAGCTCGTCGCACAGGTCCAGGAGCTGGCCGGCACAGTCCGGGCAGCAGTCAGAAATTGCCTCGGCCATGCAGTTCCACCCCGGTGAGCAGCGAAATGAGGTGCGCCAGGCAGAGGACGATGCCGATGGTGCCGAGCGCCAGCCAGAACAGCGCCGGCACCAGCGGCGGCGGGGCCAGCCCGACCGGCCGGCGGTCCTGCCAGGCACCCAGGCCCGCCAGGAGCGTCGAGACGATCAGCCAGCCGATGGTCCAGGACATCGTCATGGTCGGGGCGCCGTGGCAGCAGGAATGAACATCGGCTGCATGTGCGCCTTGCCCGGGCACCGATCAAGCCATCGGGGCTGTGGCCGGCCGGACGCAGAGACGGAAGGGAACCGGGCAACCGTCCACGAGTCCTGCCTGTGCGCGAGCTTGCTTCCCTGGCCGGCACGCTACAGGACTGCCGTGCGATTCTCGAACCCGCTCCGGAACATGATGGCTGCTCCACCCCCCGAAGGCGCCGCGCACCTGTCCGACCGGCCTGGCACGACGCCGCTGCCGAGCCTGCCGGAGGTGCACGGCACCATCGCCGTGCCCGCTGCCGGCGGCTTCGTGCGCAAGCTCATGGCATTCCTGGGCCCGGGCTACCTGGTCGCGGTCGGCTACATGGACCCGGGCAACTGGGCCACCGGACTCGCCGGCGGCTCGGCATTCGGTTACACGCTGCTCTCGGTGGTCCTGCTGTCCTCGCTGATGGCGATCCTGCTGCAGGCGCTGTGCGCCCGGGTGGGGATTGCGACGGGCCGCGACCTCGCCCAGCTCTGCCGCGAGCGGTTTCCCAGGAGCATGGCCTACCCGCTCTGGCTCCTGGCCGAGCTGGCGATCTGCGCGACCGACCTGGCCGAGCTGATCGGCACGGCCATCGCGCTGCAGCTGCTGTTCGGCATCCCGCTGCTCTACGGCGTGATGCTGACCGCGCTGGATGCCTTCCTGATCCTCTGGTTGCAGCACAAGGGCGTGCGCCGGTTGGAGGC
>Ga0182739_1002628_pt1 | contig 16622 bp, 12 predicted proteins | sample eDN5th30CBELigBY_FD_128873 | JGI IMG/M metagenome (GOLD analysis project Ga0182739, IMG submission 128873) | Enriched backyard soil microbial communities from Emeryville, California, USA - eDNA 5th pass 30_C BE-Lig BY (version 2) (version 2) | ecosystem: Environmental > Terrestrial > Soil >... | reverse complement strand
GCGTTGGCCCTGGAAAGTCGTCAGGGGGTGTTGTGTGGCGCCGCGCCTGACTGGCCGTCAGGTCAAGCCGCGCAACGCACGCTGGCGGCTTTCCAGGGCCAACCCGTAGGGCCGCTCTTGCGTACGCCCGGGACTGCGTCATCGCTCGGGCGTGGACCGACGTCCACGTCCTCCCTCTTCCTTGTCCCGGACGCACGCAAGAACGGCGCGGCCTACCGAGGGATTGATGACACGCCCTAGTTGGCGCACCGGACGTGGCGAGCGCCGCGGCCGGGCGGGCGGGCGGGCTACTCGAACGGATCGACGAACAGGTAGTCGCCCTGGTAGAGCAGCTGCACCGCTCCCGCGTCGGCGTCCGCGTCGTCGTAGAGATAGGTGCCGATCGCCAGGTCGCGGCGGCTGTCGTCGTTGAAGTCGCCGATCGCCAGTGCGTTGCCGAACTGGTCGTTCGCACGCGGGCTGCCGATGCGCAGCGGCGCCTTGGGCAGGATCGCGCGCAGCGTGCCCGGATCCAGCGGCCCGAGCAGCATCCGGGGCGTCACGATCCAGACCGCGCCGGCCCTCTCGACGCCGTCCACCGCGGTCATCGGCGCGCCGATCGCCAGGCTCTGCGGCAGGCAGAAGATGAACTCGCAGCGGTACGCCAGCGTGCCGGCGGCCAGGGTTTCGCCGAAGTGGCCGTCGCTGCTGTCGATGCCGGGCACGGCCGGCGGCACCAGGCGCTGATTGTTCACCGCCGTCAGGCCGTCGTCGGAGCCGTACAGCACGTGGACGGCGCCGCCCTGGGCGCCCGGCGCGCCGATCGCCAGGCCCTGGTGGGTGTCGTCGAAGCGGCCGGCGGCCAGGGCGCTGCCGAAGGTCTGTCCGGATGTGCAACTGCCGGCGACGCCCAGCACGCCCGGGCGCCAGATGTGGGTGCCGGTGGTGACGATGCCGGTCGCGCTGCCGGCGAGCACGATGACGGCGCCGGCGCGGTCGGTGCCGTTGGGACAGGTGGCGCCGCGCACACCGACGGCCAGCTCGTCGTAGCCATCGCCGTTGAAATCGCCGGCCGTCACGGCCCAGCCGAACCGGTCGGTCGCGCGCGGCGTGAAACTGAGTCCGTCGTTGCTGCGATCGAAGATGCGGGCGCGCGGCGGGGCGAGGCCGCCGGCACTGCCGTAGACCACCATCACCGCACCGGCGTCCTCCTGCCCCTGGACCAGTTGGCCGCGGATGCCGATCGCCAGGTCCGCATAGCCGTCGTCGTCGAAGTCGCCGCTGGTCAGCGCATTGCCGAGATTGGCGTTCTGCAGCCCGCTGCCGGGAAACACGCCGCCGGCACGGATCTCGGTCTGGACCGACCAGATGCCGTTGCTGCCGCGCTTCATGATGTAGACGCTCCCGACGCCCGGCGTTCCGCCGATGTTCCGCTGCGGATTCGCCACGGCCAGCTCGTCGCGGCCGTCGTCGTCGAAGTCACCGGCCGTCATCGTGTAGGAATGGGCCGGCAGCGTGATCGTCACCGGCAGGAACGGAATCACCGGGGCAGCGGTCGCCAGGCTCCAGGCCGTCCCGTACGCGATCCGCAGACGCGTGCTGCCGTTCTCGGAAACCGCCAGGTCGTCGATGCCGTCGCCGTCGAAGTCGCCGCTGGCGATGCCGCGCCCGAACTGGCCGTTGGCCGCCTCGGGATACGGATTGCGCAACAGGATGTTGCGATGGGTGCCGAGCTGGTCGGCCGCCGGCGCCGGACCGGCCGCCAGGGCGATGACCAGCCACAGCGCGATACGGCCGGCGCGAACGCCGCCGGACAGGACATCGATCGTCATGGAAGAAGCTCTCGCGCAGGGGATACCCTCTCCTCCACGGCAAAGCGGCCGGCCAGGGGCCAGGCCCCCATCGCGGGCGTGCCCACCGCACTTCGCTGCGTGCGCGGCCTTCTGCGGGCAATCGATCGCAGGCGCTGCCCGGGCCGGCGCGTCAGCCCAGGGCCGGCGGCCGCGGAGTGGCTGCCGTCATGCCGGCGGTGCCGACCAATGCAGGCGCCACATATGGCCCTCCAGGGTTTCCGGCTGCGTGCAGAAGCGCGCGATCCACGCCGGCAGCTGCCGGCCGATCACGGCGCCCCAGGCGGCGGCGTCACCGTCATCGAGGTAGTACAGCGCGGTATGCGGCCAGGCCGGGCGAAAGCCGAGGTCGACGAAGCCGCGCATCGTGCGCAGGCTGATGTCACGCTGGTCTCGCCAGATCGCGTGCTCGAACACCGTCTGCGCGGCGACGTTGGCGTGCACCCGCTCCTGCTGCTCGCGGAAGGCCTCGATCATCGGCGCGTCCGCATACTGGTACCAGGAGATCGTGCCGTCGTCCTGCGCGTCGCGGCGCAAGCCGGCCGTCTCGATGACCGGCCAGAACTCGCCGGGCTGGTGCGGGATCGCCGAAGCCTTGGGATTGACCTTGAACCAGAAGTCGATCGGGCCGGCAGGCGTGGCCAGCACGTACCTGGACGCCTTGCCGCGCCTGCGCTGCAGGCCGGGCAGCGGCCCGGCCGAGGCCAGGCCGTCGTCGAAGGCACGATAGAAAACGTCCGACGGGATCATCTGCGGCATCCGCGACACCGGGGAGGCAGCGACGATAGAACCAAAGCCGCGCGCCGGGTAGCGGTCACGCCACGGAAAAGGATCTGGCATCGGCACGCGCGGCAGCAGCGCGCACGCCGTCGGTCCAACGCCGTCGCGCGGGCGATGCGCCCTTGCCTCGAGCCGGCCACCGGGCGCCGCGGTGATCCCGAAGGAGAAACCCCTTCACGTTCGACGACGAAGCGGAGCAGTTGGCGGGTGGTGCACCCGTTGCATCGTCAACAACTGTGTCATTGTCCACAAGGCTACCTGCAACGTGATCGGACCGTCAGTTCGCCGTGGGCATCTTTCCTAGCATTCGCGCCGCTCGCCGTTCATCCGTGCCGATCGCGCGCACGGATCGCGCCGCACAGCACGCGTTCGAGGAAGTGCAGTTTGAAGTTTGCGGTCAGTACCACGAAGCTCTTCTACGACAGCCGCGAGGAGATCGAGCGGCTCGCCGGACTGGGTTTCACGTTTCAACCGGTCGCGCCCAACCCGCGCCGCGCCGGCCGGTCGCTGCCGATGCGCATCGCCGGCCATCCGATGGTGACGCTGTCGACGATGGATGCGCTGCTGGATTTCGCCCGGGACCACGGCGGCCGCGTGGCGCTGGACATGGCCGAGAACGAGATCGTCCTGCTGAACGGCTGAGCCCGGCACGGCAACGACCGCGGCGGGCGGCTCAGGTGCCTCCGGAGAACATGTCGAGCACCTGGCTGCGGTTGCTCGGCCTGCCGCCGAACGAGGTACCGTCGGTGACGTTCCAGGCGGACAGATGCGCAAGCAGGTTGACCTGGCGTGCGTCGAGGTTGAGCTGGTCGACGGTCTGGTAGTTCGGGAAGTCGTCGAACTTCCACCATTCCAGGTCCATGCCGATGCGCACGTACTCGCTCAGCCGCGACTGCCAGGCCGGCACCGGGTTGTTGTAGATCCAAAGCACATTGACGCGGTCGCCGCCGGCGATGCCGAACCGCGCATTGGGCAGGACGGTCAGTTGCTTCTGCTTGAACATCGCCGTCCCGCCGCCGGCGGCCGCCTGCCGCAGGCCGGCGATCAACGGCCAGAACGCGGCCGCGTCGAAGACCTGGTTGTAGCGATAGAGCGAGGTCGGATCGTCGCTGAGCGGCCGGTAGCCCACGCCCGCCTGGTACGGCAGGAAGCCGAACAGCGGCGGCAGCAGGTCATCGACGATGACGGTCGAGCCGTCGATGCCGATCGGCGTCTGCACGTTGGCGAAGCACAGCACATTGGGCACGTGGCGCCGCAGCAGCGCCATGATGCCGGAGTTCTCCATGATGCCGCCGTCGCCGAACAGGTACGGCACGGCGGTATCGCGCGCGCTTCCGGCACCCGCGACCGGCCAGTAGGCGAACGTCGGATCCAGGTCCTCGATCCACGGGAACGTCGAGGAGTAGCGCGTGATCAGCACGTCCACGTAGGCCGAGCTGCTGGTGCCGGCGATGTCCGAGAGCGCATAGCGCGCCGGCGGCGCCGGCACCGTGAAGCGGCCGTTGACCGGCGGTGCCGCCGGCGCCGTCGCGCCGAAGACGAACGGGTCGACATAGCCGCCGCCCAGGTCGCGCCCGTCCCGGCCCGCGCGCGGGAACGTCGGCGGCATGCCGACGGTGATCGGCGTGGACTCGAACGGATACGGGTCGGCGGCCGGATCGACCGTCGCACTGCGCCCCTGGAACGCCTTGGCGGCGTCGGCCGGCGGCGGGAAGAAGAACGTCGAATTGGTGATCAGATAGGGCCGGTGCGTGCGGCCCGCGCCGATCTGCACCAGATAGAACGCATCGGCCGGCAGGCCGCGGTTGTACTTGCGCACGACGTTGTCGCGCCACCACGGCGTGTAGCTGTAGTACATCGTCGGTACGCCGCCGGCGAGCTGGTCGCCCAGGCCGAACGGCTGCAGCACCAGTTGGCCGATGGCACGGTTCCACAGCGCATTGACCGGCACCTGCTGGTCCTCGTAGAGCGTCACCACCGTCTCGATCAGCGGCGCGATGCCGATGCGCGTGCACAGGCTGCCGATTGCATAGGGACTGAGCTGGTCGAGAGCGAAGGCGCGGTTGCCGGTGTAGTCCCAGGTCAGCGATGCCGGATCGGCGACGAACGGACCGAGCAGTTCGTCGTCGCTGATCGCATCGGGGCAGTAGGTGTAGACCGTACCGGCCCAGCCGCCGCCGGAAACGGTGGACAGATAGGTCACCTTGTCGAGCAGGCCGAGCTGGCGCAGGCCGCGCAGCGCACCCATCGACGCGGCTGCCGAGCGCGAGCCGCCGCCGGACAGGCACACGCCGACCGGCGGCAGCGGGAACAGGCCGCCATCGTCGGTGGCGGTCTCGGAGGGATTCGGGAACGGATAGACCTGGGCGTCGAGCTGGCGCGGCGCGTCGGGAGGAGCGGCCGCGGCTTGCGCGGCGACGGCCGCGGACCGCCAGCGGTCGTGTGCCAGGTCGTAGGCGATCTGAGCCTCGGCCTGCGCGCGCGGCGTTCCCGACGCCAGCGCTTCTTCCAGAATGCGACGGGCCGCTTCGACGGCCTCCCACGACGGCACGCGATCGTCGTTCATGCTGCCACTCCCTTTGCAGTCGACCGAGCGCCGATCATACGCTGACTTTTATACAAAGTTGCAACAGGCCGCACCCGCCGGCACGGCGCCTTCCTGGCGGCGCGGAATCGCCGGCCCGGCCCTCCCCACGGCGCAAGCGGCGGCACGGATGGCAAGGCGCCGGCCGGATCCGCGGCAACGGGGCGGCCAGTGCGGCCCTGCCCGGCCCGGCGGCGCTGCCTGCGGGACCAGGCGGCGCCGACGCACGGCGCCGGCGCAACCGTCGTCGGCAACGGCCCGGACTGGCGCCTGTGTGCGTCGAATCGATCGCGAAAGCCGCCGGGGCGGCGAACCTGGCAGCTCGCCGCGGAGCCCGCAGGCAGATCCGGCAGCCTCAGGTGAGCCAGGCCTGCAGGTTGTCGATCGCCTGCTCGCGCGCCAGCGGGCGATCGCCGCCGGCGGCATAGACCGTTCCGCTGTAGTCCAGCACCAGGTCACCGAGTTCGCCGGCGACGTCGTCGGTTTCCTCGATGATGATCTCCAGCGTCTCCAAGGCCTCGTCGACGTCGACCGCCGGCACCGGCAGTTCCAGCAGCACGGCCCAGCCGGTGCTGCCCGCCTCGCCGTCTTCGGCGCGCAGCGTCTGCGCGGCGGCGGCGATGGCGGCGAGGCGCTCGGCGTAGCGCTGCTGCGCCGGCGCTTTCGCGGCGAATACCGCCACCGATTCACCGGGCTGCTGCAGGTCCTTTCCGGTTGCGTGTTCGTGGCTCGATACGACGACGAAGGTCATGGCGCGCTCTGTTGCGATGGAGTCGCCAGGGTAACCGGAGTGCGGGGCGGTTCCGAGCCCCCGCGCGGCGCACTGTGCGTCGCGCGGGGCCGTATCTTCGCGTGATGGCCGGATCGCACCGGGTCGTCGCGGGCCGCATGCGCGCCCGCGCGCCCCGGCGCCTGGCCTATTCCGGATGCGCCAGTCCAAGCCTGGCGCGCAGCTCGCGTGCGGTCAGCACGACGGTATAGACCGGCGTGTCGACGTCGAACCGGCGCGCGCTGTCGAGGCCGCCGACCACCACCGGATCGAAGCCGGCATCGACGACCAGGCGTTCGGCCACGGCCAGTGCCTGGGTGTCGTCGCCGGCCAGCGGGATCGCGATGCGCGCTCCCGGACGAGAGGCACCGCTCACCAGGTCCTGCGCGAAGATGGCGTTGAACGCACGGACCAGGCGCACGCCCGGCAGGTACGCCTTGGAAGCAGCCCCGGTCCCGCGGCGGCGCGCCTCCTCGGCCATCGCACCATCGCGCTGGGGATACGGATTGCCGGTATCGAGCACGACCTTGCCGGCCAGTTCCTTCGCATAGTCGCGGCCGACCTGCGGCAAGGCGCCGTAGGGCACCGAGATCAGCACCACCTCGCCCCATTGGGCGGCCTCGCGCGGCGTGCCGACCCGCGCCTTCGGGCCCAGCTCGGCGGCAAGCGACTCGAGTTGCGCGGGATGACGCGAGGAGATCAGCACCTCGTGGCCGGCCGCCACCCACAGCCGCGCCAGGGCGCCACCGATCTGGCCGGTGCCGATGATGCCGATGCGCTGCGGCGCCGGTTTGGACGGCACCTGGGCCTGCGCCGCGGCACCGGCTCCCAGCACGGCCGCGAGGGCCAGCACAGCCAGGCCGAGGCCGCGCAGCAGGCGCCGCCGCGCCGGAATGGAACGGTTCGGAACGGAACGACGTAAGGGCGTGCTCATGTCCAATCCTCGGGCTCTTGGAGCGGGTGAACGCGTCGCGTCACCACGGCGGCGAAGCCGCGGCCGCACCGATACCGACGCAGTGGGCCGTCCGAACCTATCACCGGCCACCGCCGGAGACCGTGCTGCGTTCCGCCCGCGTGCCCACCCGGCGCCGGGCGAAAGACCGCGCTTGGCCTACAATGCCGCCCCCGCTGCCGCACGAAACCCCCATGGCGCCGAACGCGACCGTCTACAAGGCCGAGCTGCAGATCAGCGACATGGATCGCCACTACTACGCCACCCATGGGCTCACCCTGGCCCAGCACCCGTCGGAAACGCCGGAGCGGCTGATGGCGCGCCTGCTCGCCTTTTCGCTGTTCGCCGGCGATTCCCTGGCCTTCGGCAAGGGCCTGAGCACCGACACCGAGCCGGACCTGTGGAGCAAGGCGATGACCGGGGTCATCACGCAGTGGATCGAGCTGGGCCAACCCGACGAAGCGCGCATCCGCAAGGCCTGCGGCCGCGCCGAGCAGGTGGTGGTGGTCAACTACCAGGGGCGCGCCAGCGCTACGTGGTGGGACCGCACCGGCGGTGCGCTGGGCCGGCTCGGCAACGTCAGCGTGGTCGACCTGCCGACCGACCAGGTCGAGGCGACGACGGCCTTGCTCGAACGCACGATGCGCCTGAACTGCCTGATCCAGGACCACCACCTGCAGCTGATGAATGCCGGCCATTCGGTGACGATCGAGCCGCGCTGGCGGCTGGACGCGCGCGCCTGACCGATGCAGGGGCCGTGGGATGCCATCGTCATCGGTGCCGGCGCCGCCGGACTGATGTGCGCGATCACCGCCGGCCGGCACGGCCGCCGCGTGCTGCTGCTCGACCACGCCAACAAGGTCGGCAAGAAGATCCTGATGTCGGGCGGCGGCCGCTGCAATTTCACCAATACCGGCACCACGCCGGCCAACTACCTGTCGGCCAATCCGCACTACTGCAAGTCGGCACTGGCCCGCTATGCGCCGCAGGATTTCATCGACCTGGTCGACCGCCACCGCATCGCCTGGCACGAGAAGGAACTGGGCCAGCTGTTCTGCGACGACTCCTCCAAGCAGATCGTGCGCATGCTGCTGGACGAGTGCGAGGCGGCCGGCGTGCGTGTGGAAACCGGCTGCCCTATCGAGGAGGTGCGGCACCACGGCGACCATTTCCGCCTGCACACCGCCCAGGGGCCCTGCGCCGCACCGGCGCTGGTGGTGGCGACCGGCGGCCTGTCGATCCCCAGCATGGGCGCCTCGGGTTTCGGCTATACGCTGGCACGCCAGTTCGGCCACGAGGTCCTGCCGACCCGCGCCGGCCTGGTACCGCTGACGCTCAGCGGAAAGCACCACGAGCGCCTGCAGGACCTGGCAGGCGTGGCGCTGCCGGTCGAGGCCCGCTGCAACGGCGCCCGCTTCAGCAACCAGTTGCTGGTCACCCACCGCGGCGTCAGCGGCCCGGCGATCCTGCAGATCTCCTCGTATTGGCAGCCGGGCGACGACCTGCGCCTGGACCTGCTGCCCGGCCGCGACGTCCTGGCCTGGCTGCAGGCCCAGCAGCGCGAGCGGCCGGCGGCAGAACTCAAGACCGTGCTGGGCGAGGTGATGCCGCGCCGCTTCGCCCAGCGCCTGTGCGAAATCTGGCTGCCGAGCCGCCCGCTGCGGCAGTACCCCGACGCCGAGCTGCGCCCGGTGGCGGCGCTGCTGCAGGCCTGGCCGCTGATCGCCAGCGGCAGCGAGGGCTACCGCACGGCGGAGGTCACGCTCGGCGGCGTCGATACCGACCAGCTCTCGTCGAGCACGATGATGTCCCGGCGCGTGGAAGGCCTCTATTTCATCGGCGAGGTCGTCGACGTGACCGGCTGGCTGGGCGGCTACAACTTCCAGTGGGCCTGGGCCTCGGGCCACGCGGCGGGACTGGCACTGGCCGCCCGCGCCGCATGACCGCCGGCCGCCGAGCCGGCCATCGGCGTGCAACCGGCGCCCGGCACATCTTCGACAGCGGCCGGCGCGCCTCCACGACACCGCCTGCGCGATGCGTCGAAGGCCCGGCCCGGCCCTTCCCGCCCGTCCGACGCTAGACTGGCACCGACCACCCGCCCCCTGCCGATGCCGCCCGATGCCACCTCGCCCACCGATGCCTAGCACCAGCATGAAGCGGCTGCTGGGCGGGGTGCTGGGCGTTCTCGCCTGCGCCGGTACCACGGCACACGCTGCGGACGGCTTCCGGGTGAACTACGACATCCGCTTCGACGATGCGCAGGGTGTACAGGTCTCGCGCGGGACCGCGCGGCTTTCCGAAGCCGTGGCACACGCGATTGCGCTGAACGGGCACGTGGTGACGCTGCACATTGCCCTCGTCGACTGCGCGACCTACCGACTGCACCTGGACGTCTCGCGTCCGGCCGGCACGGCCGAACACCTCGACCTGGGCCCCGTGCTTGCGGCAGCGGGCGACGGCGCCCTGGGCGCCCCGCTGACGCTGACCGCACGCCGCGCCGGCGCGGCGGTCGATGGCGCGTTCGCGGTGACGCTGCAGCCCGGGCAGGACTCGGCCTGCCGGTGATCGGTTGCATCGCCGGTGCCGCGGCGCCCGCTGCTCGTCGGCGACGCCGATCCGCAGCAGGCGCCCGCAGCGCATCCGGCTACTCCTCGAAGTCGTCGCAGAACAGCGCCTCGGTGACCAGCCGGTAGGCCAGCATGCGCTGGTCCGCGGTCTGGCTGTTGCGCACCGCGCTGCCGACCAGGACGCCGCCACCGTCGGCGAAGGCGCGCACCACGGCGTCGATGCTCGGTGTCGCGCCGCCGACGTGGCCGGTATGGTCGATCGTCACGCGGCCGTTCTGGCCGAAGCAGCGATCGCGCGCCAGCCCCGCGGTGAGGCGCAGCAGCGCGTCGTCGGCGCTGCCGGTCAAGGTGCCCACCTCCAGGAACGGTGCTCCCGCGCCGGCATGGGCGTGCCCCTGCCCGGCGGCGTAACCGTCCACGGCGACCATGACCGGCTCCGGCGCCGAGACCGTATAGCTGCGAGGCGCGCGGGTCAGCGTGGCGACCGCGTAGCTGCCGTCGCCGATCGGCGTGAACAGACCCGGCGACAGCAGCACGTCGTCGAAGAACACCTGGTCGGCGCGGGTGGCCGGCACCACGAGGGTGATGCGCTGGTCGGTCGCGAAGCCGAACAGCGGTGCCGGCACCACCACGTGCTGGCGCGCCGACCATTGCCGCGTGGCCGGCAGCAGCACCATGTTCGGATCGCCGTAGCACTCCGGCAGGCCGTGGACCGCGCAGCCGGGCGCCAGTTTCGCCGCCGCCGCCGGCCGGCTGGTGGTGACCACCGCCGGTGCGTTGCGCAGCACGTCGTAGGTCGCGCCGGCGTCCAGTGTCGCCACCGCCACGCCGTCGAGCCAGACGCGCGTGTCGCCTTCATGGGCCAGCACGCGCAGGTGCTCGCCGGCCGGCAGCAACGGGCTGGGCGTGAAGACGAAGGTCGTGCCCCAGGAGGTGACCGGCTGCTGCTGCTCGGTGACGAGGTCGCAGAAGTCCACGCCGAGGGGCACCTGCGCGCAGGTGTGGCCGCCGAGCACCGCGACCGGCTTGTCGCCGACGATGCGCGTTCCGGTCAGGTCCAGTCCGGTCATGCCGCCACCGGCCCACAGGTAGTAGGTCTGGCCGCGCTGCAACGTGACCGCATACGGAACGCCCGCGGCGTGGCCGGCGACGGCGACCGCAGGCGTGATCCAGACCGTGGTCGCGTTCTCCACGGCGGTGATCACCAGCTGGCTGCCGGGACCGAGGCCGCCGGCCCAGGCCATCAGCCGGTACTCCCGGCCCAGGCGGTCGGTCGGCGTCGCGACGAAGCTGTCGAGCGAGTAGCGGCGGCCGTTCATCGCCACGATGCTGACCGGCGCCTGTGCGACGACGTGGACCGCCAGCGGCAGCGGCAGGTCGTCGTCCGCCGGGTTCTGCAGCGCGATCGGCAGCGTGATCTCGGTGGTGGCATCGGCCACGGTCGCGAACGGGATGGCGATGCCGAGCGCGGCGTTGGTGATCGTGCCGGTGGTCGCCAGGTCGCTGCTGATCATCAGCTTGACGAACTGCTGTTCCGGTTCGGTATCGGCCGTCCGCGGGAAGCCGATCCAGAAATCGGTGCCGGTGTCGGTGATGGCGCCAGGCTGGCCGGTGACCTCCCGCGCGGCGAGCAGCGAACGGCCGCGCTCGTCCAGTTCGAGCGAGGCCAGCGCGGCATTCGTGCCGAGGACGGCATCGAAATCCTCGACGCGCCGGCCGCCGGTACCGACGGCGCCATCCGGCGTTCCGTCGGGCAGGACGCCGGCGAGCAGCGCGACCGTCATCGGCGGATCGGCCAGGGTGGCGTCCCCCAGCGCCAGCAGCCGCCCGTCCGGACGCAGCACCAGATCGCGCGCATGGTCGGCGTTGTCGGCGCCGAGGTCGAACGCGAACGCGCGGAAGCCGTTGCCGTTGAACGCCGCGTCGAGCCCACCTGCGACATCGAACTGGACCAGGCCCAGCTCCAGATCGAGGACGTTGTTGCTGAACATCAGGAACTGGCCGAGCACGGCGATGCGCTGGTCCGGCCGCACGACGAGTGCCTCGTAGTGCTGGCCCGCGATGCTCGGCAGCGGCGCCGGCGCGAGCACCAGGCCGGTACCGCCACCGAAGCCCGCATCCGGCGCGCCGTCGGCCGTGAGGCGCGCGACGAACGGGCGCTCCGGCTGGTCGTGCGCCGTGCAGTTGCCGACCGCGACGAGGGTGCCGTTCGCGCCGAACGCGGCATCGGTGACGCCGCAGACCTCATCGTCGGCGATCTGGGCACGCAGCGTCCGGCAGCCGTCGCCGTCGAAGCTGCCGTCGAACGTGCCTGCCGCCGTGAGGCGGCAGACGATCGCCGGGTACGCCCCGGTTTCACCGGGCACCGCGCGCAGGCCGCCGAAGACGATCGGCTTCCCGTCCGCCTGCACGACTGCGCCGTCGAGTGCCAAAGCCTCGGTCTGCGGGACCAGTCCGCTCGGCAGCGTCGTGCGGCGGCGGCCGTCGTTGCCGGGGCCGAAGCCGCCGTCGGGCTGGCCGTCCAGGCCCATGCGCCCGATGAACAGTGCGGCCGGATCGTCCGGCGCGTCGCCGAACAGCCACAGGCGACCCTGCGGGCTGCGCGCGAGCGCGCGCAGATGTACCTGGTCGGATTCGAGAAAGCCGAACGAACGGCGACCGGCATCGCCGAACGCGGCATCGAGCCCGCCGTCGGCGGCGACGGCGGACGCCGACACGCAGCAGGCGGCCAGCACGAGGGACGAAAGACGCATGGTGAGGCTCCGTAGGGGTTCCATCCGCACATACGGTGCCGGGCCACGCCGGGGATCATCGCATCCTCGCCGCCGATGCGATCACGGGCCGCGAACGGCCCTGTCCGGGAATCGCGGCGGCGTCTGCCATGCAGCCCATTCCGCCGCGCCAGGCTCGCTCGCCGCGCCGGCGAGCCGTCCGGACCGCCGCCCCGCAACGGGATGGCGGCCGGCGAAATCAGTCGAAGCCGTCGGCGAACAGGCCGTCGCGGTCGAACGTCAGCAAGGCGCTGTGCAGCACGTACTCGGCATCCATGCCGTTCAGCAGCACATGGCTGCCGTCCGTGCTGACGGAGTTGGCGACCAGGTCCCAGCCGTCGCCGCCGAAGGCATGGCCGTCCGCCGCGATGCGCTCGATCAGGCATTCGGCCCCGCCGCCGCGTGTCCAGCGGAACGGGCGGTTGGCGCGCACGATGCCGAACGGCGTCTGGGTCTCGATCGTGTAGGTGCCGACGATCACCGAGCCGTCCGCGCTGATCGCCATGGCGTAGTACGGGGCCATCGCGCCCGCGGGCAGCGCGGAGGTGTCCAGGTAGACCGCGCCTTCGGCCTCGGTCCAGTACCAGGCGCGGCCACGGTTGGCGTGCGACGTCGGCTCGCCGCCGTAGCCGCCGCCGATCAGCACGCGGCAATCGATGCTGCAGGCGACGACCTGGCCGAGCGGATGACCATCGGCATCCTGCAGCAGCTCGATCTTCCCCTCGACCCAGCGGGCGCCGAAGCTCAGGCGCATCGGCCAGCCCCATTCGTCGGTCGCCATGCGCGAGACGAAACCGGCCGCCACCCGGCCGTCGTTGCTGACGCCCCAGGCTTCGCCGGAATCCATGTCCGTGGGAATCGGCAGCATCTGCTGGCCGGTATCGGCGTTCCACTGCCACGGCAGGAACGCCAGGTCCGGATCGCCGCCGTAGCCGGCGACCTGGCTGCCGTCGGCGCTGACGCCCATCGCCAGCGAGGAGATCTGGGTCATGCCGGGCAGGATCGCCCAGCCGAAGATGCCTTCGTACATGCGCGGGTTGGAGACGAAGAGGTCGCCGTCCTGGCGCATGTAGTTGGCGATGACCATGCCGCCGTCCGGACTGACCACCGGATGGATGTTGATGACGTTGAAGGTCGGCCCGCCGCCGAGGTCCTCGGCCTCGCCGCCGGGCAGCCAGCGCAGCGTGTTGCCGGTGCCCATGTCGGCTCCGTAGACGGTGCCGTCGCTGGTGACGCGGTTGGGCTGCGGTGCCACGAGGCTGCCGTAGGGCAGCTCGCGCAGGGTCATCGGCGCCTCGGCCGCGGCCGGCAGGCTCGCGAACGCCGCCAGCAGGTACAGCAGCGGCGACAGGGAGGGCCGGCGGACGGATCGGCGCGGGCGGGACGGGACGTTGGGCATGGCGGTGTTTCCCCTCGGGTGGCGGCCCCGGTCCAGAGCAGGACCGGCAAGGCTCCGACGATGGCCGGGAGCGGCCGCGCCACGCATTCGCATCGCGCTACAAACACCGCGCAAAACCGCTCCAGGTGCGCGATTGTCTTGGCAATGGCATGCCGATGGCGCGCCTTCCCGCCGCGCCGTGCCCTCTCGGGACCGACCGCCGCCGACGCGGGAGCGCCGGCCCCGTCGCGTTACCGTGCCGTTACCGCAAGACCGGTACCGGCAGCGCGGGCAGCGCCAACTCCGGCACTGCGCCCCGTCACCCGACGATGGCGATCCGGCTCCCGCGCAGCTGTCCGCATCCGGACAAACCCGGCGCATCGACACGACCTGCATCCGCCGCGTTCATCGTTCCGCACGGCGATTTGTCCACGGTTTGTCCACGGCGATGTGCTTTCGGTCCTCAAAGCGCCTCAAGGGATGGGAAAACAAAACGCCGCCGCCTAGAATCCGCGACGCCTGCATCATCGGCGCGACACACATCGACGGCGAACCGTTCCCGAACCGCCGGGGAATGCAGACCCGCCCGGCACCGTCGATAGTGGCGTCCGCGCCGGCGTTCGCGCCGCACTGCCCCTTCGATCCATCAATGCTCGCTCGTATGAACCCGACCATGCCTTCCGATCCACTTCCGTCGAACGCCCCGCGTTCCGGCCTGCCCGACGCCCCTGCCGTCGTTGGCGCCGGCATGCCGGCGTATCGGCGGGAGCGGCACCGCACGTCGACCGGCTGACCGCCGGCGCAACCCCGAACGGTCCCGGGCCCCTGCCCGGTCCCTGCATCGGCCTCGTGCCGAGGCGCTCCTGCGCGCGCGTCCGGGCCCACTCCGCACGCGTGCCGGCTCCACCCTTTTCCTGCAACCTGAGGATGTAACGTGACTGCAAGAAGCACCCCCCGTCCGAACTGGCGCCAGCGCCTGGCCCTGGCCGTCCCGGTCCTGATCGCCGCCATGGCCATGCCGGCCCTGGCCTCCAAGGCCGGCTACATCGCCCCGCAAGGCGGTACCGCACCGGCCATCACCACCATCACCGGCAGCCCGCTGACGGTGCTCGTCGGCGGCGACCAGTCGTTCCAGATCGTCAACGACCAGGTGCCCGGCTCCGGCCAGATCTACCCGTCGCAGACCACCGACCTGGCCGACATGGGCTGGATGGTGCGTACCGGCGGCGCGCTCTACACGCCTGATTTCAGCAACCACGGCACCACGGCCACCTCCAACCTCGGCACGGTCACGCCGTACGCCGCGCAGTCGATCAGCCCGGTGACCGGCACCGGCACCGAAGCCGATCCTTTCGTGGTCGCCGTCAATGCCACCCTCGGCGCCACCGGCCTGCAGAGCCGCCAGGAAGTGCGCTACGTCAACGGCAAGAACTTCTTCACCAAGCGCTTCACGCTGACCAACACCAGCGCCGCGCCGCAGGAAGCGAAGATCTACCTCGGCGGCGACATCTACCTGGCCGCCAGCGACAGCGGCATCCCGTACCGCGAAGCCGCCTCGGGCAGCCCGGGCGGCAGCGACTGCGGTACGCCGGCCAGCTACTACATCCTCTACATCCCGCAGACGCCGGCCGACAGCTACACCGGCAACGGCTACAGCAACGTCTGGTCGCAGATCGGTACCGGCGACCTCGACGGCGCGCTGGGCCCCGCCAACTGCATGGACAACGGCGCTGCGCTGCAGTGGAACCGCACGCTCGCCGCCGGCGCCAGCGTGACGATCCTGGCGGCGACCTCGTTCGGCGAGATCCCGTCGATCGCCCAGTTCGACATCACCAGCGTCACGCCGCGCTCCGGCGCGCAGGGCGCCACCGTCCCGGTGACGATCCAGGGCATCGGCTTCGCCACCGGCATGACGGTTGCGTTCGGTACCGGCGTCTCGGTGGCCGACCTGGTCGTCGTCGACGCCGACACCGCCACCGCCACGCTGACGATCGCCGCCGACGCGCCGGTCGGCCTGCGCAACGTCACCGGCGTCAACGCGGCCGGCACGCTCAACGCCACGCTGGTCGGCGGCTTCGAGGTCACCGGCGGCGGCCCGCCGACCGATCCGTTCGCGCTCACGCGCGTCGTTCCGCCGAGCGGCTATGTCGGCACGACGATGCAGGTCACGCTGCAGGGCACCGGCTTCGCCGCCGGCATGGCCGTGGCCTTCGGTGACGGCATCGCCGTCTCCAACCTCGCCGTGACCAATGCGACCACCGCCACCGTCACGCTGACCATCGCCGCCGACGCGGTGCCGGGTCCGCGCACCGTCAGCGGCACCAACGCCGCCGGCAACCAGACCGCGAGCCTGCCGAACGGCTTCATCGTGCTGGCCGCCGGCCCCGGCCCGCAGGTCGCCCAGCCGGTTCCGACCCTCGGCCTCGGCAGCCTGCTGCTGCTGGCGCTCGGCCTGTTCGGCGCCGCCTGGGCGATCTTCCGGCGCTGATCCTGCTCGCCGGCCGGACCTTCCGGCCGGCCACGCTGATCGACGGGGAGCGGCATTGCCGCTCCCCGTTTTCTTTTGGTTCTTCACCCATTCGCGGCAATCAGCTGCTGCTTTTGTCGCTGTCGCTGTTGCTCTCTGTCGCTGTTGCTCTCGCTGTTGCTCTCGCTGTTGCTCTCGCTGTTGCTCTCGCTGTTGCTCTCGCTGTTGCTCTCGCTGTTGCTCTCGCTGTTGCTCTCGCTGTTGCTCTCGCTGTTGCTGTTGGCGTTGCTGTTGGCGCCTAAAGCGAGCCGAGCATCGCAGGGCGAGGAGGCCGCAGAGGCGCCCCGTGTTTGAGCGAAGCGAGTTGGGGCGCCGTGCCTCGTCGTCCGAGAAGCACAGGGAACCGGCGCGGCGCAGCCGTGCCGGCTCGCGCCGGCGACCACGGTTTTGGTTACTTTTGCCAAGACAAAAGTGACCCGCGCGCGCAGCGTGCGGAAGCTGTTGCTCTTAGCTTTCGCTGTGGCT
>Ga0182739_1002627_pt1 | contig 16626 bp, 14 predicted proteins | sample eDN5th30CBELigBY_FD_128873 | JGI IMG/M metagenome (GOLD analysis project Ga0182739, IMG submission 128873) | Enriched backyard soil microbial communities from Emeryville, California, USA - eDNA 5th pass 30_C BE-Lig BY (version 2) (version 2) | ecosystem: Environmental > Terrestrial > Soil >... | reverse complement strand
GACGACAGCAACCAACTCGACAGCCCCGCCCTCTACGACACCGCACTCACCGCCGAAGAAGGCCTCTGGCACCGCTCAGGATGGGCAGGACGCAGATGACACGCCCGACCCCATCCACACGTTATGGCCTATAAGCCCCCTCCGCACCCATGCATCTGAGCAGGAGGGCGATACGAGAAAACCCCCGGTCATCCGGGGGTTTCGATCTTGCTGGGGTACCTGGACTCGAACCAAGAACAACTGAACCAGAATCAGCCGTGTTGCCAATTACACCATACCCCACGGTGTGCACCCGGCCGGAGCCGCGCACAAGGGTCCAGTCTAGCGAGCATCCTCGCACGCGCCAAACCGACGAACCCCGGCCGTGTCCCGCTCAGCCGACCCGCTCCACGAGTGCGCCCAGACGACGGATCGACTCGGGCTTGCCGAGCAGCTCCATCGACTCGAACAGGGGCGGCGACACGCGTCGCCCGGTCACCGCGACGCGCGGCGGTCCGTAGGCGACGCGCGGCTTGAGCGCGAGTCCCTCGATCAGCGCGCTCGAAAGTGCGTCCTGGATTGCCGCCGCCGTGAACTCCGACTCAGGTACGAGCTCGAGCGCGCCGACGCAGGCCACGAGCACCTCCCCCGCGTTCTCCGGCAGCCCCTTGAGCGCATCCTCGTCGTAGGTCACTTCGTCCGCAAAAAGGAACCCGAGCATCCCCGGAACGTCCCCCAGCACCTGGACACGCTCCTGCACGAGAGGGGCCGATGCGGCGATCAACGCGAGCTGCTCGGGAGTCGGCTCGGCGGGCACGACACCCGCCGCGGCCAGGTACGGCACGATCCGGGCGGCGAAGTCGGCGGCATCGAGCATCCGGATGTGGTCGCCGTTGATCGCCTCCGCCTTCTTCTGATCGAAGCGGGCCGGGTTGGGGTTGACGTCGACGATGTCGAACGCCGCGATCAGTTCCTCCAGCGAGAAGACATCGCGATCGGCCGACAGCGACCACCCGAGCAGCGAGAGGTAGTTGAGCAGCCCCTCGTGGATGAACCCCTTCTCACGCTGCAGGAACAGGTCGGCCTGGGGGTCGCGCTTGGAGAGCTTCTTGTTGCCGGTCTCCCCCAGCACGAGCGGCATGTGCGCGAAGCGCGGCACGAAGTCGGTCACGCCCGCGTCGATGAGCGCCGCATACAGCGCGAGTTGGCGCGCGGTCGAGGGCATCAGGTCCTCGCCGCGGATCACGTGGGTGATGCCCATGAGCGCATCGTCCACGGGATTCGTGAACGTGTACAGCGGCTGGCCGCCGGCGCGGACGACCACGAAGTCCGGGAAGGATCCGGCGGGGAAGGTCACTTCGCCGCGGATCAGGTCGACGTACGTGACGTCCTCGTCGGGCACCCGCAGTCGCCACGCCGGCTCCCGACCCTCGGCGCGGAACGCGGCCCGCTGCTCGTCGGTGAGAGTGCGATCGAAGTTGTCGTAGCCGAGCTGCTTGGCGCGACCCGCTGCCTCGTTGCGCGCGTCGATCTCCTCCGCCGTCGAGTAGCTCTCGTAGACGGCACCGGATGCGATGAGCCGTGCCAGCACGTCGGCGTAGATCGGCATGCGCTCGGACTGCCGGTATGGCGCGTGCGGACCGCCGGTCTCGACTCCCTCGTCCCAGTCGATGCGCAACCACCGCAGCGCGTCGAGAAGCTGATGGTAGCTCTCCTCGCTGTCGCGCGCCGCGTCGGTGTCTTCGACACGGAACACGAGCTTGCCGCCGTTGTGCCGCGCGTACGCCCAGTTGTACAGGGCTGTGCGGATCATCCCGACGTGCGGCAGACCCGTCGGCGACGGGCAGAAGCGCACCCGGATGTCGGTGCCGGATGCGGTGGTGGTGCGGGGATCGGGTGCGGCAGCCATAGCCATCCAGCCTACCGGGGAGCCACCACCCCCGCCGTCGCGCGCAGCAGGGCCAGCACGGCACGGACCGCGGGCACGCGGTCGGCGCCGCGCGCCGTGACGGCGTGCAGTGTGCGCGCCTCGCTCGCCGGCAGCGGGAACGTGCGCACCCCCGGTCGCGGGGGAACAGAGGCGACAGCGAGTCCCGGCAGGGTCGCGACGCCGATGCCCTGTGCGACGAGCGCCTGCACGGCGGCGATGTTGTCGGTCTCGAACGCGATGGTCGGGGCGAACCCGGCACGTCCGCACACCTCGAGCAGGTGTCCGCGGCAGCGCGGACATCCGGCGATCCACTGGTCCCGCGCGAGATCGGCCAGCACGACTCCCTCGTGGCCATCCTCACTACGACGCACGGCGGAATGACCCTCCGGCAGCACAACACGCAGATCGTCCGTGCCGACGGGGCTGACGGCGAGCCCCCGCGCGCTCTCCCCGTGCGGATCGTGTCGGTCGCCGGGATAGCTGAAGGTCAGCGCGATGTCGGCACGGTCCTCCCGCACGGCCTCGACGGCCTCCGGCGGTTCCGCCTCGACGTACGTCACGACGATCCCCGGATGCGCGTGCGCCACGTCCGCGAGCAGGCGCGGCACGATCGTGGGACTCGCCGACGGGAACCCGACGAGGCGCACGCGCGCGGACCTCATTCCCCGTAGCGCGGCCAACTCCCCCGCCGCGGCCTCCAGCGCGGTCGTCACGGCGGGCGCATGGTGCGCGAGCACCCGGCCCGCATCCGTCAACCGCACGCGCCTGCCCACGCGCTCCACCATGGGCACGCCCACTCGCCGCTCGAGTCGCTTCACGTGCTGGCTGAGCGCCGGCTGACTGTACCCGAGCAGCTCAGCGGCACCCGTGATCGATCCCGTGTCGGCGATCGCCTTCATGATGCGCAGCGAGGCGGCATCGACGGGGGCGTCGGCCGGGGTGTCATCGCCCATGCTCGCAATCATACGTTGTCGTTATGTTTTGCATCCATTACCTGCCGTAGACGAATACGACTGAGCACTGGATGCTGGTGTGCATGCCCCTCGCCCCGCCCGCCCACCTATCCCTCACGCGGGTGCGCGCGCAGTTCACGGGTGGCCGCGATTACCTTGCGGCCTGCACGACGGGGCTGCCGACGCGGGGCACGCAGCACGCGATCACCGCCGAGTTGGCGGCGTCTGCCGCGGGGCGACCGGATCCCGCATCCGCCTCGGCGTCCGTCGAGCACTCCCGCGCGCACTTCGCACGCCTCGTCGGCACGACCCCCGATCGCATCGCGATCGGCTCCCAGGCGTCGGTGTTCGCGGGGCTCGTCGCGACCGCCCTGCCCGACGGAGCGGAGGTGCTCTGCGCCGAGGGCGACTTCTCCTCGATCGTGCTGCCGTTCGTGCACGCGGGCCGCGGCATCCGGGTCCGCGAGGTCCCTCTCGACGACCTCGCGACGGCGATCACTCCCGCGACCGCGCTCGTCTCGTTCTCGATCGTCCAGTCGGCGACCGGCGAGGTCGTCGACGCGGCGGCGATCGCGGCCGCCGCACGACGGGCGGGAGCGCTGACGCTGTGCGACGCGACGCAGGCGATCGGATGGATGCCGGTCGCCGCCCCCGCGTTCGATGCGGTCATCTGCCATGCGTACAAGTGGCTGTGCGCCCCGCGCGGCGTCGCGTTCGCCGCGCTGTCGGAGCGCATCGCCGCGCGCATGCGGCCCGTCTTCGCGGGGTGGTACTCGGGCGAGAACCCCTGGGCGTCGTGCTACGGAGCGGAGATCGACCAGGCGACGTGCGCGCGCCGGTTCGATGTGTCGCCCGCCTGGCAGGCGTTCGTCGGCGCCGAGCCCGCACTCGAGATGTTCGCGGACGCCGATGCGGATGCCCTCTTCGCGCACAGCACCTCGCTCGCGGCGGCCTTCCGCGCCCGTCTGGGGATCCCGGAGCCGTCCCGCGCCTCGGCGATCGTGACGTGGGCGGATCCCGAAGGCGGCGACCTCGCGCGCCTCAGCGACGCAGGGATCACCGCGTCCGGACGCGCCGGCCGCGCCCGCGTCGCATTCCACGTGTTCAACGACGAGAGCGACGTCGATCGCGCGGCGCGCGCACTCTGCAAATGACACTGGGCCACTGACACCGGGCACTGACACCGGGCCGCCGACGTTCAGACGTGCGCGTCGGATGCCTCGTGCGTTCCCGCTCGGACGATCCGCCCGAACGGCGACAGCACGGTCACGACACCCACGACAGCGAGAGCGAGCAGCGCCAGTCCGCCGTAGCCGATCCAGCCGAGGACCACGCCCGCTCCGATCGCCCCGGCGGCCCCGACGAGGTTCATGATGAGGTCGCTGCGCCCCTGCCTCGTCGTGCGACGATCCTCGGCGGATGCTTCCGTGAGCAGTGCGGCGCCGGAAACCGTCGCGGCGCTCCAGCCCAGACCGAGGAGGATCAGGGCCACCGTCACAGCGGTGTGTGATTCGGCGCCGAGTGCCGCGACGAGCAGCGACGCCGCGAGCAGAGCCTGACCCACGAGCACGGTCGCCACGCGGCCGATCCGATCGGAGAGGATGCCGAAGACGGGGGCGAGCGCGTACATTCCCGCGATGTGCAGACTGATCGTCAGGCCGATGATCTCGAGTGCCGCGCCGTGATGCATGAGGTGCACCGGCGTCATGGCCATCACCGCCACCATCACGCCGTGCGCTCCCGCGATCGCCAGGATCGCGAAACGGGCCGCTCGAGGTCGATCCGGCTTGGCGATCGCGGACGAGCCGTGCACCCGCTGCGCGACGAGGCGCTGGGCGAGCAGGAGCGGGTCGGGTCGCAGCGCGACGAGGTAGAGGATCACGCCGAGGACCTGCGCGGCGATCGTGAACAGGTAGGGACCCGTGAGGGCAGGCATCCCCAGCATCCCGCCCAGGTACTCCCCCGGTCCCACGAGGTTCGGTCCGAGCACGGCACCGATCGTGGTCGCCCACACGACGACCGAGAGGTCACGACCCCGCGAGAGGTCCGTGGACAGATCGGCCGCGGCGAAGCGCGACTGCAGGTTGGCCGCCTGCCCGGAACCGATGAGAACGAAGGCGACGAGCAGGAGCGGGAACAGATCAAGGGCGGCCGCGAGCACGACGAGTCCGACCCCGACGAGCGCGAGCAGCATTCCACCCGCCAACGCGCGGCGACGTCCACGGCGTCGCGCGAACGCCGCGAGCGGCACCGCGAGAGCAGCCGCTCCGAGCGTGACGGAGGCCGTCGCGAGACCCGACAGCGCGTCGTCGCCGGAGACGGCGGCGGCGAGCACGGCGCCGAGCGAGATCGTCGCGCCGAAGGCGAGGCCGCCCAGGACCTGACCGAGCGAGAGCACCCACAGCGTCCGGCGCCGGACGCGTGTCAGGCTCGCCCGGTCGAGATCGGGCTCGCTCATGCCTCGTCTGCGTCGCGCACGGGACGCGGCACGGCATCGCGCACGGGATTGCGCAGCGTTCCCAAGCCCTCGATCGACACCTCGACGACATCACCCGCGACGACCGGTCCGACACCGGCGGGCGTGCCCGTGAGGATGACGTCACCGGGCAGCAGCGTGAACGCCTCCGACGCGTACGCGATCACCTCGGCGACGGGGAACACCATGTCCGTGAGGGGCGCATCCTGTCGGACCTCCCCGTTCACGCGCGTCGTGAGGCGGGCGGAGCCGTTCGGATCGAACTCGGTCTCGACCGCGGGCCCCAGTGGGCACGACGTGTCGAATCCCTTCGCTCGCGCCCACTGTCCGTCGCTGCGCTGCAGGTCGCGCGCGGTCACGTCATTGCCGATCGTGTAGCCGAAGACGTGCTCGAGCGCGCGGTCCGCGGACACGTTCTTCGTGACCCGTCCGATGACGACCGCGAGTTCGCCCTCGAAGTCGACCTGTTCCGACGCCGGGAGCCGCACGATTGCATCCCCCGGTCCGATCACGGCCGTGTTCGGCTTGAAGAACAGCATCGGACTCGTCGGCACGTCGTTGTCGAACTCAGCCGCGTGCGCGCGGTAGTTCCTGCCGACGGCGACGACCTTGGAGCGTGGGATGACCGGCGCCAGCAGCGTCGCCTGCGACAGAGGCACCCGCTCCCCCGTCGTCTCAAACCCGGCGAACAGGGGGTCTCCGGCGAGCACGACGAGATCGGTCTCGTCGACGATGCCGTAGCGGATGGTTTCGTCGTGGCTGAAGCGGGCGATTTTCACCCGCTCAGCCTATCCGCGACGCGTCCGGAGCCGGATGGTGTCGGTCACGCGTCCAGCCGCAGCAGCCAGCCGTGCCGGTCCTCGCGGCGGCCGTACTGGATGTCGGTGAGTTCCTCGCGCAGCGACAGCGCGAGCTCGCCCTGCGGCTGCTCATCGATGAAGTCGCTCGCCTTGAGCAGCCCGATCGGCGTCACGACCGCTGCCGTCCCGCACGCGAACACCTCGACGATGTCGCCGGAGGCGACACCCTCGCGCCACTCGTCGAGCGTCACGGCGCGTCCCTCCACCTTGTGGCCGCGGTCGCGCGCGAGCTGCAGGATCGAGTCGCGCGTGATGCCCTCGAGGATCGATGGCGACTCGGGCGTGACGAGCGTGCCGTCCTTGTAGACGAAGACCACGTTCATCCCGCCGAGCTCTTCGACGTTGCGGTCCTGATCGAGGAAGACGACCTGATCGCACTCCTGCTCGTACGCCTCCGCCTGCGGCAGCAGGCTCGCGGCGTAGTTCCCGCCCGTCTTCGCCGCACCGGTGCCGCCCTTTCCGGCGCGCGCGTAGTCCTCGCTCAGCCAGATCGACACGGGCGTCACACCGCCCTTGAAATAGGCACCGGCGGGTGACGCGATCAGGTAGTAGGCCACCTTGTGGGCGGGACGGACACCGAGGAACGCCTCCTTGGCGAACATGAACGGACGCAGGTAGAGACTCTGATCGTCGCCTGAGGGCACCCACGCCCCGTCGACGGCGATGAGCTCGCGCAGCGACTGCAGGAAGTACTCGACCGGTAGCTCCGGGAGCGCCAGTCGCCGGGCCGAACGCTGCAGACGACGACCGTTCTGATCCGGGCGGAACGTGTGGATCGACCCGTCGCCGTGACGGTAGGCCTTGATGCCCTCGAAGATCTCCTGCCCGTAGTGCAGCACGGCGGCAGCGGGGTCGAGCGTGATGGGACCGTACGGCTGGACGCGCGGGCGATGCCAGCCGCCGTCGACCGACCAGCAGATGTCGACCATGTGATCGGTGAACTTCTGCCCGAAGCCGGGGCTGGCGAGGATCGCCTCGCGCTCCGCATCCGTCGTCTTGTCGGGATTCGGGGTCACCGTGAACGTGAGCGGGGCCAGTCCGGTGTCAGGGTCGGTGAGAGTCATGTCGTGTCCTGTGGGTGAAGAGTGCGGGGACCGCAGGTGTCCAGGCTACGCCTGGAGCCGTGCGACGATCGCGTCGCCGATCTGCGAAGTGGTGCGTGCCCGAGCATCCGCGCTGTCGTCGCGTGCCGAGATGTCGTCCTCGACGGCCTTCGTGAGCCGCGAAGCCTCGTCGCTCAGACCGAGGTGGTCCAGCAGCAGTGCCACGGAGAGGATCGCCGCGGTCGGGTCGGCCTTCTGCTGGCCCGCGATGTCGGGCGCGGAGCCGTGGACGGGCTCGAACATCGAGGGGAACGCACCATCCGGATTGATGTTCCCGGATGCGGCGAGTCCGATGCCACCGGTGATCGCACCGGCCAGATCGGTCAGGATGTCGCCGAAGAGGTTGTCGGTGACGATGACGTCGAAGCGAGACGGGTTCGTGACCAGGTGGATCGTGGCCGCATCGACGTGCATGTAGTCTACGGCGACATCCGGATGCTCGGTTGCCACCTCGCCGACGATGCGCTGCCAGATCGCGCCGGCGTGCACGAGGACGTTCGTCTTGTGCACCCACGTGAGCTTCTTGGCACGCTTCTCGGCGAGCGCGAACGCATGCCGGACCACTCGCTCCACGCCGTAGGCGGTGTTCACGGAGACCTCGGTCGCGACCTCGTGCGGCGTGCCACGGCGGAGGGTGCCGCCGTTGCCCGTGTACGGCCCTTCCGTCCCCTCGCGGACGACGACGAAGTCGATCTCGCCGGGGTCCGACAACGGTCCCGATGAGGCCGGATAGAGCTTGGAAGGTCGCAGATTGACGTAGTGGTCGAGTTCGAAGCGGAGGCGAAGCAGGAGACCGCGCTCGATGTTGGCCGCGCGCAGGCGCGGGTCGCCGGGCACGCCGCCGACGGCGCCGAGGAGGATCGCATCGTGCGTCGCGATCGCGGCGAGGTCGTCGTCGGTGAGTGTGTCGCCCGTCTCCAGGAATCGTCCGGCGCCGAGGGAGAAGTGCGTCTTGTCGAACGTGACATCGCTGCCCGAGACAGCCGCATCCAGCGCCTTCTCCGCCTCGGCGATCACTTCGGGACCGATTCCGTCACCGGGGATGACCGCCAGCTTCACGACACGCGACATGGGACTCCTTCAGGCTCGCCGCTACTCCGCACGGTGCGCGGGCAACCGTTCCAGATTATCGGGCACGCCCGTCGTCGTCCGCTCAGCGACGGGCGCCGGAGCCCAGCGTCGTCGCCGCGATGATCCCCGCCACCACCACGAGGCCCGCCCCGATGAGCGCGGTGACGCCCACGCCCGCGTCGAACGCGTGCGCCGCGGCAGAGCGCAGCGCCTCGCCGAGCTCACGGCCGAGGCCGTCCGCGGCGGTCATGGCGCCGGCGAGGGTCTCACGCGCCGCCTCCCCCGCGGACGCCGGCAACCCGGTCGGCAGCACGAGCGTGCTGCGATAGATGGCGGTCAGGATGCCCCCGAGCACCGCCGTTCCGAGCACGGCGCCCAGCTCGTACGCGGTCTCCGACACGGCGCTCGCGGCGCCCGCCTTCGCTGCGGGAGCGTTGGCGAGGATCAGCTCGTTGGAGACGGTCTCGGCGGCGCCGATGCCCAGTCCGAGCAGCGTGAACGCGAAGACCAGCAACCACAGCCCGCTCTCGGTCGCGCTCAGCGGCACCAGCACGTATCCGGCGACGGAGAAGAGGAGCGCGACGGATACGAGCGTCCGAGCGCGCACGCGACGCGCAAGCGGCACGACCGCGAGTCCCGCGACGATCATCGCCGCCAGGCCGGGAACGAGCGCAAGACCCGACTCGAGCGGGCTGAGGCCCAGGATCAGCTGCAGATGCTGGGCGACGAAGTAGAGGAAGCCCACGAGCGCGACGACGCTGAGCAGGTTGACGAGGATCGCGCCGGAGAACGCGCTGCGCCGGAACAGTTGCATGTCGAGCAGCGGCACGGGCATCGTCACCTGTCGACGCACGAACAGCGCGCCGATACCGAGACCGACGATGAGCAGCGCGATCGGAATCATCCCGATGCCGTGCACGGCGAACTCCTTGATCGCCCAGACGATCGGGATCATGGCCCCGAGCGACAGCAGGATGCTCCAGATGTCCACCGGTCCCGGGTGCGGGTCGCGGCTCTCGGGCACGAGAAGCGGCCCGAGGATGAGCAGCGGGATCAGCACGGGAACGGAGAGCAGGAACACCGAGCCCCACGAGAAGTGCTCGAGCAGCACACCGCCCACGATCGGGCCGAGCGCGGCGCCCGCGGAGAAGCCTGCCGCCCACACGGCGATGGCGAGGCGGCGCTGATCGCGGTTCGCGAAGATCGTGCGCAGGAGCGAGAGCGTCGAGGGCATGAGCATGGCACCGAAGACTCCCATGCCGGCACGGGCCGCGATGAGCAGCCCCGCCGTGGGCGCGAACGCGGCGAGCACGGACACGAGCGCGAATCCGGTCGCGCCGAGCAGCAGCATCCGCCGTCGTCCGAACCGGTCTCCCAGCGACCCCATGGTCACGAGAAGACCCGCCAAGACGAGCGGGTAGGCGTCGATGATCCACAGCTGTTCCGCACTCGACGGACTCAGGTCGAGCGCGATCTGCGGCAGCGCGAAGCTCAGGACGGTGTTGTCGACCGACACGAGCAGCACGGGCAGCATGAGCACGACGAGCGCGGCCCAGCCGCGCCAGCCGACGCGGGCGCCCTCCTGCTCGTGCGTGCTCTGCGGGAGGGGAATGCTGTGCGTGATCACCATCATAAGTATACCGTCCAGCCGGTATAGTAACAGACCCCGCGGTGTCGGAACCACGACTACGATCGAGTCATGTCCCGTCCCCCGCGCGCCCGCGCCAGTGTCCTCGACGCGTTCGAGGATCTGCTCGTCGAGAGCGGTGAGCGTGCCGCGACGATGGATGCGATCGCCAAGGCCGCGGGTGTCTCCAAGGGTGGCCTGCTCTACCACTACGCCTCGAAGGAGGCGCTCGAGACCGCGCTCCTGGAGCGCCTCGACGAGCTCGTCGAGGCCGACATCGCGCGCATCGAACAGGCGCCGGAAGGCTCGGTCGCGTATTTCCTCCGCTCGAGCGTCCTGCACGACGATCCGCTCGATCGCGCGATCATCGCGACGTCTCGGCTCGCGCAGGGCGGATCGGCGCACGCGGGCGCGGCGCTGCGGAGCATCCGCGAGCGCTGGGAGGCCACGATCCGCCCGCACGTGCGCGACCGCGTCACGCTCGAGCTCGTGATGCTCGTGAGCGACGGGCTCTACTTCAACAACACCCTCGACGACCAGAGCGTGCCGGGACCGGTTCCGACCGGCGAGGCGCTGGATGCCCTCATCGCCCTGGTCGAGGCGACCGTCCGGCCCTGATCTAGTCCTCGGTGATCTCGATCTGCCGGAACAGGTCGGCCCCGACGGCCTCGCGCATCGCGTCGAGGATGTCGTCGGGAACGGGCTTGTCGATCGTGAGGACCGAGAGCGCGTGTCCGTCGGCATCGGGATGCGAGACCTGCAGGCTCTCGATGTTAATGTGCACGTCGCCGAGGTACTGCCCGTAGGTCGCTATGATCCCCGGACGATCCGCGTAGCGCATCACGAGGTGGTGCTGCGCGATGGGCAGCTCGATCTCGTAATCGTCGATGCCGACGACCTTGGGGACCATGCGCGTTCCCGCGAGGGTTCCCGCGACCGCGAGCTGGCGGCCGTCGGAGAGCGTGCCGCGGAGGATCGTGATGTTCCGGTAGAGCGGGCTCTCCAACTCGACGATCATGCGTGTCTCGATGCCGCGCTGCTCGGCGAACAGGGGTGCGTTGACGTAGGAGACGTTCTCACTGACGATGTTCGTGAAGATGCCCTTGAGTGCGGCGAGACGGTAGACGCTGACGTCGTACGCCGCGAGCTCGCCACGCACCTCGATGTCCAGGCTCGTGAGCGCACTCGGTGCCAGCGCCGTGAAGAACTGGCCGAGCTGTTCGACGAGCGCGATGCCCGGACGCACGAACGGGTCGATGACACCGCCGGCGACGTTCACGGCATCGGGGACGAGATCGCCCTCCAGGGCGAGCTTGACCGACTTGGCGACCGAGACACCCGCCTTCTCCTGCGCCTCCTCGGTGCTGGCGCCCAGGTGCGGCGTGACCACGACATTCGGCAGCCCGACCAGGCGCGCTGCCGCCGAGCCCTCCGCGGGCGGCTCGCTGGAGAAGACGTCGATGCCGGCGCCGGCGATCTGCCCCGTCGTGAGGGCGGTGTACAGCGCCTCCTCGTCGATCAGACCGCCGCGCGCGACGTTGACGACGGCCGCGGTCGGCTTCATGATTTCGAGCTGCGCGGCGCCGATCATGCCCGTGGTCTCCGCCGTCTTCGGCATGTGCACGGAGATGAAGTCGCTCTGGCGCAGGACGTCGTCGAACGGAAGCAGCTCGATCTGCAGGTGCTGGGCGCGCGCGGGTGTGACATAGGGGTCATAGCCGACGACGCGGACGCCGAACGCCCGCAGCCGTTCGGCGACGAGTGCGCCGATGCGGCCGAGTCCGAAAATGCCGACGGTCTTCTCGAACAGCTCCGTGCCCGTGAACGAGCTGCGCTTCCACTGCCCGGCGGACAGCGACGCGTGCGCCGCGGGGATGTGACGGGCCAGGCTCAGGATGTGCCCCACCGTGAGCTCGGCCGCGGAGATGACATTCGAGGTGGGTGCGTTCACGACCATGACACCGGCCGCGGTCGCCGCCTTGATGTCGACGTTGTCGAGCCCGACGCCCGCACGCGCGACCACCTTGAGACGCGGCGCCGCCGCAAGGGCCTCCGCGTCGATCTTGGTCGCCGAGCGGATCAGCACGGCGTCGGCGTCCGCCAGCGCCGGCAGCAGGACGGCGCGATCGGCGCCGTCGACGGTGCGGACGTCGAAGTCGGGCCCCAGGGCCTCGATCGTGGCGGGCGAGAGTTCTTCGGCGATCAGCACGACGGGCTTCGTCACGGAGTGGATCCTTCTGGCGGGCGCGGGGACGGGCGGAGCCAGCCTATCGCGGCTCGCGAGGGCCTCCTGACCGTGTGACGCCGCCACCGGAGACCCGGCCGGGCGCGGATGTCAGCCGCCGAGCAACTGGGCGCCGTACACGGCGGCGTAGCCGACGATGTTGAGCCAGAACAGCGCGACGACGCAGAGTCCCGCGAGCATCGCCAACGCCAGTTGCCACGCCCCGCGGCGATAGCCGATCGCGAACGCCGCGGCGAACACGATCAGCGGGAAGACGACGGGAAGCAGCAGGACGAACCACCCGAGTCCGTTCAAGCCGAGCGGACCGCCGGCCTGATCGATGAGGAACGCGACGGCGTTCCACAGGGCGTAGGCGTAGAGCAATCCGAACGCGCCGGCGATCGTCGCCGTGAGCCACACCGGAACAGGGGGCCGTGCGGATGTCGCGGGAACGAGAGATGTGTCGGTCATCGGCCCACCGCCCCCATCATGACGAAGGGCCACGGGATGAGCAGCAGCACTCCCGCGCCGAGCCAGACGTACCGGACCCACGGACGCGAGGACCGCGTGAGCAACCAGGTGGCGCCGAACCAGACGACGGGTGCCGCGACCGCCAACCACAGGGCGATGACATACGCCGCATCCGAGACGAGGAATTGTGCAACCTCACGCAACCGCAGTCCGCCCACGAGCCACCCGATCGCGTACAACAGGTACACGCCCGCCAGAATGCCCGTCGCCAACAGCGCGGCGTTGCCCATCGCCGCCGGCGGCTCGGCGGATGCCACGCCCGCACCGCCGTGGCCATCGGCTGCGGGCGGGACCGACTCCCCCGCATCCACCGCGGTCGTCTCGACCTGCTCGCTGCCGCGGCCCACGGCCGACCAACCCTCCGGAAGCGAAGCCGGCGACACGGTCTCGTCGCCGTCGGGCTCTTCCGCGATGGGCGTGGCCCGCGCGTCGAGCGTCGGGTCGTCGTCGCCGTCCCACGCGAAGGCATCGTCTCGATCGCGCACCATCCTGCCAGCGTAGCGGCGTCCTCGCCCACGGCGCGGGCCCGGGACAATGACCAGAGCCCGGCCCCCTTGTAAGGGACCGGGCTCCGTGTGGCTCTTGCAAGCCGGACTCGGCGCGGTTGGCGCCGAGCGTCTTGACGCGGCGGATCAGCGCGCAGCGCTGCCCTCCACGTAGTCGGCGTCCTGCTGCTTCCACGCGAACAGCGCGCGCAAGTCCTTGCCGACGGCCTCGATCGGGTGCTGCGCAGCCTTCTCGCGCAGCGCGGCGAACTCGACGGCGCCGTTGTCCTGGTCGCCGATGAAGCGCTCCGCGAACGCGCCCGACTGGATGTCGGCGAGCACGCCCTGCATGTTCTCCTTGACGCGCGGGTCGATGACACGGGGGCCGGACACGTAGTCGCCGTACTCGGCGGTGTCGGAGATCGACCAGCGCTGCTTGGCGATGCCGCCCTCCCACATGAGGTCGACGATGAGCTTGAGCTCGTGCAGGACCTCGAAGTAGGCGATCTCGGGCTGGTAGCCCGCCTCGGTCAGGGTCTCGAAGCCGTACTGGATCAACTGGGACACGCCACCGCAGAGCACCGACTGCTCACCGAACAGGTCGGTCTCGGTCTCCTCCGTGAAGGTCGTCTTGATGACGCCCGCGCGCGTTCCGCCGATGGCCTTCGCGTACGACTTGGCGAGGTCCCACGCCGATCCCGAGGCATCCTGCTCGACCGCGATGATGTCGGGGATGCCGCGACCCGCGACGAACTCGCGACGCACGGTGTGGCCGGGCGCCTTGGGCGCGACGAGAATGACGTCGACACCCTCGGGCGCCTGGATGTAGCCGAAGCGGACGTTGAAACCGTGCGCGAACGCGAGGGTCTTGCCCGCCGTGAGCTTGTCCTTGATGTGGTCGTTGAAGATGCCGCGCTGGTGCTGGTCGGGCGCCAGGATCATGATGACGTCGGCCCACTCCGCCGCATCCGCAACGCTCTTGACCTCGAACCCGTCGTCCGCGGCCTTCTGCGCGGACTTCGAGCCGTCCTTCAGCGCGATCGCGACCTCGACGCCCGAGTCGCGCAGGTTCTGGGCGTGGGCGTGGCCCTGCGAGCCGTAGCCGACGATCGCGACCTTCTTGCCCTGGATGAGCGAAAGGTCGGCGTCGTCGTCGTAGAAGATCTCTGCCATGGGGGTGTTTCTCTCCTTCAATAGGGGTCAGTTGCGCAGGACGCGCTCGGTGATGCTCTTGCCGCCGCGGCCCATCGCGACCATGCCGGACTGGGCGAGCTCCTTGATGCCGAACGGCTCGACGGCGCGCAGGAACGCATCCACCTTGCCGCGGTCGCCGGTCACCTCGACGACGAGCGCATCCGTGGCGTAATCCACGACGGATGCTCGGAACAGGTTCACGACTTCGATGATGTTCGAGCGCGACTGGTTGTCGGCGCGCACCTTCACGAGCATGTGCTCGCGCTGCACCGACGAAGCGGGGTCGAGCTCGACGATCTTGATGACGTTGACGAGCTTGTTCAACTGCTTCGTCACCTGCTCGAGCGGCAGCTCCTCCACGTCGACGACGACCGTGATGCGCGAAAGCCCCGGCACCTCGGTGACGCCCACGGCGAGCGAGTCGATGTTGAACCCGCGACGCGCGAACAGTCCCGCAACACGCGTCAGCAGGCCGGGCTTGTCCTCCACGAGGAGGCTCAGGACGTGCTTGCTCATGTCTCAGTCCTCCTGATCGAACGCCGGAGCGTGGTCGCGGGCGTACTGGACATAGCTGTTGCTCACGCCCTGCGGCACCATGGGCCACACCATGGCGTCGGCGCTCACGACGAAGTCGATGACGACGGGGCGATCGTTCGTCTCCAGCGCGAGCCGGATCGCGTCGTCCACCTGATCCTCGCGCTCGACGCGGATCGCGAGGCAGCCATACGCCTCGGCGAGTTTGACGAAGTCCGGGATGCGCACGGTGTCATGCCCCGTGTTCAGGTCGGTGTTCGAGTAGCGCCCGTCGTAGAAGAGCGTCTGCCACTGCCGCACCATACCGAGCGACGAGTTGTTGATGATCGCGACCTTGATCGGAATCTGGTTGATGACGCAGGTTGCGAGCTCCTGGTTGGTCATCTGGAAGCATCCGTCACCGTCGATCGCCCACACGACGCGGTCCGGTTCGGCGACCTTCGCACCCATCGCGGCGGGCACCGCGTAGCCCATCGTCCCGGCGCCGCCGGAGTTGAGCCAGGCGTTGGGGCGCTCGTAGCGGATGAACTGCGCCGCCCACATCTGGTGCTGACCGACACCCGCCGCGTACACGCCCTCCGGGCCGGTGAGCTCCCCGATCCGCTGGATGACATGCTGCGGTGCGAGCAGGCCGTCGCTCGTCGGCGCATAGCCGAGCGGAAACTCGTCGCGCAGTCCGTCCAGGAACGACCACCACTCCGCGATGTCGGTCTTCGCACCGCCCGTCAGACCGGTGAAGGCTGCGTCGAGGTCGACCAGCACGTCGCGCACGTCACCCACGATCGGGACATCCGCGGTGCGGATCTTCGAGATCTCGGCGGGATCGATGTCGACGTGCACGACCTTCGCGTTCGGGGCGAACAGCGCGGCCTTGCCCGTCACTCGGTCGTCGAAGCGCGCGCCGAGCGACACGAGGAGGTCGGCCTCCTGCAGCGCGAGCACCGCCGGGACGGTCCCGTGCATACCCGGCATGCCCAGGTGCTGCGGGTGCGAGTCGGGGAAGGCTCCGCGCGCCATGAGCGTCGTGACGACGGGGGCGCCGGTGGCTTCCGCGAGGCGGAGCAACTCTGCCGCGGCCTGCGCCCGAACGACACCGCCGCCCACGTAGAGCACGGGCTTCTTCGCGTCGGCGAGCAGCTGCGCGGCGGCCTGGATTTGCTTGCCGTGCGCCTTCGTCACAGGACGATAACCGGGCAGGTCGATCTTGGGCGGCCACACGAACGGGACCTCGTCCTGCTGCGCGTCCTTCGTGATGTCCACGAGCACCGGTCCGGGACGCCCCGTGCTCGCGATCTCGAAGGCGGCGGCGATCGCGCCGGGCACGTCCTCGGCACGCTTGACGAGGAACGAGTGCTTCGTGATGGGCATCGTGATGCCGACGATGTCGGCCTCCTGGAACGCATCCGTTCCCATCAGGGTCGAGAACACCTGACCCGTGATGCACACGATCGGGACGGAGTCCATGTAGGCGTCGGCGATCGCGGTGACGAGGTTGGTCGCGCCGGGGCCGGAGGTCGCGATGGCGACGCCGACCCGGTTGGATGCGGCCGCATAACCCTCGGCAGCGTGCCCGGCGCCCTGTTCGTGGCGCACGAGGATGTGACGCAGCTCGGTGGAGTCCATGAGCGGGTCGTAGACGGGCAGGATCGCGCCGCCGGG
>Ga0182739_1002626_pt1 | contig 16635 bp, 16 predicted proteins | sample eDN5th30CBELigBY_FD_128873 | JGI IMG/M metagenome (GOLD analysis project Ga0182739, IMG submission 128873) | Enriched backyard soil microbial communities from Emeryville, California, USA - eDNA 5th pass 30_C BE-Lig BY (version 2) (version 2) | ecosystem: Environmental > Terrestrial > Soil >... | reverse complement strand
GGCGACCATCGGGGCGGCCATGGGCTCGAACGTGCGGGTGGGACTGGAGGACTCGCTCTGGATCGGTCCGGGGCAACTGGCCGAATCCAATCGGATGCAGGTGGAACGCATCCGCGGCATCCTTGAAGCGCTCAACCTGGAGATCGCCACGCCGGACGAGGCGCGGGCCAAGCTGGGCCTGAAGGGCAGGGACAACGTGGCGTTCTGACGGCGCGCGCTGGTGAGGGCGCGCCGGGCAGCCGGCCGGCCCCGCCGGCCGCCGCGGGTCAGGCGTAGCGACGCAGCGCGTCGGCCAGCGTGTTCACATCCAGCGTGCGATCGAAGTTCGCGGCGTGGCGCGCCTTCAGACTGAGGTCTGCCGCCAGCGACAGTTCCGCGTGCGGCGGCGCGGCGGGCGCACCGAGTTCGCGCAGCGAAACGGGCAAGCCCACCTGGGCGTACCACTGCTTCAGGTCGGCCAGCATGCCGTCGCCGCGGTTCTCCAGGTCCAATTGCACCAGCAGGCCCACGGCGACCTGCAGGCCGTGCAGGGCCGTCGCCACGCCGGTGATCTTTGGCAGCCCGCGCGTCAACGCGTGGGCAATGGACAGGCCCCCGCTTTCAAATCCGAGACCGCTCATGAGGATCATCGCTTCCACAACGCGCTCGAACGCCGGCGTGGGCTGCCCGGTGCCCGCGACGGCGACCGCGTCGGCGCCGTCGGCAAGCAGCGTCCGCAAGCAGCCGTCGGCAATGAGCTGGGCCGTGAGCAGCGGCGCTGCGTCATACATGTTCTTGCCGCCATTGCGCGCGCATTGCTCGGCTTCGAACTTCTTGGAAATGGCGTCGCCCAGCCCGGCCCGGAAGAAATGCACGGGCGCGGTGGCAATGATGGCGGTGTCGACCAGCACGATCGTGGGGTTGAACAGCATGTGCTCGACCGCCAGGAGGTTGTGATGCGCGTCGTACAGCACGTAGTTCTTGCTGGTGGGGGCATCGTTGGACGCCACGGTGGGCACGGTGATCAGGTGGCAATGCGACGATTTGGCCACCGCCTTGCCGGCATCGAGCGACTTGCCGCCGCCGACCGCGATGACCATGTCGATGCCCGCCGGCGCGGCCTGCGCGCGCAGGCCCTCGATGACCTCAGGCGTCAGGTCGCCTTCTACGATCAGCGGCGAAAGCGCCACGCCGTGCGCCGCGCACAATGCTTCGATTCTTGGACCCAGCACGCCATGGACATAGCCGTCGATGACGAGGGCGGCGCGCCGCCCGAACAACGCCGCATATTGTCCCAGCGTGTCCAGGGCGCCCGAGCCCTGGATATAGCGGCTGGGCGCTCCAAAAATCTTCAGCATGGCATCTCCCTATTTGCGGGCCCCGGGGGGGCGGTAGTCGAGTTCTTTTTCGCGTTCGACCAGCCAGTCGATCATGATCTTTCCGCCCCACACCAGGTCGGCCTGGATGGCCTGGCGGGCGGCTTCCGAATCGCGCGCTTCCAGGGCCTCGATCACGGCCTCGTGCCGATGTTCGTCCAGCGAATAGTCCAGCCCCGCCGTCTTGACGTGGAACACCTTGAGAATGGGGCCCGTGATGACCCAGAACGACTCCACGGTGTTGCGCAGGATGGGCTTGTTGCTGGCTTCCAGGATGGCAAAGTGAAACTTGCGGTTCAGGTAGCTGGCGCGTTTGGGATCGGTGGACGTGCACGAGATGAAATCCCGCTGCAGGGCGATCAGGTTGTCGAGCTGCTTGCGCGTGATGTGCTGCGCGGCCTCGGCCGCGCCCATGCCTTCGAGGTGAAAGCGGATCTGCTGGATTTCCCGCAGCTTTTCGGAATTGACGTAGGGCACGTACACCGCGGTGGCGGCCTGCATCTCCAGCCCCTGCTCGCTGATGAGCCGGAAAATGGCTTCGCGCACGGGCGTGATCGACACGCCCATTTCCTGCGCCAGTTCCCCGATGATCAGGCGCTCGCCAGGTTCGTACTGCCCATTGATCAGGGCATTGCGGATTTCGTTATAGACCCTGACGGAAAGGTTCTCTTTTTTGACCGGTTTGAGGCTGGGCATGGCGTTTCTAGCTTGCTGTATGGAGGATGCGGGGTGAATCCAGGTTGGATTCTAGCCCGGCGTAGCCAATTCGCGCAGAGTGAGTATATTATATATCATATATCCATACGACAGGAGGAGACGCCATGCGCTTGGGTCAGGATGCCCCCACTTCCGGGGAAATCGCGATGCTGCGGGACAAGGCCCGCCATATCAGGCTGGAGACCATCCGCCTCATCGAAATCGCAAAGGTCGGCCACTACAGTTCCGTGTTTTCCTGCGCGGAGATCTTCGCCGCGCTGTACTACGACGTGATGCGCCTGCGCCGGGGCGAGCCCCATTGGCCCGACCGCGACCGCTTCCTCATGGGAAAGGGCCACGCCGCCGTCGGCTTGTTCCCGGTACTGGCGGACCTGGACTTCATCGGCCGCGACATGCTGGACGGCTACACGCGGCTGGGCAGCCCGCTGGGCGACCACCCCGACATGACCAAGGTGCCCGGCGTGGACTTCAGCTCCGGCTCCATCGGCCACGCCTTGTCCAATGGCGTGGGCATGGCGCTGGGCGGGCGCATGAGCGGGCGCGACTTCAACGTGTTCGTGATGCTGGGCGACGGCGAAATGCAGGAAGGGCAGGTCTGGGAGGCTGCGCTGTTCGCCGCGCATAACCGCCTGTCGCGCCTTGTCGCCATCGTCGATCGCAACGGCTATCAGCTCGATGGCAAGGTGGACGACGTGATGGGCGTGGAATCCCTGCCGGACAAGTGGCGGGCGTTCGGCTGGGAGGTCCACGAGGTCGACGGCCACAACCTGTCGGCGCTGACCGCCCTGCTGCGCCGGCTGCGGGCCGACGACGCGCGCGCCCGGCCGGCGTGCGTGATCGCCAGGACGATCAAGGGCAAGGGCGTGTCCTACATGGAAACCGAACCGGGGTGGCACCTGGGCTACCTGGCGCCGCAAGATGCGCAGAGCGCCGTCGACGAAATCCTTTCCCGCGAGATCTGAATGGCACAGGCACAAGTCCTCTCTCCCGATTCCTGGCAGTACCGCGCGCTCAACGCGGTGAACCCCGGGCTGTCGTATCTTTCCGACGCATTGATCGATCTGGTGAAAGCCGGCCATCCTGTCGTCGCGGGTTCGGCCGACCTGCAATACTCCAACGGCCTAAACCGCTTCGCGCAGGCCTATCCCGACCGCTACGTCCAGTTCGGCATTTCCGAGCAGAACATGGTGTCGGCCGCGGCCGGCCTGGCCACCACGGGCATGATGCCCTTTGTCGCCACGTTCGCGTCCTTCCTGGGCCTGCTGTGCTGCGAACAGATCCGCATGGACGTCGCCTATACCCGCTTGCCGGTCCGCCTGATCGGCCACCATACCGGCATCAGCCTGGGGTTTTACGGCACCTCGCACCATGCCACCGAAGACATCTCCACCATGCGCGCGCTGGCCGGACTGACCGTGGTGTCGCCCGCAGACGGGCCGCAACTCGCGTCCGCCATCAAGGCGTCGGCGAACTGGCCCGAGCCCATCTATTTCCGCATCGGACGCGGCCGCGATCCGCAGGTCTATGCGGATGGCGCGCCCTTCGAATTCGGACGCGCCATCGTGCATGCGGAAGGCAGCGACCTCACCCTGATCGCCTGCGGCATCACGCTGCATGGCGCACTGGCCGCCGCCGACGCGCTGCGCGCCGAGGGACTGTCCGTGGGCGTCATCGACATGCCCACCATCAAGCCGCTGGACCGCGACGCCGTACTGAAGGCCGCCGGGCAGTCGCGCCTGCTGATGACCGTCGAAGAGCACAATGTGCTGGGCGGCCTCGGCTCGGCGGTGGCCGAGGTATTGGCCGACGCGGGCACGGGCACGCGGCTGCGCCGTCATGGCATCTACGACGAATACAGCCTCATCGCCCCGCCCACGACCCTGTACGCCCACTACAAGCTCGACGCCGCGGGCATCGCCGACGTCGCGCGCGAATTCATCAAGCATTGAAACGGAGACGCTCATGAAGGAAATCAGCGGCAACACGCGCCTGTTCGGCATCCTGGCCGACCCCATCCACCATGTGAAGACGCCGCAGCGCATGAACGAGCACTTCGCCAAGATCGGCTTCGACGGCGTGTGCGTGCCATTTCACGCCCGGCCCGAAAACCTCGCCGCCGTGGTCGAGGGCCTGCGCCGCCTGGAAAACCTGGGCGGCGTGATCGTCACGGTGCCGCACAAGACCGCCATCCTGGACCTTGCCGACGAAGCCACGCCCGTCGCGCGCAAGATCGGCGCGGCCAACGTGCTGCGGCGCGAGGCGGACGGACGCCTGGTGGCGCACATGCTGGATGGCGAAGGCTTCGTGCGCGGCCTGCGCAGTTGCGGCGTCGCGCCCGAAGGCAAGAGCGTGTACCTCGCCGGCGCGGGCGGCGCGGCCAATGCGATCGGCTTCGCGCTCGTGCAGGCCGGCGTTTCGCGCCTGACCATCGCCAACCGCACCCCCGCCAAGGCCGAAGACCTCAAGGCGCGCATCCTGTCGTTGCATCCGGACGCGCAGATCTCGGTGGGCAACCCCGACCCCTCTGGCCATGACCTGGTCGTGAACGGCACGTCGCTGGGCATGAAGGAGGGCGATCCGCTGCCTCTGGACACCAGCCGCCTGACGCCCGACCAACTCGTGTGCGAGGTCATCATGCAGCCCCGGGACACGGCGCTGCTCGTGGCCGCGCAGGCGCGCGGCTGCAAGGTTCACTACGGCGCGCCGATGCTGGCGTGCCAGATCGAACTGATGGTGGAAATGCTGGGCGTGACGTCCGCCCCTTGAGTCCGCGCAGCCACATTCGAGACCGGTAGACAAAGATGGGCGACTTTGATTTCATCATCGCGGGCGGCGGTACGGCCGGCTGCATCCTCGCCAACCGCCTGAGTGCGGACGGCAAGTATCGCGTGCTGATGCTCGAGGCCGGACAAGAGGCCCGCAGCATGTGGATCCCGATTCCCGCGGGCTTTTCCAAGCTGCTGGTCGATCCGACCTACAACTGGCGCTTCGCGACCGAGCCGGAAGACAACGTCTACGGCCGCACCATTGCCGTGCCGCGCGGCAAGGGGCTTGGCGGATCCACGCTGATCAACGGCATGATCTACGTCCGGGGCCAACCGCAGGATTACGACGGCTGGGAAGCCGCCGGCGCGTCTGGCTGGGGCAGCGAATTGGCCGAACGCGTCTTTCGCAAGATCGAAAACTACGCGCCGGGCGGCGAAAATCGCGGCAAGGACGGGCCGATGTACCTGGAAGAGGTCGCCGAACGCTTTCCCGTGTCGGATGCCTTCCTGCAGGCCGCGCGCGAAGACGGCCAGCCGCTCAATCCGGATTACAACGGCGGCGACCAGGAAGGCGTGGGCTACTACCAGGTGCTGCAGCACCGCGGCCGGCGCTGGAGCGTGGTGGACGGCTACCTGAAGCCCGCCGCCGGACGCAGCAATCTCAGCGTCGAATGCGGCGCCCATGTCACGCGCTTGGTCTTCGAGGGCAAACGCTGCGTTGGCGTGGCCTACCGCAAGGACGGCCAGGAACACACCGTGCGCGCCCGCCGCGAAACGCTCGTGTGCATGGGGGCGGTGCAGTCGCCGCAATTGCTGGAACTGTCCGGCGTCGGCAATCCGGCCTTGCTGAAGTCGCTCGGCATCGCCCTGGTGCACGCGCAGCCGCAGGTCGGCGAAAACTATATCGATCATTTCGCCACGCGCATGAACTGGCGCGTGAAGAACACGGTGACCCTGAACGAGATGTCGCGCGGATGGCGACTGGCGCAGCAGGTGGCCCGCTACTACCTGAACCACAAAGGCATTCTCACGCTCGGCACGGGGCTCGTGCATGGTTTCGTCAAGAGCGCGCCGGACCTGCCCACGCCCGACGTGCAGTTCTTCTTCGTCCACGCCAGCTACGCCAATGCCGCCGAACGCATCCTGGACCGCCATCCCGGCATGACCATCGGTGTGGCGCAATTGCGTCCGGAATCGGTCGGGTCCATCCACATCAAATCAGCCGACCCGTTGGCCGGACCCGCCATCCGCCCCAACTTCCTCTGCGCGCAAGTGGACCGCGACAGCCTGGTGGGCGGCATGCAGGTAGCGCGGCGCATCGTGGGGCAGCCCGCCCTGCAGCGGTTCGTGCAGGCCGAGCTCAGCCCCGGCGCGGACGTGGACAGCTACGACGAATGGCTGGATTTCGCGCGGCGCAACGGGCAGACCATCTATCACCCGATCGGCACCTGCCGCATGGGATCTGACGCCGCCGCCGTCACCGACGTGCGCCTGAGGGTCAACGGGTTGGCCGGACTGCGCGTCGTCGATGCGTCGGTGATGCCGAAGATGGTCTCCGGCAACACGCAGGCCGCCGTCATGATGGTGGCCGAACGCGGCGCCGAAATGATCCTGGAGGACGCCGCGCAGGGGTAGGTCGCATGCGGGGCACGCGTCTTGCTAACCCGGGACGCTGGCTGCAGACTGGTGGTTCGGCTGAGCCAACTGAAAGGAGACCGTATGACTTACGACCTTTGGTACTGGAATGGCATCCCCGGGCGCGGCGAGTTCGTGCGCCTTGCGCTCGAGGCGGGCGGTATCCCGTACCGCGAGCGGGCGCGCGACCCCGGCGCCGATGAAGGCGCGCTGATCGACGACCTGCAGTCCGCGCGCAAGCATCCCCCTTTCGCGCCGCCGTACCTCGTGGCCGGAAAGATGACACTGGGGCAAACAGCCAACATCCTGCTTTTCCTGGGCGAAAAGCACGGTCTTGCCCCCGATTCGCTGGAAGGGCGCCTCTGGGTCAACCAGCTGCAGCTCACCATTGCCGACATGGTGGCCGAAGCGCACGACACGCATCACCCCATCTCCGCCAGCGAGTACTACGAAGACCAGAAGGAAGAAGCCGCCCGCCGGGCGCGCGTCTTTCGCGAAGAGCGCATCCCCAAATTCCTGGGCTATTTCGAACGCCTGCTTGACGGGCCGCAGTCGTGGCTGGCGGGCGGCAAGAAGTGGACCTACGTCGATCTATCCCTGTATCACTTGGTCGATGGGCTGCTTTTTGCGTTTCCCAAGCGCATGGCCACCGTGGCGGCGCATTACCCCAATGTGTTTGCGCTGCACGAGCGCGTGACCGCGCTGCCGGCGTTGCAGGCCTATTTTTCCAGCGGCCGGCGCCTGCCATTCGGAGAGGGCATCTTCCGGCAATATCGGGAGCTTGACGCGGCGTAGCTGCGGGTTATCCCGGGTGTGCGTGACGACAACGCCGTGAAAAATTTCGGGCCGACGAGGTTGAAGCTCAAAAATTTTTAGGATTAAATAGTTTCCATTAGATACACGTGTACCAGGCGCGCGGCAAACTGAATCCTGGAGGTCACCATGCTTTGGCATACGCTTGACCGATTCATTCGTGGACACCGACCCTCGCGGCAGAGGGATCTGCTGGGACAGATCGACGCCATCGACAGATCCCAGGCGGTCATCGAGTTCGATTTGAATGGTCACATCCTGATGGCCAACCAGAATTTCCTGGACACCATGGGCTATGCGCTCCAAGAGATCCAGGGCCGGCATCACCGGATGTTCGTCGATCCCGGCGAATCCGGTTCGGCGCAATACGCGGCTTTCTGGCAGAGACTGGCCCGGGGCGCGCATGATGCCGGCCGCTATCGGCGGATTCGCAAGAATGGAACGGACGTCTGGCTGCAGGCGACCTACAACCCGATCTTCGACCCGCACGGCCAGCCCGTGAAAGTGGTCAAGTACGCCACGGACATCACCGAGCAGCAGCAGCGCCAGGCCGATTCCGAAGGCCAGCTTGCCGCGATCTCCAAGGTGCAGGCGATCATCGAGTTCGAGCTCGACGGCACCATCATCCGCGCCAACGAGCTCTTCCTGAACGCGGTGGGCTACCGCGCCGACGAAGTGCTGGGGCGCCACCACAGCATGTTCGTGCCGCCCGAGGAAGCCCGAAGCGCGGCCTACAAGGAGTTCTGGCGCAGGCTGCGCAACGGCGAACACGACACCGGCCAGTACCTGCGGCTGGGCAAGGGCGGACGCCAGGTCTGGATCGAAGCCAGCTACAACCCGATCCTCGATGCGCAGGGCCGGCCGTTCAAGGTCGTGAAGTTCGCCACCGACATCACCAAGCGCTTTACCGCCGCCCAGACGCTGCGCGTCGCGGTCCAGGGCCTGACCGAAAACGCGGAGCGTGCGCGGCAGGCCAACAGCCTAGCCCAGGACGCCAGCCACATCGCGGAAACGGGCGGCGAGACCATGCGGGACGTCGTGAGCACCATGGCTGGCATCACCGAAAGCTCGCGCCGCATTTCCGACATCATCGGCGTGATGGACGGCGTCGCATTCCAGACCAACATCCTTGCCCTGAACGCCGCCGTCGAGGCCGCGCGCGCCGGCGAGCACGGCAAGGGTTTCGCGGTCGTGGCCGCCGAAGTCCGCAGCCTCGCGCAGAACAGCGCCGCGGCCGCCAAAGAGATCAAGGCCCTCATCACCACGTCGGTGGAGCAGATCGAAGGCGGTGCGGTGCAGGTCCGGTCCGCGGGCGACACGATGGAAAGCATCGTGTCGTCGTCGCGGCGCGTGACCGAAATCATGGGTCAGGTCGTCGAGGTGTCGCTGGCGCAATCGGCCAGGCTGGGCGACGTCACCGAAGACCTCACGCAGATGAGCGCCGACGCGGTCGAACGGTTGCGCGCCGCCTAGCCCAAGCCGTCCGGCTTGCGTAGCGCGGTGGCGCGAGTGCGCTATAAAGACGGCATTGTCCGTAACGACGGTCCGCGCCAGCGAAATGCGCCGCGGCCATGCCCTCTGCCGTAAACGTCATGACCGAATCCGAAGCCCTCGCCCTTGCCTCGCACCGCCACTACAAGGGTGGGCTGTACCGATACATCGGCACCGCCCGCCATTCCGAAACCGAGGAATCCATGGTGGTGTACGAGCATCTGTGGCCTCACGCGCGCGGTATGTGGGTGCGCCCGGCCGAGCTGTTTTTCGGCCAGCTTGCCGATGGCTCGCCGCGCTTTGCCGCCCTGCATCCCGCGGAGTAGGCCCATGACCTATTTCTTCCGGCGTCCGCGCGCCAACGACGCCGCGCCCGCCCGGCCGGCCCCGCGCGCCCAGGCCGCCTTGACGCAGGCGCTGCAGGCGCTCGGCGGCCCCTTCGTCGTCGCCGACCTGGAAACCACGGGCCTGTCGACCGCAAGCTGCGAAATCCTGGAATTCGCCGCGGTAAGGGTCGGCGCGGGCGGCACGCTGGAACGCGAATACACGCAAGTGGTGCGCACCTGCGGCCGCGTCCCGTCTTTCATATCCCGGCTCACCGGCATCACGCAGGCCGAGGTCGATCGGGACGGCGTGCCCGTGGCGCAGGCCTTTTCGTCCTTTCTGGCGTTCGTGGAAGACCTGCCGGTGTTCTTCCATAACGCGTCGTTTGACCGGCGCTTTCTCGGCGCGGCGGCCCTTCAGACGGGCCTGCCGTTCGCCAACGCCACCCATTGCACGCTCGCGTTGGCGCGCCGCGCATGGCCGGAATTGCCATCGCACAAGCTGGATATCCTGGCGCGGCACGTGGGCGCGTCGCAGCCGACGCACCGGGCCTTGGCCGACGTGCGCACCACGGTCGCGGTGGCGTTGGCAGCCAGCGCGCGTCTGGCCGCGGCGTGATGGGGATCAATACCCGCGCCTGACGAACCGCCGCGATGGCGCCACCCCAGGCGTGCGCCCGGGCTGGCGCGCTGCGTCAGATCACTTGCTGTTCGTGATGCACTTGGGGCGGTTCGACGAAAAAGCCGCCCACCAGCTTGCGCCATTCCTGGAAGTCGGCCGATTCGCGGAAATCCACCATGTGGTTCTCCACGGTTTCCCACTGCACCACCAGCGTGTAGCGCTGGGGCTGCTCGATGCTGCGGTACAGTTCCATGCCGTGGCATCCCTTGGCGCGCAGAAAGAGCGGCTTGGCCTGGGCAACACCGGCTTCGAACAGCGCTTCCTGTCCTTCGCGGACGTGGATGCTGGCAATCTCCTGAATCATGGCTTTGTCTCCAATTGAAGGGGGGGCGGGCAGGGCCGGGAGTAGTATGGCCGAAATTTCCGTTTCCATCCCCACCGATGAATCACAGAGCCGTCACCTTGACTCGTCTCATTGCCGTTCGCCTGTTCTGGTACATCGGCGTGGGCGGCATCGCCTTGATGTCGTTGTTCCTGCACACGCAATTCGGGGTTGACGTGCTGTTGTCTGCCATCGCCATCTACATTCCGCTGTCGATGCTCAGCCTGCCGCTCGTCGCCTGGCTATGTCTGCGGCGCGGCGCTCCCTGGGACGAACGGGGCCTGCCGCCGGCCTGGCCCGCGCATCTGGCCGGCGTCTGCGGCATGGCGCTCTTGGCCAGCTACCAGGTGCTGGCCAATCTGGAACTTGCCGAGTGCGGATTCCTTCTGGTCCTGGTGGCCGTCGACCTGATGCTCGCCCGCCGCGAGACCGGCTGGCTGCTGCGCATTGCACGGGAACGCGCGGGCGGCTGACCGCCGCGGCGCGGGCTTTCCGTGCAGCCGCTGCGCGTCCTGTGCCTCCGCCTTGCGCGTTAGGCATCACGCGCGAGCGTAGGACGCATCGTCCCATCCGTTGAGTTGAAGCCCTGGCTGCAAGGCGGGGTTGTCATGCCGCCCGCCTCGGCCATACGACGGGCCAGGCAGGGCCGCGTTCTACGCTTTCAGGTTCGTGTCATGCGCGAGTCCATCCTCCAGAAAGACCCGGTCGTTCGTTTAACCGATACCGATCTGCCTACCGCGGCGCAATCATTCCGTACCACTACGAAAGTCCCATGCGCCTCGCCCTGAAAGGGCGCAGCCCACGGGGAAGTAACGGTCCGCGCCGGTCGGTCTCCGGCACCTGTGCATCCGTGCAGACGGATCAGGAGGAGCTCAAATGAAAAAGCTCGCAGCAGTCGCCGCGTTGTCATTGTTTGCCGCATCGGCCTACGCCACCGGCCCGGGTCAGGTAGGAGGCTCGATCACCGGGCATGCCGGCGCCATCAACGGCACCGCCACATCCATCTCGTCAGGCAGCTCCGTGGTGGCCACCCAGGTCAACGGCTACGGCTCGTCGAGCCAGACGTCGTTCGGCAGCACGGGCGGCATCGCGGAGGTCGGCGGAAGCTTCAGTCGCGACGGCACGCAAGTGGTGACCAGCACGCGCCAATACGCCAACAGCGAGTCCTACGGCCATGTCTCGGGCAACGCGCCCATCATGGTCGGCGACAGCATCGCCAATGGCGGGGCAACATTCGGCAGCACGGAAACGAGCGCGTCGGCGACAGGAACGTTCCACGCGGCGAATATCGGCGCTTTCGGGTCGATACACGGCATCGGCTCGGTGGGCCATGTCGGCGGGTTCAATCGCTGACCCAATTATCCGGACGGCTTCGGCCGTCCGGGCGAGGGGACATCATGAAGACCATTGTTTTAGCCATCTCCCTGTCGCTCGTCGCCGCGTCGGCCGGGGCGCAGACCAGTACCTCCAGCTCCACGACATCGGCGTCGTCCGGCGCGACCAACGCGGGCAATAACCAGGGCATCACACTGAACTCCAGCAACAGCGGCACCAGCACCTTGCGCAGCGCGCCGCCCGTGGGCGGCCAAAGCTTCTACGGCTCGTTCTCTTCCGACAGCTGCATGGTGTCCGCCGGCGGCGGCGGCTCCGTGGTGGGCTTCGGCATGAATGTCGCGATTCCGATCGAAGACCAGAAATGCAGCCTGCGCCGCAATTTCGAGCGCACCATGCAGGCGGCGGCGTCCACCAAGGACGCGGACCGCTCGCGGCGGCTGGAGACGGCGGCCATCGACATCCTGTGCCAGACCGACGACCGCACCAAGGCGGCGCTGGTGGCGCAGGGGCTGTGCACCAACCCCGCCCTGACGACGGCGGACCACCGGTTCGACAGCGGGGCCGTGGCCCAGGTCGCGCCGCCGCCGATACAGACGGCGCGCTCCGCGCCCGCGCAACCCCAGGCGCCCATGGCCCAGGGCGCTCCCGTCGTGTCCGCGCGCAGCGCGGCGCTGACGGCGCCGCCCCTGCGTAATCCGCGCCTGGAACGGCAGCAGTTCGCAGACCTGTATACGCCAGGCTAAGGAAGCGAGACGGCGGCGGTCCCGCGGGGGGCCTAGGTCGTGGCGGGCGGCGGAACCGCCGCGGGGGCAGGCGCCTGCGCGGGTTCCGGCGCCGTCGCGAGCAGCATCGTGGGCGGAGACGATACCTCCAGCCCGGCTTCGTCCAGGCGCTTTAGCACCGTGAACAGCAACGCGCTGCGCACGCCATACGCCGCGCGGGGGGAGGACACGTAGCCCCTTGCGTTGAAGATCAGATGGCCAGCGTCGATGCCGTCCAGAAATACGTCGGGCGCCGGCGACTCCAGCACGTCCTCGTGATCCGCAAAGGCCTGCCGCATCAGTTCGCGCACCCGTTCGGCGTCCGTGGACAGGGGCATGGGCAGCTTGATCTGCACCAGGCCCAGCGGATTGGACCGCGTGACGTTGCGCACCGTCTTCGTCACGAATTCAGAATTGGGCACGATCACCGTGGACCGGTCGCCCATCTGGATCTCGGTGGCGCGCACATTGATGCGCAGGATGTCGCCTTCGACGCCGCCCAGCGACACCCAGTCGCCGACCTTCACCGGACGCTCCGCCAGTAGGATCAGGCCCGACACGAAATTCTGCACGACGGCCTGCAAGCCAAAGCCGATACCCACCGACAGCGCGCTGGCGATCCAGGCCACGCGCTCCAGGCCGATACCCGCGGCCGAAAGCGACAGCGCCACCGCCACCACGAACCCGCCATAGCCGAACAGCGTCGCCGCCGATAGCTGCATTCCCGGGTCCAGCTCCGTCGTCGGAAGGTAGCGGTGGGACAGCCAGCGCTTGAGCATCTTCACGCCCAGCAGCGAGAGCGCCAGCACGATCAGCGCCTGCAGCACCGCGCCGGGCCGGATCTGCGCCTCGCCGATGGCCAGGCCCTTGCGGAGCTGGTCGAAGCGCTGCACCAGGTCCATCGGCGCCTCGCCGAACGGCGCCAGCACCAGGGTGATGGCAAGCAGCGCGATCGCCACGCGCCCCAGGCCCGACAGCAGCACCGCCGCCTGGTCGCGCATGCTGGGCCCTTCGCCGTCGCCGCCCTCGCGGTGCGAGGTGCCCAGCAGCGTGCTGAAACCATCCTCGATCAGCGTCGAGGCCAGATACGCCGATGCCAGCACGATCAGCACCCACAGCACCTGCTTGACCAGGAAACTGCCAAACGCCACGTAGCCCGCCAGCAGGCTCGCAAGGCTGACGATCAGCACGGTCCAGACGGCGGCCAGCATCAGGGAAACCCACAACGGCACCGGCGTCTCGCTGTCCTGCATGACCTGGCGGCGCAGGCGGCGGCTGATCGCCAGCACGGCGGCCAGCATCGCCATGCTCAGCACGGCGACCATGCCCGTCAACGTGATCGTCGTCGTCAGGCTTGCGTCCAACAGGACCGGCAGCCCCTCGGCAAGCCAGATCAGCACCACCAGCACGCCCAGCGCGCCGGGCAGCCAGCGCAGCCGGTTCGCCACGATGTCGCTGACGGGGGGCAAACGCCAGGTAGGTCGATGCGTGGACAGCAGCGCATAGCCCATCCCGGAGACGAAGCCGCCGAAACAGACCGTGGCCACCAGGTTGGTCACCAGGGAATCGGTGCGATCCGACAGCTGCGATCTCCAGTCCAGGCCGGCCTGGATCAGCAGGGCGATCACGCCCGGCGTGGCGACCGACAGCGCCACGAGCGCCACCGCCAGGAAGGAGCGGCGCAGGCGCCCTGGCGGCACGCGCGTCGCGGTCAATCGCAGCAGGTATCGGCCTACCCACACGCGCAGCGCAATCGCCAGGCCGGCGGCAGCGGCCAGCAGCAGCCAGCCCCACTTGGGCGTCTGTCCCACTGCGGTCGACAGGTTACTGCGCAGCGCTTCCAGCCGCTGCAGGTCGCGCGGAAACTCCTGGCGGAACTCGGCCCAGAACTGGCCGGACAGAAAGGAATCGCGCCGTTCGCCAAGGCGGGCCTGGAACTGCTTGCGTCGCTGCGCCGAGATCTGCTCCGCCGTCTGGCCGGCGTCCACCGACAGCAGCCTGGCCAGCTTGAGTTGCGCGTCCAGCGCGCGGCTGTTCTTTTCAAGCTGCGCCCGCTGCGCCGCCACGTCGGGCGCTTCCTTGGCGCCCTCCGGCGGCGTGCCCAATTCGCTCAGCCGCGCTGTCACGCTGGCCAGTTGCGGCGTCAGCGCCTCCGTGGCGGCGTCCGCCTTGGACTGGATATCCAAGGCCTCCCCGCGCTGTTTGAGGAGGACGGCATCGTCGGTGACGTCGGGAATCTGCTTGCGGATATCGTCGATCTGCTTGCGCGCGGCGGCAAGCACGGCCTCGGTATCGACCGGCGTGGCGGGCGGCGCCGCGAAGGCGGGCAGAAAGCAGAACGCCAGCAGCAGCGCTGCAAGCAGCGCCGCCAGGTTGGGGGCGCGGACCGGGCGGGCGCGCGTAAGCAAAGAAGGCGTTGTCGGGATCATGGTCCTGGACGAGTGGCTCGCGTCGAGGCGGCAGCATAGCAAGGCCCCGGCCTGCGCGTTGCAACAAAAACTGGTGTTGTGTCCCTGTATTTTCAGGCCGGCGGGCGCGCTCCAATGGCAGAGCCCGCAGGCCAATAAAACGGGGGCGGATTGCCACGACACCGCCCGCCGCGCGGCAGGCCATGCCCGCCTGCGCAATCCCTGTTTACGCGGCCAACGTTTGGATTCAACTTGATGGGCGTTGGGAACCGCGAGCGGCCCGATGCCGGGGCTTGCCCAGCACGGCGTCGCACACCTCCAGCCACGCCCGGGCCGCAAAGGACAGGTAGCCCGACTGCAGCCAGATATGTCCCACTTCCCATTGCATGCCGGACTTGGCCAGCTTGGCGGTGCTGAGGCCACGGGTCTTCATCCGCTGCATCAGCGGCTCGGGCAGCAGGGCCACGCCCAGTCCGGCCGACGCCATCGCCACCAGGAAATCCCAATGCGCGCTCTGCGCGGCAATGCCCGGCTGAAAGCCCGCGTCTGCAAATGCCTGGCGCAAGCGGCGTGTGATGGCGAAGTCGTCGGTGGGTATCAGCAGCCGCGCCTCGCGCAGCGCGCTCAAGGGCAGCGACGTCTTTCCGGCCCATGGCGCGTCGGGCGGCCCGATCACCCAGATCGGGTAGCTGCCGAACGCCTGCGCGGCCAGCCCGCCATCGGGTGCGACGGGCAGGATGGTGGCTCCGATCTCCAGTTCCCCGCTGGCCACCAGGCTCTCCACCGCCGGGCCGGTCCCTTCGCGCAGCGTCAGATGAATCCCGGGATGCAATTCGCGGAATCGCTTGACCACCGGCGTGAACAGCAGATTGATCATCGGCGGGATGCCGACCTCCAGCGACCCGCGGCCGAGTTCAGCGGTCTGGCGCAGTTCTTCCGAAAGCTGCCGCATCGTCTCCAGCACTTGCAGGCCGCGCAGGTACATGACCCGGCCCGTGTCGGTGGGGCGCGCGGTATGCCCGTCTCGGATCAGCAGCGGGGTGCCGGCTTCCTCCTCCAGTTGCCGGATCATCTTGCTCACGGTGGATTGCGTGACGAACAGGGCTTTGGCGGCCTGCGTGAAGCTGGCGTGCCTGACGGTTTCCACGAAATACCGCAACGCGCGCACATCCATGTCGGGGCGGGTCCTTCGCGCATTGCGCGAGAAAAATTCAAATGATGAAAAAAACGACTTATTTGGATGATTTTAAGTCATTACGAGATTTGAGCCCGCCTTCCTATACTGCCGAAAAATCGTCCCACCGTCTGTATCCGCGGCCCGTGGGACCTCGGGAAACGCCGCGTCAGACGGTGCCCGGGCGCTCAAGGCGGCAACGCCGCGCCCGGCCGCAAGCCGCAGGCCTTTGAATTTGGAGACACCATGCATCTGGACCGTATTCGCAACCCTGAGCTGCACGCCAGGATCACGTCCGCCGAACAGGCGGCGCTACTGGTTCAGGACGGAATGACCGTTGGAATGAGCGGATTCACCCGGGCCGGCGACTGTAAGTCCGTGCCGGCCGCGCTGGCGGCCCGCGCCGAGCGCGAACCCTTGTCCATCACGCTGATCACCGGCGCTTCGCTCGGCCACGACACCGACAAGCTGCTCGCGCAAGCCAACGCGCTGGCTCGCCGCCTGCCGTTCCAGGTCGACACGACCCTGCGCCGCAAGATCAACCAGGGCGAAATCGCCTTCATCGACCAGCACCTCTCGGAGACGGTGGAACAGTTGCGCGCGGGCCACCTCGGCCCGATCAACGTGGCCATCATCGAGGCCGCCGCCATCACCGAGTCCGGCGCCATCGTGCCGACGATGTCGGTGGGCAATTCCGCGTCCTTCGTGCAGCAGGCGGACAAGATCATCGTGGAGCTGAACATGAGCGTGCCCGCGGAGATCGAAGGGCTGCATGACATCTACATCCCGGGCGATCGCCCCACGCGCCAGCCCATCGGCCTGGTGTCGGTGGACCAGCGCATCGGTCAGCCCTG
>Ga0182739_1002625_pt1 | contig 16637 bp, 17 predicted proteins | sample eDN5th30CBELigBY_FD_128873 | JGI IMG/M metagenome (GOLD analysis project Ga0182739, IMG submission 128873) | Enriched backyard soil microbial communities from Emeryville, California, USA - eDNA 5th pass 30_C BE-Lig BY (version 2) (version 2) | ecosystem: Environmental > Terrestrial > Soil >... | reverse complement strand
ATGTTGATCGTGGCTCTGCTGGTTCGTTTATTGCTAGGTTCACCCATTATCTTTAAACAGCCGCGGCTGGGCTATGCGGAAAAATGCTTTAATATTTATAAATTCCGAACCATGTCCGAAGCCAAAGACAAGGAGGGCAGGTTACTATCGGATAGTCAACGTCTAACAAAATTAGGTGGCTTTTTGCGTAAAACCAGCTTAGATGAACTACCTCAACTTTGGAATATACTGAAAGGCGATATGTCTTTTATAGGACCACGGCCACTGTTTGTAGAATATCTTCCTTACTATACTCAGTTGGAAAAAAAAAGGCATACCGTGCGGCCTGGCATCACAGGATTAGCACAAGTTTCTGGGCGTAATCGCCTATTATGGGATGAAAGATTAGCGCTTGATGTAAAGTATGTTGAGCAACGATCTTTTATGCTCGATCTTAAGATTTTCTGGTTAACTTTCCTTAAGGTAATTAAACGAGATGATATAGATATCATTCCTGGACTTAGACAAGGAACCTTAATACAGTGCCGTACTCAAGAGGATAAATAATGTATTCACATAAATTAATCATCAAGGGGTTAGAAAAAACGGACTTGGTTACTAGGGTAGAATGGTTTAATCACCCTAGTATTTATGAGTATATGCTGGTTGAGACGCCTATAACCATAGCCGATACCGAGGCGTGGTTTATAAAAAATCGTTTAACCACTAGTCGTAAAGATTTTGTCTGCTCAGACCAAAATTCTAATCAATCTTTAGCGATGGGCGGTTTAACGGATATAAGTTTAAAGCATAGTAGGGCAGAGCTTTATATCTTGGTTAATCCCTTCGAGCAGGGTAAGGGCATCGGTCGGCGATTTATTCAATGGCTATGTAATTATGGTTTTAAGGTTTTAAATCTCAATCGTATTTATTTATATTCCATGGAAAACAATCAAAAAGCTCGGGATCTATATCAACAGTTGGGATTTTGTTATGAGGGTCTATTAAAACAGCATGTCTTCCATCAGGGAAGATTTCACGATAAGTATATTTATGGAATGCTTCGTTCTAATTGGGATACTAAGAAGGAGGTTAATATTAATTCTTTACTTGAGCTTAATTGTTAAACATGTTTACGACGCCTCTCCAACCCTTTCATGCCTTAGCGTATAAGTTAGGTATCCAGTTGCAGGTAAAACGGGATGACCTCTATCCTTTTACGGGCGGAGGTAATAAAGGCAGAAAAATACAAACCATTTTGGAGATGGCCCATAAAAAATCTTATAATGCCTTAGTGACTACGGGTGGAGTACAGTCTAATCATGCTCGAGCTACGGCAATAGCGGCTGCCGAAAATCGCTGGCCCTGTACCTTGGTTCTCCATGGTGACCAGGCAACTCTCGATAAACCTGCTAGCAATCTGTTACTCAGTCAACTCACGGGAGCTAAGTTAGTAGTATGTCAGCCAGACCAAATAGCAGAAAAATTGGCATCGGAATATGCTATGTTACGGAAAAATGGTTTAAATCCCTTATTAATTCCTGGTGGCGGACATTGCTTAGCGGGTGGATTAGCCTACTATAATGCCGTTTTGGAGTTAACCAACGATTGGATTCCAGATTATATAGTATTAGCTAGTGGTACTGGCACCACTCAGGCCGGGATATTGGCAGGCATAGAACAGAGAAAGTGGTCTACCCAGGTTTTAGGCATATCAATTGCCCGCAGCAATCCAAGGGGCAGCTTAGTGGTTGATGAAGCCTATAGTGAGTTGCGCGATTTTCTTAAGTTTAATAGTGCTAAGAAAGAAATTATTTTCTATGACGATTGGACTTTGGGTGGTTATGAGAAGGTTAATGAAGCCATCTACCATACCATAAAAGAAATTAGTCAATATGGGTTGATTATGGATCCAACTTATACGGGTAAGGCTTTTTACGGTTTATTGGAACTTATTAAACAAAAAATTATCCAAAAAAATTCAAAAGTACTTTTTTGGCATACGGGTGGTTTGTTAAACTTGCTGGCTCATTCAGTTGGGGAAATAATGAAGTGAATATACTTTTTTCTTGTGCGGGTAGGCGTAATTACTTATTAAATTACTTTAGAGCTAATTTACCAGGGGAAGGGAAAATCTTTGCTACGGATATAACTCCCCATGCACCGGCTTTAACGGAAGCAGATGATTATTTTATCGTGCCTAAAGTACAGGCACCCGATTATTGTGAGCAACTTTTAGCAATTTGTCGAACTCATAAGATTAAGTTAGTCATATCACTCAACGATTTAGAGTTGCCTTACTTGGCCGAGGTCAAGCATAAGTTTCTAGAACATGGTATTATGATATTAATTTCAGAGCGCGAAGTTATTGATATTTGTTTTGATAAATATAAAACGGCTGATTTTTTAAATAACCTAAATTTAGGCACGCCTAAAACCTATTTAACTATTCATTCCACCCTACAGGCCATTGCCAACAAAGAAATCGCTTTTCCATTGATAGTAAAACCACGTTGGGGTTCGGCTTCAATTGGCATAGAAATTGCTAATGATGCTAACGAGCTTGAACTGGCTTATACTTGGGTTAAAAATAAAATTCAGCGTTCAATTTTAAATAACGTAGGCGATATACACGAGGCCATAATTATTCAACCCTGTCTTAAGGGAATAGAATATGGCATAGATATTATTAACAATTTATCGGGAACAACCGAGGCTGTTTTCATTAAACAAAAATTAACGATGAGGGCTGGAGAAACAGATAGAGCCATCACTATCCATAACCCAAAGATAGAGGAAATGTGTCGTTACCTTGGTAACCAGCTGGGTCATATTGGCAATCTAGATTGTGATTTATTTGAAGTTGATGGCGAATATTATTTTCTTGAAATGAATCCTCGTTTTGGGGGAGGTTATCCATTTTCTCATCTTGCAGGCGCTAACATTCCCGGGGCAATTTTAGCCTGGTTGAAACAAGAGCAACCATTATCTGCTTGGTTAACTGTAAAACCCAACGTAGCTTCCTCCAAATACGACCAACTCGTTATTACTCATGGATAAATAATATGACTCAAACATTGCAATTAGCCGATTGGCCTTATTTTGCCGAAGATGAAATTACCGCTGTTACTAAGGTTTTACAATCGGGTAGGGTCAATTATTGGACGGGTAATGAGGCGAGGCTTTTTGAACAAGAGTTTGCCGATTATATAGGTACTCAATATGCCATTGCTTTAATGAATGGAACCGTGGCTTTAGAGGCTGCTTTATATGCCTTGGATATTGGCGAAGGTGATGAGGTTATAGTGACCTGCCGCACCTTTATTGCTTCTGCCAGCGCCATAGTAATGAGAGGGGCTACACCTATCATGGCCGATGTTGATCCCGATAGCCAAAACATTACCGCCGAAACTATCAAAGCCGTTTTAACGTCTAAAACTAAAGCCATTATTGCAGTGCATTTAGCGGGGTGGCCTTGTGAAATGGAGGCTATTTTAGCCCTGGCAAAAGAGCATGACTTAAAAGTTATTGAGGATTGCGCCCAGGCCCACGGTGCCGAGTATAAGGGAAAACGAGTGGGAAGCTTTGGAGATATAGCCGCTTTTTCATTTTGCCAAGATAAGATCATGACTACAGGTGGAGAAGGCGGCATGGTAACTACCAATAACTCGGCTTTATGGGAAAAAATGTGGGCCTTTAAAGATCATGGTAAAAGCTATAAGGCAGTCTATCATCAAGAACATCCCGTTGGGTTTCGCTGGTTACATGAATCATTTGGTACTAACTGGCGTATGACAGAAATGCAAGCGGCTATAGGGCGATTACAATTAAAAAAATTAGCAGAATGGTTAGCCATAAGACAAGCTAATGCAGCGATTCTGACCGAACGGCTTAGCCCTCTTGAGGTGCTTAGGATTCCTAGTCCGCCAGCAGAGGTTTTCCATGCCTATTATAAATATTACGTGTTTATTAGACCGCAGTATTTAAAACCAGGTTGGGACAGAATTAAAGTTATGCAGGCAATCATTGACTCGGGAGTGCCTTGTTTTGTGGGAAGCTGCAGTGAGATCTATTTAGAAAAAGCGTTTAGCCAAAAGGGATTTTCCTTGTTAGAACGGTTGCCAGTAGCAAAAGAACTAGGAGAAACCAGCTTGATGTTTCTCATCCATCCAAGCTTAACAACTGAAAACGTTTTTAATATAGCTAAAATAGTTGAGAAAGTTTTTCAGTCTGTTAGTATCTGACCTTTTAAAATTTATGTTTAATAAAGTATTAGTAATTTGTCTTGGTAATATATGTCGCAGTCCCATGGCTGAAGGACTATTAAAACAACGATTACAAGCATCTCAACCTACTGTGGAAGTGAGTTCTGCGGGAATTAGCGCAATGGTAGATTGGCCAGCCGATCCATTAGCCAGGTTGGTTATGCAGGAACGGGGTTTTGATATATCTAAACATAGGGCAAAGCAGGTAACGCCTCAGATATTGCTTGAGAGCGATTTAATTTTAGTAATGGACAATCAGCAACTGCGCCACATAACTAATAGGATGCCTAGTATTTGTGGAAAAGTACACCGACTAGGTAAATGGGATGATTTTGATGTCATGGATCCTTATGGTAAAGAAAAGTTAATTTTTGAGCAGGTTTTTGAGTTGATCGATCAAGGTATACAAGGCTGGATTAGTAAATTATGGAATTAAAAAAGTTATTTATATTTTCCTCTGTTACAGCATTAAGTGGCTGTATGATAGCGCCGGGAATGCAAATGCAAGCGCCTGAATCAATGCCAGTTAAGCGTGATGAGGCAATCAAACCTAGTTATATTCCAGTCACCAAAAGTATTTTGCAGGAATTGGCTAATCAAAAGCAGGAGGAATATGCGGTAGGAACCCAAGATGTTCTCAGTATAGCCGTTTGGAATCATCCTGAATTTAGTGTTTCTAGCACGGCCTTCGTTAATGCGCTTAGAGATGAAGCTAATGCCTTACCCATTAATTTACAACAAAAACCAGAAGCTCAGCTTAATGGCTTCGTTGTAGCCGCGGATGGTAGTATTTATTTTCCAATGGTTGGAAAAATTAAAGTAGGCGGTAAAACGGTAGAAGAAATTCGTGCCATCATAGTCAAGAACTTAAAAAAATACATTCATAACCCTCAAGTCAGTGTTAGGGTTGCGGTATATCGTAGTAAAAAGATTTATGTCATGGGAGAGGTTTTAAAACCGGGGTTACAACCTATTACGGATGCACCATTAAGTTTAGCGGATGTTATTAATTTAGCTGGGCCTTAGATCCCATAACGGCTGATCCGCGGCAAATTTTTATCATTCGTGGCGACGCAATAAAACCCGATGTATATTGGTTAAATGCTAAATCTCCAACCGCCATGCTCCTGGCAGAGCAGTTTCAAATGCAGCCTAAGGACGTAGTCTATGTATCTGCTTCAGATACTACTCGTTGGAACAGAGGCATTAATCAAATTTTACCGACGGTTCAAACCCTTTGGTACACCCGTTCATTAACCCGTTAAGAGAGTCTAACAATGCAAGAGGCGCCTAATTATACAACTTCTATAAAACCAGCAAATTTTCATAATACGGATGAAATTGATTTGCGCGCGTTATTAAGTAGTATTTTAAGAGAAAAAAAACTGCTTTTAGTCTGTATTTTTACTTGTTTCTTGTTGAGTCTAGGTTATTTGTTTTTTAAAACACCACGTTATCAATCTAATTTTATTATTCAAGTACAAGATAGACAAAATAGTCTTGGCAGTAGTTTAAGCCAAGATATCGCTAATATGGCGGGTTCTAGTAGCCAAATTTCAGCGGTAGATGTACAAAAATCATTAATGACCTCACGGGTTATTTTAGAGCCAGCTATTCAAAAACTTGGTTTAGATGTCATAGTCCAACCACATTATTTCCCCATTCTTAATTGGTTTTTTGCAAGTAAACAATCGCAGACTCTTATTAAGCCACGTTTTGGCACCAAGCATTATGCTTGGGGGGGAGAGCAGGTTGTTATTACTGAACTTAAGGTCCCACATAATTATGAGAAAACTGCTAGAAAAATAAAATTAGTGGCTGGTAGCGATGAGCATTACCAACTTTACGATGCCGATGGTCAATTGTTACTTGAGGGTAAAGTGGGTCAGGTTGCTAAAACTAATGATGCAAAATTACCCGCGATTAGTATTAAAATTGAAAAATTATTGGCTAACCCAGGTACGGAATTTTTCATCACTAAATTACCCCGAGGAAAAATTTTAAATAAATTAGCAAACGCTATGGTAATTAATGATTTAGGTACCAGTCGGGGTGCTAATAATACGGGAATTTTACAAGTATCATTAACCGATACCAATCCGCAGCGAGCCGTAAATGTCCTAAATGCTATTGCAAAGGTACTCGTGCAAAAGGATATAGAACGTAAATCTGAAGAAGCAGAAAAGACTTATATTTTTTTAGAAAACCAATTACCTATTTCAAAACAAGCTCTAGACAAGGCCGAGACTAAGCTTAATCAATACCGCGCTAAGAGTGGTAAAATTGACTTAAAAATAGAATCGCAATTGTTGCTCAATCAGTTCTCAACTATAGAACAAACTATTACGCAGCTTAAATTGCAGAAAACCCAGATGTTACAAGATTACACCACTAAGCATCCTTTTATCATATCTATGAATGATAAAATCAAGGGTTTAGAAGAGGAACTTTATCAATTACAACTGCAATTAAAGAAGCTTCCCGCGTCTGATCAGATAGCGGTTAGTTTAATGCGCGATGTGGATGTTAAAAATCAGCTTTATTTATTATTAATAAATAAATTACAAGAAGTTAAAGTACTAAAGGCCGGAACAATAAGTGATGTGCGAATTTTAGATTTGGCCGAATATCCCGATGATCCTATTTCTTCTAAGTCTTTTTTAATATTGAGCGTCTCTATATTACTAGGTCTAATATTGGGCGTAGGAATTATTCTGCTGCGTAAGGCTCTGATCCAGCATGTAGAAGATCCTTATTGGATAGAGCAGCATTTAAATATTAGCAATTTGGCGATAGTACCCCATAGTAAAATACAAGATAATAACGTTAAGGCTTTTGCTAATGGTACACAATCTTATATGCCGATTTTAGCGCATACAGAAGCAGGTGAAATGTCTATTGAGTCCATGCGTAGTTTACGTACCAGCGTTCAATTCCTTTTACCTACGGCGGCTAATAATATTATTTCAATTATGGGGATTAGCCCTGGGGTGGGTAAATCGTTTGTATCGGTTAATTTTTCATATGTATTGGCCGATATAGGTAAACGGATTTTATTAATTGATGCAGATATTCGCAAAGGCCATATTCATGATTATTTTAGCTGTAAGCGTACGCCGGGATTAACCGAAATTTTAACCGATAAAATAAGTTTTGCAGAGGCCGTTATTAAAACTCAGCATAAAGATTTACATTTTCTGCCTTCGGGTACTTTCCCTAAAAACCCATCGGAATTATTAATGCATAGTAAATTTAAGGAGTTGCTGGCAGAGGTTTCAAAATTATATGACACGGTCATTATTGACAACTCACCCATTCTAGCGGTAACCGATAGCGTGCTGGTTGCTAAACAAGCCGGAATTAATTTATTAGTATTGGGTGCTGGCGAGCATAATAAAAAAGAAATTGAAATCGCGGTAAAACGTTTAGCTAATAATGGTATTAAGCCTGATGGTGCCATATTTAATAATAAACGCGAGCAGACCTATGTATATGGCGATATCCGCTATCATTACTCCTATACTTAAATAAGCTAAGCAGTATCCATCGAGTTAATAGCTTGGGAAATGAGAAATTTTATCATTTCCCATTTTCCTGGTTGATTTAAAGGGAATTTTTGATTAACTTCAAGTTCAATGCCTAGATAGTCTTTATCACTAAAATGTTTGCGTAAATAAGTTGTAAAACCATCGGCTTGGCCGGAATAGGGGTAATTGAATCTAATTCGTAAATCGGTATTTAAGGTTAATAGTGTTTTTTTCCAACCCTGACAAAACTCACGCTCATTTTTACGCCGGCTGTCATAGAGTAAACCTATATCGCAGTTTCGTTCTTGCCCACCAAGACTAGGCGTAAAGCTATGCACCGATATATGTAAAACCCGTTGTTTATCATAGATTGCGGTTTGTATTTTTTGCTCAATGTCTACCCGGTAAGGAAAATAGTAAGTTTGCAAAATGGCCTGCTTGGTTAACTTATCCAAGGATCTAGTTATCTCGGAGAAAAGTTTAGGATGATGCGTCGAGCGATTTAATTCAACCAATAAACGACTGTATTTGGCAAAAAGATGAAAATCGGCTTGCTGGGCTAATAATTTGGCAAGCTCTAAAGCACCTATGTCATAACCTCTATGAGTCTGTAACAATGCAGCCCGTTTAGTAAATAGCTTTTGATATTCCTCTGGAATTGCATTACCAGCATGTTCGCAACTGATGATTAACATACATATAACTTGTTATCAGCCAAACATTGGGCTAATTGCCGATAGACTTTTTGGATAGCCGATTGAGTAGGTTGATGAGTTTTAAGCGCCTTAGTAATCCGCTCTGCCAGATTACCTTGGTTTAAGATATTTACCAAGGCGGAAGCATGAGTGCCTAAGTTATCATTCACCTTATCTAATAAGTGCTGCCATAATTTACCAGCAGTGCATTTAGCATGGCTAGTGTAGCCAAACATTTGCAAATAATGAGAATTATCAAGAACGGCTTTTTGTCCGTTTTTTATGGTATTTAATAAGATAGGTAGTAGCTCATCTTCATGCCAAGTGGCCTGCTTTACAAAAGTTTGCCAACGTTCGGCAATCAATTCTTTTAAGATGGCCACGATTAAGGCTAAAATGGCGATATCGGCTTGTGGACATTCTTGAACATCGATAATCCGAATCTCAATGGCCTTGCGCTCAAAACGGGCAATGGCGCCGCGCGAATTTATCCATTCATCTTGCAAAACGTTGAGCGTATCGTAAGGGGCAATGTCTTGATAAATCTTATTTAAGATTTTCTCTTGATATTCTTGTTGGCTAAATACCGCTTCCGGAATGATTTTGCCGCTAATCGAGGGAATTTTTTGCTGATTATTACGGTAAAATTCTAAACGGGTATCCATAAATCCCGTCATTTTTTTATCTAAAATGGGTGTGCTGGCACTTAAAGCGGGAATGATAGGCAGCACCAATCTGATAGCGGTGTGTAATTGGGCAAATTCTTCATCATTACCGAAAGGCAAATTTAAATGGGTACTTTGCAGGTTCGACCAACCATGACCGCGGCAATCAAAAATTCGATTGTAAGAACAGTAAATATCATTGTACTCATGAGGCCAGATTTCGGTATCGGTATAGGGATTCATCCAAGGATGAGCGCCCGTTGGTAGCAACTGAGCCTCAAACTGCTGAAGCAGTTGATTAATCTTGGTAATAGATTGATGAAAAACCTTATCCAGACCGTTTAAGGTATTACTAGGACCGTTAGACTTAAATTCTAATATATGAAGGGCCAGCTCATTAGAAAGGGCTATTTCTCCTAACTCACACTCGTTAACGTAATTACCGGTCAAGGCGTGCAATGCTTGGTCGCAAATAGGGGCAACGTTAAGATTGTGGCAGTTAACCAACATATATTCTAGTTCAACCCCATATCCTTCAAATAATGCTAAAGGTTTATTCATTTAATCATCCTATTTCTTTTTGGCTTCAATGCGATTGAAAATGGACTTCATGATAGTGGCGTATAAAACATCTCCAAGCACCTCGTCTTCAACGCCGGTATCGACACTTGGATTATCATTAATCTCGATGATCATAACCTTATCGCCGATTTGCTTTAAATCGACCCCATATAAGCTATCACCAATCAAATTAGCGGCCTTTAAGGCGGTGGTAATTACGGTTTCTGGCACCTTATCAATAGGAAGCGTATCTGCCATACCCTCGGTATCGCTTTTTTTGCCATGCCAGTTATAGATTTGCCAATGATCTTTTGCCATATGATATTTACAGGCAAACAAGGGTTGTTTATCCATAATACCTATACGCCAGTCAAAATCGGTAGGTGTATATTGCTGGGCAATGATTAAATCGGAATGTGCTAAATAATCATCTAAGGCTTTTTGTAAGGCTACGCAGCTATTGACTTTAACTACCCCTTGGGAAAAAGCGGCTTCGGGTAATTTTAATACGCAAGGTAGGCCTAATTCTTGTTCTACCAAATCCCGATTATCTTTATGTACTATCAAGGTTTTTGGCGTATTAATCTTAGCTTTGGTTAAAAGCTCGGCTAAATAGACTTTATTGGCGCAACGTAGAATTGATTTTGGATCATCGATCACCACTAATCCTTCGGCTACTGCTCGTCTTGCCGTACGGTAAGTATGGTGATTGACCTGAGTGGTTTCACGGATAAACAATGCGTCAAATTCTGGAATGCGGGCAGTATCATCTTTAGTAATAATTTTAGTGCGAAACCCAAGATCTTCGGCTGCGTCAGTGAACCGCTTCATGGCTTTTTTATTAGACGGAGGTGTTTTTTCATCCGGATTTATCAGAATGGCTAAATCATATAAAGTTTTTTGCAGTTTGGTATTATGAAATCGCTTTTTAGCAAAATAACTTTTAGCAAACTCAAGGAAATAGGAGCGATGGTGTTGCGGAATCTCATTAAGAGGAATGGTATTAATAGTTTGAATAGACCATTTTTTATTAAACACGAATTGCACCTTAAAAAGTGGGGCCTGCAAAATATTATATAATTGTTTACTAAGCTGTTCGTATTGCCTAGCCACATTTCTGCCAAAATAAACGCTGAGCGTAAATTTATCTGATTTTAATTTGCTTAAACTTTTTTGAATTAAATCCTCTAATTCTTGGGAGATAATCCTAGGTATGGATTGTAATTTAATATCTTGAATGGTGGTGGTGCTGGGAATTACCCGCTGGCCACGGGCTTCTGCTAACAAGGATACATAATAGCCCAATCCTTGATAGCGATAGGAGCGGCAAAGATTGAATACCCTGGCATTACGTATTTCGGCATAGCGGCTCTCCGTTAAATAATTTTTAGCCGTAACGACCTCCGTATCGGCAAGAGTTAGCTGCCAGTCTTTAGGATTATTAACAACGATAATATTTAACACGATGATTAATTTCCTGCAGCATAAGGCTCTATAATTAATAAATTGGCATCGTGAGTGGCGATGCCAAGCATAATAGAATTAATTAAGCGACTTGCTTTTACAGAATAATAATTATTTTTAGACACGGGATTGGCAGCGTAAGGATCGGCTACCACTATTAGCTTATGCTCTTCATCATAACCGCAAAGTACCACGAAGTGGCCGCAAGGATAGCCACCAATATCATCATATACGGCCTTATTACTAGACCCCGTATATTCACGCGAACTTTGGTATAAATAAGTAGCCGATAAGCCAGTTAACACGGGTCTACCCCGTTTAAAAAATCCATTAAGTAAAGAGGAAGTTAAGTCTTTAAAGGCTATCTTACCGCCTAAGCGAATAAATTCTATATAGGCCTCGGTAGCAATGCGTAGTTTTTCACCACCTTTGGCGGCTAATTGCCGTTCTAATTTAGCTACCATATCAGTTTTTTTTATGCTGAACCAGATGGGATCAAAAATATTTAAATTATAGGTATAAATAGTAGCTTGGTAACCACGGCGTAAGGCATGGCAGCCTAAAAGTACTTCTAAAGTACCCCCCGTTTCTAGATAAATGATTTCTCTGATTACCTGTTCAAGTGAAATAGGATCGTGATAGTAATTGTATACCGCATGCAAGCTAGTTGGGCCGCAAGTAGTATCATCGGGTTGGCTTAAAATTTTAATCGGGATCATGGCTTGCCTTCACCTATGAATCTCCTTAATATACCTGTTAGTATAGCCTTAATAAACTTTTTAATGCAGGGGAATTCATGCTTGATCCAAAATTATTACGCACTCAGCCTGATTATGTAGCAGAACGTCTTGCCATTCGTGGATTTGATTTAGATCGGGTAAAATTAGAAAAATTAGAAGCCCAGCGTAAAGTATTGCAAATTCAGATGCAAGATTTGCAAAATGAACGCAATCAGCGGGCAAAAAATATAGGTCTGGCTAAGGCGCAGGGACATGATATTCAGCCCTTGCTGGATGAAGTTGAAGGCTTGAAAATAAAATTAGAAGAAATAGAGACTCATTTTTCCGCCGTTGAAGATGAATTAAATAGTTATTATCAAATTTTACCTAATCTTCCGCACGAGACGGTGCCGCATGGTAGTTCCGAAAAGGATAATGTTGAAATCAGACGTTGGGGTGAGCCACGCCAATTTAATTTTCCTATTAAGGATCACGTGGAACTGGGCGAGCGTAATAATTTAATGGATTTTGCCACGGCGACTAAATTAACCGGCGCACGTTTTGTGGTACTTAATGGCAGACTGGCACGTTTACAGCGGGCTTTAATTCAATTTATGCTGGATTTACATACCGAAGAACATGGTTATCAAGAAGTCTATGTGCCTTATATGGTTAATCAAGCCAGCTTATTTGGTACGGGCCAGCTGCCTAAATTTACCGAAGATTTATTTAAAATTGAAGGTGAGCAAGCTTACCATTTAATTCCTACCGCCGAAGTACCGGTCACCAATATAGCGCGAGACGTCATTTTTGAAGCTAAGGATCTACCTAAAAAATATACCTGCCATACGCCTTGTTTTCGTAGTGAAGCCGGTTCCTATGGCCGCGATACGCGAGGAATGATCCGTCAGCATCAATTTGAAAAAATAGAATTAGTCCAATTTGTGCGGCCTGAGGATTCCTATCAGGCCCATGAGGCATTGACTAGGCATGCCGAAACCGTATTGCAAAGATTGGGATTACCCTACCGTGTAGTGGCTTTATGCGGTGGAGATATAGGTTTTTGCTCGGCTAAAACTTACGATTTAGAAGTCTGGTTGCCCAGCCAAAATTGTTATAGAGAAATTTCTTCTTGCAGTAATTTTGAAAGCTATCAAGCAAGACGTATGCAGGCCAGATGGCGCAATCCCGAAACCGGTAAGCCCGAATTGCTTCATACTTTAAATGGCTCTGGGGTTGCCGTTGGGCGAGCTTTAGTGGCTATTATGGAGAATTTTCAGGATGAAACCGGACAGATTCACATACCCGAAGTTTTACAACCTTATATGGGATCAAGCAAAATTCTATAGATAACAAGGTAAGGCTTGAGGAAAGAATTAAAATTTTTTCTTCAAGCTGCAAGTACAATGTAATGCTAAGCTTAATCCAAAAATTTAAAAATTGTATTTTAAAAGATTTAGGATGGCGGTTATCGCAAATACCGCATTTAAAATGGCCCATAACAGAGCAATTTTAATTCCTTGCTTAAACGATATAAAAGAATAAGCCATCAGTAAGACCGCACCTAGAAAATAAACGAAGGGTTTAGTGACAGCGTAGCCTGCTGCAAGCACGGCGATAGCGATTATTCCGAGTATCGTGGTTTTATCTTGTAACTGGCCTCGTTTAGTGAAGTAAACTATGGCTAAGAGACTTAAGATAATGGGAATTGTTGCTTTAAAGGTCGGTATCCATACCGCAAAAGCAATTCCTGTTCCAGAGGTTATAATAATCTGTAAAACAATAAAAAATAACTGCTTCTCCAAAATAGAAGAGATTAATAGTAATAATGCACCTACAAAGTAACAAGTTTTTTGTGTCTCTGAGTAAGGTAGTAGATTGCCATAACAGGCGATTGCCATACCTATAATACCTATAACCAGATTAACCCAATAATTACCAACGCGAGCATTTTTACTCATTGTATCTTCCATCATGTTTATCAATATCCAAGGCATCCCAGGGGTAGTGTATCCATTTATCGCTTAGCTCTTCACCTACGAAAATATGTTTTATAACTGTTGGATAAGCTCCTTTTTTAGGTTTATGTTTATTATGTAATACAAACACGGCTATTTCTGCGGGTTGATGAGTTAAAATTTCTTGAATGCAATACGCGAGTGTAGCTCTTGTGTCATCTACTTCATCAACAAGCAGAATTTTCTTTCCGCTAATATCAATGCAATCTAGCCATTGTAATTTTTTAGGTGCTGTCGTGGCTTGTTCACCATCGTAGTAAGCGATAGAAATGGTAATAATAGGTTTTTTTAGATAAGTCCGTAAGATACGGGCGGGGATAAAGCCTCCCGCACCAATCGCTAAAATATAATCGGGCTCAAAATTAGTTGCTAAAATCTTGTCGGCTGTTTTGCTGATGGTCTGGTGAATTTGATTGTAACTAAAGCAATATTTGTCCATATAGATTAGTCCGTGAAAAATTTATTTTGGATTATTACTTAGCCCTAGAGAAATGTCTAGTTTGAAGTAATAGATAGCAGAAAATTACTTGAAAAATAGCGGAATAGCCCTATCTATATAATTGAATAAATCATTACATAGTTTATATAGAGGAGGTTATGATGAGCCTAATACGATATGAACCCTGGAATATGGTTAATGAAGTTAATAGCTTATTGGAAAATATGTTACAACGGCGTTTAGCCGATAACTCATACGTCGAGACAGGTCATTGGATCCCGGCAGTTGACATTAAAGAAGAGCCCAATCGGTTTATCCTGTATGCTGATTTACCTGGCGTCGATAAAGATAATATTGAAATTGCCATGGAAAATAACGTCTTGACTATCAAGGGGGAAAGGCAAGAAGAGCATAAGGAAGAAAAAGATAATTTTTCACGGATTGAGCGCATTAAAGGTAGTTTTTACCGCCGTTTTACCTTGCCCGATACCGCTGATAGTGAAAAAATTAGCGCCAAAACTAATAGCGGTGTTCTGGAAATCACTATTCCTAAAAAGGAAAAAGCTCATCCACGCCGCATTACCATTAAGGCTCAAGAGTAAAGATCCTGGCTTAGGCGGTTTGCTGCCTAAGCCGTTTTTCATAACGGTTGGCGACGGCAAAATTCTATAAATTTTTTGCTTAAATGAATATAAAGGTATCAAAGTGAATTAAGAGGAATGAGGTATGTTAAGAGTAGTATTAGGATTTGTGACTTTATTGCTTATTAATAGTGTGAGTTACGCGCTTAATGTCTATGAACAAGCCGATGATAAGACTAAGATTGTTTTTACTGCTAAACCTGGTGAGCAATTAATTCCCATTTTTACTAAGGAAAATTGGTTAAAAGTTGCGAATCCACAAGATGGTGAGGTAGGTTGGGTTAGATTATCGGATTTAAAAAAGTCATTCAAGCCAAATGATCAGCAGAACTTAACTGACAAAAATGAACAACCTAAGCTATATAGAGTTATTGAATATAGTGGTCCAGAAAAATTAAAACCCGAGCAGCTTGAGCAGATGCTAGCCCAAATGCAAAAACGCCAGGAGCAGATGAATCGCTATATGCAAATAATGATGCAGAATATGTTTCAGAACTTTCAAGCGATGCAATCTTTAGATCCCCTTGCTTGGCACCAGGAAATGTTAAACGGTCCTGTAATGGTTGTTCCAGAAGAGTTGGCAAAAAATACCAAATCTTCGGCTATTGAAAAAGCAGAAACTAGTGATAAAGAAAAATCATCGCTTATCAGTAAAATTAAAGAAAAAATAAATCTTTCTTAAAAAACCATTTAGCTAAGGTTACTTTAACCTTAGCTAAACAACTAGCCTTAATATGATATTTTGACAATGCAATTGAATGAAATGGTTTATCTGGCTAAACACTATTGAGGCAAGTATCTGTACGCCGATTGAGTACAAGCAATTTAGCAAGAGATCTAATTTGCATCAAATGGTACGAGAATTCCACTTATGTTTAGGCACTACAGTATCAAAATCCAGCACGGTTTTATCTTCTTCCTTGCTTGCTGTACCATAAATTCTCATGTCTAGAGCAGGTATAATTAGCTTGTGGGTGGCAAAAATAGTATTGCCAAAATAGCCTTTAACCTGTTTAGGGTTTCTTAATCGAGCAATATGATTTCCTTTGCCTCCCATCTGGCCATTTTTAATAACCTCAAAAAATTTGGTATAAAGGGTTTTATTACCGATTCCTGTCATCATAATGTCTTTATTGGGAACACGATAACGTGCATAGTGAGTATTGACGGGGATATTAGGACTATAAACTGAATAAAGCCCATCTTCAATTTTAACTTCATCTTTACTAGGACTGGTTATTTTAGGCTGGATATCCTCCGTCAACTCATTTTCTTTTTTGAGCTTATTTTTTCTTATTCTTTTAGTAATAGTGGCAGAAGTAATTTGCTCACCGGAGCTATATTGGCCTAATGGTATTGAGGTATGGCTGGTGTGGTTTATTTGAGATTCGGTTCGCTTAAAGACAGCATCTTCAGCGGCCAAAATATTTTTGGCTATTAAATAACGCGAGCTTTTATCAAAACTAATCCCTTGCCTTCCATATATATTAACCAGCTTATTTTCTATTTGTATAATAGTTTCCTTATTGGCACTATGTAAGTTGATAGCAAAATACTCTTCTTCTGGGTAATAGTCCCAAGTTTGCCGGCAAGCGAACTGAGTTGAAATTTTATTTAACTGAGTCAACAGTAATTGAGCTTTTTTATATTCCGTTCAGCCTTGT
>Ga0182739_1002624_pt1 | contig 16639 bp, 13 predicted proteins | sample eDN5th30CBELigBY_FD_128873 | JGI IMG/M metagenome (GOLD analysis project Ga0182739, IMG submission 128873) | Enriched backyard soil microbial communities from Emeryville, California, USA - eDNA 5th pass 30_C BE-Lig BY (version 2) (version 2) | ecosystem: Environmental > Terrestrial > Soil >... | reverse complement strand
TAGTCGTCGACGAACACGTCCCCGTGGTGGCGGCGTTCGGTGGGGACCTTCTTGGCAACGGGAGGCTGGGGCAGGGAGGCAGGTTCGCTCATGGGTCCATTCAACCGAAACCCCGCCCCGGACGGGACCATCCGCGCCCCGTGTTCGCCCCGGGCGCACCCCCGGTCCGGGCCCGCGGGACCCCGCCGCCCGGTCCCGCGCACCCTGTCCAAAGGCCCCGCCGGGCCCTAGGGTCAAGACAACCGCGGGTTTCGCCGGCCCCGTCCCCGCGGCGGGGCCCCGAGGAGAAAGGACCCCCCGTGCAGCATCCAACACCGCGCGGCACTACGCCGCACCGGCCATCGAGGCCGGCCGGCCGGCGGCGCCGGAGCCTGGCGGCCCTGGCTGCGGCCTGGCTGGCCGTCGCGGCGCTGTTCCTCGGCGTGGCCGGTGCCCAGGCCCAGGAAACCGACGGTCCCGGAGTCCAGGGCAGGACCTTCGTGATCGGCACCGACACCACGTTCGCTCCGTTCGAGTTCCGCGACTCCTCCGGGGAGCTGACCGGCATCGACATGGACCTGATCCGGGCCATCGCCGAAAGCCAGGGCTTCGAGGTGGAGATCCGCTCGCTCGGGTTCAACGCGGCCCTGCAGGCGCTCTCCTCCAACCAGGTGGACGGAGTGATCGCCGGCATGTCCATCACCGACGAGCGCAAGCAGATCTACGACTTCTCCGATCCCTACTTCGAATCCGGCGTGCAGATGGCCGTGGACCAGGACGACACCGGCATCACCGGCTACCCGGACCTGGCGGGCAAGACCGTCGTGGCCAAGACCGGGTCCGAGGGCGAGGCCTACGCCAAGTCGATCGCCGAGCAGTACGGGTTCACCGTCAAGTCGCTGGACCAGTCCGCCACCATGTACGAGGCCGTGAAGTCCGGCAACGCCGCCGCGGTGTTCGACGACTATCCGGTGCTGGCCTACGGCGTGGCGCAGAACAACGGCCTGAAGACGGTCACCGACAAGGTCCCCGGCGGCTCCTACGGCTTCGCCGTGAACAAGGGCCAGAACCAGGACCTGCTGGCCGCGTTCAACACCGGCCTGGCCCAACTCAAGGCCAGCGGCGAATACCAGGCGATCCTCGACAAGTACCTCGCCGCCCCGCAGGCCGCGGAGCGGTCCTCGTTCTGGGACCTGCTCACGTCCTCCTTCCCGGCCCTGATGAAGGGCCTGCGCAATACGATGATCGTCACCGGCATCTCCTTCGTGGTGGCCATGGTGCTGGGGCTGCTTTTCGGGTTCTTCAAGATCTCCACCAGCCGGATCCTGCGCGGCATCGCGACCGTGTTCGTCGCCATCTTCCGCGGCACCCCGCTGCTGGTCTGGGCCTTCTTCTTCTACTTCGGCGTCCCCCAGCTGACCGGGCAGCCGATCAGCCTCTGGGTGGCCGGCGTGCTGACCCTGTCGCTGAACTCGGGCGCCTACATCACCGAGATCGTCCGCGGCGGCATCCAGTCCGTGGACCCGGGGCAGCTGGAGGCCTCCCGCTCGCTGGGGCTCGGCTACGGCAAGTCCATGCAGCGGGTGGTGGTGCCGCAGGCCTTCAAGATCATGACCCCGTCGCTGATCAACCAGCTGATCATCATGCTCAAGGACAGCTCGCTGCTGCTGGCCATCGGCTTCGCCGAACTGCTCTACCAGGGCCAGCAGATCTATGCGCAGAACTTCCGCATCACCGAGACGCTGTTCATCGTGGCGGTCATCTACTTCGTGGCCATCATGGCGCTGACCTGGCTGGCCAACGTCGCCGACAGGAGGTTCAACAAGTGAGCGAGTCGACCGCCCTCCCGGAGAGGGCTTCCAAGATCACGGTCACCGGCCTGCGCAAGTCCTTCGGGACCAACGAGGTCCTCAAGGGCATCGACGCCGTGGTGGCCGAGGGCGAGGTGGTCTGCGTGATCGGGCCCTCCGGTTCCGGCAAGTCCACCTTCCTGCGCTGCCTGAACAAGCTCGAGGACCTCACCGCCGGCCACGTGGTCGTGGACGGGTTTGACCTGGCCGACCCCAAGGTGGACATCAACGAGGTCCGCCGCCATATCGGCATGGTCTTCCAGCACTTCAACCTCTTCCCGCACATGACGGTGGCGGAGAACATCATGCTGGCCCCGGTGGAACTGAAGAAGGCCGGCAAGGAGCAGGCGCGCGAGCAGGCCCTGGCCCTGCTGGAGAAGGTCGGGCTGCGGGAGAAGGCCGATGCCCGGCCGGCGTCGCTTTCCGGCGGCCAGAAGCAGCGCGTGGCCATCGCCCGCGCGCTGGCCATGAACCCCGGGATCATGCTCTTCGACGAGGCCACCAGCGCGCTGGACCCGGAGATGGTCGGAGAGGTGCTGCAGGTCATCAAGGACCTGGCCCGCAGCGGCATGACGATGGTGCTGGTGACCCACGAGATGGGCTTCGCCCGCGAGGTCGCCGACCGGGTCATCTTCATGGCCGACGGCGTGGTCTGCGAGGAGGGTGCCCCCGAGGACGTCTTCGGCAACCCCACGCAGCCGCGGCTGCGGGAATTCCTGTCCAAGGTGCTCTGAGGCCCCCGGCGCATCCGCCCGCGGTTCCGCACGCCTAGCCGCGGCCCCCACGCGGTCCTACGCTGGAGGCATGGAAGCACTTCCTCTCGCCTATGAAGAGTATTTGGCCGGCCTCGACGAGCACCTCCGCACCGCGATGCTGCCGGTGTTCCGGGAGTCCGTGACGGAACACCGGTACGGCGTGCTGATCCGGGGAACCGGGCTGCACGACCTCCAGGCGGTGGTGGACGAGACCCTTCCCTACGGAGAAGTCAGGATCGACGCTTACTGACGGCCTGTCACCGGCCGGCCGGCGCCGGCAGCCAGTAGTCTGGGGGACACGAATCGTTCCGCGAGCGCAGGACCATGACAACGGGGTCATGGACGCCGGCTCCGGGGAAAGGCGACGATGACGTTGAGCTCGGCCCAGACAGACGGAAACCAGGCAAGCGGAAACCAGGCGGGATGGACGCAGGTGGGGGAGCGTTCATGGGTCCGCTCCGGCGGCGGATTCGCGCTGAACACCGGCCTGGTGATCGGCGACGAGCGCGCACTGGTGGTGGACACCGGATCCGGCCCGCGGGAAGCCGCGGAGATCTTCGACGCCGTGCGCGCCCTCACCGACCTCCCGCTGGTGGTCGTGAACACCCACGCCCACGGCGACCACTTCTTCGGCAATGCCTGTTTCCGGGCCCGCGGGGTGGAGGACATCTGGGCCCACACCGCCGCCGTGCGGATGATGGAGGAGACCGGGGAGCGCCAGCGCCGGATGGTCCGCGAGTTCGAGCCGGAGATGGCCGCTGCCGAGGGCGCGGACACCGGGCTCGACCTGCCCAACCGCCTCGTCGCCGACCAGCCGGTGGACCTGGACCTGGGCGGCCACAAGGTCACCCTCTTTTACCTCGGCCGCGCCCACACCGACGGGGACCTGCTGGTCGGCTCCGGCAACGTGCTCTTCGCCGGGGACATTGTCGAAGAGGGCGCGCACCCCAGCTTCGAGGATTCCTTCCCCTACGAGTGGCAGAAGGTCCTGGGCAAGCTGATCGCGATCGACGAACTCTACACCGTGATCGTGCCCGGCCACGGGGCCGTGGTGGACCCGGACTTCGTCCGCACCCAGTACCACCGGCTGCTCCAGGCCATCAGGACCACCACCACGGCCATCCACGAGTCCTCCACGGACTACACCAAGGCCGTGCCGGTGCTGCCCTACGGGCCGGTGCAGTCGCGCCACCTGATCCTGCGCATGAAGGCCACCGGGCCCGGCGGCGCACGGATGATGCTCCGCTGACCGTCCCGCCGCCGTTCCGGAACGGCGGCGGCGCCCCGCCGGCGGGCGCGGGACTAGGATGTCCCGGTGACCAGCGGCGAATTCAGACTCAGGGACCTTGCTTTCAGCGTTTACGCACCGTCCCTGCTGTATTCCGTCGGCACCGGCGCCATCCTGCCCGTCATCGCGCTCAGCGCCCGCGGGCTGGGGGCCTCGGTCGCCGCCGCGGCGCTGGCCATCACGCTCATCGGCATCGGGTCGTTGCTCACCAACGTCCCGGCGTCGCTGATCACCGCCCGCTTCGGCGAGCGCGCCGCCATGATCGGCGCCGCCGCCTGGGCGACCTGCGGCATGGGCCTGGCCCTGGCCGCCCCCGGGCTGGGCGTCTTCGCCGCGGGCATCCTCATGATCGGCATGGCCGGTTCGGTCTTCAACCTCGCCCGCCAGAGCTTCCTGGCCGAGGCGGTTCCGGTGCAGTTCCGCGCCCGCGCCATGTCCACGCTGGGCGGGGTGTCCCGCATCGGGACGTTCATCGGCCCGTTCGTCTCCGCCGCCGTCATGCTGTGGCTGGGCCTGCCCGGGGCATACTGGACCGGCCTGGCGGCCATGGCCGCCGCCACCGTGGTCAGCATCCGGATCCCGGAACTTGCGCACGGAGGCCGGCCGTCCGCCGGGAAGGACGCCGCCCGGCCCACCATCCGCTCGATAGCGGCCTCCCACAAGCGGGTCCTGGCCACGCTGGGCGTGGGCGTGATGCTGATCTCCGCGGTCCGGGCGACCCGGCAGGCGGTCATCCCGCTGTGGGCGGAGCAGCTGGGGCTGGACGCCCCCACGGCGTCGGTGATCTACGGCCTGTCCGGGGCCGTGGACATGCTGGTCTTCTACCCGGCGGGCAAGCTCATGGACCGCAAGGGACGCGTCGCGGTGGCGGTTCCGGCCATGGTGGTCATGGGGGTTGCCCTGGCGCTGCTGCCGCTGACCTCCCAGGCCGCGACCCTGCTGGCGGTGGCCATGCTGCTCGGCTTCGGCAACGGCATCGGCTCGGGGATCGTGATGACGCTGGGGGCAGACTTTTCGCCCCGGGCGGGACGCCCCCAGTTCCTGGGCCTGTGGAGGCTGCTCTCCGACACCGGGGTCATGGGCGGGCCCGTGGTGCTGTCCGTGATGACCGGCGCGGTGTCCCTGGCCTCGGGCATCTGGACCGTGGCGGTGCTCGCCTTCGCCGGGGCCGCCATCTTCGGGTACTTCATCCCGCGCACCCCGCGCTCCGGGTAGCGGCGGGCGCCGCCCGGGCGGCGGGCTCAGCCCCGCCGGCGGGTCTGGTGGGAGAAAAACGCGGATCCGAGGCCGAAGAGGAAGGCCGCTGAACCGCCGATGAACAGTACCGCCGCGAGCAGGTGCCAGCCGAGCAGGCCGGAGGTGCCCTGCGGCACCGAGGGCCCGATCTCCAGCTGATACACGGCGACCGCCCCGGCCAGGCCCGCCACCCCGGGCACCCACAGCACGGCCTGCCACAGGCGCGCTGACGCCCAGTGGGCGTCGGGTCCGTCCCACGCGTTCCACCACGGTTCCCGGCGCAGGAGCACCAGGCCGCCCAACAGGCCCCAGAACGCCGCCACCAGGTAGGCGCCGAGGATGTCGGCGGGGCGGTGCCAGCCCAGCACCAGGGTCGCCATGCCGGCCACGGCGGCATAGAGGCCGCCCAGCGCCGCCACCAGCGGCCGCCAGCGGGGCGAGGCGACCAGGAGCACCGCCACCATTGCCGCGGCCGCGAAGGTCGTGTGCCCGGACGGGAAGGAGTTTATCGACGCGGCGGAAATGTCCTTGTCCGGCCGCTCGAGCACCAGGTGCTTGAGCACCTGCGTGCTCAGCGCGGCGGCGGCGAACGTGCCCGCCGCCACGGCCGGGCCCCACACGCTGCGCCGCACGGCCGCCGCCGCCAGCAGCGCCAGCGTCCCCACCACGGCGGAGGCTTCCGGCAGGTACCCCAGGAACGCCAGCGCCGGCCGGCGGGCGGTGTCCGCGCCGAGGTAGGCCTCGGCCCCGCGCAGGGCGGTCTCGTCCGCCAACTGGCCGGTCACGGTCAGGACGAAACCCCAATAGACGGCGCCGAAGGCCGCGGCCACGCAGAGCATGCCGAGGATCCACAGCGCCGGGTGCGGGGCGGCGCGGTGGGACGTTCCCCGCCGGGCCGGATGTGCCTTGGTTCGAATCATCGCAGTACAGCCTGCCACACCGGCGTGGGAAAACGCTGTGCGCGCGGGCGTCCCGGGGCGGTGGATACTGTGGAGCCATGACTGAGAGCGTTTCCGTCGACTTCCCCAGCGCCGACGAGCTGGCCGTCCGCGCCCACGTGGTGGTGTTGCCGCTGAAGGTCCGCTTCCGCGGCGTCGTCGAACGCGAGGTCCTGCTGTTGGACGGCCCGGCCGGCTGGGCCGAGTTCGCCCCCTTCACCGAGTACGCCGACGCCGAGGCGGCTGCGTGGCTGCGCGGCGCGGTCGAGGCCGGTTGGGAGGGATATCCGGAACCGGTGCGCACGCACGTGCCCGTGAACGCGACGGTGCCGGCGGTCCCGGCCTCCGGCGTCGAGCGCGTGCTGGCCGCATACGACGCGGCCCACACCGTGAAGATCAAGGTCGCCGAGGCGGGGCAGGCGCTGGCGGACGACGTCGCCCGCGTCGCCGAAGTGCGCCGGCTGCTGCCGGGGGCGGCGCTGCGGGTCGACGCGAACGCGGGCTGGACCCTGGAACAGGCGCTGGAGGCGCTGGAAGCGCTGGCCCCGTACGGCCTGCAGTACGCCGAGCAGCCGGTTGCCGGCATCGGGGGACTGCGCAGCCTGCGCGCGGAGGTGGGCCGCCGCGGGCTCGGCATCCCCATCGCCGCGGACGAATCCGTCCGCAAGGAATCGGACCCGCTGGCCGTGGCGCGCGCGGAGGCCGCCGACCTGATCGTGGTCAAGGCCCCACCGCTGGGCGGGGTGCGCCGCGCGCTGCGGATCGTCGCCGAGGCGGGCCTGCCCGCCGTCGTCAGTTCCGCCCTGGACACCTCCGTGGGCACCCGGACCGGGGCGGCGCTGGCCGCGGCCCTGCCGGAGCTTCCCTACGCGTGCGGCCTGGGCACGGTCTCGCTGTTCGCGGCCGACGTCGCCGCCGAACCCTATGTGGCCCGCGGCGGGATGCTGGACCTGCGCACGGTCGCCGCCGACCCGGAGCTCCTGGAACGCCACGCGGCCGACCCGGTCCGCCGGCGCTGGTGGCTCGAGCGGCTGCGCCGGTGCCGGGAACTTCTGGTTCCGGGAACTTAGGCTTCCGTTCACCCGCCGGTGGGCCCGGCGTATCCTCCCGCTGACAAGGTCGGTTCGGAAACCCAGCCCAGACCTTGCGTAAGGACAGCCATGAGCCCCACCTTCCTGCCGATGCTCGGACACACCCGCGGAAACCGTTCCGCGGCGACCTGCCACTTCAAGTGCGGCAACGCCTGCGCCCAGGACGTGTGCAACACGTCCGCGAACAACTACTTCCGCGACATCGCCGACGCGGCGCTCTCCCGCCGCGCGCTCCTGGGCCTGGGCGGCGTGGCCGCGGCCGCGGTGGCGATCGGCGTCGACGTCGCGCAGGCCCCGCAGGCCTCCGCTGACCTCGGCGGGTTCGGGCAGGGCGGGGGCAAGCTGCAGTTCACCGCGATCGCTCCGGTGGAACGCACCGTGGACGAGCTCACCGTTCCGGCCGGCTACGACTGGGAACCGATCATCCGCTGGGGCGACCCGCTCTTCCGCAGGACCCCCGACTTCGACATCGACAACCAGACGGCCAAGGCCCAGGCCGGACAGTTCGGGTACAACAACGACTACCTGAACATCATCGCGGACAAGGGCAACACCCGCTCCGGCGTACTCGTGGCCAACCACGAGTACACCAACGAAGACATCATGTTCGACCCGGCGTGGAAGGCCGCCAACCCGGAGGAAGCCCGCCGCGTCGCGATGGCGGCCCACGGCTTCTCCGTGGTGGAGCTGCGCCGCAAGAAGGCCGGCACCAAGTGGGAGTACGTGCGCGGAGGCGCCCGCAACCGCCGCATCACCGCCACCACCGTGTTCGCCGTCGACGGCCCCGCCGCCGGCTCCGACCTGCTCAAGACCGTCGCCGACCCGAGCGGCAAGCGGGTCCTGGGCACGCTGAACAACTGCGCCGGCGGCACCACCCCGTGGGGCACCGTGCTCTCCGGCGAGGAAAACTTCAACCAGTACTTCCAGGGCACCGGCTCCGCCACCGACTCCCGCTACGGCATCTCCAGCGGCGCCACCGGCCGTGGCTGGGAGCTGACCGATCCGCGCTTCTCCGCCCGGAACGCGGGCTACGAGAACGAGGTCAACCGTTTCGGCTGGATCGTGGAGATCGACCCCCAGGACCCGACCTCCACGCCCGTCAAGCACACCGCGCTGGGCCGCTTCAAGCATGAGGGCGCGAACGTCCGCATCGCCGCCGACGGCCGCGCGGTCTCCTACTCCGGCGACGACGAGCGCTTCGACTACGTGTACAAGTTCATCTCCAGGGACAAATACAAGCCGGGCAACAGGAAGCACAACATGACCCTGCTCTCCGCCGGGGACCTGTACGTCGCGCAATTCACCGGCACCTCGCCGGCCTCCGAGATCGACGGCTCCGGCGCGGTGCCGGCGGACGGCTCCTTCGACGGCTCCGGCACCTGGCTGCCGCTGGTGGTCGACGGGGAGTCCAAGGTGGAGGGGATGAGCGTCGAGGAGGTCCTGGTCTACACCCGCCTCGCCGCGGACAAGGCCGGCGCCACCAAGATGGACCGCCCGGAGGACGTCGAGCCGAACCCGGTCACCGGCAAGCTCTACATCGCGCTGACCAACAACACCGACCGCGGCAAGGCGGGCAAGAAGGCCGGCGCCGACGAGGCGAACCCGCGTGCGGGCCTGAGCAGCGCCACCAGCAACCGCGACGGCCACGTCATCGAACTCACCGAGACGGGCAACGACGCCGCCGCGCTGACCTTCGGCTGGAACATCCTGCTGCTCTGCGGCGATCCGGCCGCCCCGGCCTCCCAGCTGTACTTCTCCGGATACCCGGCGGAGAAGGTCTCGCCGATCGCCTGCCCGGACAACCTGGCCTTCGACTCCAGGGGCAACCTCTGGATCTCCACCGACGGCCAGCCGAGCACCATCCTGTACTGCGATGCCCTGCACAAGGTCACCCTCACGGGGCCCGAGCGCGGCCGCGTCGAGCAGTTCCTGGCCGTCCCGGCCGGAGCGGAGACCTGCGGTCCGGTCATCCACGACCGCGACAACTCCGTCTTCGTGGCCGTCCAGCACCCGGGCGAGGACGGCACCTTCGCCGCGCCGCAGTCCCTGTTCCCGGACTACGTCGCGAGCAAGAGCCGGCAGAAGCGCGGCCAGGTGTACGGGCCGCGCCCGTCCGTGGTGCAGGTCTTCGGCTCCCGCGGGAACAAGGGGGCCGGCCGCTCGCGCGGCGCCCGGGGCTAGCGGCCGGAACGGCGGCCAGGCCCGGACCCCGAACGCCGGCCAGGCCCGCCGCCTCCCGAATTTTGCTACCTTCCGGTGGGTGTTTCCAGGATTTTGCTCGCTTGGAGGCAGTGATTCGGAGATAGTGCGCACGTGCCCCTGGCCGGAACGACGGCGGCGGACGGCTGCCGCAGCGAAGCCGCCCGCCGCCGTCGTTGTGCGTGCCGGCCGCCGTGCGGCGCAAAATCCCGGCGGGACTGCCCGGGAGGTAGCAAAATCTGGGAACACTGCCCGGGAGGCAGCAAAATCTGGGGAACACTGCCCGGGAGGTAGCAAAATCCGGGTGGGCAGGGGAGGGGGCGGCGGCGGATAGGCTGGTGGCCATGACCGCCGCACCCTCCGCCCTGACCTCGCTTGAGTCCGCCCGGCTGGCGGTGGCCGCGCTGGCCGAGGGAGGGGTCCGCCACGTGATCGTCTGCCCCGGCTCGCGCAGCGCCCCGCTGGCCTACGCGCTGGCCGAGGCCGAACCCGGCGGCAGCGTCACGCTGCACGTGCGCATCGACGAGCGGGACGCCGGATTCACCGCGCTGGGCCTGGCGCTGGCGACCGGCCGCCCGGCCGCCGTCGTCACCACCTCCGGCACCGCCGTCGGGGAACTGCTGCCCGCAGTAATGGAGGCCAACCACGCCGGCGTGCCGCTGGTGGTGCTCTCCGCCGACCGGCCCGAGGAACTGCGCGGCACCGGAGCCAACCAGACCACCGACCAGGCCGCGCTCTTCGGCACCCACGTCAGGCACTGTGCCGACCTTCCGGCCGGAACCGACCCGCGCCCCGAACTGCGCCGCGCCCTGCTGGCGGCGGAGGGCATCGTCGCCGCGGACGGGCACCCCGGCCCCGGAATCGCCGGAGCCGGCGGGACGGGCGGGCTGGCCGGGATGGGCGGGGTGACCGTCCAGGCGGGGCCCTGCGGGCCGGTCCACATCAACCTGGCCTTCCGGGACCCGCTGGTGCCGGCCCCGGGGGACCGGCTGCCCTCCACCGCCCTGGACGACACCGCCCTGGATGATGCCGGCCGGCCCGCATCGGCCGGCAATCCGGGGCCCGGGGGCGGCCCCGGGGCGGGGGAGCGCGCCGGATCCCGGCCGCTGCCCGTCCCCGACCTGCCGGAGCGGCGCACGGTCGTCGTCGCCGGGCACGGCGCCGGACCGGTCGCCGAGGCATTCGCGCGCGCCCACGGGCTTCCGCTGCTGGCCGAGCCCAGCTCCAACGCGCGGTTCGGACCCCACGCCGTGGGCCCCTACCGCCTGCTGCTCACGCCCTTCGCCGACCTGATCGAACGGGTGGTGGTTTTCGGCCGCCCCACGCTCAGCCGCCCCGTGGCCCGGCTGCTGGACCGCGCGGACCTGCCCGCGGCCCTCTACGTGCCCGAGCCCGTCGGGTGGTTCACACCGGGGCGCCGCCGCGAACGCGTCGTCGAGGAACTCGACGACCTCTCCCTCTTCGCCGGGACCGGTCCGGCCGGGTGGCTGGAGTCGTGGGCGCGGGCCGGGCAGGCCGCCGCCGCCGCCATCGACGCCGCCATCCTGGACGCGGACCGGCTCAACGGGCCCTCCGTGGCCCGGGCGGTCTGGGAAGCCGCGGCCGGGAACCTGCTGCTTGGCTCCTCCAATGCGATCCGCGACGCCGACCTCGCCGGCGTCCCCGCCGCGGCTCCCGCCGCCCGGGTGTTCGCCAACCGCGGCCTGGCCGGCATCGACGGGACCCTGGCCACGGCCACGGGGATCGCGCTCGGCGTGGGGCCGGGGGCGCGCACCACCGCCCTGGTCGGCGACATCACCTTCCTGCACGACGCCGGAGGCCTGCTGCTCGGCGACGGGGAACCGGAGCCGGACCTGGACATCGTGGTGCTCAACGATGCCGGGGGAGCGATCTTCTCCACGCTGGAGCACGGCGGGATTGCCGAATCCGGCCGCTACGGGCGGACCGTGGAGCGGCTGTTCGGCACCCCGCACCGCGTCCGGCTGAACCGCCTCGCCGCCGCCTATGGGGTGGCCCACGTGCGGGTGGAGACTCCCGGGGACCTGCATGCCGCGCTGGCCTCCCGGGGACGGGGGCGGCGCGTCGTGGAGGCCGCGATCGACCGCTCGGACGTGCGCGACCTGCACCGCCGGATCGCCGCTGCCGTGCAGGAGGCCGCTGCGGACCAGGAAGCACAGCGGATCCACAGCGGGCCACAGCCGCCGGCATAGCCGTCCCGGGCCGCCCTGACGGAACGCGAACGACGCCGGGCCCGCACCAAAAGGTGCGGGCCCGGCGTCGTTCGGCCTTGGGGGCAGGGGTCAGAGCACCTTCCCGAGGAAGGCCTGCGTGCGTTCCTGCTGCGGGTTCGCGATGACCTCGCGCGGCGGACCGGACTCGACCACCACGCCGCCGTCCATGAAGGTGAGGGTGTCGCCCACCTCGCGGGCGAAGCCGATCTCATGGGTCACCACCATCATGGTCATGCCGTCGCGGGCCAGGTCCTTCATGACGTTGAGCACGTCGCCGACCAGCTCCGGGTCCAGCGCCGAGGTGGGCTCGTCGAAGAGCATCAGCTCAGGATCCATGGCCAGGGCGCGGGCGATCGCCACGCGCTGCTGCTGGCCGCCGGAGAGCTGGGCCGGGTAGTGGTTGGCCCGTTCGGACAGGCCCACGCGGTCCAGCAGTTCCAGCGCCCGGGTACGGGCGATGGCCTTGGACTGGCCCTTGACCTGGACCGGGGCCTCCATCACGTTCTCCATGGCCGTCTTGTGGCCGAAGAGGTTGAAGCGCTGGAAGACCATGCCGATGTTGCGGCGCTGGCGGGCGATCTCCTTGACCGGCAGCATGTGCAGCCGGCCGTGCTTCTCCACGTAGCCCATCAGCTCGCCGTCCACGTAGATGCGGCCGGCGCTGGCGGACTCCAGCATGTTCACGCAGCGCAGCAGCGTCGACTTGCCGGACCCGGAGGGGCCGATCACCACCGACACCTCGCCCTGGCCGATGGTCATGTCGATGCCGCGCAGCACGTGCTGGTCGCCGAAGTACTTGTGGACGCCCTCGATGCGGACGAGTTCCTTGGTCCCGGTCATCGTCCGCTCTCCTCGATGTATTCGCCGTCCACGGCCGTGGCTCCGCCGCTGAGCTTGGGCGGGTTGTGCTCGTCGATGCCGGCGGCGGCCGCCTTGGCCGCGGCCGGGTTGATCACCGGGCCGCGGGCGCCGGAGACGTTGTCCACGCCCTTGCCGTAGTGCTTTTCGATGAAGTGCTGGCCCACCATCAGGATGCTGGTGATGACCAGGTACCAGAAGGCCGCCACGATCAGCAGGGGGATCGGCAGGTAGGTCCGGTTCGCCAGCGCGTTCGTCTGGAAGGTGAGGTCCAGCGTGAAGGGCACGGCGAGGACCAGCGAGGTGGTCTTGAGCATGCCGATGGTCTCATTGCCGGTCGGCGGCACGATCACCCGCATCGCCTGCGGCAGCACGATGCGCCACATGATCTTGCGGCTGCGCATGCCCAGGGCCTCGGCGGCCTCGGTCTGGCCCTTGTCCACCGACTTCAGGCCGGCGCGGAAGATTTCCGCCAGGTAGGCGGATTCGTTCAGGCCAAGGCCCAGCACGGCTGCCCAGAAGGCGCTGACGACGTCCTGGGTGTTCAGCGCGAACAGTTCCGGGCCGAACGGGACGCCAACGGACATCTTCGGGTAGAGGACGGCCAGCAGGCCCCAGAACAGCAGCTGGGTGTAGACCGGGGTGCCGCGGAAGAACCAGACCCAGGTCCAGCTGGACCAGCGGAAGATGGGGTTGTCCGACTGGCGCATGAACGCCAGCAGGATGGCCAGCACGATCGCCAGGACCATGGACACCGCGGTCAGCACCAGCGTCCAGCCGACGCCCTGGATGACCCGGGTGTCGCGCAGGTAGAGCCAGACGACGTCCCAGCGGAAGTTGGGGTTGGTGGCCAGGCTTTGGACGAGCAGGGCCAGGAAGATCACGATGACGGCGGCGCCCGCCCACCGGCCGGGGTGGCGCACCGGAACCGCGTCGATCAGTTCCGGTGCGTCTTTGTCCGCTGCGGGAAGTGTGGTCGAACGCATCAGACGGCCGGGTTGACCTGGGATTCGGTGACGGCGCCGTCGGCAACGCCCCAGCCCTCAAGGATCTGGGTGTAGCTGCCGTCCTCGATCAGCTTGGTCATGACCTGCTGGACCAGGTCGGCCATGGCCTGATCGTCCTTGGCGACCGCGATGCCCTGCGGGGCGGAGTCGTAGGTGTCGCCGAAGCGCTCGAGCTGGCCGTTCGTCTGGGACAGGGCGTAGCCGACGATCGGGGAGTCGGCGGCCATGGCATCGATGCTGCCGTTGACCAGGCGGGTGGTGATGTCCGTCTGGGCCTTGAGGGTGACGATGTCGATCGGTTCCTTGCCGTCGGCCAGGCACTTGTCGTTGCGGTCGGACAGGTCCGGGTTTTCCTGGACGGTGCCGGTCTGCACGCCGATCGAACGGCCGCAGATGTCCTCGAGGGAGAAGTTGGTCGGGTTCCCGGCCTTGACCGCCCACGCGGTGCCGGCCTGGAAGTAGCTGACCATGTTGACCGCGGAGAGGCGCTCGTCGTTGATGGTGAACGAGGAGATGCCCAGGTCGTACTTGGAGCCGAGGGCGGGCAGGATGCCGGTGAACTCGGCCGTCTGCACGTCGACCTTGAGGCCGAGGACGGCGCCGATGGCCTTGGCGATGTCGATGTCATAGCCGACCGGCGTCTTGTTGTCCGAGCCCAGGAACTCGGCCGGGGCGTAGGAGGTGTCCGAACCGAAGATCAGGGTGCCCCGGGAGCGGATCGTCTCGGGGACCTTGGCCGCCAGGGTGTCGTCCTTGGCGATCGTCGTCGGGTCGAAGCTGGAGGCCGCGGCGCCGGAGGACGTCGCGCCCGAGCTGCCGGTCTCCGATGCGTTGGTGCACGCGGTGAGCGCCAGCAGGCCCGCTGCTGCCAGCGCGAGCGTCTTGGTGAAGGTGGAAGTGATCCGCATTGTGTGTGTCACTTTCGTCTCGGATTGGTGGGTCCGGAGGGAGGCTTGTAATGCTTCGTCATTCTAGCCCGCGGACTTGCGCAGCAAGAGATGTGCATCACAGGCTACATTCGATCACCAATTGTAAACAAGGGGGAACCAGGGAAGCCTACGCTCCCGGCGGCAGGCGCGGGGCAGCCGGGCCCGCGCGCTACAGGTTCAGCGCCTCGCGCATCGGCCGCATCTTGGCCCAGGTCTCCGCCAGCTCGGCCTCCGGATCCGAAGCCGCCACGATGCCGCATCCCGCATAGAGGCGCACCCGCAGCGGGGATTCCACGACGCCCCCGCGCAGCGCGATGCCGAACTCCCCGTTGCCCGCGGCATCCACCCATCCGACGGGGCCGGCATACGGCCCGCGGTCCATGCCCTCAAGCTCGCGCAGCAGTTCGCCGGCGACCGCCGTCGGAGTGCCGCAGACGGCGGCGGTGGGGTGCAGGGCCTCGGCCAGGTCCAGCGCGGAGGGCGAGGTGCCGTCCGCGCGCACCGACAGCTGCGCCTCGACGTCGGAGGCAAGGTGCCACACGTTGGGCAGTTCCAGGACGAACGGCTCCGCGGGGGCGTCCATCCGATCCACCAGCGGCCCCAGCTGCTCGGTCAGCGAATCGATGGCGATCTGGTGTTCGTGGCGCTGCTTTTCGTCACCGGCCAGCATCCGGTGGGCGTACCCGGGATCCCCGGCCGGGGCGCCGGCGCGGTCCAGCGTGCCGGCGAGCACGCGGGCCCGCGCCCTGCTGCCCACCACCTCCACCAGCATCTCCGGGGTGGAACCGATCAGCCCGTCCACCGCGTAGGTCCAGCAGTCCCCGTAGCGCAGCGCCAGCTCGCGCAGCACCTGGGCCACCGCGACCGGGGAACCCAGCTCGGCCACGGCGTCGCGGGCCAGCACCAGTTTGGTCAGCCTGCCGGAGGCGATCGCCTCCACCCCGGCCGCCACTGCCGCGCGGTAGCCGTCCTCGGACACCTGTCCGGGAACCAGCCGGTCCCCGCCCCGGGCCAGTTCGTGCTCGGCGGAGACCTCCTCCAGCAGCACGGCCAGGCGTTCCTCGGCGGCCTGGACGCTCAGTTCCGCGTCGGGGTCCGCCGTCGTGTAGGTCAGCCAGCTGGTGTCGCCGCGGCGGCCCACCACGAGCTCGGGCACCACCAGCCGCGACACGTGCGCGCTGGCATGGGAAAAGGCGAAGGAGGCGAAGGCCGGCAGGCCGGTGCCGGGTTCCGCCAGCGGGTCCTCCACCCGGGCCGCGCCTGCCGCGGCGGCCCACCAGGCGCGCGCTGCGGCGAAGCGGTCCCGCCCGGCCGACTCGAAGCGCGCCGCCTCGCCGAAGCCGACCATGCCGTCGCCGCGCCGGCTCCAGACCAGCGCGTCGTCGCGGACGAAGTAGTCGAACAGGCCGTTCTCGCCCATCGGGGGACGGCGGACGGTGAAGCTGCGCAGTGCGGGCACGGGCGCCGTGGCGGCCGGCGGGGAGGGCAGCGGCGCTGCGGCGAGCGGAACCGCGGCACCGAGGGAATCGATACTCATGGTGAGACCAAGCGTAGACCTTTGGCGCGGCAGCCCGGATTTTCGCCCCCGCGGGGAACTGGGGGAGAATGGGGCGCGTGAGCCGTGCATCGCTGGAAAAGCGTCCCGAAGAAGTCCAAGCCATGTTCGACGACGTCGCCCCGCGCTACGACGTCGTCAACGACATCCTCTCCCTGGGCCAGACCCGGCGCTGGCGCAAGATCGTGGTGGAAGCCGTCGGCGCGGTCCCGGGCCAGCGCGTGCTGGACCTGGCCGCGGGCACCGGCACCTCCTCCGAGCCGTACGCCGACGCCGGCGTGCACGTGGTCGCCTGCGACTTCTCCCAGGGCATGCTGCAGGTCGGCAAGAGCCGCCGGCCCGACATCGACTTCGTGGCCGGAGACGCCACCAACCTGCCGTTCGCCGATGACAGCTTCGACGCCGCGACCATCAGCTTCGGGCTGCGCAACGTCAACGAGCCCAAGAAGGCGCTCGCCGAAATGCTGCGCGTGGTCAAGCCCGGCGGGAAGCTGGTGGTGGCCGAGTTCTCCCACCCGACGTTCGCGCCGTGGCGCACCGTCTACTCCGAGTACCTGATGCGCGCGCTGCCGGCCATCGCGACCAAGGTGGCCTCCAACCCCACCGCCTACGTCTACCTGGCCGAATCCATCCGGGCCTGGCCGAACCAGGACGGCCTGGCCGCCTGGATCGACGGGGCCGGCTGGCAGGACTGCCGCTACCGCAACCTCACCGGCGGAATCG
>Ga0182739_1002623_pt1 | contig 16645 bp, 13 predicted proteins | sample eDN5th30CBELigBY_FD_128873 | JGI IMG/M metagenome (GOLD analysis project Ga0182739, IMG submission 128873) | Enriched backyard soil microbial communities from Emeryville, California, USA - eDNA 5th pass 30_C BE-Lig BY (version 2) (version 2) | ecosystem: Environmental > Terrestrial > Soil >... | reverse complement strand
CCGACTTGGCCGCGTTCGCGCGGCCCTTGCGGTGCATGACATTCTTGGCGTGGGAATGGCCGGCCATCGTCTTCTGGTATGTCGGGTTCGGAGTTGGTGACCGCAGGGTCTAGACCAAGAGGCACGCAGGCGGAACCGGGCAGCGCAGCCGCAAGCCCGCTCCAGCCGGCATTCTCGACGATCAGCCTGACACTGGCGAGCGGCTGCGGGGCACAGCGGCGCGGCAAAGTTTTGTTAACTGCCATGGGCCTAGGATGCGCGGCACCAGGACAGCGCACGAGGCAGCGAGCCATGGATCACATCGAGATGGACGACGAGATCGGCGGCGAGTTCATCCCGCCCTTGGCCGAGCGCCGCTACCACCGCCGCTATCCCAGCGGCCTGTCCGCCTATATCGACGTGGACGGTGCCGTGCGGGCGGTGACGATCATGGACCTGTCGCTGGGCGGTGCCGGCCTGGCACCCGCGTTCCCGGCCCTGGTCGGCGCGCCGGTCGAGCTGGAGATCACGGCCCTGTACCCGCGCCGGCGCCTGCGTGCCCGGATCCTCAGCGTCAGTCGTTATCGCACCCATCTCCTGTTCAACTGCAACGAAGAGGAGCAGACCGCCCTGATTTCTTTCCTGCTCGCCACTGGTGAGGATGCTTGACATCTTCGGAACCATCAGGACGGCACTGCGGTTGTCCTTTCAAGATTCTCGGCCGACTGGGTGTCGGCCGGAGCTTGGAGGACGAAATCATGCGTAGTCTGATACTGCTCTTGCCGTTCGCCCTGCTGCTGGCGGCCTGTGGCGAGACCAAGACGGATCGGGGCCTGAGCGGTGCCGGCATCGGTGCTGGCGTGGGCGCTGCCACCAGTGCCGTCACCGGCGGCAGCATCCTGGGCGGTGCCGCCATCGGCGGTGCAGCCGGCGGCGCTGCCGGTGTCCTGACCGACGAGGACGACGTGGACCTGGGCAAGCCGGTCTGGCGCTGAGACTGCCTCTTCTCCGCCCCGCATTGGCTGGCCCTGCCGGATCGGCTGCCGCCCGACCAGCCTTGCCGCATGCTGCAGGCGACTGCGGCAAGGCTGGTCGTTGTGCCGTGCGGCGATCGTTCGGTCGGACGCCTGTTGCCGACCGCTTGGTGTCGCGGGCTGCCGGCGGTTTGCCGCGTCTGACCGGAATGGCGGCAGGCTGCTGCCGTGCCCCGCCCGGTTAGGATAGTGGCGGATGGCTCAGGGCTGGGCCAGCGGACTGTCGACCGCGACCTGAAGATGGCCCGCGGAGCAACGCTCGACCCGTCCGTGCACGCCATAGACCCGGGCCAGCATGTCGGGCCGGATGACCTCGGCAGGTGGGCCGTCGGCATGGAGCCGACCGCGATCGAGCACCACGATCCGGTCCGACCAGCGGCCGGCCAGTGCGAGGTCGTGCAGCACCATGAGGATGGTGCGCCCCTCCGCAGCCAGTGTGCGGACCACCGCCATCACCTCGACCTGGTGGCGCAGGTCCAGGGCGCTGGTGGGTTCGTCCAGCAGCAGGAGGCCGGTGCCGCGCACCACTGCCTGGGCCAGCGCCACCATCTGGCGCTGCCCTCCCGAGAGGCGGTCCAGCGGCTCCATGGCGACGTCCGCCACCTGCAGGCGCTGCAGTGCCGCCAGCGCCCGTTCCGGCGCGGCCGCACCGCTCTCGCGGCCCGCAACCGGTGCCGGCGCGGCACCGGCCCAATCCGACCGCGTCGGGCCTGCCGGCGAGGCACGCAGTGCGCCCAGCACGGTTTCCAGAACGCTGAGCGCCGTGCCGGCCGGCAGGGTCTGCGGCATGTAGGTGGCGAGCCTGGCCCGGTCGGCGAACGACAGGCCGCCCAATTCCTGGCCGGCGAAGCGGATGCTGCCCCTGGCCGGCAACAGCCCTGCAAGGCCGCGCAGCAGTGTCGACTTGCCGGCCCCGTTGGGCCCGACCAGGCTGGTCACGCTGCCGGCAGAGATTGGAGCCAGGCTAAGCCCCTGGATCACTGGCCGGCCGCGATAGCCCGCATGCACGTCCTGGATGACCAAGCCCTGTTCCGGCCCTGTCCCCTGCCTCGCCTCCGGCAGCACCTCCGCTCTTGGTCCTTGTTCCGTTCCGGCCAAGCTCGGCCGCCCGACGCCGTCGGTCGTCATCAAGCGCAGAATCCTCCCATGGGATGAGCCGGATATTCAAGTGAGGGGGCCTGGATGGTAGAGCCGGGGCCGCGGGCGCCGCCGCGGCCCCGCGCACCTCTCATCGTCGACTGGTTCCAGCCTTGGCCGATCCCACCGCCCTCGCGGCACCGCTTGCCGCCTATGCGTCCCAGCTGCGTCGGCGCATGGCGGCCCTCCTGGTGCTGTTGCTGGGCGTGGCCCTGGCCTTCCTGCTGGACCTGGTGACCGGCCCCTCGTCCCTGCCGGTGCTGGACGGGCTGCGCGCCCTCCTGGGCCTGGGCGAGCTGACACCGGCGCTGGAGGTGATCGTCTGGCAGGTCCGCCTGCCCCAGGCGCTGCTGGCCCTGCTGGTCGGCGGCGCCCTGGCGCTGGCCGGTGCCGAGATGCAGACCACGCTGAACAACCCGCTGGCCAGCCCGTTCACGCTGGGCGTGTCCTCGGCGGCCTCGCTGGGGGCGGCGCTGGCGATCGTGCTGGGCCTGGGCGTCCCGGGCGTGCCGGCCAGCTGGATCCTGTCGGGCAACGCCTTCCTGTTCGCCTTCGGCTCGGTGCTGCTCCTGCAGTTCCTGGCGAGGCTGCGCGGCACCGGGGTGGAGACGCTGGTCCTGTTCGGGATTGCCCTGGTCTTCACCTTCAACGCGCTGGTGGCGCTGATCCAGTACGTCGCCAGCCAGGAAGCGCTGCAGCAGCTGGTGTTCTGGAACCTCGGCAGCCTCGCCCGGGCGAGCTGGGAGAAGATCCTGGTGGCCGCCCTGGTGCTGGCTCTCGTGCTGCCCTTCTCCCTGGCCGCCTCCTGGCAGATGACCGCCCTCCGGCTGGGCTCGGACCGGGCCTACAGCTTCGGGGTGAATGTCGGCCGGCTGCGCTTTCTGTCCCTGTTCCGGGCGAGCCTGCTGGCCGCGACCGCCGTGGCGTTCGTCGGCACGATCGGCTTCGTCGGCCTGGTGGGGCCTCATCTGGCGCGCCTCCTGGTGGGCGAGGACCACCGCTTCTTCCTGCCGGCCAGCGTCCTGTGCGGCGCCCTGGTGATGTCGTTGGCCTCGGTCGCCAGCAAGACCCTGGTGCCGGGAGCACTCCTGCCGGTCGGCATCGTCACGTCCTTGATCGGGGTGCCCTTCTTCGTCGTGCTGATCTTCGCCAGGCCGGAGCGCGGCTAGGCCGACACGGCCAGATCGACCCGCTCGAGCTCGGCCATGCGCGCCTCCAGCACCGGCACGATCCGGCCGAGCGCCGGCCCGGTCAGCATGTGACCATGCACGCTCCGCACGTCATGGACCGCGATCTGGCCGACATGGGGGCGCCAGGCCAGCGGGTCGAGGCCGCGGGCCTCGTTGCCTTCCGTGGCGCGGAAATGGTCGAGCCGGCCGGCGAAAGGACGGTGCCGGTGCCCGCGCACCAGCCGGTCATTGGCCGCGACCACCCGCAGCACGCCGTCGAGCGCCCGGTCGTCCAGCCCGCCCAGCGGGTGACCGCTGTCGCGCAGGAAGGCCACCACCGCGTCGCGGGTCAGTTCCAGGCCCGCCATCCGCTCGGGATCCTGGCCGGCGATGTAGAGCAGCGCCTTCAGCGCGGCATCGGCCGCCGGCGGCAGCTCTTCGCGCCAGCGCTCGCAGGGATAGGAATCCAGCATCGCCAGGAGACCGGCCTCGGCGCCGAGCCTGGCCGCAATCGCCTGGGCCACGATGCCGCCCACCGACCAGCCCAGCAGGTGGATTGGCCCGTCTGGCCGGATCGCCCGGATCCGCGCCAGATAGGTCTCCGCCATCTCGTCCAGGCTGGCCGGCAACGGTGCCGCCGGGTCGAGCCCGTCCGCCTGCAGCCCGAAGACCGGCCGCGATCCTCCCAGGGCACGGGCCAGCCCGCCATAGCACCAGGCGATTCCGCCAGCCGGGTGGATGCAGAACAAGGGCGGCAGCCCGTCTCCCCCATCGGCACCCAGCCGGATGCAGGGGCCGAGCCCGTTGCCGGACCGGGCGTCGGGGACAGCAGCCATCTGCTCGAGCTGGCGGGCCAGCCGGGCGATCGTCGGGTGCTCGAACACCAAGCCCAGACCGACCTCCAGCCGCCACGCCGCCCGGATCTGCCGGGCCAGCCGCACCGCCAGCAGCGAATGGCCGCCCGCCAGAAAGAAGTCGTCCTCCGCCCCGACCTCGCGGCCCAGCACCTCGGCGAACAGCCGGGCCAGCCGCTCCTCGGCGGGCCCGGCGGGTGCCCGGCCGGCGGCCGGTGCCAGCTCGGGTGCCGGCAGGGCCGAGCGGTCGAGCTTGCCGTTCGCGTTGGTGGGCAGGCTCGGCAGCATCACGAAGCTGGCGGGCAGCATGTAGTCCGGCAGCTGCCGGGCCAGGTCGGCGCGCAGGGCCGCCGGCTCGGGCATGGCGCCGGCGGCGGGCGTGACATAGGCGACCAGCGCAGGCTCACCGTCCTGGCCCGGCCGCGCCAGCACAACTGCCTGGCCGACCTCCGGGCAGGCCTGCAGCGCCGCCTCGATCTCGCCCAGCTCGATCCGGAGCCCGCGGATCTTCACCTGATGGTCGGAGCGGCCGAGGAACTCGCATGCCCCATCCGGCCGCCAGCGGGCGAGGTCACCGGTCCGGTAGAGCCGCTCGCCCGGCCGGAACGGGTCCGGGCCGAACCGCTCGGCGGTGAGGTCGGGGCGGCCGAGGTAGCCACGCGCGATCTGCCGGCCGCCGAGATAGAGATGGCCTGCCACGCCGGGCGGCACCGGGCGCATCCGCTCGTCCAGCACGTAGAGGGCGGTGTTCCAGACCGGGAAACCGATCGGCACCGGGCTGGAGCGGTCGTCCGGCCCGGCCGGCCAGTAGCTGACATCCACCGCCGCCTCGGTGGGGCCGTAGAGATTGTGCAGCTCCGCCAGGATCCGGGCGTGGAACCGGTCGCGCAGGGCTGCCGGCAGCTCCTCGCCGCTGCAGAAGACCTGGCGCAGGCGCAAGCCTCGGCAGGCCGGCTCCTCCAGGAACGCCGCCAGCATCGAGGGCACGAAATGGAGCGTGGTGACATCCTGCTCCCGGATGATCCGGACGAGCCAGGCCGGGTCCTTGTGTGCCTCGGGCGGGGCGATCACCAGCTCGGCACCCGAGATCAGCGGCAGGAACAGTTCCCAGACCGAGACGTCGAAGGTGACCGGGGTCTTCTGCAGGATGCGGTCGCCTGGCCCGATCCCGTAGTGCGCCTGCATCCAGCACAGCCGGTTTACGATGCCGGCATGCTCGTTGACCACGCCCTTGGGCTCGCCGGTCGAGCCCGAGGTGAAGATGACATAGGCAGCATCGCCGGGTGCTGGCGGCCGGACCGCCGCCCTCTCCCCGCCATCATCCGCCCGGTCCAGGTCGAGCAGCGGCCAGCCATCCGGCAGAAGGTCGTGCCGGTCGGAGAAGGTCAGGACGAGCGAAGGCTTCGCGGTCGCCAGCATCCGCCGCAGCCGCTCCTTGGGCTGCGCCAGGTCGAGCGGCAGATAGGCGCCGCCCGCGCGCAGGATCGCGGTCAGCGCTACGACCAGCTCGGGCGAGCGCGGCAGCGCCACCGCCACCACGCTGCCGGGGCCGACGCCCATAGCGGCCAGCCGCCCGGCTAGCCGGGCGCTCTGTCGGTCCAGCGCGCCGCGATCCAGCACCTGCTCGCCGAACCGAACCGCCGGTACCTGCGGGTCGGCCGCCAGCTGCCGCTCGATCAGGGCTGTGAGCGTGGTGTCCTCGACCGGGTGCGTGGTCTGATTGACCTCGACCAGCCAGTGCCGGGTCTCCGCCGGCGTCAGGGTCGGCACGTCGGCCAGTCGCCCAGCGACCAGTGCGTTCTGGAGAAAGCAGGCCAGCCGGTCGGCATGGGCCTCGGTCTCGGCCAGGTCGAACAGGCCAGGATTGCTGTCCAGCTCCAGCCGCAGCCCCGCCCGGTCCGGATCACCGCGGAAGGTGAAGGTCAGATCGTCGACCGGGCCGGTGCCGAGCACGATCAGCTCGGTCGTAAGCCCCTCCAGGACGAGCGACGCCTCGAACGGCAGCACGTTGACGAGCGGCCCATGGAGCCGGCGGCTGCCGCCCAGGAGGCCCAGGTCGCGGCGCAGTTGCTCGCTGCGATAGCGGCCGTGCCGCCGCGCCTGGCGCAGCGCCCGCGCTGCACCGGCCAGGAAGGCGTCGAGCTCCTGGTCCTCGTCGATCGCGAAGCGCACCGGCAGGACGTTCATCACCATGGCCGGCACGTTCGCGGCGGCACTGCCGAAGCGGCCCATATGCGGCACACCCAGGATCGCCTCCGGCCCGCCGGCATGGCGCTGCACATAGGCCGCGACCAGGGCCGCCAGCACGTCCGGCCAAGTGACGCCCGCTGCCTCGGCGCGCGCCAGCAGCCGGGCCGCGAGTGCCGGGTCCAGGGGCCGGACGACCCGGTGAAAGCAGTGCCCGCTCACCGCAGGCCCTGGTGCCATCGGCGCCACGTCCGGCCGGTCGGCGAACGCTTCCAGCCAGAAGCGGCGGTCGGCCGCCGCGCGCTCCGAGCCGGCATAGGCCGCTGCCTCGGCCAGCACTGCGGAGAACCGGCCGAACGACTCGCCGCCCCCTGCATAGAGCTGGCCCACCCGCCTAGTCAGCAGGTCGGTACCGTACCCGTCCACCAGGAGATGGTGGATGCGCTGGTACCAGACATGGCGCGCATCGGAGAGCACGAACAGGCGCTGGGCGACCAGCCTGCCCGTCTCCAGGTCGACCGGGGTGGCCATGTCGGCGTCCACTTCGGCCCGCCAGGCGTCATCGGGATCGGCCAGATGGCGCAGGTCGACCAGCTCCGGCCGCGGCCTTGCCGTCTCATCCAGCCACTGGCGTGGCCTGTCCGGCCCGTCGGCAAAGCGCAGCGCCAGCCCGTCCGCCTCCTGCATGGCCCCATCCAGCGCCGCCAGGAACCGGGTCCGGTCGAGCGGCCCGTCGATGACGATCGCCTGCCCGGTCAGGAAGATCGGGTTGGCGGGATCGAGGCGCTGGGCGAACCACAGGCCTTCCTGGGCCCCGGTGAGGGGCGAGCCAGCATCCTGCATCAGCCGCGCGACCTTCGCACCACGTCCCACCAGTGCCCGAGCGTGGGCGTCTCGGCGAACGCGGCGAACTCGGCCCGCACCCCGGCCTCCTGCCAGCGGCGCACCAGCGCCATGGCCCGCATCGAATCCAGCCCGAGATCGATCAGGCTGTCGTCCGTGCCGATCTCCTCGGGATCGTCGTGCAGCAGCGCCGCGATCTCCCGGCGCATGCCCTCCAGGGTCAGCTCGGCGGCCGACCTCGCCCGTTCCTCGCCCATCGCTCTATGTCCTACCGGTCCGCCTCGGCCAGCCGCTGGCGCAGGATCGCCCGCAGCTCCCTTCGGCTGATCTTGCCCACGGCCGTGGCGGTGAACTCCCCCACGAACACGACCTGGTCCGGCACCTTGAACTCGGCCAGGCCCCGGCTGCGGATCCAGGCCTTGATCTCGACCGCCCTGGGCTGGCGCCCGTTCGGGATGATGAAGGCGCAGCTCCGCTCGCCCAGATACTCGTCGGGCACCGACACCACGGCCGCGTCGAACACGTCGGGATGCGCCAGGAGATGGTCCTCGATCTCCTCCGCCGAGATCTTCTCGCCCGCCCGGTTAATGTGGTCGGTGGCGCGGCCCTGGACCTCCAGATGGCCGCTGGGCAGCCGGCGCACGATGTCGCCGGTGCGGTAGAAGCCGTCCTCGGTAAACGCGCGGGCATTCGCCCCCGGGTCGTTGTGGTAGCCACGGATCGTGTAGGGGCCGCGGGTCAAAAGATGGCCGGGCTCGCCGTCCGGCACCGGCCGCCCCTGGTCGTCCACCACCAGCACCTCGTCGTCCGGGCTGATCGGCCGGCCCTGGGTGTTGATCACCAGCTCGTCGGGATCGTCGTGGCGGGTATAGTTGACCAGGCCCTCGGCCATGCCGAACACCTGCTGGAGCCGCACACCGAGCGTCGGCCCGATGCGCCGCGCGATCTCCGGGGCCAACTTGGCGCCACCCACCTGCAGGAGCTTCAGGCTGGACAGGTCGGCCGTGCGGCTGGCGGCGGCCTGCAGCCAGAGCAGCGCCAGAGGCGGCACCATCCCGGTGATGGTGACACGCTCCTGCTCGATCAGCGGGAAGGCCACGTCGGGGCTCGGCGACGGGCTCAGCACCACCCGCCCGCCGGCATGGAGCACGCCGAACACGCCGGGCGAGCTCATCGGGAAATTATGCGCCACCGGCAGCACGGTCAGGTACACGCTGTTCGGGTCGAGCTGGCAGATCTCTGCGCTGGCGCGGAAGCTGTAGATATAGTCGTCATGGGTGCGCGGGATCAGCTTGGACAGGCCGGTGCTGCCGCCCGAGATCTGCATGAAGGCGACCGCGGAGGGGCTGGGCTCCGGCAAAGGCGCGCCGGGCGTGGTCGCCGCCAGTTCCGCGAAGGAAATGGCACCCGGCAGGTCGCCGGGCTCCCCCACCACCACGACCCGGCGGATCGCCGGGACCTCGGCCAGGACGGTGCGGGCGAGCGTGCGATAGTCGAAGCCGTCCTGGCGCTCGGCGATCACGTAGGCGCATGCCTCCGAGCGCTGCGCCAGGTGGACGATCTCGGTCTGCCGGTGGGCCGGCAGCGCGAACACCGGCAGGATGCCGGCGCGGAACATGCCGAACACCAGCGGAAAGAACGCGGCCACGTTCGGCAGCTGCACGACCACCCGGTCACCCGCCTCCAGCCCGGCGGCGAGCAGGCCGGCGGCCACCCGGTCGGCCAGGAGGTCCAGTTCGGCATAGGTCCAGCGATCGCCGCCGCCCACCACCGCGACCCGGTCGGGGAGCTGGCGCGCCCGCTGCCGCAGGAACCCGCCGAACGTCTCGCCCTGCCAGTAGCCCCGCTCGCGGTAGCGCCGCGCGAACTCCTCGGGCCAGACCTGTTGCACCGGAACCATGAGAACCTCGAGAAACCGCAGCCGCACCCGCCCCTGGCCGCCCGGGGAGCGGGCACGGCGATCGCCTGGATCAGGGCGTGATGATGGAGACCGTGTCGCCGTTCGGGTCGTCGATCGGCGGCTTGCCACGGCCGGCCGACTTCGCCTTGTTGGTCACGTACACGACGTTCGTCTCGGGATCGATGGCGACCGTCTGCGGATGGGTACCGGTCGGCAGGCTGGCGATCACCTCCAGCTTGTCGGTGTCGACCACCGACACCGTGCCAGCCTGACGGTTGCCCACGTAGAGCAGCCGGTTGGCCGGGTTGTAGGCCAGGCCCAGCGCACCCTCGCCCGTGGAGATCCTGGTGACCAGCCGGTCGTTCTCGATGTCCAGCACGCTGACGTCGCCGGACTTCTGGTTGGCGACGAACAGCCGGTGGCCGGCCGTATCGATCGCCAGGTTGATCGGCGCCTCGCCGCCGGCGGCATATTTCGCCGCCACCGCCCCCTCGGCCAGGTCGATCAGCACCACCTCGTTCGTGACCATGTCCGCGGCATAGAGCTCGCCCCGCGCGGGATCGATCGCGATGCCGGAGATCCCGCTGCCCGGGTTCTCGATCACCCGCTCCAGCTTGTTCGTGGCGCCGTCGATCACCCAGATGGCACCCGGCTCGCCGTCGCGGCCGCCGAACACCGAGACATAGACCTTGTTGCTCTCCGGCTCGACCAGCACCTCGCGGACATGGGCCTTCTCGCCATGGCTCACCGTGGCGACCACCTGGCCGGACTTCACGTCGATCGCCAGGACCTCACCGCCGCGGGTGGCGGTGGCGTACAGCGTGCCGGTCCGGTCGTTCAGGCCAAGGCCGAAGGCCGGATTGTCCGAGACGTCGATCGTGCCGACCGTGTCCAGGGACTTGGGGTCGAGCGCCAGGATCCTGGCGTTGTTCTCGCCGCGCCGGCCGGCGCTCGCGACATAGAGCCGGTCCTGGCTGTCGCTCACGACGATCTGGTAGAGCCCGTCGGCGATCTTGCGGCTCTGCTCGACGGCGGGCGCCGCCCCGGCCGCACCCGGGCCGGACAGGACGGCCATCAGGCCCAGGAAGGAGGCGGCCAGGAGCTGGCGGCGCAGGAGGGCTAGGCGCGGCACGATGCGGTTTCCTTTCGTCCTTGAGGCGAAGCGCTCGGTCACGGGAGGTTGGCCCAGAAAATCCCGTCCTGCGGGACCGCCAGGAACTTCCGGTTGATGGTCTCCTGGGTGGCCGCCGGGTCGAGGTCGGCGAACAGGTCGGGCTGGATCCATTTGGCCAGCACCTCGACCGCCAGTATGTCCAACGGCGAGTTCAGGAGCTGATGGGACAGGGCATGGGCGCGGCGCTCCGTCACCGCCGGAAGCTGGGCGATGCCCGGCCTTGCTGCCAGGCGGGCCAGCGCCTCCTGGGCCTGCGCCGCCGTATAGCCCGGTCCGATCACCAGGCCGCCGGCCTTCTCCAGGTGCGGCCCACCGGTGGCAATGTAGACGTCCGGTGCGGCGGCGATGACATATTCGAGGTTGAGACGGCCGAACGGCCGGTCCAGCACGTCCGCGCCGATATTGTGGCCGCCCGCCAGCTCGACATAGTCGCCGAGATTGCCCTTGCCCGGCGAGCTGCAGCAGTCATCGGACATGCCGGCATGCACCTCGACGAACACTTTCGGCCGGTCCGCCTCGGCCAGGCCCAGCACCCGCTTCGTGATGGCAGCCAGGTGCTCGTCGCGAAAGGCGATGAAGTCCGCCGCCGCCTGCTCCCGGCCGATCAGCTGGCCCAGGATGCGCAGGCTGGGCGCCAGGTTGCGCAGCGGGTGGGAGAAGAAGTCGATGAACACGACCGGGATGCCGGCGGCCTCGACCTGCGCCACCTGCTCCGGCGTCGGACCGGTGCCGACGGTGAACACTGCGGCATCCGGCGCGGTCGCGATCACCAGCTCGGTCGAGAAGTCCCCGGCCGAGCTGGGACCTGCCGGCAGGTCGGCCAGGGCCGGGAAGCGCTCCATGTAGCGCTCGTAGACGATCTGGCCGATCCGGTGGATGTCCTTCGGCCAGGCGGCCAGCCGCGCCACCGGATCAGGGTCGAGCAAAGAGAGGGCGATCAGCACCCGCGCATCGTCGATCAGCAGCCGGTCCACCGGCCCGTCCAGCCGGACCTCCCGCCCGGTGACGTCGGTGATCGCCAGCTCGGCACGGGCGCAGAGCGGTGATGCCACCAGCATCGCCGCCAGCACCAGCTGCCATGCCGCCCGGGCCACCCGCATGCGTCGGTTCCATGTCGTTGCTGGAGAATGCATAATGCTGGCGCGCCTTTGCGCCCGGGACGACTGCGATGTCAAGCTCACGTCACCACGATGCGTCAGGCAATCGCGTCAAGATGACGTCCGGATCCAAAAGACTAGTTTAGATTTATTATAGATCTTGAATGCGGATCATGCCCTGGCCGCGACTTGCCGCAACGGGAAACCATCTTGACCGAGCCCGCAGCCACCTCCGCCAACGCCACCGGCAGCGCCGTCCCATCCGGTGAGTTTCGGCTGGCCCGCACGTCCCGGCAGACGGTGACGGCCTCTGCCGGAGGGCGCCGCTACGAAGTGCTGCTGGCGGCACCGCCCGGCCCGCCGCCGCCCTGCGGCTACCCGCTGTTCCTGGTCCTGGACGCGGATCACCTGTTCGGCACGGCCGTGGAGGCCTTGCGCCGGTCCTGCCACCGGCCGAGCGCCACCGGAGTCAGTCCGGCGGTCATCGCCGGGATCCGGCCGCTGCCGGAGCCGGACGGCGCCGATCCGCGCCGGCGCGACTTCCTGCCAGCCAGTGCCGCCCCGTTCTTGGCCTGCCTGGAAGGGGACGTGCTGCCGGCCATTGCCCGGCACTTTTCGATCGACCAGAGCCAGCGCACCCTGTTCGGCCATTCGCTGGCCGGCTGCTTCGTGCTGCACGCGCTCCAGGCCAGGCCCGGCCTGTTCACGCGCTGGATCGCGGCCAGCCCCTCGATCTGGGCGGACCCGGAGCGGCTGGAGCAGGGCTTCGCGGCGCTGGCGGCGTTCGTGGCGGTAGCGCCCTGCGAGCTGCGGGTCATGGTCGCGGTAGGCGGCTGGGAACAGGGTCTGGCCCCCTGGCAGGCGGCGGAGGCAGACGCCCCCGCCATGGCCAGCCGCCGTGCCGAGCGCGGCATGGTCGACCGGGCCCGGGCCTTCGCCCGCCGGCTGGATGCCCTGGCCGGCCCCTCCTTCCGGGTGCGCTACGAGGAGCTGGCCCATGAGGACCATGCCTCGGTGGTTCCAGTCGCTCTGGCCCACGGGCTGCGCTTCGCGCTCGCTCCCGCCCGGCTGCTGGACAACTGGCCGCGCCCGGCCCCCTGAGCAGCCGGCCGGGAGCCGCTCAGGCGGCGGTGGGCAGCTCGCCCTTGGCCTTGGCGACCTCGTCCAGCTTGTGGACGAAGGCGTCGTACCAGGTGCGCGCGGTCCAGGCCTGGAGCGGCTCCAGGCAGCGCCGCCAGCGGTCGATCCGCTCGTCCTTGGACATGGCCAGCGCGTTGCGCATCGCCAGCGCCGTGTGCTCGATGTCCAGCGGGTTCACCAGCAGGGCGCCCTCGCCCAGTTCCTCCACCGCACCGGCAAAGCGCGACAGCACCAGCACGCCCGGATCGTCCGGGTCCTGGGCCGCGACATATTCCTTGGCCACCAGATTCATGCCGTCGCGCAGCGGCGTCACCAGGCCCACCTGGGCGACCCGCAGGAAGCCGGCCAGCACCTTGCGTGGCACCGGCTGGTTCACATAGCGGATCGGATTCCAGTCGGGCGAGGCGAACCGGCCGGCGATGCGCCCGGTGGCGCGCTCCAGGTCGGAGCGCAGGGCACGGTACTGGGCCAGCTCGCCCCGACTGACCGGGGCGATCTGCAGCATGACCACGTTGTGCAGCCATTCCTCGTAATGAGCCAGGAGATGCTCATACGCGGCAAAGCGCAACGGCAGACCTTTGGTATAGTCCAGACGTTCCACGCCCAGCATCAGGGTCCGGCCGCCCAAGGACTCCTCGAGATTGCGCACCTCCGGGGTCTGATACGAGGCGGCCGCCTCCTTGGCGAAGCCTACCGTGTCGATCGCCGCCCGGTAGACCCCGGTCGCGATCCGGTGACCCTGGTGGATCAGCGTGTCACCGTCGCGCTCGGCGCCGCACCAGCGCTCCAGGAAGTCGAGCAGGTCGTGGTGCGAGCGGTCGGTCTGCAGCCCGATCAGATCATAGGCCAGCAGGGCCTGGCCGAGCTCGGCATGGGCCGGCAGCACCTCGACAATGTCGCCCGAGGGGAACGGCACGTGGAGATAGAAGCCGATGGCACCCTTGAAGCCCAGCTTGCGCAGTTCCTCGCCCAGCGGGATCAACTGGTAGTCGTGCACCCAGACATGGTCGTCCGGCTTGAGCAGGCGGAAGAGTTCGGCGGCGAACTGCGCGTTGACCTTGCGATAGGTCCGGTAGCTCTCGGCCTTCCAGTCGACCAGACCCAGTCGGTAGTGGAACAGCGGCCAGAGCGAGCCGTTGGCGAAGCCGTAATAGAAGCCCTTGTAGTCCGACTGGTTCAGGTCGAGCAGCGCGTAGCTCATGCGGCCGCGGCTGGTCACCTTGGCAGGACCGGGCTTCTCGGCGAACTCGCCGCTCCAGCCGAACCACAGCCCGTCGGCCTTACGCAGCCCGTCGCGCAGGACCACCGTCAGTCCACCGGCTTCGACGCGCCGGCCCGTCGGCACGCTGACGCGGTTGGAGACGATCACGAGTCGCGCCAAAACGCTTCCTCCCAGGTCTTTGACAGGCGCATGCCGGAAATGATCAACCCCACCATCGAGTAGCTCTGCGGGATGTTCCCCCAGAGTTCCTTGGTCAGCGGGTTCACGTCCTCGGACAAGAGCCCCAACGAATTACGGCAGGAGATCAGCTCCTCATAGATGGCGCGCGCCTCGTCCTTCCGGCCGATCGCCGCCAGCGCATCGAGAAACCAGAACGTACAAACGGTGAAGGCGTTCTCCGGTTCGCCGAAATCGTCCGGGGCCTTGTAGCGGAACAGATGGTTGCCCCGGCGCAGATCCCGCTCGATCGCCTCCACCGTGCCGACGAAGCGCGGGTCGTCGGCGGCCAGGAAGCCCACCTCGTGCATGAGCAGCAGTGCAGCATCCAGATCCTTGCCGCCGAAGCTCTCGACGAAGGTCTGCCGCTCCGCGTCCCACGCCTCCTCCAGGATCGCCCGGCGGATCCGGGCGGCATGGGCGCGCCAGTAGTCGCCCCGCTCCTCCGGCAGCCCCAGCACGCCCGCGATCTTGGCGAGCCGGGAACAGGCCACCCAGCACATCAGGGCGGAATGGGTGTGGACCCGCTCGCGGCCGCGATACTCCCAGATGCCGGCATCCGGCTCCAGCGCCAGGCGCGCCGCCTGCTCGCCCAGCCGCTCCAGGAGCTGGAACAGCTCCAGGTCGCCCCGCACCGGCAGGCGGTGGTCGTAGAACATCTGGGCGGCCGCCATCACCACGCTGCCATAGACGTCGTGCTGGCGCTGGAACCAGGCGGCGTTGCCGACTCGGACCGGGCCCATGCCCCGATAGCCCGACAGTGCCGGCGCCTCGGTCTCGTCGGGCGTGCTGCCCGGCAGGATCGGGTAGAGCGGCAGGAGCGTGCCGTCCTCGGACAGGGTCACCACCGTGGTGATGTAGCGCAGATAGTCCTCCATGGTCCGGGTGGCGCCCAACCGGTTGAGCGCGTGGACCGTGAAGTAGGTGTCGCGCAGCCAGCAGAACCGGTAGTCCCAGTTGCGCCCGGAATCGGGCGCCTCGGGAATGGAGGTGGTCAGTGCCGCGACCACGCCGCCCGTTTCCTCGAAGGCGCACAGCTTCAGCGTGATCGCCGCGCGCAGCACCACGTCCTGGTACTCGAACGGCACCGACAGGTAGCGCGACCATTCCTGCCAGTAGAACAGGGTCTCCTCGTAGAGCTCGCGGAACACCTGGGCCGGTGATTCCAGCACCGAGGTGTCGGCGCTCAGGATCATGTGGATCGGGGCATGGACCACGATCGGCAGTTCCTCGGCGATGCAGGCCACCGACATGTCGGTGGTCAGCCGGATCGCCTCGTCACCAGAGATCAGGCGCAGGCTGTTGCTGAGCGCCACCGGGCGCATCGGCTCGGCGCCATAGCGGCTGTTCGCCCGCAGGCGCACCGTGCAGGGGAAGCGGCCCTGCACCGGCTCGATCCGGCGCAGGAGCGTGGCCGGGCGGAACATCCGGCCGAAGCGGCGGCAGCGCGGTGCCAGGTCGGTGATCCGGATCACCGCCCCGGTCTCGTCCTCGAGCTCGGTCTCCAGGATCGCCGTGTTCCCGACATAGCGCCGGCGTGCAGTCGCGGGGCGGGCCGGCTCGACCGACCAGAAACCGCCTTCCCCGCCCAGCAGCGCGTGGAAGATCGGATCGCCGTCCAGCCTGGGCCAGCAGGTCCAGACATGGCGGCCCTGCTCGTCGATCAGGGACGCGATCGTGCCGTTGCCGATCACGCCCAGGTCGAGCCCGCTCACGGGCTCTCTCCCTCACTTGGCCCGCCGCTATGCAGGAGGCCGGCCAGCCAGGTCCGGACGTCGTGCGGGCGGCGCAGGGGTCCTGCCGGACCTACCAGCAGGCCATACCCGCCGCTGCGCTGCACCGTGTCGATCGCGTCCAGGTCGGTCGTGTCGTCGCCGATGAAGACCTGCGTACGGCCGGAGAACGGCGGCTGCTCGGCCAGGGTCGCCACCGCGGCCCCCTTGTGAACGCCCTTCCGGCGGAACTCGAACACCGCCTTGCCGTGCAGCACCTCATAGTCCGGGAAGTCGGCCACGATCCGCTCGACCGCCTGCGCGATCTCGCCCTCCAGCTCCGGCCGGGCCCGGACATGCAGCGCCACCGCACCACCCTTGTCCTCGACCAGCATGCCGGGATGCTGCCCGGCCAGGGCCACCGCCAGGTCACGCAGCCGGTCGGGCACAGTGCTGATCCGGCCGGTGCTGCCATCGGCCGCGATCCGCCATTCCGCGCCGTGCTGGCCCGCCATGGGCAGGCGCAGCGGCTGGAACAGCCGGTCCAGGTCGGCCACCGTCCGTCCGCTCACCAGCGCCACCGCACCTCCGGCCCGGATGAACAGCTCGGCCAGCACCGCCTTGAGCTCGTCGTTCACCACCACCGCATCGGGCGTGGGCGCAATGTCGAGCAGGGTGCCGTCCACGTCGAGGAACAGCGCCATCTGGTTGAGCGGAAGAGTCGGCAGCTTCGCCGCTGGTTGGATCAAGTTCGTCGTCCGCACGTGCTTTGGTCGTTTCCGGAAAGGCCCGGCCGCTGCCATGCCTTTGGCCCTAGGGAAACCCGACCGGCGCGTGAGGACAACCCCTGCCGTGCCTGGCAGTTCCGGCCCAGCCGGTTCAGCCCTCCCGCTCAGCCCTCTTCGTCGTGGTAGCGCTGCTCGGCCCAGGGGTCGCCGCGGTCATGGTAGCCGCGCTCCTCCCAGAAGCCACGCCGGTCCT
>Ga0182739_1002622_pt1 | contig 16646 bp, 18 predicted proteins | sample eDN5th30CBELigBY_FD_128873 | JGI IMG/M metagenome (GOLD analysis project Ga0182739, IMG submission 128873) | Enriched backyard soil microbial communities from Emeryville, California, USA - eDNA 5th pass 30_C BE-Lig BY (version 2) (version 2) | ecosystem: Environmental > Terrestrial > Soil >... | reverse complement strand
CTGATCGGGTGGATCTTCACCGAGATGGGCCGCCAGCCGTGGATCGTGTTCAGCCTCATGCTCACGGAGGACGGCGTATCCCCCAACGTGCCCGGATGGAACGTGCTGATCTCACTCGTCGCGTTCACGCTGATCTACCTGATCCTCGCGGTCGTCGAGTTCGGTCTGATCTTCAAGGTCGCCAAGGAGGGGCCCGCGCCCCTGCCGGAACCGGGATCGGATGCGGCGCAGCCGACCTCGGTCGAAGACACCCCCACGACGGTCTACTAAGGAGCGAAGCGCATGGATCTCGCATACCTCTGGTTCTTCATCGTCGGATTCCTTTTCGTCGGTTACTTCGTGCTCGACGGGTTCGACTTCGGCGTGGGCATGTCGCTGCCCTTCCTCGGCAAGAACGAGATCAGCCGCCGCCAGATCATCAACACGATCGGGCCGGTCTGGGACCTCAACGAGACGTGGGTGATCGTCGCCGGCGCGTGCCTGTTCGCCGCGTTCCCGCACTGGTACGCGACGCTGTTCAGCGGCTTCTACCTGGCGCTGCTGCTCATCCTGCTCGCGCTCATCGTGCGCGGCGTCTCGTTCGAGTACCGGCACCAGCGCGACAGCCTCCGTTGGAAGCGCGGCTTCGACACCATGATCGTCGTCGGCTCGGCGATCCCCGCCCTGCTGTGGGGCGTCGCCGTCGCGAACATCGTGCAGGGCGTCCCGATCGACGCCGACATGAACTTCACGGGTTCGTTGCTCACGCTGCTCAACCCCTACGGGTTGCTGGGCGGGGTGACGACGCTCCTGCTGTTCTTCACGCACGGGGTGTACTTCGTCGCGCTCAAGACCGACGGGGAGGTGTCGGTCGGTGCGCAGAAGCTGGCGACCCGGTCCGGTGCGCTCACGATCGTCGTGGCCGCGGCGTTCCTGATCTGGACGATCCTGATGGCGTTCGGACGCGAGGCGCCGCTGGCGTGGCTCGTGGTCGCGTTCTCCGCGGTCGCCGCCGTGCTGCTGATCGGCTCGTGGGTGGCGAACCTGCGCGGTCGCGAGGGCTGGGCGTTCGGCTTCGGGGCGTTCACGATCGTCACGGCAGTGCTCGCGGTGTGGTTCGCGCTGTTCCCCTACGTCATGCCCTCGACGACGGACCCGGCCTACAGCCTCACGATCGAGAACGCGTCCAGCACCGACTACACCCTCACGATCATGTCGTGGGCCGCGCTCATCTTCCTGCCGCTCGTCCTGCTCTACCAGGGCTGGACGTACTGGGTGTTCCGCAAGCGCGTGACCCGCTCCCGCATCGAGAAGGCCGCGGAGCTGACCGGCGCGCACTGAACCTGCGGACGCTGAGCCGGCGGTGGCTCCCCCGCATCCACCCCCCCACACGAACCTCGGAGAGACGCACGAACCTCGGAGGAATCCCGCGAAAATGTCCGAACTTCGCGTGATTCTCCGAGGTTCGTGGCGGCTTCCGGGCGCGGATAGGCTCGAGACGTTGTGAGTACCGACACGGATGCCTCGGATGCGCCGGCGACGTCCGGGCGCCCCGTCGATCCCCGGCTGCTGCGCTATGCGACCGCGTCGCGGGGATTCTTCCTCGCGATCGGGGTCATCGGTGTGCTGCAGACCGCCGTCATCGTCGCGTTCGCGTGGTTGCTGACCCGCGCGATCGTCGGGGTCGTCGACGGCGCGCCGTGGGGCGAGGTCGCGACGACGCTCGCGCTGCTCGCGGGCGTCGTGGTCCTGCGGTCCGTGCTGCTGTGGGCGCGCGAGACGGTCGCGGCCCGCGCATCCGCCCGCGTGCAGTCCCAGTTGCGGGCGCACCTGATCGCCGCCGTCGATCGTCTCGGACCGGGGTGGCTCGCGACCCGCAACTCCGCGACGCTCGCCGTGACCGCCGGTCGCGGGCTGGATGCTCTCGACGCCTACTTCGGGAGGTATCTGCCGCAACTGGTCCAGACGGTGATCGCGACGCCCGTGCTCGTCGCGATCATGTGGTGGCAGGACTGGATCTCCGGGCTGACGGTGCTGCTGACCCTCCCCCTCATCCCGATCTTCATGGTCCTGATCGGGCTCGCGACGCGCGCCGTGCAGCGCCGTCAGTGGCAGACGCTGGGCCGGCTCGCGGCGCGCTTCTCCGACACCGTGCAGGGGCTGTCCACGCTCACGGTCTTCGGGCGTCAGCACCGGGCCGCGAACGCGATCGAGGGCGTCACCGACACGTACCGCCGCGAGACGATGCGCGTGCTGCGCGTGTCGTTCCTGTCCGGCTTCATGCTCGAGTTCCTCGCCAGCATCGCCGTGGCGATCGTCGCGGTCTCGATCGGCTTCCGGCTGCTCGACGGCGCGCTCACCCTCGCCGTCGGACTGTTCGTGCTCCTCCTGGCCCCCGAGGCGTATCTGCCGCTGCGTCAGGTCGGCGTGCAGTTCCACGCCGCCGCGGAGGGCGTCGCCGCGACCGACGACGTCTTCGACGTGCTCGATGCTGCCGGTCAGGCCGCCGGCCGCGCTCCCGGGCAGGGAATCGACACGGCATCCGGCTCCGCGGAGGTCGCCGTCCCGGACGTCCTCGCGATCGAGCGGATGCGGGTGCGCCGCGGCGATCGCCTGCTCGACCCCGTCAGTCTCGCGGCGGCGCCGGGTGAGGTCGTGCTGCTGGAGGGTCCGAGCGGGTCGGGCAAATCCAGCATCCTCGCCGCCCTCCGGGGCGCCGCCGACTTCGAGGGCACCGCGCGCCTGGGCGACCGGGATGTGCGCGCTCTGGCACCCTCCGCGTGGCTCGCGTGGGCCGGCCAGCAGCCCGGACTCATCGCCGGCACGATCGCCGACAACGTCACGCTGGGCGGGGCGGAAGCCCCCTCGGCCCTGATCTCGCGCGCGCTCGACCTCGCGTGCGCGGGCGACCTCGACCCCGCCCAGACGCTCGGCGTCCAGGGCGCGGGGCTCTCCGGCGGGCAGGCGCAGCGTGTCGCGGCCGCCCGCGCGTTCCATCGGTACCTGGCCGGGCTCGCCAGCGTGATCGCGCTCGATGAGCCCAGCGCGGCGCTGGATGCGCAGACCGAACAGCGTCTGTGGACGTCGGTGCGGCAACTGGCGGATGCGGGTGCCGCAGTCCTGCTCGTCTCGCACCGCGCGAGTGCGCGGACGATCGCCGACCGGGTCATCCGGCTCGAGTCCGCGGAGGTGTCGGCATGACCGCGTCCGAACGCACGACCGCGCGCGGAGTCGTGATCGGCTTGACCGCCGCGGAGGTCCTCCGCGGGTCGATGCCTCCCCCGCGTCGGTTCTGGCCGGGCGCCGCGTCGGGCTTCCTCTCCGAAGCATCCGCCGTCGCGCTGCTCGCCGTGAGCGCGTGGCTCATCGTCCGTGCGGGCGAGCAGCCGCTGTTCCTCGCGATCGCGGTGGCGGCGGTCGGGGTGCGCATGTTCGCGGTCTCACGGGCCGTGTTCCGCTATACCGAGCGGCTCGCGGGGCATGACGCGGCGTTGCGGCAGCTCGCGACGACGCGCGCCGGCATGGTCCGCCGCCTCGTGCCGCTCGCGCCGGACGGGCTCGCGCGCACGCGCCGCGGGTCCGTGCTCGGTGCGCTCGTGGACGACGTGGATGAGCTGCAGAACCTGCCGTTGCGCGTCGTGCAGCCGCTCGTCGCGTCGGCACTCGTGGCGGTCGGCGCGGTCGTGCTCGTCGCGTTCGTGTCGTGGCCGGCGGCGCTCACGCTGCTCGGCTGCCTGGCCGTGGCGGGACTCGCCGCGACGCTGTGGGGCTGGGCGTCCGGGGCGAGGGCGGAGCGGATGCTCTCGCCCCTGCGCGCCGACGTCGCCGACGCCGTCCTCGATCACCTCGGATCGCTCGACGTCCTGACCGCCTACGGTGCCGTGCAGGCCGGCGCGGATCGCATCCGCACCGCGGATGCCGCCCTGCAGCGCGCGCTCGTGCGCCGCGCGGGCGCCCAGGCGGGCACGGCGGCGATCGTCTCACTGATGGCGGGCGCGGCGTCGCTGCTCGCGGTGCTCGTGGCCGGGAACGTCGTCCCCTCCGACGCGCCGGGCGGCCTGCAGGGACCCGCGTTCGCGATCACGGTGCTCGTGCCGATGGCGGTGTTCGAGGTGTTCGCGGCCGTGCCGCTCGCGGCATCCGCGTGGCGGCAGGTCCGTGCATCCGCGCAGCGCATCGCCGATTCCCTGCCCGCCGAACTTCCCCGCGGGCTCGTGCACGAGACGGTCGCGCCGACGGGGGTCGGGCCCGCCCTTGTCTCCGACCACGGGTCCGGCTTGCGTCTGCGTGATGCGTCCGTGCGCTGGCCGCACGCCGACGGGGTCGCGCTGGAGGGGATCGACCTGGACGTGCGGCCGGGCGAACGCCTGCTCGTCGTCGGCTCGAGCGGGGCGGGCAAGACGACCCTCGCGCACGCGCTCGTGCGATTCCTCGAGGTCGAAGGCGAGTACACGATCGGGGGCGCCGACGTGCATGAGCTCGCGAGCGACGACGTGCGGCTCACCGTCGGGCTGTGCGAACAGCATCCGATGCTCTTCGACGAGGACATCCGGCAGAACCTGCTCTTCGCCCGCGACACCGCGACCGACGCCGACCTGCACGATGCGCTCGAGCGCGTCGGCCTGGGACCCTGGTTGCGGGAGCGCGGCGGGCTGGATGCGCGCGTGGGCGAGCGCGGGGCGCTCGTCTCAGGCGGTCAGGCGCAGCGGATCGCGCTCGCCCGGGCGCTGCTGCGCGGGTTCCCCGTCCTCGTCCTCGATGAGCCGACCGCGGGCGTCGACCCGGCGGGCTCCGACGCGCTGCTGACCGACCTGCTGCGCGCCGTCGGCCCCGAGCAGGCGGTCGTGCTGATCTCGCACGTCACGGTGCCCGACGGGCTCGTCGACCGGATCGTGCGGCTCGAACGGGGCCGCATCGCCGACGCCTGAGCCGACGCCAAACCGCCGCCAAACCGCCGGTTTCGAGCAGCGATCTCGCGATGTAGTGGGTGAGATTCCGATCGCCGACGCGCTGCGCGCGAAGCCGGATGTCGCCGACCACAGCAGACCGCACTGGCTCAGGCCACGAGCCAGTCCTCGGTGGGGCGACGGTCTCCGCGCTGGCCCAGCCATGCGGTCAGGGCAGCGACGATCACTGCCGTACGATCCCCGCGGCCGCGAGGGAATCGGCGCGGCGGCACGAGAAGAAGCGCAGCAGTCGGCAGGCCCACCTCGGCCGCATCCCGCAGAAGAGGTCGAAAGTCCTTGATGTTCTCGGTGACGATACGTCGCCCCTCACGCGCAGCCCAGGCGAAGACGTCCGGGTCGCTCGCGCCCCGCAGCTCAGGGACCGCAACAACCGCGACGACGTCAAAACCCGACTGCCGCAGTTCCGTGGCGATCACGGCCGAGTAGTGCTCGTCCAGCAGGAGCCGCTCGGTCATGCCAGCAGCTGCTGCTGTGCCAGCCACGACCGGTGCGCCTCGTCGGCGGCACGCTCGTTGTCGTCGATCTCGGCATTGATCTCGTCGGGATACGCACCGTAGTACGCCAACGCTGCGCGCACGCGCGCCAAAGGAAGGTCGAACTCCTCCGCTGCCGCTACCAGTGCATCGTCTCCTGGCAACTCAGAGGCGCGCAATGCCGCGATGACCTCCCACACATCCGGGCCGGCGATCAGACCTGCACGACGACCGGATGCACCATCGCGGAACAGGATCCCGGGATGCTCCTGCACGCGTAGCGCCTCGTCGACGAGTCGCTGAACGAGGCCCGAGGGCGTGGCACCGCGCTGCGCCGCCCTGCGACGTACCCGCTCGAGCAGTACGTCGTCAAAGCGGATCGACAGGGGTGAGCTCGCCATGAACTACATTGTAGCGCGGTGCGATCGAGCGCCGGACCCATCCCATCGGGTCTGCACGATGCGGGCGGGGCGGATGTTGCGCACAAACTGCGCGAACTAGTCGGTGATCACGTCCGAGGCCGGTGGATCATAACTCCTGCAATCTGGCGTCCGAGGTGATGCGCAACCCCAAAAAAACGCGAGTCTGCCTGAGTTATGGCCAAAGGCCCCCTCACTCCGCGCGCCGGAGACGGTGGCCCTCACCCGCCGTTCACCGCGCACTCGTGAACTCCGACCTGACTCAGAGGTCGAGCGTGAACGCCTGCACGCCCGCGTGCGACGGCACCCGGGTGAAGCCGAGACGATCGTAGAACCGCAGGGCGCCCGTGTTGGTCGTATCGGCAGCGAGATGGAGGCCGGTGACGCCGCGAGCGCGCACCGCGGCGACGAAGGCGTCGATGAGTCGCCGACCCCAGCCCTCCCCCTGTGCCTCGGGCAGCAGATCGATGTGCAGGTGGGCCGGATGCTCGCGCCCGTACGGCTCCGCACCCGCCCTCCGCCCGTATGCGTACGTCAGGACGCCGTCTTGGCGCGTCTGCGCCCGTGTCGACGGCGTCCGCTCTTGTCTGGGTTTCGGCCACCCCGCGCCGCGCTCCGGCCACCACGTGTGGGCGAACCAGTCCTCGAACGCAGCGGTGTCATCGGTGCCGACGACGTAGCCGACCGGCCGGCCGTCCTCGTCCTCGACGACGAAGGCCAGGTCGGGATGCCGCGCGACGTAGGGCAGCACGAAGACCGCGGGCCAGATCGCGTCGTCGGCGAGGATTCCCGTGGCATCGGCCCCCGCATCCGCCGTCCGGATGCAGATCTCGGCGAGCGCGGATTCGTCGCCCGTTCGGAACGGCCGGAGCTGCAGCATCCGACGAGTCTAGGAGCCGCGCGTCTCCGACACAGGCAGCAGGCGCACATCCGTCGGCGCAACGCGCAGGCGCACGGGCGTCCCGGGTGCCAGCCCCAGGGATGCGACGGCATCGGCCGGCACGTCGACGGCGACCGCCGGGTCCGCCGTGTGCACGCGTGCGCCGCCCGGGGTGCGCTCGATCCGCACGATGCGCGCGAGCCACGACCCAGGCTCGCTCTGCTCTGTCCCCTGCTCCGCCGCCCGGGCCTCCGCGATGCGCAACGCACCGGTCCAGGACGACTCCGCGGCTCGCTCGAGCCGCACCACGCCCGGACGGAACACGGCGGCGAGCGCCGCGCCCTCCCGTGCCGCGACGGCCTGCGAGTCGGCGTCCGCCGCGGCGATGAGCACGTCGGGCGACACGCCGCGTGCCCACCAGCATCCTCGGTGCGCCACGCCCAGGATGCGGTTGACGCCCGACACGGCGGCGGCGAACGTCGTCGCGGGAGCGGCGAGCACGGATGCGACAGGGCCGCTCTGCGAGATGGTGCCCTGTTCGATGAAGATCAGTCGAGACGCGAGGGCGGCGGCGTCGACGGCATCGTGCGTCACGATGAGCGCCGTCGCGTGCGTCGTCGTCAGCTGTTCGTGCAGCATCGCGCGCACTTCGCCGGCCGTCTCGGGGTCGAGCGCGGTCAGCGGTTCGTCGAGGAGGAGCAGCTGCGGCGACGTGGCGAGCGCGCGGGCGACCGCGACGCGCTGTTGCTGCCCCCCGGACAGCTCGGCCGGACGGTGTTCCCCCATCCCGGGCAGTCCCACGCGCCACAGCCAGTCGTCGGCCTCCCCGAGGGCGACCTTGCGCGAGACGCCCCGCGCGCGCGGCCCGAACGCGACGTTCTCCCGCGCGCTCATGTGCGGGAACAGGCGCGCATCCTGCCCGAGCAGCACCGCCCCGCGCAGGGCCGGACGCACGTTCACGCGCGACCCCGCCGCGGAGCGACCCGCGGATGCGACGTCACGCTCGCCGATTCGCACGCGCCCCTCGCTGAGCGAGACGAGCCCGGAGATCGCCCCCAGCAGCGTGGACTTGCCCGCGCCGCTCGGTCCCATGACCGCGACCACCTCGCCCGGCTCGGCGTGCACGCGCGCGTCGAGTGTGAAGTCCCCCCGCCGACGCACGACGACGTGCGCGTCGAGCCTCCCCCCGGTCATCGGGCCGCCCCCACGCGCCAGCCGCGCACGAGCAGCAGCACGGCGATCGCGGTCACCAGCAACAGGAGCGACAGGGCGACGGCAGTGCCCTGATCCACGCCGCCGCCGTTGAAGGCCGTGTAGATCGCGAGCGGCATCGTCTGCGTCACCCCGGGTGCGTTGCCGGCGAACAGTGCGGTCGCGCCGAACTCGCCGACCGCGCGGGCGAAGGAGAGGATGATGCCTGCGATGAGCCCGGGCGCCGCGAGCGGCAGTGTCACGCGCCAGAGGATGCGCCAGCGCCCCGCCCCGAGCGTGGCGGCCGTGCGCTCGTAGTCGACACCCGACGTACGGATCGATCCCTCCAGCGCGAGCACGAGGAAGGGCAGCGCGACGAACGCCTGCGCGAGCACGACGGCCGCGGTCGTGAACGGCAGCGTCATCCCGAACCACTCGTCCAGCAGCATCCCCAACCAGCCGTTGCGGCCGAACAGGAACAGCAGCGCGACGCCGCCGACCATGGGCGGCAGCACGAGCGGCACGGTCACGAGCACGCGCATGACCGCCGACGTGCGCGGTCCCGCGCGGGCGATCACGAGCGCGAGCGGAACACCCAGGATGACGCAGAGAGCCGTCGCCAGGATGCCCGTGAAGAACGAGAGCCAGAGCGCATCCAGCGCCTGGGGCGACGTGATGTCCGCCCACAGGGAGTCCCATTGCACGCGCGCGATGAGCGCCGTGAGCGGCAGGACGAGCAGTGCAAGACCGACGACCGCCGGAAGCGCGAGAACGGGCGGCAGCGTGCCGCCCGTCTCCCGCGCACGACTCACGGAGCCCCGAACCCGTACTCGGCCAGGATCGCCTGCCCCTCGGCGCCGGTCACGAACGCGAGGAACGCCGCCGCGATCTCGGGCTGCGGAGCATCCGCCAGCACCGCGATCGGATAGCGGCTGACGACCTCGTCGGCACCCTCCGGAACGATGCTCTCGACGTCGTCGTGCCCGGCGACATCGGTGCGGTAGACCAGACCCGCATCCGCGACGCCCTCGATGACCTTCGTGAGCACCGCGGTGACGTTCTGCTCGTAGCTCTTCGCGGTGACGCTCACTCCCGCGCCGTCCAGAAGACGGATGGATGCGGCACCGCAGGGCACCTCGGGAGCGCAGAGGACGACGTTCAGCGCCGGATCGGCCAGGTCGGCGAGGTCGGCGACCTGGCCGGGGTTGTCGACGGGGGTCGCGATGACGAGCGTGTTCGTGGCGAACAACACGGGGTCGTCCGCGAGCAGGTCGGCGGCGACGGCCTTGTCCATGTTCGCCTCGTCGGCGGACGCGAAGAGGTCGGCGCCGGCACCCTCGCTGAGCTGGGTGACGAGCGTGCTGGAACCGTCGTACACAATCGGCAGGATATCGACTCCCGGGTTGGCGGCCTCGAACTCCGCGGCGATGTCGTCGAATGCGGCCTTGAGGGAGGCGGCGGCGTAGATCGTCAGTTCACCCTCGAGTTGGGTCTCCGGGGCCGACGACGCGCCGACGGAAGGACCGGCGGATGCCCCGGTGTCCGGCGCGCCCGATGCGCAGCCGGCGAGGAGCGCGACGGATGCCGCGAGTGCCGCGAGTGCGGTCAGGGTGCGACGCATGGGTCAGCCTTTCGGGGTTTCGACGATGACAGTGGTGGCCTTCACGACGGCGACGGCGAGCGAACCGACCTCGAGGCCGAGCTCGCGGACGGCTTCGGCCGACATGAGCGAGACGACGCGGTGGGAGCCGGACTGGATGTCGACCTGCGCCATGATCCCGTCCACCTGGACGCGGGTGACCAGACCCACGAAGCGGTTCCGCGCGCTGGAGAGCACGTCGGTCGGGTCGGCGGCCGCGCTCGCCAGTTCCGCGGCGCGGGCCGCGAGCGCGTCGCCGGGAATCTGGGCGGGCGAGGATCCCGTCGTGGGCAGCTGCCCCTGGTCGACCCAGCGACGCACGGTGTCGTCGCTCACGCCGAGGAGGCGCGCCGCGTCCGCGATCTTGAAGGTGTCCATGCCCTCGACGCTACCATCCGCATACGCGGTTGAATGACCACGAAATTATCCGCGAATGCAGGATTCTGAGACTCACGCGTGGTTCACCCGACGCCGGTCGCGCCGGGCGTGGCTACCCTGGAGGAGTGAGCATTCCCCCGCTTGTCGCACCCGTCGATCGGCTCTCCCCGAGCGAGCGGGACCGCACGGCGCGCAACGCGAGCCTCATCGCGCTCGGTGACGTCGGGCAGCGTCGTCTGCGCGGCGCGCACGTCGCCGTCGTCGGTGCGGGCGGACTGGGCTCGCCCGTCATCCTCGCGCTGGCCGCGGCCGGCGTCGGCACGATCTCGGTGTTCGACGACGACGTCGTCGAATCCACCAATCTGCAGCGCCAAGTGCTGCACCGCCTGGCCGACGTCGGCGCCCCCAAGGTCGCCTCCGCCGTCCGCGCCGCCGCCGACCTCTCCCCCGAGACGACCGTGCACGCCGTGCGGGAACGGCTCACCGCGGCCAACGCGGCGCGGATGCTCGCGGGCGCCGACCTCGTCATCGACGGCTCCGACTCGTTCGTGACACGCGAGCTCGTGGCCGCCGCGTGCGAGGATCTCGGCGTGCCGCTCGTGTGGGGGACGGTGCAGGCATTCGACGCGCAGGTGACGGTCTTCTGGTCGCGTCCGCCGGTCGGGGCACCCGTCGTGCTCGCCGACCTGTATCCCCCCGGCAGTGTCGGCGAGGTGCCCTCGTGCGCGCAGGTCGGCGTGCTCGGTTCGCTCTGCCTGCAGGTCGGGTCGCTGCTGGCGACCGAGGCGATCAAACTCATCACCGGCATCGGCGAACCGCTGCTCGGACGCGTGCTCGTGATCGACGGACTGCGTGCGCGGCAGTTCGAGGTGCCGCTGCGCTCTGCGCATGTGTCGCTCCGGTCTGCTGAAACGAGCGCTCCGGAGACCGACGCACCGGACCTGACCTGCGCGGTCGCACCCGAACCGGCGCCCGAACCGGCAGTCGTCCCGGCACTCGTCTCCGTGCGCGAGCTCGTCGAAGCGCTGGCGAGCCCACGGCCGCCGCGCCTGATCGACGTGCGCGAGGATGCGGAAGTGGCAACCGGCATGATCGCGGGCGCCCTGCACGTGCCGCTCGGAGCCGTCTTGGCCGACCCCGCCGCGATGCGCGACACCGATGCGGACACGGATACCCGGCCCCTCGTCGTGGTGTGCCAGGCCGGAGTGCGGGCGCGCCGGGCGGCGCAGGAGCTGCACGCGGTCGGCATCGCCGCATCCGTTCTCGACGGCGGCATGAGCGCGTGGGATGCGGCCCTCGCGGAGCCCGTCCGGTGAGCCTGCGCACGGTCGAGGAGCAGCTCGCGGAGGTCCTCGCCGCCGTCACGATCCTCCCCGTCGAGAGCCTGCCCGTCCACGCCGCACACGGGCGCACGCTGCGGTCTCCCGTGCGCGCCGCCGTCGACATCCCCGTCTTCGACAACTCCGCGATGGACGGGTTCGCCGTGTGGTTCGACGACGTCGCCTACGCGACGCCGGAGGCGCCCGTATCCCTGCGGGTGGTCGCCGACCTCCCCGCCGGCACGGGGCTCGACCCCGTCGTCGGCCGCGGCGAGGCGGCACGGATCATGACGGGGTCTCCCGCGCCGACGACGGCGGACGCGATCGTCCCGTTCGAGGACACGCGCGGCGGACTGGCCGACTCGCTCGGAACGATCGAGGTGACCCGCGCCCCGCGCGCCCGCGGCGCCCACATCCGACGCCGCGGCGAGGACCTGCACGCGGGCGATGTCGTCCTCGACGCCGGTGTCGAGCTCGGCGCGTTCGCACTGTCCGCGGCCGCCGCGGCGGGCGTCGCGGAGGTCGAGGTCTCCGCACTGCCGCGCGTGGTCGTGGTCTCCACAGGGTCCGAACTCGTCGCCCCCGGCACGCCGCTCGAGCGCGGCCAGATCCCCGAGTCCAACAGCATCCTGCTCGCCGGGCTCGTCGCGGAAGCGGGCGGGGTCGTCCTCCGCCGCGAGAGTGTGGACGACAGCGGCGACGACCTGCGCCGTGTGCTCGCGCGCGCCACCGACCCCACATCAGTCGACCGGGCGGACGTCGTCGTGTTCTCCGGTGGAGTCAGCGCGGGCGCGTACGAGGTCGTCCGCAATGAGCTGTCCGGATCGATGGAGTTCATCAAGGTCGCGATGCAGCCCGGCAAACCGCAGGGGTTCGGGCGCCTTCCCGGGGGCACGCTGCTCTTCGGCCTCCCCGGCAATCCCGTGAGCGCCGCGGTGTCTTTCGAAGTGTTCGTGCGACCCGCGCTGCTCGCGATGCAGGGGCGCACCGAGATCGCCCGCCCCGTCCTGCGCCTGCCTGCGGCGACGTCGTGGCGCACACCCGCGGGCAGACGCCAGTACCTGCCCGCCGCGATCGACACCGCCGACCCCACGCGCTGGACGGTGTCGCCCGCGACCTCCGGCGGCTCGGGCTCACACCTCGCGGGTGGCCTCGGCCGCGCGCGGGCGTTCGCGGTCGTCGCGGCCGACGTCGACACCGTCGCCCCCGGCGACCTCATCGACGTGATGCTGCGGGGCTGAGAGCACCCAGCGGGTGCCATGCTGGAGGGTATGAGCTTCACGCACCTGGATGCCGCCGGAAACGCCCGCATGGTCGACGTGACCGAGAAGCAACCCACCGTGCGCAGCGCGTCGGCCCGGGGGTTCGTCCGCTGCGCCCCCGATGTCGTCGCCGCCCTCCGCGACGGCACGGTGCCGAAGGGCGATGTGCTCGCCGTCGCCCGGATCGCGGGCATCCAGGGCGCGAAGCGCTGCGCCGAGCTGCTGCCGCTCGCGCACGTCATCGGAGTGCACGGCGCGACGGTCGATCTGAGCGTCGAGGACGACGGCGTCGCGATCGCGGCCACCGTGCGCACGGCCGACCGCACGGGCGTCGAGATGGAGGCCCTCACGGCCGTGTCGATCGCCGCGCTCGCCGTCGTCGACATGGTCAAGGGCATGGACAAGTCCACCGCGATCGAGAACGTGCGGATCACCGCGAAGGAGGGCGGACGCAGCGGCTCCTGGCTGCGTCCCGGCGAATGAGCGCGTCGCCCCGCCGAGTGAGCGCGTCGCTGAGCCGAATGGGCGCGTCGCGCGGCACCCACGGCGCGATCCTGCTCGCGGGCGGCCGCGCCTCGCGCGTCGGTGGCGCGGTCAAGCCGCTCTTCGACGTCGGCGGACGCACGCTGCTCGACCGTGCGCTCGCCGCCGCGGCGGCGATCGGCGGCGACCCGACGACGGTCGTGGGTCCGGTCCTCGTCGAACGTCCCGGTGTCGCGTGGGTCCGCGAAGACCCGCCGTTCACGGGCCCCGCCGCCGCGATCGTCGCCGCGCTGGGCTCCTGGGATCCCCGGGATGACCCGGAGTGGACGCTCGTGCTCGCGTGCGATCTGCCCGACGCCGAACGCGCCGTCGCCCAGTTGGTCGCGGATGCGGCGCTGCTGCCGACCGACACGGACGGGGTCTGCCTCGCGGACCCCTCTGGACGCCCGCAGTGGCTCACGGGGCTCTATCGCACGCGCGCGCTGCGTGATCGTGCATCCACGCTTCCGGATGCGGGACGCGACGCGCCCGTCCGCGCCCTGCTCGACGATCTCGCGATCGCCGTCGTCGAGGACGCCACGGGAGCGTCCCGTGACATCGACACGTGGGAGGATCTAGAGGAGGCGCGCCGTGTGAGTGACGTGCGCGAGACAGGAGACGACGATGGCTGACGCATCCCGCACCCTTCCCCCCGAAGCCCTGGACGCATGGGCCGACGCCCTCCGCGAGCGATTCGAGCTCGAACCCGACGACCTTCCGATCTCGCTCATCCTCGACCTCGCCCGCGACGTCGCGGTCGGAGTCGCCCGCCCCGCGGCGCCCTTCAGTGCCTTCGTCGCCGGGCTCGTCGCGGGACGCGCGGGCGGAACGCCCGCCGACACCGCGGCCGCCGTCGCCGCGATCACCGAGCTCGCGGAAGGATGGCAGTCATGAGTCGCGTGCGCTTCTTCGCCGCCGCGCAGGAGGCGGTCGGCGCCGACGAACAGGTGCGTTTCGAGGCGAACCTCGGCGACCTGCGCGCGGCGCTCCTCGCCGAGCATCCCGGGCTGAACGGACTCCTGCCCCGCTGCGCCGTTCTCGTCGACGGCGCGCGCGTGGACGACGAGCATCCGCTCACCGACTCCGACGTCGTAGACGTCCTGCCGCCGTTCGCGGGCGGCTGACCGGAGGACCGGCTCAGCCGCCGATGCCCTTCCAGGCCGTCGTGCCGTCGGCCTGGATCTGACGCTTCCAGATCGGAAGTTCGGTCTTGATCGTCTCGATGATGGTGCGGCACACCTCGAACGCCTCGGCGCGGTGCGGGGAGGCGACCGCGATGACGACCGCGATCTCCCCTACCTCAAGCCGCCCGATCCGGTGGCTGACGGCGACGATGGCCGCCGTGTCCCCGATCGCGCGCTCCGCGATCTCGCGCAGTGTCCGCTCGGCGTTGGGATGCCCCGTGTACTCGAGCGCGACGACGGCGTCCGCGGCGTCCGGGTCGTGATCGCGCACGCGGCCCACGAACGTCGTGAGGGCGCCGGAGGAGGCGTCCTCGACGACGGCGACGTGCACGTCGAGCGACAGCGGCTCCGTGCTGATGCGTGCCAGGCGGACGGCCGGGTCGCTCATCCGTGACCTCCTCCGTGCAGTTGATCCATGGCATGCCGCGCGACCGAGATCACGACGGGCATCCCAGAGGCGACGGCCGCGGGCGACCCCGGCAGGTTCACGACGAGCGCGTCGCCGGCCACGCCCGCGCGGCCGCGCGAGAGCATCCCGGCCGGCTTCTCGGCCGTGCCGCGACGACGCAGTTCTTCCGCGATGCCCGGCAGCTCGCGATCGAGCACGCGGGCCGTGCCCTCGGGTGTGCGGTCGCGCGGGCCGATGCCCGTGCCGCCGGTCGTCACGATGAGCCGCGCGCCCGCCGCGATCGCCGCGGTCAGGGCATCCGCCACCGAATCCTCACCGTCGGGGACGATGACGGCGTCGTTGCACGCGAAGCCCGCCGCACGCAGAGCGTCCACGGCGGCCGGGCCGCCCGTGTCGGCGCGCTCCCCCGCGGCCGAACGGTCCGAGACGGTGATGACGACCGTTTCTGCGCTCACTGTGCTGTGCTCATCCAGCGCGCTTCTCGAGGCGCACGACCACCGACTTCGAGGTCGGCGTGCCGGAGACGTCGGCCGTCGAATCCAGCGGCACGAGCACGTTCGTCTCCGGGTAGTACGCGGCGGCGTTTCCGCGCGGCGTCCGGTACTCGACGATGCGGAACTCCTCGGCCCGGCGCTCCTCGATCGTCCCATCGGGGCGCTGCCACTCGGAGACGAGGTCGACGATCTCGCCGTCGGTGAACCCGAAGTCGCGGATGTCCTTCGCGTTGACCAGCACGACGCGACGGCCGCCGTGGATGCCGCGGTAGCGGTCGTCCTTGCCGTAGATCGTGGTGTTGTACTGGTCGTGCGAGCGCAACGTCTGCAGGATCACGCGACCGCGCGGGATGACCGGGTACTCCAGCGGGTTGACCGTGAAGTGCGCCTTGCCGTCGCTCGTCGCGAACGCGCGCGCGTCGCGCGGGCCGTTGGGCAGGAACAGCGTCCGTCCCTTGTCGACGCGCTTCTCGTAGTCGTCGAACCCGGGGATGACGTTCTCGATGTGCGCGCGGATGAGCGCATAGTCCTGCTCCAGCGCGGCCCAGTCCGCGTGCGGAACGTTGCGCGCATCCGCGACGGACGCATTGCCCGATCGGTCGGATGCGGCAGCCTCTTCCTGGGGCGTCCGCTCGACCTGCAGGCGGTCGATCGTCTCGGGGTCGTGCACACCGGTGCCCTCAGCGACGGGTGCCGCGCCGGTCGCGCCGCCACGATGACCGTCATCGTCGCTGAACAGCAGGGCGCACAGCCGCGCGACGATCGCAACCTCACTGAGCAGGTCATCCGCCGGCGGATCCAGCCGTCCGCGCGAAGCGTGCACGGCACCCATCGAGTCCTCGACCGTGACCTTCTGCTCGCGACCGCCGCGGCGGTCGCGGTCGGTGCGGCCGAGCGTCGGCAGGATGATGGCCCGCCGCCCCGTCACGGCGTGCGACCGGTTGAGCTTCGTCGAGACCTGCACCGTCAGGTCCATGTTCTCGAGCGCCTGTTCCACGACCTGCGTGTCCGGCGTCGCCGACACGAAGTTGCCGCCCATCGCCATGAACACCTTGCCGCGCCCGTCCCGCATGGCGCGGATCGCCTCGACGGTGTCGTGGCCGTGCGCGCGCGGAGACGTGAACGCGAACTCCCGGTCCAGCGCATCCAGGAACGCATCCGAAGGCTTCTCGTAGATCCCGACGGTGCGGTCGCCCTGCACGTTGGAGTGCCCGCGCACGGGGCACACGCCGGCGCCGGGACGGCCGATGTTGCCCTGCAGCAGGAGCACGTTGACGACCTCGCGCAGGGTGGGCACGGAGTGCTTGTGCTGGGTGAGACCCATCGCCCAGCACACGATCGTCGCCTTCGAGGTGCGCACCGTCTCTGCGACGTGGCGGAGCTTCTTCTCGGGAATGCCCGTGGCCTCGACGAGATCGCGCCACGGCACGGCCTTCATCGCCGCGGCGTACTCGGTGAAGCCGGTCGTGTGCTCGGCGACGAACGCCTCGTCGACGACACCGCCCTCGCGCTCTTCGACCTCGAGCAGGT
>Ga0182739_1002621_pt1 | contig 16651 bp, 20 predicted proteins | sample eDN5th30CBELigBY_FD_128873 | JGI IMG/M metagenome (GOLD analysis project Ga0182739, IMG submission 128873) | Enriched backyard soil microbial communities from Emeryville, California, USA - eDNA 5th pass 30_C BE-Lig BY (version 2) (version 2) | ecosystem: Environmental > Terrestrial > Soil >... | reverse complement strand
TCGCGGCGCCCGCTGCCGCACCGACCGCCGTCGCGGCCAGGGCGCCGGCTGCAACGACCGGCCCCAGCCCGGGAATGGCGATCATGCCGAGGCCAGCGAGAAGACCCGCTGTGCCCCCGAGAGCCGCGCCGATGCCTGCTCCTGCGCCGGCAGGCTCCTCGCCATGCACGGTCTCTTCGCAAACATAGCGATTGGCGATGATGTTGATGTCAGACGGAGGCGCGCCGGCCTCTTCCAGCTCGGCCACGACCTGCCGGGCCTGTCCGTAGGTGTCATAGACGCGCGTGATGGTCTTCACGATGAGCCTCCTGCGTGATGGCTATTGCGAAACGACGTTGCCTTTGAAGTCGACGGCGACGTTCACGGACTCGCTGCCCTTGCGCGCGGTGCCCCGCCAGATGCCATCAGCATCCTTGGTGAGCGTTGTGATGTCCGTGTAACCAGCGGCCACCGCGCGATCCCTCGCCTGGGCCTCGGTGAAAGAATTTGCCCCCTTCAACGGCGCCCCGGCGTCCGGTGCCCTTGCCTTGAAAACGTCGCCCCGACAGGCCTGCATGAAAGCATCTTGCGTGATGCGGCCATCCTTGGGCTCGGTCTGGGCGCGAATGCGGATGTAGGCGACATATCGGTCGGCCTCGGGCCCCGCGATCACCCCATCCTTGTTGGCGTCCGCCTGCGTCCACTCCGCCGCGCAGCCAGCCTCGTCGGCGGCAAATGCAATCGGCGGTACGGCGGCAAACACACCCACCATATTCGCCGTGCCTGCGAACTTACGGATCATGGAAAACTCCAGCAACAGCGAGGTTTTCAGCCTTTTGCGTCCGACATCCGAAGAAACGGCGGGACGTGCAACCCCGTTCCCAAGCGAGGCGTTTTGTAAGCAGCGATCGTCATTCCGGCAGTCGCGGCGAACATGGAGAAACGCCATGAACGACCAGAAGCAGAATCCTTCGCAGCAGCAGGATCGTGATCGCCAGCAGCGCGAACAGGTCCAGCGCGAGCAGCAGCAGAAGCAGAACCAGCAGCCCAACCAGCAGCCCGGTCAGCCTCAGCAGCCGCAGAACAAGGACCGCTAGTCCTTGATCTTCCGAAGCCGAATGCCCGCCGAGAGGCGGGCATTCGTATTCAGGCATGTCCTGAAGGAGATATCGACGATGACGCTATATGCAGCAGACACGCCGCGTGAAGTTCCTGCCGTGCCGCCCGCTCCCGGCAAGACCGACCCCGTGCCCCCCGAGATGCCCCTGCCGCCCGGTATGCCGGCCCCCGAAGACATGCCGACGCCCGTGCCGCATCCGCAGGGCCCACCCAGCCCTGTCGCCTGAGGTCGAAAAGTCTACTCCTTCACCGCTCCGGTGAGGGAGGAGACGTAGTAGTCGACGAAGAACGAATAGAAGATCGCCACGGGCAGCGAGCCCAGCAGCGAGCCGGCCATCAGCGAACCCCACTGATAGACATCGCCCGACACGAGTTCGGTCAGGATGGCCACCGGCACGGTCTTCTTTTCGCTGCTCTGGATGAAAGCCAGCGCGTAGATGAATTCGTTCCACGACAGGGTGAACGAGAAGATGCCGGCCGAGATCAGGCCGGGCACTGCAAGCGGTAGCGTGATGCGCCGCAGGATCTGCAGGCGCGTCGCGCCATCAATGAGGGCACATTCCTCGAGTTCATACGGGATCGATTTGAAGTAGCCGATCAACAGCCAGGTGCAGAATGGCACCAGGAAGGTCGGATAGGTCAGGATCAACGCCAGCGGCGTGTCGAACAGGCCGAGCTGATAGACCGTCGTCGCCAGCGGGATGAACAGGATCGACGGCGGCACCAGATAGGCGAGATAGATGCCCAGGCCGACATACTGGCTGCCCCTGAAACGCAGGCGCTGGATGGCATAGGCCGCCAGCACGCTGGAGAACAGCGACAGGAAGGTGGCACAGAAGGCGACGCCCATCGTGGTCAACAGCCACTTCGGGTACGCCGTCTGGAACAGCAGCTTGTAGATGTGATCGAGGGTCGGGCTGCCGATCAGGAACGGATTGTAGGTCTTGTAGTCGTACAGCTCGGCGTTCGGCTTGAAGGCCGTGATCGCCATCCAATAGAACGGAAACAGCAGGATGATGATGAAGCAGATCAGCGGGACGTAGATCGTCACCATGCGACGGCCGCGGCTCTCCCAGACCATATCGTCGGGAGGCGCGGTGGCGTTGGTTGGCGTCAGCACCTCTGTGGCGACGTTAGTCATTGGCCTCTCCCTGCTGCCACTTGCGGCGCGCGAGCGCGAAATAGCTGAACAGCGTGGCGAACACGAGGAACGGGATCATGGCGACGGCGATTGCCGCGCCCTCGCCCAGCTCGCCGCCGGCGATGCCGCGCTGGAAGGCGAGGGTCGCCATGAGATGGGTCGAGTTGATCGGCCCGCCGCGGGTGATCGCATAGACGAGCTGGAAGTCGGTAAACGTGAAGATGATCGAGAAGGTCATCACGATCGCCAGGATCGGCAGCAGCAGCGGGAAGGTGATGTAGCGGAAACGCTGCCAGGCCGTGGATCCGTCGAGCAGGGCGGCCTCATAGAGCGAGGGTGAAATCGTCTGCAGGCCGGCCAGCAGGGAAATGGCCACGAACGGAATGCCGCGCCAGATGTTGGCCGCAATCAGCGACCAGCGCGCCGGCCATGTCGTGCTCAGGAAGTCGAAAGGCTTGTCGCGGATGCCGATCACGTCGGTGGCAAGATAGGAAATGATCGAGAACTGCGGATCGTAGATCCACCAGAAGGCCAGCGCCGACAGGACGGTGGGCACGATCCACGGCAGAAGGATGATGGCGCGCAGCAGGTTCTTCATCGGCAGATGCCGGTTCAGCAACAGCGCGAGCCACAGACCCAGCGCGAACTTTCCGAACGTTGCGACACTGGTATAGAAGACGCTGTAGAACACCGCCGTCCAGAACTGCGGGTCTTCCAGCAGGTATTCGAAATTATCGATACCGATCCATTTGCCGGTACCGCCGATCTTGGTGTCGGTGAAGGACAGCCAGATGCCGAGGCCCAGCGGATAGGTGAGGAACACCGTCAGCAGGCCGACGGCCGGCAACAGGCACATGAAAATCAGGAACGCCTTGTTGTCGAACAGGCGCGCCAGCCAACCCTGCTGTATTCGCGTCCGGTTCCAGTCGGTCATCGTGGCGACGGTCATCTTCCCTCCGAAGAGCGGGAACGGCGGCGCGACCGTCGACCGGTCGCGCCGTCTCCTCGACTGCGCTTTAGCGGTAGTAGCGGCGCGTGCGACGCTCCGCTTCCTTGGCGGCCTCGGCCGGCGTCGCCTGGCCAGCGGCCACCGAGGCGAACATCTGGACGAGGATGTATTCGGCCGCGACCGTCCCGGCGGCCTGGGTGATCGGACCCTTGTAGCCGCTCCAGAAGCGGTTGTTCATGGTGTTGCGATAGATCGCGATCTTCGGATCACTCGTCCACACTTTGCTCTTGTCATAGGCATTGAGCGGATGCGCCCAGTAGCCGAGGCAGCCGGTCAGCCACGGGTCGTACTGCTCGGCCTCCATCATGAAGGTGAGGTAGGCCTTGGCGGCGTTGGGGAACTTGCTGTGCTTGAACACCATGGCGTTCAGCACGGTCGCGCTCATCGGCGTCGAGCTGGCCACGCCCTGGGTCAGCAGCGCGTGCTCGGTGTCGTCGGCGATCGCCTTGGTCGCCGGATCGTTCTTCAGCGCGAAGTACATCGACACGCCGTTGGCCGTGAAGAACAGCTCGTTCGACGCATAGGCCCGGTTGTTGCTGATGTCGTTCCACGACATCGTGCCCGGGATGAAGGTCGGATAGAGCTCCTTCACGTAGTTCAGCGCGTTGACCGTTTCCTTGCTGTTGATGATGACCTTGCCATCCTCGTCGACCAGCGATCCGCCATGCGACCACAGCATCCAGTTGGCGAAGCCGTTGGCGTCGCCCACCGCGTTGCCGAGCGCGAAGCCGGCCGGCTTCTTGATCTTCTGCAGCTGTTGGCAGAGCTTCAGCAGGTCGGGCAGCGTGGTCGGCACCTTGTCGAAGCCGGCTTCCTTCAGTGCCGAGGCGCGGTAGACCAGCGGGCCGCCGGTGCCGCCCATCGGCAGGCCGATCCAGTTGTTGGTCTTGGCCTTCTTGCCGAACTTCTCGCCGAGGAACATCCAGCCGCCGTACTTCTTGCCGAGATACTCGGCAACGTCGCTGAGCTCGAGCACCTTGTCGGCATAGATGTGCGGATCTTCCGCCCAGCCCAGGACGATGTCGGGGCCGGCGCCGGTGTTCGCCGACACGGCGGTCTGCTGGCGAATGTCTTCCCATCCCACGAAGTCGACCTTGACCTCGACGCCGGTCTCCTTGGCGAACTTGGCGCTGTTGGCACGGAAGATGACCTCGTCGGGCTCCACGAAGCGCGCCGGCCGGATCAGGCGCAGCGTAGCGCCCTTCTCGATCGGCAGCTTGGGCGCCGGCACATCGGCCTTGGGAATTTCCGACTGGGCGTTGGCTGCACGGCCCATCGCCATCGCCGCCGCGGCGGCACCGAGAATGATCGACTCACGCCGCCTGATGATGAACGCCATTTGTTTCCTCCTTTGTTGATTATCGTCTGTCTTTTTTCCCCGTTCTCAGAGGCGCTGGCCCGACTGCTGGTCGAACAGATGGACCAGGGCGGGATCGGGCCTCACGGGCAGGATCTCGCCAGGCTTCGCCGTAACACGCTCGCGGAAGGCGCCGATCACCGGCTGCCCCCCGATCTTCATCAGGACCTGGGTTTCCGACCCGGTCGGCTCCACCACCTGGACGGTGGCCGGGATGCCGCCGGGATCGAGCATGAGATGCTCGGGCCGGACGCCATACACGGCGGGACCGTCGGCGGGACGGCTGCCATTGGCAGGCAATGGCCAGGCCGTGCCGTCTTCCATGCGGAGCGCGCCGTTCGAGACGGTGCCCTTCACCATGTTCATGGCCGGCGAGCCGATGAAGCCCGCGACGAACAGGTTGGCCGGCCGGTCGTAGAGTTCGAGCGGCGCACCGATCTGTTCGATATGGCCGTTGTTCATGACCACGATCTTGTCGGCCATGGTCATGGCCTCGATCTGGTCGTGTGTGACGTAGACGGTCGTGACCTTGAGCCGCTGGTGCAGCTCCTTGATCTCCGAGCGCATCTGGACGCGCAGCTTGGCGTCGAGGTTGGAGAGCGGTTCGTCGAACAGGAAGACCTGCGGGTTGCGCACGATGGCGCGTCCCATGGCGACTCTCTGGCGCTGGCCGCCGGAGAGCTGGCGCGGGAAGCGATGCAGCAGCTGCTCGAGGCCCAGGATCCTGGCGGCCCGGCCGACCTCCTCGTCCATCACCGACTTCGGTGCCTTCGCGAGCGTGAGCGAGAAGGCCATGTTGTCGTAGACGGTCATATGCGGATAGAGCGCGTAGTTCTGGAACACCATCGCGATGTCCCGGTCCTTCGGCGGCACGGTGTTGACCACCCGCCCGCCGATCGCGATCTCGCCCGACGTGATGTTTTCCAGGCCCGCCAGCATGCGCAACAGGGTGGACTTGCCGCAGCCCGAGGGCCCGACCAGAACCACGAACTCGCCATCGGCGATGTCGACACTGACGCCATGTAGAATCTCTACAGGACCGAACGCCTTCCGCACGGTGCGGACTTCGACCGTCGCCATACTTCCTCCACGCGCGCGGCCTCGGGCCGCTTATTGCTTGTACTTCTGCCGGCTCTTTCGACCGATCGTGCCCGATCATAGGCAAAGCCCGAGCGAAGTGCGAGGACTACTGACGGGTCGGTAACCGGGTCACCGAGCAACCGCTTGTCGAAAAGCCGTACCGCATTCAGGATAGGCAAAGTGCATTTTGTTTTTGGGGAATTGTCGCAATGAATTTCGATGCTCTCGGCGCTTCGTGGGCGCCGCGCCTGCTCAGTATCGTGCGAATCATGAGCGGCCTTCTGTTCCTGCAGCACGGCACCGCCAAATTGCTGGCGTTTCCAGCCGGCGCCGTCGCGCCGAACTTCACCCTCATGTCGATGCCGGGCTATGCCGGCATCATCGAGTTCGTCTGCGGCATCCTGCTGGTCATCGGCCTCTTCAGCCGCCTCGCAGCCTTCGTCGCCTCCGGCATGACGGCCGTGGCCTACTTCATGATCCACGCCCCGATGGGCTTCTTCCCGATCCTCAACCGGGGCGAACTCGCCGCCCTCTACTGTTTCGTCTTCCTGTACATCGCCGCGGCCGGACCCGGCCCCTGGAGCATCGACGCCGCGCGCCGGAAGTAGCGCTTAACGCGCCTTCGCCGAAACGCTAAGGAACGGACGGACGGCTGCCGCGTGCAGCCGTTTCGTCGTGTGCACGGCCGACGAGAAAAAACAGGAGGAGCGTTCATGTCCCAGCGGGTCCCGATCAACCGCCGCCGCTTTGCCGCTCTGGCCGGGGCAACGGCGCTCGCCGCCCCGGTGGTGGCCCGCGGCCAGGCAAGCTGGAAGCCCGAGAAGCCGATCACCATCTACAACCCGTTTGCCGCGGGCGGCGTCACCGACGTTCACATGCGCCTGCTCGCGGAAGCCGTCGGCAAGATCCTGGGCCAGCAGATCATCGTCGACATCAAGCCCGGTGCCGCCGGCACGCTGGCGCCGGCCATGCTGATGAACGCCAAGCCCGATGGCTACACGCTGGCCGTAATGAGCATCAACACGCTGCGCTACCCGCACTATCAGCAGACCAGCTGGAATCCGCTGACCGACTTCACCTACATCACCGGGCTCTCGGGCTACACGATGGGCATCGTCGTGCGCTCCGATTCCCCGTGGAAGACCTTCCAGGACATGATCGCGGCCGGCAAGAAGGACCCGGACAAGTACAATTACGGCACCTCGGGCGTTGGCGGCACCGGTCAGCTCATGATGATCGAGGTCGAGCAGGCCACCGGCGCGAAGTTCACCCACGTGCCCTACAAGGGCGGCGCGGAATGGATGCAGGCGCTGATGGGCGGAGAGATCCAGTTCATCGCCGACGCTGCCCAGTGGGCGCCCTTCGTCGACGACGGCAAGTGCCGCATCCTGGCCTTCGCGACCGAGAAGCGCATCCCGCGCTATCCCGACGTGCCGACGATGATCGAGCTCGGCGTGAACGTCGTGGGACAGAGCCCCTACGGCCTGCTCGGTCCAAAGGGCATGCCGCCCGCCATCGTCGACACGCTCTACCGGGCCTTCAAGCAGGCCTCGACCGAACCCAAGGTGACCGAGTATCTCGCGAAGTTCATCCAGGTCCCGTGGGACAAGAACCCCGCCGAATTCCGCGCCTTTGCCGAGAAGTACTATGCCGAAGTGAAGCCGCTGCTGATCAAAGCCGGCCTCGCGAAGCCTTGAACAGGAGAAAACCATGGCGTTGAAGAAGGTGGCCCTCGAGATCGGCATGGGTACCGATATCCGGGGCGGCGACTACACCAAGGCCGCCGTTCGCGCCCTGCGGGACGCGCTGTGGCACAACTCGCTCACCGTCGCGACGGCGCTCGGCAAGTCGAGCGACGATATGCTCGTCGAAGTCCTGATCGGCGTGCCCAAGCCCGAGCAGGTCGACACGGCCGAGGTGCTGGCGGTCCTGCCGCACGGCACCGGCACCGTGAAGGTGGTCGAGGGCGGCCTCGAGATCGAAAACGAAGCGGGCATGGACAAGACGGTGATCGCGCAGGCGGCCGCCATCGTCCGGCTCGACCTGTAGAACGGAGGAAGACCATGACCGCCAAGCGCGTCATCCTGGAACTCGGCACCGGCAACGATCTGCACGGCGGCGACTACACCAAGGCCGCCCTGCGCGCGGTGCAGGATGCCCTGCACCATTCGTCGCTCGCCATGATCCGGGCGCTCAAGATCGATACCAAGACCGGCATGTTCGTCGACGTCACGATTGGTGTGCAGCAGCCCGACAAGGTCGACGCCGAGAAGGTCAAGGCGTCGCTCCCCCACGGCATCGTGACCGTGAAGGTCGTCAAGGGCGGGCTCGACATCGCCGATCCCGAGAACAACGATCCCGCCGTGATCGCCAGCGCCGCCATCGCCGTCCGAATGGAAATTCCCGAACGCTGAGCTAGCCGAAGCCGCGAGTCTCGACGAACTCAGCCGCGCGCGGCGCGCCCCATGAACAGGAGTCCTGCGCCTGCAATCACGGCGACGATGCCGGCGATGGTGGGAATTGGAATGGTACGCTGTTCGTCGGCCGTGACCTTCAGCGGGCCGGCATCGACGATGGTCTTGCGTTCGGTGAACGAGATATTGTCGATCGCCAGACCGGCGATGCCGATCACGATCAGCAGCACACCCAAAATTGCCATCGGCTTCATGCCGCGAACTCCCTTATTGGTTCCCCGGACAACGTAAAAAGTCGTCCGGGGTTGCCGAGAGGGGAATTCAGGCCTTGGGCCGGACCAGCATCGCCAGGCCCTGTTCGATGGCCGTGCGGGCCATGGCGCGGAGCTGGTCGTCGGTGGCGCTGCTGACCGGATGGCCGATCTGGGCGAAGGCATAGCCCGGCATGCCGAGCACGCGGCTCATCATGTCGGCGGCGCTGGCGAACCGGGTCGTCATTACGCTGAAAGCGGGAACGTCCAGTCGTTCAGCGGTAACGGAGTCGTGCAGACTGCACGATGAACAGGACCCTCAATCGCCTAAGCCGGAGACGACGGCATCCCAGCCCTTGATCTCCGCCACGATGTGCGGGTCGGCCGGCGCGCTGTAGTTCGACTTGGTGCGGCTCACCACGTGGGCGACGCCGTATTCCTCGCGCAGGATCTGGTCGAGGTGCTTGAAGAAGCCCTTGGTGCCTTCCTTGCCGTTGGAGATGAAGCCGACCGTCTTGCCTTCCAGCGTGTCGAGGCGCGGGGCGAGCCGGCCAGCCGGCGGGGCGGTGCCCGGCGTGGGATCGAGAACTTCGAACATGGTGTTTTCCTCTTATTTCTTGGGAGGTTCGCAATCGACGCAGACGCCGATCGGCAAGGTCACGGCATAGCTCTTGTTGCCGAGCCAGGGCGGAATGACGGCGCCGAAGCCGCCGGCCGGGCCGCCGGCGGCGATGACGAGAAGCTGGTCGGGCGAATCCATCGCCGTATAGACGCTGTCGCCGCGGTCGCGCACGACGGCGCCCTTGCCGACATCGGCCCATTCGCGGCGGTGGATGCGGGCGCGTTCATGGATGAAGGTGGCGATGTCGGCCTTCGTCCAACCGCCCGCCTGCAGATGCTCGCGCAACTGCTTCGGAACGACGATCGCGTAGTTGCCGGGATGGATCGAGTAGTGACGCATGTTGGCGCGCATCTCGGCCGCGAAGGTCTCGAGGATCTCCTCCGGCTTGGTCGTCCATTCGTTCATGAGCTGGCGCGGTGCGCCGGCGGCCATCACCGTGACCGACGAGGCACCCTTGGGCACGCCACGATGCTCGGCCAGCGGCAGCCAGCTCGTATCTTCCTCGTCCTCGGCGACGCAGTAGCTGAACTTGCCGGGATGACCGAGGGTCGAGCGGTCGATCACGCCCGGCCGGTCGTCCAGCAGGTTGATCAGGCAGAGCCGGATGGCGCGCCCGATGACCGCCGTGGCCCGGTCGGAGTTGGCGAGCGCATTGAACGAGCCGCTGGCGCCGATCTCGAGGCGAATCGGCCCGTTCAGGATCACCAGCACCGCGCAGCCGCCGGTGCTCGCCGTCGCGCCATGCATCAGGAATTCCTCCTGCATCATGGCGGTCCAGGCCGTCACGACGACGGGGAAGTGCATCGGCAGGCAGCCCGCCATCACGGCATTGATCGCGAGCTTCTCGGCGGTGATGGCGAGACCGCGCACCGGCTCGATGCCGATCAGCTGGTCGGGCGGCATCATCACCCATTCAAGGCATTCCTGAACCGCCTCGCGCGTCGGCGGCACGATCGGCAGACCGTCGGTCCAGCCGTTGGAATGATAGAGTTCCTGAACGGCCGAAATGCTGTCGGCCGAGTAGGATCGGGATGCAAACTGCACGCTGTTTCCTCCCCCGTACCGGGCACATGACGCCGGCCGGGTTCCCGACAGGATAGACATCCCGGTGCCTATGCCAACCGCAACCTGATAGCCATGATTATTCCACTTCCCGCATCAACGCCTGACGGGTTTCGGCCAGGTTCGCCGGGCCAGGGCGAGAAAGCCGGCCGCCGAAGGCGACGGTTCGCGTTCCCGCAGGAGAACGATGCCGAGACGGCGCGAAAGTCTCGGCTCTCCGAGCGGAATGGCGCGCAGGTCGCGGCCGAGGAACAGGCCGGTGGCGCCCGTCGGCACGATGGCGAGGCCGACGCCGGCGCGGACGCAGCCCATCAAGGTGGCGAACTGGTTGACGATGACGATCTGGCGCAAGGTCAGGCCGGCGACCGCGGCCGCGGCGTCGATCGTGCGGCGGGTGCGCGCATCGCTGGGCAGCGCCACCAGCGGCTCGTCACGCAGCTCGGCGAGCGCGACGGTGCGGCGTGCAGCCAAGCGATGGCGGCGCGGCACGACGAGGCAGAACGTCTCGCGCTGCAGCGCCTCCCCCGAAATCGCATCGGGCAGTTCGTCGACATAGGTGAGGCCGAGATCGGCGGCACCGCTGCGCACCGCTTCGAGCACGCTACCATGCACGCCTTCCTGGACATGGATCTCGATGCCCGGCCGATCGGCGCGATAGGCTGCGAGCAAGAGCGGCAACGTTCCGCTGGCGACTGACATGATGCTGGCGATGGCGAGCCGGCCGCGCTGCTCCTCGGCCACCTCGCGGATCGAGCGCACCGTGATGCGTAGGTCGTTCAGCATACGCTCGGCCACGGCCGCAAATTCGCGGCCGGCCGGCGTGATCTGGACGTGGCGCGTACTGCGTTCGAACAGACGAACGCCCAGCGCTGCCTCGACGCGCTTGATGGTGCGCGTCAGAGCCGGCTGGGAAATGCGCAGTCGCGAGGCCGCGGCGATGAAGCTGCCATATTCGCCGACGGCCAGGACGGCTTCGAGCTGGCGGGCGCTGAAATCCGGCAGGGTCGGCTGGGCCATGGCCTCACCCTAAGCAGGCGGAGGTTACGCCGCCAGCATGCGTCCGGGGTTGCGTTCCCGCAGGATCGGCATGATCCACTTGCCGAAGCGCTCGGCTTCCTCGTCGTGCAGGTAGCCCGACAGGCAGAAGGAGTGGCACCCGAGGTCGATGAACTTCTGCAAGGTGTCGGCGCACTGTTCCGGATCGCCGACGATGGCGATGCCGGCGCCAGGCCGGACCTGCGTGATGCCGGTCCACAGATGCGGCTCGATGGTCTCGCCGATCGCCGCCAGCTCGCGCACGCGGCGGTTGGCTTCCGAGGTGGCGAAGCGTTCCTTCACGAAGGCCTTCTGCGCCTCGCTCGCATGTTCGACCAGCCCATGGGCGAAGTCCCAGGCTTCCTTCTCGGTCTGGCGGCAGACGACCTGCAGGCGCATGCCGAAGCCGATCTCGTTCTCGCGGCCATGGCGCGCCGCCATCGACTTGATCTCGGCCATGTTGGCGCGGATGCGCTCGTAGGTGTCGCCCCAGAAGAGATGCACGTCGGAATGCTTGGCCGAAATCTCCCAGGCCTGCTTCGAGCCGCCGCCGAGATAGAAGCGCGGATGGGGCTGTTGGAACGGCGCGGGCCGGATCTGCGCGCCCTTGAGCTGATAGAACTTGCCGTCGAAGTTCACCGGCCCCTTCGTGGTCCACAGCGCCTTCAGGATCGAGACTTCCTCGTCCATGATCTCGTAGCGCTCTTCCTTGCCCCACTTGATGCCTTCGGAAGCGTTCTCCGCCTCGCTCTGGCCGGCGATCAGATTGATGCAGATGCGCCCGCCCGAGAGCTGGTCGAAGGCCGTGATCATCTTGGCCAGCAGCACGGGGTTGATGTAGCTCGGCCGCGCCGCCACCAGCATGCGCATCGACTTGGACCGCGCCACCATCATGGCGCTGGAGATCCACGCCTCCCAGCAGGCGGTCTGGACCGGCACCAGCATGTACTCGAAGCCCGCCGCCTCGGCCGCGCCGACGATCCTGTCGAACAGGTCGAGCGACGGCGGCACCTGCGCGCTCGGCAGTCCATAGGCGGTGGTGTCGCCCGCGGTGGGCAGGAACCAGCCGAATTCGAGGCGCTTGTTCTCGATCATCTTCATTCCTTCTCGATGCCGGCGGCCCTGGAGAGCCGGCCCCATTTCTCGATTTCCGACTTGATGAAGGGCCGGACCTCTTCAGGTGCCTTGCGCTGTGGCTCGAACGAGATTCCGCGCAGGCGCTTGATCACTTCGGGATCGGTCACGATCTCCTGCACCGTCTTGTCGATCCGCGCCACGATCTCGGGCGGAGTCCTGGCCGGCGCCATGATCACGAACCAGGCATCGAGCGCGAACTGGCCGAGCCCGGCTTGCTGGAAGGTCGGGACCTCGGGCAGCAGCGGCGAGCGCGAGTCCGAGGCCATCACCAGCGCCTTCACCTTGCCCGCCTTCACCTGCGGCACGGCGATGGCCACGTCCGCGAAAGTCATGTCGATCTGACCCGACAGGAGGTCGGCCAGCGCTTGCGGCGCCGACTTGTAGGGGATGTAGGTGATTTCGGTGCCGAGGCGCTCCGCGAGCGTCGCCGTGATCACACGGGCCGAGGGTGTGCCAGCGCCGGAGGTCAGTGGCGGCTTGGCTTTGGCGCGTTTGATGAAGTCGGCGAGCGTGTCCATGCCGACATCGGCGCGTACCAGCAGGACGAACTGAATGAAGCCATAGAAGCCCGCCGGCGCAAAATCGACCAGCGAATCGTAGGAAAGCGACTTCATCAGGTTGGGATTGCCGGCATGCGTGGCGGCCGTCGCGATCATCAGCGTGTAGCCGTCGGGGGCCGCCTTGGCCACGTAATTGGCGGCGATCGAACCGTTGCCGCCGCCCTTGTTGTCGACGATCACCGGCTGACCGAGTCGCGGTGCGAGTTGCTCCGCCATGAGACGCGCCAACGTGTCGGTGGCGCTTCCCGCCGCATAGGGCACCACGATGGTGAGCGGCTTCGCCGGCCATGATTGAGCGCGTGCCGGAGAGGCGGCGGCGGACGCTGCGGCGAGGATCGTCAGGGCTTTGCGCCGACCGATTGTCATGCCGACCTTTATGCTGGCGGCAGCACCGATGCGCAATTGTCGCTGGTCGAGGCGCGAAAGAGGCGGCACGATCCGCCCGCCTCAAAGGGAGATCTCATGCTGCAACACGGCAGGCGTCCGACAATCGCATCGCGGCACGGCATGGTGGCGGCGGCCCATCCACTCGCGGCGGCAGCCGGCGCGCGCATCCTGTCGAACGGTGGCAACGCCTTCGATGCGGCGGTTGCGACTGCAGCGGCACTGAACGTCGTCGAACCCTATATGTCCGGTCTCGCGGGCCGCGGCGTCGCGACCTGCTACATCGCTGCTGAGAAGCGCGTCCGCACGCTCGACTTCGTCGGGCCGATCTCCAAGAACTTCCCGATCGACAAGCTCAGCAACCGGGCGCAACTGCAGCGCGGCGCCGTGGCCGTTGGGGCGCCGGGCAATCTCGCCGGCTGGTGCGAACTGAACCGGGCACACGGCAGGAAGAAGCTGCCGGAACTCTTCGCGCCGGCGATCGCCATCGCGCGCGACGGCTTCCGGCTGATCGAATTCAACCTCGAGGAAATGCAAGCCGTCGCCGGCGACCTTGCGGGCCACAAGGCGCTGCATCCGGAATGGTCGCGGGTCTATACCGGCGGCGCCGGCACCGTGAAGCCAGGGTTCGTGCTGAAGCAGCCCGACCTCGCGCGCACGCTCGAGGCGCTGGCCAGCGAAGGGCCGGGCCTGCTCTATGGCGGCGCGCTCGGCCAGAAGATCCTCGATCGGCTGACCGAGCTGGGAGGCTGCATGGTCATGGACGATCTGCTGGCCGCCAAGGCGACCTGGCGCGACCCGGTCTCCGTTACTTATCGCGGCCGCACCGTCCACGTGCCGCCGCCGCCCTGCGAGGGCTTCCAGTTCCTGCTGACCCTGCGCATTCTGGAAGGCTTCGACCTCGCCGCAATGAAGCGCAATTCGACCGAGCACCTCGACACGGTGCTGCGCGCCGTCCGCATCGCCGCCGGCGTCCGCATCGCGGCGGGCGTGCCGGCGCCGCAGAAGCTCGCCGAGATCCTGTCGGACGCCCATGTCGAGACGCTGCGCGCCCGCGTGCGCGACGGCAAACCGGTAATCGGCCCGACCGAACAATGGACTCCGCCGCAGCAGCCGGTCTCGCCCACCGACGAGAGCCATACGACCTCCTTCTCGATCGCCGACAGCGAAGGCAACCTGATCTGCCTGACGCAGAGCCTGGGCAGTGTCTTCGGCTCGGGCGTCGTGGTGCCCGGCACCGGCCTCTGCCTCAACAACTTCCTCTACTGGGCCGACGTGAATCCGCAGAGCCCCAACCGCGTGAAGCCGGGCGACCAGCTGCCGATGTGCATGGCGCCCTCCATCTCGACCAAGGACGGCGTCCCCGTCCTCGCGCTGGGCACGCCCGGCAGCTACGGCATCCTGCAGACCCAGCCGCAGGCCATGGTCCAGCATGTCGACTTCGGCCTGCCGCTGCAGCAGGCGATCGAGGCGCCGCGCGGCCGTCTCACCGACGGCGCCGCGGTGCTGCTGGAATCGCGCCTTTCGCCCGAGATTCATGCCGACTTGCGCAAGCTCGGACACGACGTCACCACCGGTCCGGAGTGGACCTGGAGCGTGGGCGGCATGCAGGGCGTTGCGGTCGATCCCGAGACCGGCATCTTCACCGGCGGCTGCGATCCCCGCCGCGACGGCTATTGCGTCCCGGCTTGAGCCGCTACTTTCGCGGTCGCGACGGTTCGGAAATCTCGGCCATGGCGGCACCGACGCGGGCCTCCGCCGCGGCATCGGGTTCGGTGGCAATGTCGCCCAGCGCCACGATGCCGGCCAGGTTCTTGTCGCGGTCAAGGATGACGAGACGCCGGATCTGCAGCACTTTCATCCGTTCGAGGACTTCCTCCGTCTCCTCGTCGCAGAAGGCATAGGCGACGTCCTCGGTCATGCAGTCCTTCACCAGCGCGTCGACCGGCGACCAGCCGGCCGCCACCGCCCGCACGACGATGTCGCGATCGGTGATGGTCCCGACCAGCCGCTTTCCATCGCACACCGGCAGCGAACCCACGCCGATCGCTTCCATGGCCTCGGCGGCCGCCTGGAGGGAGGCATCGGGCGCGATCGTCTCGACTGCGCGGGTCATGATGTCGGAAACCTGCATGCGCGGGTAATGCGACTCTCTCGACATGGTTGCGACCAGCTTAGGCATTCCTCTTGCACGGAGAGGCAAGGCAAGATGGAATGCGGTCCAACGAGAATGTTCACAAGGGGGATGGGTTGATGCGTAAACTGGCATGGCTCGCGGTCGCTGCAATCGCCGTCATCGGCGCCGGCACGGCGAACGCGCAGCAGACGCCGCGCAAGGGCGGTACCCTTCGGATGACCGCACCCTACGCCGCGAGCTTCGGCAGCCTCGACCCGCACGTGACGCCGCGGGCCCAGGACGACATCGTCGGCAAGGCGCTGCAGCGCTCGCTCTACAACTGGAACACCGCCGCCAACAAGCTCGAACTCGAGTTGGCCAAGTCGGTGTCGGTTTCGGCCGACGGCCTCACCTACACCTACAAGCTACGCGACGACGCCTTCTTCCATAACGGCCGCAAGATGACGGCCGACGACGTGATCTTCTCGTTCACCCGCATCATGGACGGCAGCAAGGGTTATCCCGGCGCCCGCTATGTCCGCCTCATCAAGGGCGCGGTCGATGTCGAGAAGGGCACGGCCAAGGAGATTTCCGGCCTCAAGAAGATCGACGACTCCACGCTGGAGATGACGATCACCGACCGCGTCGACCCCGGCTACTACTTCTTCGGCGGCTCGACCGCGATCCTGCCCAAGGAAGAGGTCGAAAAGGGCAACTATGCCTCCAATCCGGTCGGTCTCGGCCCCTTCAAGTTCAAGGAGCACATCCCGGGCTCGCGCGTCTCGATGGAGCGCTTCGACAAGTTCTACAAGACGGGCAAGCCCTACCTCGACAAGCTCGACGTGCTGATCATGGCCGAGGCCGCCGCCCGCGACGTCGCCTTCCGCAACAAGGAGATCGACACCTCGATCCTGGGACCGGCGCAGTACGTCGCCTATCGCGCCGATCCGCAGCTCTCCAAGGGCATCCTCGAAGTGGCCGAGATGTTCACGCGCTCGATGCACATGAACCTGAACTCGATCAAGCCGTTCCAGGACAAGCGGGTGCGCCAGGCGATCAACTATGCGATCGATTCGAACCTGATCATTTCGCGCCTGGTCAAGGATAAGGCCTATCGCGCCACCAGCTGGCTGCCGCCCTCGTCGGCAGCTTTCGACAAGACCATGAAGCCCTACCCCTACGATCCGGAGAAGGCCAAGAAGCTGCTGGCCGAGGCCGGCTATCCCAACGGTTTCGAGTTCGAATGGACGACCAGCCAGAACGAGAGCTGGGGCCTGCCGATCGTCGAGGCGGTGATCCCGATGTTGGCAAAGGTCGGCATCAAGGCGAAGCCGAAGCTGGTCGAGGTCACGGTGCTCACCGAGATCCTGATGAAGGGCGACCAC
>Ga0182739_1002620_pt1 | contig 16653 bp, 15 predicted proteins | sample eDN5th30CBELigBY_FD_128873 | JGI IMG/M metagenome (GOLD analysis project Ga0182739, IMG submission 128873) | Enriched backyard soil microbial communities from Emeryville, California, USA - eDNA 5th pass 30_C BE-Lig BY (version 2) (version 2) | ecosystem: Environmental > Terrestrial > Soil >... | reverse complement strand
GACACGAACGCAGTTCTTGACCATTCGCCATGCCGAGCAGCGAGCTCGCGTCGACGTCAAACCGAGACAGGACGGCGGCCTCGCAATCGTTAACGGATTGCCCTGGGAGTTGGAGGCTGTGCTGGTGGCCGACGCCTCGGGCCGGCTTTTGTCGGCGCGGAATGTTCTGCCCAACGCAACCGAGCTGCTGACCAGCCTCTCGGAGGCGAATCGGTCGGATTTTGTCCGGCTCTTGGGCCGGAACCGTCCTGAGATTCCTGACAATTTCAGCCCGCCCCTGGTCAATCCTCTGATGGGTCGTCACCTGCGACCCTTCATGATGACGGCGGGCCTTCCCGAGCCGCATTTCGATGCGAACCTGATGGAGCGGCGGATTCAAACGTGGTCCCAGGACCTTTCGGGCCAAAAGACGTGCCTCTCACCGCGCTCCTTTCTGGCGGTCCTCCGCCAGAACCCCGGGGTCGAAACAGGGGTTGGAGCGACAACCGAACAAGCAGGCTACCATCTTGTGCTCGGCGACTACTGATTGGACTGCAGACGATCATGACGGCATCAAACGGCAACGGCGATACGCCAGCGATTGAACTATGCAACCTGCACCGGCACTTTGGCCGGCTTCGGGCTGTCGATGGCGTCTCGTTCAAGGTCTATCCGGGCCAGGTCATGGGGTTTATTGGCCCCAACGGCGCGGGCAAGACGACCGCGATGCGGATCCTGGCTACGCTCGACGTTCCGACGGACGGAGAGGTCTTCATTAATGGCTATTCGGTCGTCGATGATCCGGACAAGGTGCGCCGCATTGTGGGTTTCATGCCGGATAGTTTCGGCAAGTACGCGAACATGGATGTCGTGGAGTACGTCGACTTCTTCGCCAGGGCCCACGGACTTTCGGGGGACATCCGGCGAGACGCCGTCGAGCGCGTCCTGGTTTTCACCGAGCTACGGAAGCTGGCGAACAAATCGATCAAGACCCTCTCCAAAGGGATGTCGCAACGGCTGGCGCTGGGGCGGACGTTGGTCCACGATCCCGCGGTGCTGGTGCTCGACGAACCGGCCGCCGGGCTGGACCCCCGGGCACGGATCGAGCTGCGGGGGCTGATCCACGTACTGGCGACCGACCTGCAGAAGACGGTACTCATCAGTTCGCACATCCTCACCGAACTGGGCGAGATCTGCGACTCGGCCGCGATCATCGAGGCGGGACGCCTCCTGGCCAGCGGGACCATGACAGAGATCCTTCAGGCCCAGCGCGTCTCGGAAGGGCGTGCAGACGGGCCGGCCATTTCGGTTCGCGTGCTGCGCGACGCCGAAAAGTTGGAGCACCTCCTGTGCCAGGAGCCCTCGGTGCGAAACGTTGAGCTCGCGGACCAGGTCGCCACGTTCGAGTTCACGGGTGTTGAATCGGAGCTGGCAGCAATCCTTAGGCGGCTCATTCGGGCCGACCTTGAGGTGGTCGAGTTCCGCGGCCGGGCCGATAGCCTGGAGGATGCGTTCATGGCCATCACCAGAGGGATCACGCAATGAGCGTTTCCTCAGCAATGCTCACCCGGCTCGAGCGGTTGGGCGACCGGTTCAATCCCATCGTCGTGAAGGAGGTCCGCCAGGCGCTCAAAAGCCGCCAGTTCGTCGCCACGTTTCTGCTCCTGCTCCTGGCGGCGTGGTCCGCGACGATTTTTGGCGTGTCGTACCTGGGCGAGTCGATCGACTACGGGTCTCCGGCGGTGATCTTTTATGCGGGATTTCTGTTCGCTCTCTGCACGGCGACGTTGGTCATCGTTCCCTTCTCGACATTTCGCAGCATTGTCGAAGAGCGCGCCGAGACGACGCTTGAGCTGTTGCAAATCACGGCACTTTCGCCCGTGCAGATCGTCCGGGGCAAGATCCTCAACGCGATGGTGCAGGTGCTGGTCTACTACTGCGCGATCGCTCCCTTCATCGCATTCACGGCGCTCTTGCCGGGCTTCGACATCGTCCATGTGACCTTTTCGCTGGTCATGCTCTTGATCACCGCGCTGTGTTTCTCCATGATCGCCCTGGCAATCGGCACCCAAGCCCGCAATACGACGTTCCAGGCTCTCTCGTCGCTTTTCGTGATTGCGATGGCCGTCGGAGGAATGATGACCTTTTTCGGCTTCATGACGGCGGCTGGCAGCCACATCCGATTCGACGAGTCGGAAACGTGGTGGACGCTCGCTCTGGTCGTGTTCCTCGGCCTTTCGACCGGATTTGTCTGCGAGCAGGCGGCCATCGCACAGCTCACTTTCGATTCCGATAACCGTAGCACGGGTCTCCGGTTGGCCACGGGGGCGCAGTGGCTCATTTGCTGGATCGGTCTGCTGACCTTTCTGATCGTGCGCCAGAGGCCGCCGATGACTTCCGACGTGTTGACCACCATTTTGACGCTGACCACGACGCAAATCACGGCGGCGGGGCTGTTGTTCGTCGGCATGCCCGATTCTCTGTCGCGGCGGGTCCGCCGCGGCCTGCCCCGCACCCGCGTACTGAGGGTGCTGTGGGCCCCCTTCCTGCCGGGTGCGGCGCGCGGGATGCTTTATGCCCTCCTGTCGCTGGTGCTACTCGCCCTTATTGTGACGGTCCTATTCCCGCAGCTTACTATGACCAGCATCTTGAACGATCAGCAGGCCACTCAATACGCGATCGCCCTGGCGGCCTATTCGCTGATTTATCTCGGAGCGGGCACACTTTTAGGCCGACTGCTGCGGCGCGTGGCGCCCCGAATCCAGTCATTTCAGATCCTTGCGATTCTGGCCTTGGTGAATCTGCTTTTAATCGTTGCGGCCGAGGTGATCCACTTCCTGTCCCGAGTCACCACGCCGCAGCTCTTCGATGTGGTCAATCCGGTCTTGACGCTACGAACGATCGCCGATGCCGACCGGGGCTCCGTCGATGCCGTCGCCTGCATTGTCGTCGCCGCGGTTGTCGCAATAGCCGCGAACATGAGTGCGCTTTGGTGCGGAGTTCGCGATATTATGAAGGACCCGGCCGACAGCCAGTCGCATCCCGCTGGAATCGTCGATGGACGGGCGTAAGCCATGGCCTGGACTTTCGACACTCCTCGCCAATCCCGATAGTCTCTCTCCAGAGATCCAAGCTGCCTTGACAGCGTAACGGTGCCGGGGCCCCGAATCGCCTGAAGCATGGGCTGAGGCTGTCGGGATCAGCGAAGATTGTTCTTCTTTGCGCCGCGTTCAATCAGTCCTCAAAGTACCACTCAATGCGGGAAGACACCCAATCCGAGGGACGGGGACGACTCGTCGTGAAACGGCTCTTGGCGCTCAACGGACTCGTGCTGCTGGGGTTGGCCGTTGGGCTCGCCGCCGGTGACGAGCCACCCCGAAGTGCAGTCCCACCACGGGCGGTCGATACGACGAGCCTGCGACACAAGGTGCTCTGCGGCTATCAGGGTTGGTTTCGAGCGCCGGGCGACCCGGCCGGGGAGGGGTGGCGACATTGGAGTCGAGGCGCGGCCCGGCTCACTCCCGAAAGCCTCACCTTCGAGATGTGGCCCGACATGGCGGAAGCCACCGAAGACGAGAAGTATCCGGCCCCCGGCTTCACACACCCGGACGGCTCCCAGGCCCACCTGTTCAGCTCGGCCCATCCCCGAACGGTTGAGCGCCACTTCCAGTGGATGGCCCAGTACGGCATTGATGGCGTCTTCGTGCAACGGTTCCTGGTCAGTCTCAACGAGCCCTCGCTCAACCAGGTGCTCGGCCATGTTCGAGCCGCGGCGGCCCACACCGGTCGAGCCTATGCGATCGGCTACGACCTCTCGGGAGTCTCCGAGAAACGCCTTTACGACAAGCTGGCCACCGACTGGAAAGCGCTGGTCGATGAGTTGAAGGTCACCCAGGACGAACGCTACCTGCACCACGACGGACGCCCCGTCGTGTTCGTCTGGGGGTTCTTCCCCGATCGTCTCGGCCCGGCCCTGGCCCACCGGATCATCGACCTGTTCCAGTCGGATCCGCGGTACAAGGCCACACTGGTCGGCGGTTGCCCCTGGTACTGGCGAGAAGAGTCGAAGAAGGATCCGGAGTGGCGGCGGGCGTTCCGCCGGTTCGATGTGATCAGCCCCTGGAACGTCGGCAACACGACGAAGCTCGAGGGGCGCAAGCAGGCCGCCACGGGCTCCTGGAAAGCGGATCTGGCCGCCGCCAGGCAAGCGGATAGGGCCTATTTGCCGGTCATTTACCCAGGTTTCGGGTGGACCCACCTGAAGGGGGCGAGGGCCGACGGGGCGACCATCCCCCGCCTCGGAGGCGAATTCTTCTGGCGACAGTTCACCGCGGCGGCCGAGCTCGGCATCGACATGGCCTATGTGGCCATGTTCGACGAAGTGGACGAAGCGACCGCCATTTTCAAGGTCAGCAACGCCCCCCCCGTCCAGGCCGAGTTCTCAACCTACGACGGGCTCCCGGCCGACTGGTACCTTCGGCTCACGGGAGAAGGGACGAAGCTGATCCGAGGCGAGACAAAACCCACCAAGTCCCTGCCAATTCGACCTTGAGGCCCCTGTCCTTCACAGGCAATCGCGACCGGGGATCTCCCGGCCACATCGGCCACACCCCATTAGATGCGGACATTCACACCAAAACATCCCGCAAACGCACACAGCCTCATTGCGTTGCGACAAGCGGCGTCTCTTGACGTCGTAATCGCGACAGTGCCTGGAGCCGGGACGACCGAAACGCCCTAACGTCGGCGATGGCCTTCGCGAACGCATCGCGGTCGCGGCCATGGGCGAATTCGAAAGCGCGAGCCAGTTGGTTCAAAAGGTGGCTCGTCGCCTCACGGAGCGACCGGCCTTCGCCCCGCACCCACGGATAACGGCGGTGACAGACCTGCGTATGACGGATGTGCATCCAATACCCGTCGGCGACCCCGATGTTCGGCGTGCCCAATTCGTATGCCACAGTTGCTTCTCCTCAAAGATGGAATTCATTCCTGGTGCCGCCAGCAACTCATTTGACATGCTGGCTTTTCCTCGTAGGCCAGGCACTATTCACGCGTCACAACCATCCAACAGTTCAAAACAGCACAATTTTCACCAATCAGCACTTTGCTTCATTCAAGGTCCTCGGCTCTCTCCAAGAACGTTCCGGACGCCTTCTCCGGGTAGTCGTGGTGGCAAGCCACCAGGGTCGCCCAGGGAAGCAAGAACTCGAGGTTCGATGAGGCCGGGCCGGGTGTCGAAGCACTTGGCGAAAGCGTGACGGATTAGGAGGTTCCAGAGTCGCTGGAGGCGTTCGCTTGCTGTGCGGCCAGCCATGCCCCCTTCACGCGACCTCCCAATCCCAGCGGACCCACCCAGTCGAAACCGCGATGGGCGAGTTTCTCGAGCGCATCGACCGCGACGTCGCGGTTTGCGTAAGGGACGGGGCGAGTGCCCCGGCTCGCCGCGACCCCTCGCTCCCATCGCGGCCGGCCGGAGCCGTCGATTTTGCCAGCCCCGCCGCCGAGGCCATGGTGTACGTTGTCGATTCCCGGCATGTCTCACTCCTGTCCGATTTGAGGCAATAGGCCTCGGCAACTTCCTCCCGTTGGGGCGTCCCAGCGCGACCCGCGCGCAGCGAACCGGCCGGCACGGAACGCACTCCCGCGCCAAGACGGTTATGGCGGCCACCCCGCCACACTCCGGATGTCCTAAAGGCAGGGCGCCACGGCCATGACCGGCCTCGCGTTCGGCCGGTCAAATGAGTTGAGCCGTCAGACGCAAGAGTCTAGAAGCGATTACGATGCCAGGAAGAAAAAGAGTCGTGCAACTCCCAATTCGTTCACTGCATCCATAGGATTACCACGGAGTTACGACGCCGTCCCCGCAACCTGCAAACCGGCCTCGAGGGAGCGAGGGCCGAGCTCGTCTGGCCCCCTAGCGACCGGCCTGGTCATCGGCTGACCAGATGGACCGGCCGATCTGGATGCCGAGGGTCCGGATCTTGGTCCGCAGGCTGCCCCGGGTGATTCCCAGAAGCTTTGCGGCCTGGACCTGGTTGCCCCCGGTATGGCGGAGGACCCGGGTCAGGAGCGACCGCTCCATCACGGCGAGCGCCTCGGCGTACAGGTCTTGGGAGTCCGCGCGGATCCGATCGTCCAGGAACCCCTCCCAATCGAAGGGGGCCGTCGAGGTCACGGCGGCCTCCGATTCTCCCCGGACGGAAGGGGGCAGGAAGTCGGCTACGAGGACCGGCCCCTGCGACCGCAGGAGCGCCTGCTTCAGGACACTCTGCAGCTCCCGGATGTTGCCGGGCCAGGAGTAGCGTTGAAGCACTTCCAGGGCCTCGGGAGCGATCCGATCGACCTCCTTGCCGAGCTCGGGGCTGAACCGCTTGAGGAAATGATCGACCAGAAGCGGCAGGTCCTCGGCCCGCTCGCGCAGCGGAGGCAGGGTGATCGTCACGATCCCCAGGCGGTAGAAGAGGTCGCCCCGAAACTCGCCCGCGGCCACCATCTGCGCCAGGTCGCGATTGGTGGCGGCGATCACCCGGACGTCGGTCTGGATCGTCTCGTTCCCCCCAACCCGTTCGAACCGACCATCCTGGAGCACCCGGAGCACCTTCGCCTGGGTGAGCGGCGTCATGTCGCCGATCTCGTCCAGGAACAAGGTTCCCCCGGAGCACTGCTCGAACTTGCCGACCCGACGGCGGTCGGCCCCCGTAAACGCCCCCTTCTCGTGGCCAAACAGCTCGCTCTCCAGCAAGTTTTCCGGGATCGCGGCGCAGTTGATGGCCAGGAACGACCCAGCGGCCCGGCGGCTGTGCTGATAGACGGCGCGTGCGACCAGTTCCTTGCCCGTCCCACTCTCCCCCAGGATCAACACAGCGAGGTCCTGTGGTGCCACCCGGCCAACCGCCTTGTACACCTCCTGCATCGCCAGCGAGCGTCCGACGATGGCGTCGGCCGCAGGGGCCGGCGGTACCGGCCCTTCGTCGGCGACCACGGCCGGAACCCGGCTCAACCGGCTGATCCCCGCGGCCTGCTCGACCAGCTCGCGCACGCGGACCAGTTCCAGGGGTTTGAGCAAGTAGTCGAACGCCCCCTGCTTCATCGCCTCGATGGCCGTCTCGGTGGTGCCGTGGCCGGTGATGAAGATGACCGGGATCCGGGCGTCGATCCGTCGGATCTGGCGGAACGCGTCCAGGCCGGACATGTCCGGCAGGTTCAGGTCGAGCACGACGACGTCGGGCCGATCCCGGGCGACGATCTCCAGGCCCTCGGTGGCGTCGGACGCCGTCAGCAGGACCTCGTCCGGGTCGTTGAAGGCGCGCCGAAAGGCGTGCAGGATGGAGGTCTCGTCGTCGATCACCAGAATGGTCGCCATGTTTCTTACACCTCCACGGCTCGAGAGCCGCGGCCCTTGTATGCCGGCAGACGAAGTACGAAGCAGGCTCCCCCCTGAGGCCGGTTCATCGCCCGCAGCCGGCCGCCATGGTCCTGCGCGATCCGTTGCGAAACCGCCAGGCCGAGCCCCAGGCCGGCCTCCTTGCTCGTGAAGAACGGCTCATACAGCCGCGACAGATGCCGGGGGTCGATCCCCGGCCCGGTGTCGAGTACCGCCAGCTCGACGTGATCCCCATCGTCCTCCGCCCGCAGCTCGATCTCGAGCACGCCGCCCCGGGGCATGACGTCGAGGGCATTGAGGGCGAGGTTCACCAGCAATTGCCGGATCTGCTCCCCATCGGCCTCAACCTCGACGGGGGACGGCGGCGGCGTGAACCGAAGCGCCACGCGCTGTTTGCGGGCCCGCCCCCCGACCAGGGTCAGGGTCTGGTCGACCACCGTCGCCAGGTCGAGCCGCCACCGCTCCGGCTTCGGCGGACGTGCGAAGTCGATGAACACGTTGAGCCGCCCCTCCATGCGGAGGATCTCCTGCTCAATAACGTTCAGATCCTCCGCACGCACCCCTTGGGCTTCCGCCTCCTCGCGGTTGGTCTGCACCAACATCTTGATGGCGGTCAGAGGGTTGCGCAGCTCGTGAGCCATGCCGGCCGCGACATGGCCGACCTCCGCCAGCGTCTCGGCGCGAAGCACCGCACGCTCCAGCCCACGAGCCACGCCGTAGCCCATCAACAGGCCGGCGACCGACCCGATCGTGCCCACCCCAGCCAGCCCCCAGGCCATCCACTCCACGGTCCGGTGGAGCATCACCTCGGAGCGCTCGATCTCCGTCGCATTGAACCGCTCCAGCTCGCGGCAGGTGGGCACGATCTCCGCCTCCAGAAGACCGATCGGCCCTCGCCCCTCCGGCCCCCCATTCGCCCCGGAATCGGCCTGCGCCTTCCGCTGAAGATAGTGCCCGAAACTCTCCTCCAGCCGGCCCACGAGCCGCGCCTCTTCCGCCGTCTTCCCCCCTTGCCGAGCCCGAGCCAGCAGCGCCAGGATCCGACCGTGGAGCGCCGGCGCCTCCTTTCCTCGGTCTTCGGGCAGCGCCACCAGCTCGTCCAGCGCCTTCAGCAGATCGCTCGCGATCCGCCGGCTCGCGATCGCCTCATCAAGGACGCGGACCGAGGCGGATTGGTGATGGTGCAAGAACAAGGCGATCGTGATGCACGACCCGAAGAACAGGAGGCTGACAAACAGCGTCGGACCCGCGATCCGAAAGAGTAGGTTGCGCGTGAGCATGGACAGAGCGTGCCGAAAACCAGGACCAGGTCAAAGCTCCTCGTCGACTTCCTGACGAATCCCACTCGCTTCGACTCTGTCCAGTATACGGACGTCGCCCCGATCTCGCTCGATCTCGCCCGTCTCAAATCGCCCATCCCCGCCCGCGAAGCGAATCGCAAGCCGAGGCGTCCGCGCCGAGCACGTCGGACTTCGGGCCGGCGTCTCCGGGGATGAAGTTGAGAACGCCGTTCGAAATAATGCATGACCTGTCTGCTATCGCAGTTCGTGGTGCCTCCGGCCAGTTCCGAACCACGGCCGAGCCGGCCGTGCCACCGACTTCGGTCTGGCCTCGTGCGAGACGGATGACTCTGCCGGCCCGGCTGAGTCTCTGACGACTTGGCGGATGCACCAGTTAGTAATAGCGACTGTATCGTGCCTTGCCGGTCTCGTCGTTCACCATGACCGTCACCGTGCAAGGATCGATCACGAATGTGTCTTCGGCTGTTCGCGTGTCGAACATCACGAACCAGCGATCGCGGGCCGATCCGGCCGCCGGATCGGCATGGGCCGGCCTGAAGAAAACGCTGAGGATCGGCATGGGCGGTCTCTTCTTGCGATGAGCGAACCGGCGGGCGATCGCCACCGCCTCCTCCTGCGTCAACCTGGGCATGGTGCCTCCTCCCCCGGCGGCTGGCACGGCGGAGTGTTGTCGTCGCAGATGTCGACCGGCCGGTCGTCGGAGCCGCCGAGCGGGATCGGCCCCGCCTGGACCAGTTCCCGGAACAGGGCGAAGCCCGCCCGCCACTTGATCGCACCCGAGACGCCCTGGGGCAGGAGCCGCCACCACGGGATGATGTTGCGATTCCAGGGGGTGACGACGGCCTCGACGTCCTGGTCGAGCAGGTTGCCTTCGACGACGATCGGTTCCATGGTTCCCTCCCGTCGCAACTTCGTCCCACGCCCGAGAACGAGGGCTTGCGCGGCGTCGGCCGTGATCAAGGAAAACTCACGTCCAGTCAGCCTCCCAGTTGTTCAAATAGGCCCCGGGCTCGCTGTAGCCCGGCGGTGCGACTTGCGTGCCCGCCGGGTCCCAGGCGAGCTTGCCGGCCTCCAGCGCCCGAGCGAGCCGAGCGAGCCACTCGGCGAAGCTCGGCGCGAGGACCCGGCGGGGTCCCCTCTCGTGATCGAAGAGGATGACCTGCCCGACCGTTCCGCCCGGCGCGAGGTCGAGATCGACCATGACGCCGTCGCCGCTGTTGTCGATGATCTTGACCCGCATGAGGCTCCACCAGGTCGGCTTGATCGGTCCGGAAAGATCGTGCGGCGCGTTGTCCGCGCCCAGATCCCCGGGCCTGGGCGTGGTCGAATGCTCGCCGAGGAGAAATTCCAGGCTGAGGAATTCGCCGTAGTGCAGCAGCGAGGAGCCGTCCAGTCCGTTGTGCATACGGTAGAACGCCCGCACATCGTCCGGCAGCCGCAGCCCCATCTCGGCTTCCGCGACCTGAATGAGCTCCTCGTCGATCCCCGGCGGGAGCCGTAGCGTGCCCGGCGGGGTGTTCGCTTCGTACCACGCCACGATCCGCCCCCAGGGGACGGCAACATCATCATCCATCGACGTTTCGCCTTTCATCGTCATGAGCCGGAGCGCCCGGTTCCCCCGCAGTCCAGCGGCCGCGCGGGTGAACGACTCCTTCGCGGGCCAGGGCCGACCGCCGAAGTCCCCTGATCCATCCCGGCGAAATCCGTCTGCCACCGAGGCGAAGACCTTGCCGTTTCTACCTCATGCCTCAGCCTTTCCACGTTCAAGGTCCGGCCCGTGAACGTCCATCCCAAGGGCTTCGCCAAGGTGCGATGGAAGTCGTCGACGAATGCCAAAATCTTTTCACAAAAGGCTTCCGCTGACGTGAAGTTCCCCCGCGCGATCACTCACCGCGCCAAGAGACCGAACCAGATCTCAACCGGATTCAGCCACACCATACGCTTCGGCACAACGCCTCGACCACGGTCGTTCCCTCCTGCCCCTCGACCCTCGTCTCGCCCTCAAGCGTCTCGCTCGCCTTCCGCGAATTCATCCAACCATCCACAAAACATAGATCTCACTCAATTTCGTCGCCGCGGCGCCCTGCTGCCGGCACTTCCAGCGTCTCCGGCGACCGCAGGTCCATCTTTTCCACAAGTCCCGTGCAGGGTTCCCGACCGAACCTTCAGCGAGCGCCGCAACGCGGCGAGTCGAAACAGCATCGTCCGTTCCTTCGGCATCGCGTTCTGCTCCCGGCCCGGGCCGAAAGCCATACGTAAATGCCTCATGAGCGCGAGACCGATCATTATTTTTTGTAGGCCTTGTCCCAGGGGGAGAATTTTCGCGTCTAAACAGAGAGACGCAGAGCCGATCGCCTCAAGGGGCCTCGAACTCGGAATTCGGAGGATGGAGCGTGACTCCCTACGACTATCTCCTCAAATATCGCAATTTGAACGTTCATCTCGTAAACGGAACGACTTTGTTAGGCATCGACGTCCATGAATATCGCAATGCCCAGGACGTCTTTGATCCTCGCAACACCGACAAAGACGAAACGAACGACGTGGACAACATGGCGGCGGACTTCGACGCCGGGCCGGGCTGGCACACCGCCTGGGCGGCACTCCGCGGCAAGATCGCCAAGCACGGCGAGCATGTGGGCACCAACAAGTATCGGCTCCGATTCCCGTTGCCCACCAAGGACAACCCGGCCCCAACGGTGACCGCCGATGAGACGGTCAACACCTCGGAGCTTGCCCAGGCCTTCATCGGCAAAGGCAGCCCGGAGATCTGCGCCCAGGCCTTGCGGTTGGCCGAGGCCTTTGCCCTGGTCAGCCCCACCGTGTCGGCCTTGCAGTCGTACTGCGACAAGTACATTGGCCTCGACTGCAACGGGTTCGTCGGGAATTACCTGAAGATGAAGGGGGGTACGGTGGTCGGCCCGTCCACCTCGGCCAATCCTTCCGGTTTCATGCCACCGGCCAACCGCCTCGCCAAGCTCGAAGACGTCAAAGTCGAAAGCGTGCTGTGCTGGAAGACCGCCGGTCACGTGGCCATCATCGACTACAGTTACGGCCCGGTCTATGTCCCGCCCAAGTTCGACACCTGGATCCTCCGCTGCATGGTCTGCGAGTCGACCGGGGCCCGTCTCCGAGCGGACGACGTCCACACCGACGGCTTGAACTACACGCTCTACGAGATCCACCCGCCTGACAAAGACAAGGTCTTCAAGGTCAAACGCGGCCTGGGCGGTAGCCGTCTCAACGACGTCTACATCGGCAACCTGCTGTGAGGCCAGGGGCCGAGGGCCCCATCAGCACTGGTCCCCTCGGCCATCGCTGAGCCTCTGTCGGTACGGGAGCGATCGACGGTGGGGCCGACTTCGAGATCGGAGGGGTCACCTCTTCTCACGGATTTCACTCGAGGCTTCTCGAGCCGCTTCCGCTTGTTCTTCGGTGTCCAGGACCTTTTCGAGTCCATCGCACTCCTTGTCCAGTAATAGCAAGGCCGCGTTTGCCCGATGGCCTTGCGATCGACAGTAGAGGATCAGGATGTTGCCGAGGTCCGCGAACCGCTTCGACGCCCCCCGCAACGGCGAAGCGGTCTCGCCGTACATGCCTTTCCAGCTATATCGAAACTCGAGTTTCTCTCCGTCGTCGGGACAACCGGCACACGCCCCCCCCGCGGGGTAGCGGACCCGGCTGAGCATTCTCTCCCAGATCTTGTAGACGCGCAGGGCCCGCTCGCGGTCCAAGGGCCTGGTCAGCTTGGCGACCTCCACACGGCCGGCCGGTTCCTTCCGAGGATCCTGTTGCATCGCCGCAAGCACACTGCGGTCGGCCCTGGCATAGGTGAGCTCGTACTCCGTCGCGCCGGCCTTTTCTCTCAGGGCGATGCACTCCTCGGGCTGGGATGCCGGCCGACGGACCATGACGACGGTCCCTTGCTTGCGAGGCTCAAGGAGCTCAGCGGCCTCGAACTCCTCCACACCCAGCAACTTGTGACATCGCTCGATATAGAGCCGGCTCGATCCGGAACGGTACGGGTCGACCGGGACGAGGTGCCCCGATTCCGAACGGTCTCTCCCCTGGAATGGAGCCTCCGCCCTCGCCATAACCGCGGAAACGACAAATGCGAGGAACAGTACGCTCGACAGCGAAAGAGCCCTCCCCGCGATTCGAGCGTGGTTCCGGGCGCCCGGCCACCAGGCCATCAGAGGCTCGTCCATCTTCCTCTCTCCTCTCTCCACCGACCGTCTTTTTTCGTTGCAGCCGACAGGCGTATGGTTTAGCTTCGCCGCGTGCCATGATGGCATCGTTGCCCACTGGTGTGCGACCTGATTTTGAACACATCTCTTCTGCCGGACCGTGCCGGCCCGCTCGAGAAGGTCGGCCGGCCGAGCTTGGGGATCGAGAACGTCGCTGTCGTCGATCGGGGGATCTCGCCAGGCCCTTAACGTTCAGGCCCAACACCATGCCGCTTGTGACCTGCAAGTGCGGCCACCACTTCGATACGGCCGATCCCAAGGATGTCTCCTGTCCGGCCTGCGGGGCTCGCCTCAAAGGCGCGGATCCGGAGGACTGGCCCGAGCCTCTGCAGGACGATCGAGGGAGCCGCAAGGCGGTAGTCAGTCTACTCCTGGGGGGCGTGTCGCTGGTTGCTTCGGTGTTCGCGGGAATACCGGCGATGCTCGTCGGAGTCTCAGCCCTGGGGGACATCGAGCGGAGCGAAGGGCGACTCCGGGGGCGCAAGACGGCCATCACCGGCATCGTCCTCGGCGCCATCGGCACGGCCCTCATCCCGGTCGCGGTCATCGGAGCAGTCGCCTTCGCCTTTGCCTGGGACGCACGCCAGAAGGCCAACCTGGCGTCGGAGCAGGAGCACGACCTGGCGCAGTGCCGGCAGCACCTGCGGGTGATCAGCGACGCAATCGACCGCTACGTGAAGAAGCACGGCCGGTTCCCCACCGACCCCTTCGGCTCGCCGTTGAGTGGCGAAGGCCTGAGTTGGCGGGTGGCGATCCTGCCGGAGCTCGGGCCTGACGAGGCCGCCCTCTACGCCCGATTTCGCCTGGACGAGCCCTGGGACAGCCCGAGCAATCGGCCCCTCTTGAGCGCGATGCCCGAGGTTTTCCAGTGCCCCGCATTCCCGAACCTCAACCGTACCTGGTCCACCTATAGTAAGGCGATCGGCGAGGGTTCGGTGTTTCCCACACAGTACGAACGGGCGTGGAAAGAGGGGGTCCGGCCGGCGGACGTTACCGACGGGCCGGAGAAGACACTTCTCGTTCTGGAGTCGAAAGGGGCCGTCCCCTGGACCTCGCCCGACACGGCCTTGATGCTTTTGAACGTCGGGAGCCACCATGCCGACGGCCAGTATCACGCAATCTTCGTGGACGGGTCGGTCCGAGTTTTCACGAAGTTCCTTCTCCATCAGATCGTCGAGGCCCTGGTCTCTCGCGCGGGGGGTGAGTCGATCCCACCGGAGGGGCTTGGCCAGGTGGTTTCCCCAGGGCCCCCCTGATCACAACCGGTCGGGGACGTGACGTGAGGCGGAGGGAGGCGGATCATGGCCAAGGTGTCGGATTGCGAAGAATCCAGGGTCAGTCGAAAGGCCGCGGCGAGCGCGGTGCTCGGTTTGCTCTCCCTGGTGGCCCTGGTTTTTGCGGGGATCCCCGCGATCCTGCTCGGGGCCTTCAGCCTGAACGACATCAAGGCCAGCGCGGGCCTGAAAACCGGGCGCGGACTGGCCCTGGCCGGAATCGTGCTCGGCTCGATCGGCTCGTCCGTGGTCGTCGTGGCGATTCCCAGCGTGTTCCTTTACTACCGACTCCAGGCGGACCGAACGACAAGGCAGGCGGCCGACGATGAGGTGCGCCACGAGGCCGAATGTCGGCGGAACCTCGAACAGATCGGCCAGGCGCTGCAACGTTACGTGAAGAAACAGGGCCGTTACCCGCGTGATGGAGTCTATGGCTTCGGTTCGACCTCACCCCTGGGCTGGCGGGTGGCCCTCCTGCCCGAACTCGGCGCCGAGCACGCGGCTCTCCATGAGCGGTTCCACCACGATGAGCCGTGGGACAGCCCCCACAACAAGACGCTGAGCGACTCAGCGCCGTTGGTCTATCGCTGCCCGAGCGCGTCGTTCGACCCGCCGGGAAAGGCAGTCTACTCGGCCGTCACCGGCCCGGGAACGGTCTTCCCCGGCGATCACGAGCCCAACGTGAAGGACGGGACCAGGCCCACGGACATCACCGACGATCCGTCGCAGACGCTCGTCCTCGTCGAAACCCGCGATGCGGGCGTATGGTCCGCGATGGACCTCCCTTTCGATCTCCTCCGAAAGCGAGTGGATAGCCTCCATCACGGGGGCTACCACGCCCTCTTCGCTGACGGGACCGTCCAGCTCTTACCCGATAGCACCCCTCTCTCGACCCTCAACGCAATGGCAACCCGCGCCGCGGGCGACGCCGTTCCCCCGGTCCCGAAGCGGCCCCTTCGCACCCCTCGTTGACGAACCCCGAAGTGCCGTGCTATGCCGTACTCTTCTCATTTCAGAAATCAGCACCCACCAAGGGCAACAGGTCAGCGCAACGGGTTAGTTCGACCAGCGGGGTTGGCATGAATCGTCTCCGCATCACTTGCGTCTTTATCTGGACAATGCGTACCCTTGGCCGCGCCTTGATCGGGGCGATATCGGGCCTCATCATTGTCTCCCTGGCTCTGTTCATTGCCACCGACTACTTCCATCTTCACCTGTTCGAGAACTCTGCCATAGGTGATCGTTCCTTCCGAACCGCCATCGGCCTGGGCGCCTTGGCCTTTGCCCTCCTCGCCGTCATCTCCGGAACGGCGAAGATTCGAGGGAAGACCGCCGCAACGATCAAAGGAGTGCTGATCGGGATTGCGGCCGGGGTCGTCTTTGGGTCGGCATTGGGTTCCATGGCAGCGGAGGTGCGCCTACCCTCAAAAGCCGGGATCACCTCAAAGTCCGGAATCACCCTCGGCATCTTCGTCGGCGGTCCGCTCGGGGCCATCGTCGGCGGCGTTCTCGGATTCAGTGCAGGCAAGCGTCCGGAGCAGAAGACCGCGCCGACGAGAGAAGCGGAGAACCCCGAGGGCCTTCAGTGAGAGCGGCACACCTGGCTGCCGTTTCCTTTGATTTCCCCTTCTTTTGGGTGGCCGCGGTGGCGCCATGGCGAACAAGAGCATGCGAAGGCATCCCTATCGAACCGCCCTGCGGGTTACCGGCTCTCCCGTCCTTGAACTCTCGATAGGACGGATGCAGCGAACGGAGCAGCCCCACAACAATTCCCAACTTCGCAGATTCGAGAAAGCGTCGGGATTGCTTCGCGGCGTGACGTGCATAGAACCCGTAGACGAGCATGATCGCGAGGAACCGTCGAAATGCCAGGTCAATGGTCAGGGACGCCGCTCCGCGAGTTTCAGACGCTCTTTCGTGAGGGGTCGGCCTCGGGCTTGACGGACCGGCAGCTCCTGGAGCGGTTCACCGAACGGCGCGATGAAACGGCGTTTGCGGGGTTAATCGATCGGCACAGGGCGATGGTCTGGGGCGTCTGCCGGCGCATGCTCCACGACCCGGCCGATGCGGGGGACGCCTTTCAGGCCACGTTCCTCGTCCTCGTCCGCCGGGCGGGCTCGGTCCGGGTCGACGAGTCGCTCGGTCCCTGGCTCTATGGCGTCAGCATCCGCGTGGCCAAGCGGGCCCGCGTGGTCGCCATCCGACGACGCGAACGTGAGCAGACCAACACCGAGTTGCCCGAGCCTCCGGCCCGCGACGCGAATCCGCCGGACGACTTGCGATCGGTGATCGACGAAGAGCTTCAACAGCTCCCCGCGCGCTACCGCTCGGCCCTCGTCTGTTGTTACCTCGAAGGCCTGACCCACGAGGAGGCCGCCCGGCGCTTGTCCTGTCCCATCGGCACGGTCCGAAGCCGTCTGGCCCGAGGGCGCGACCTACTGCGGGCTCGCCTCGAACGGCGCGGATTG
>Ga0182739_1002619_pt1 | contig 16653 bp, 15 predicted proteins | sample eDN5th30CBELigBY_FD_128873 | JGI IMG/M metagenome (GOLD analysis project Ga0182739, IMG submission 128873) | Enriched backyard soil microbial communities from Emeryville, California, USA - eDNA 5th pass 30_C BE-Lig BY (version 2) (version 2) | ecosystem: Environmental > Terrestrial > Soil >... | reverse complement strand
GGGGAAGTCGAAGGTCTGCACGCCCGCGGCGAAGCGGGCGTCGCGCGCCGCGGCGGCAAGGGGATCGGTCTCCTGCAGCACGGCGCCGAGCTTCACGGCCAGTTCGATGAAGGCCTGGACATGTGGCCGCCGCTCGCTCTCGTAGGTGTCGAGCAGCGGGTCCTGCGCCTCGCCGCGCAGCACGGCGGCGAGCTTCCAGGCGAGATTGCTGGCGTCGCGCATGCCTGAGCACATGCCCTGGCCGAGGAAAGGTGGCGTCTGATGGCAGGCATCCCCGGCGAGCAGGAGGTGTCCCCGACGCCAACCCTCCTGCACCACCGAATGGAAGGTGTAGACAGCTGCCCGTTCGAGCTGGGCGTCATGAGGGCCGAGCCAGCGCGCCACCATCGGCCAGAAGATCTCCGGCTCGGTGAGGCGCGCCGGGTCGTCGCCCGGCATGAGCATGATTTCCCAGCGCCGCCGCGCACCGCCGACATGGACGACGGTCATCGGCCGCGCGGGATCGCAGAGCTGGACGGTGTGGTCGGGCAAGGCTCTTACGCGCGGCGACGCGGAGTCGCACAGCAAGTCGACGACCAGCCAAGGCTGGTGCAGACCGAGATCGCGCTGCCGGCTGCCGATGGCGCGCCGCACCAGCGAGCGCGCCCCGTCGCAGCCGACGACGTAGCGGGCATCGATCTCGCTGACGTCGGCGATCTCGTGGCCGAGATGAACCGTGACATTCGCGAAGCGCCTGACGCCGTCACGCAGGATCTGCTCGAGCGCGGGCTGATGGAAATACCAGTTGTTCGGCCAGCCGTGCGGGCCGGGACCGTCGATGCCGCGACGAACCATCAGCGTCCGGCCTTCGGCATTGACGAAATGCATGCCCTGCGAGGATGGACGGGCCGCCGCGGCGATGCGCTCGGCCAGCGCGACCGACTGGAAGATGCGCATTACCTCGCCATCGAAATGCACCGCCCGCGGCAGCGCGTAGATCGTCGTGTCGCGTTCGTACACGGCGACCGACAGGCCGGCCTTGCCCAGCAGGTTCGCCAGCAAGGCGCCAACCGGGCCGTAGCCCAGGATGGCGACGTCCTTCATGAGCGGGAAGCTACGACGAGTGCAGCGCCTCCCATACCCGCTCGGGCGTGGCCGGCATGTTGATGTGCTTGCCGCCAAGTGCGTCGACGATGGCGTTCATCACCGAGGGAAGGGAGCCGGCGCATCCCGCCTCGCCGCAGCCCTTGGCGCCCAGCACGTTGGTCCTGGCCGGGACCGAGTGATAGTCCATCGCGAAGAACGGCACGTTGTCGGCGCGCGGCAGGGCGTAGTCGGTGAAGCTGCCGGTCAGTGGCTGGCCTTCCTCGCTGTAGACGACGTGCTCGAACATCGCCTGGCCGATGCCCTGCACCACGCCGCCGTGACTCTGGCCCTCGACCAGCATCGGATTGATCACCGTGCCGAAGTCGCCGACCATCGAATACTTCACGATGTCGACGATGCCGGTGTCGGGATCGATCTCGACCTCGCAGACGTGCGTGCCGTTGGGATAGGCCGATGGCGCCGCCTCGTGGACGTGGCTGACGTCGAGCGAGTCGGGCATGCCCTCGGGCAGCTTCATGCCGCTGCGCAGCTTCTCCGCCAGCTCCATGATGCCGATGCCGCGGTCGGTGCCGACGATGGTGAAGCGCCCGGCGTTGAACTCGATGTCGGCGGCCGAGGCTTCGAGCGCGACGCCCGCGATCAGCTTGCCCTTGTCGATGACCTTGTCCGAGGCTTCGACGATCGCCGCACCCGAGGCCATGATCGACTTGGAGCCGCCGGTGCCGCCGCCGGCGATCAGGAGGTCGCTGTCGCCCTGGATCAGCTTGATCTTCCTGAACGGGATGCCGAGCTTGGTGGTCAGCACCTGCGCGAAGGCCGACCAGTGGCCCTGGCCGTAATCGAGCGTGCCGGTGATGATGGTGACGTCGCCGTTGGGCTCGAAGCGGATGCCGCCCATCTCGTTCATCGGCGGCGCGGTGACCTCGAGATAGTCGCCGATGCCCAGCCCGCGCAGCTTTCCGCGCGCCTTGCTCTCTTCCTTGCGCGCGGCGAAGCCCTCGACATCGGCGAGCTTCAGCGCCTTGTCGAGCAGCGCGGTGAACTCGCCGGAATCGTAGACTGTGCCCGACGCCGTCTTGTAGGGCATCTCTTCCGGCCTGATGTGGTTGCGCTTGCGCATCTCGACCTGGTCGATGCCCATCTCTCGCGCCGCAGTGTCGATAAGCCGCTCCATGAAGTAGTTGGCTTCGGGGCGGCCCGCGCCGCGATAGGCGCCGATCGGCGAGGTGTTCGTGAAGCACACCTTGGTCGAGACGGAGATCAGTGGCGTGCGGTAGATCGCGGCGAGATTGCGCGTGACGCCGAGCGCGCCCATCGCGGCACCGACGTTCGAGAGATAGCCGCCGAGATTGGCGTATCCGGTCAGCCGCACGGCAAGGAAGGTGCCGTCCTTGTCGAGCGCGAGTTCGGCGTCGAAGTCGTGATCGCGGCCGTGCTGGTCGCTGAGGAAGCTGCCGCTGCGTTCGTCCGTCCACTTTACCGGCCGCCCGAGCAGCTTCGAGGCGTGGACCATGCCGGCGTATTCGGGATAGGGCGAGCCCTTCATGCCGAACGAGCCGCCGACATTGCCGGTGAGGATGCGCACCTGCGTCGGCTTGACGCCGAGCAGCGCGGCCATCTGGTTCTTGAGGCCGAACACGCCCTGGTTGCCGGCCTGGAAGGTATAGCGGTCGGTCTCCTTGTCGTAGAAGGCGACCGCCGAGCGCGGTTCCATCGCGCAGACGACGATTCGGTTGCTGATCAGGCGCAGGCGCGTGACATGCGCGGCCCTGGCGAAGGCCTCGTCGATCTTCGGCGTGTCGCCATAGTGGTAGTCGGCGCAGACATTGCCCGGGACGTCGTCGAATACCACGGGCGCACCCGGCTGTGCGGCCTCGCGGGCGTCGGTGACGGAGGGGAGAGCCTCGATGTCGACGACGACGGCTTCGGCCGCATCCTTGGCCTGCGCCTGGGTCTCGGCGACGACGAAGGCGACCGGGTCGCCGACGAAGCGCACCTTGTCGGTGGCCAGCGAATAGCGCGTCGGGGTCTTCATCGGCGAGCCGTCGCGCTGCGGCACCATCATCAGGGTCTTGAGCGGGCCATAGCCCGCGGCGTTGAGGTCGGCGCCAGTCCACACGCCGAGCACGCCCGGCATCTTCCGTGCTTCCCCGGTGTCGATGCCCTTGATGATGCCGTGCGCCACCTGGCTGCGCACCATCACGCACCAGGCCTGGTTCGGCATGTTGACGTCGTCGCTGTAGCGGCCCTGTCCCTTCAGCAGGGTGGGATCTTCGTTGCGCGGCACCGGCTGGCCCACGGCGAATTTGATCGAGTCGAGATTGTCCGCAGCGAAAGGCGCGTTCATGAACGGTCCATCGAAAAGGTAGGGTGATTTCCTGTCGACTATAGCGCGAAAACGGGTCTCGTATCGCGGTTCATCGATCCGTCGACCTGTAGTCCCTCCTGCTGGCTGCTGCAAGAATGATGCCGGTTCATTGTCGGGAGGGCTGATGTCCGCGATTGCATGGGAACTGCCGGAAGATGTGCGCTCGGTGCGCGACGGGCTGATCGATTTTGCCCGCAAGGAAGTGCTGCCGCGGCACGAGAGACACCGCGATCTGTTCGAGGACCCCCGCCGCCTCTATCGCGAGGACGGCCGATTCTCCGACACCCTGAAGGGTCTTATCGGCGAGGTGCGGCACGCCTCGGCCAAGGCCGGATACTACAATATGTGCGTGCCCGAGGCGCTGGGCGGCGGCGGTCTCGCGCACCTCGCCTACTATGTCGGCTGGGAGGCGCTGTTCCATTTCTGCGGGCCGCAGAACTGGCTGATGCTCTACGTCATCAGCCACTGGGCCTTCGGGCCGAGCCGCCTGCTGGAGAAGGTCACCGACGAGGCACGCGAGAAGATCCTGGCGCCGATGATGGCGGGCGAGGCATCGATGTGCTTCGGCCTCAGCGAGCCCGGCGCCGGCTCCGACGCCGCGGCGCTGTCGACCAAGGCGGTGCCCGATGGGAACGCCTGGCGCCTGACAGGCCGCAAGATCTGGACCTCCAATTCGCCGGTCGCGGACTACTGCATCGTCTTCGCCGTCACCGATCCGGAGCGGGCCGCGGCGCGCAAGGGCGGCATCTCGGCCTTCCTCGTGCCGACCTCCTCGCCCGGCTTCGAGGTCCAGCGCATCATCAAGCTGTTCGGCCATATCGGCGGCGACGAGGCCGAGCTGCGGCTGGAGGACGTACGGGTCGAGCCCTGGCAGCTCGTCGGCGAGCTCCACCAGGGCTTCGCGGCGGCGCTGTACGGCGTCTCGCTGGGTCGCATCTACAATTCGGCGCGCGCCGTCGGCTACGGCCGGTGGGCGCTGGAGAAGGCGCTCGACTATGCCCAGCAGCGCAAGGCGTTCGGCAAGGCGATCGCCGAGTACCAGGGCGTCACCTTCCCGTTGGCCGAGAGCGCCATGGAACTGCACGGCGCGCATCTGATGGGCCTCAACGTCGCCACCCTGCTCGACCAGGGCGCACCGGCGGTGAAGGAGCTCGCCATGACGAAGGCCTACTCCGTGCAGGTCGGCTACAAGGCGGTCGACCGCGCCATGCAGACCCACGGCGCCATGGGCTTCACCAACGAGCTCGGCCTGCACCATGCCTGGCATTCGCTGCGCATCGTCAACGTCGCCGACGGCACCAACGAGATCCTCAACCGCTCGATCGTCCAGCGGCTCCTGAAGGGCGATACGGAGCTGTAACTCTGTCGTCCTGAGCGCAGCGAAGGACCTCACGCCAGCCCCGCGGCCCGTGCCTGATCGTTCGGTGAGGTCCTTCGCTGCGCTCAGGACGACAGAAATGTGATAGTCATAGCCACATGTCGAACCTCGATCCCGTCACGCTGACCGTCATCCAGAACGGCCTGATCCAGGTCTGCAACGAGATGGACCTCGCCTTCGTGCGCTCGGCCTTCTCCCCAGTGATCTCCGAGGGCATGGACCGTTCGGACGGCATCTACGACGCGCTCGACGGCGCGCTGATCGCGCAGGGCGAGCTCGGGCTGCCGGTGTTCGTCGGCACCATGCAGTTCTCGACCGGCGCGGTGATCGACCGCGTGAAGAGCCACTACGCCGGCACGGTCGATCCGGGTGACGTGTTCATCGTCAACGATCCCTATCTCGGCGGCACGCATCTGATGGACGTGCGCTTCGTGAAGCCGTTCTTCTACGAGGGCGAGCTGTTCGCCTGGCTCGCCAATACCGGCCACTGGCCGGACATCGGCGGCATGGTGCCCGGCGGCTTCTCGGCCAGCGCCACCGAGGTCGAGCAGGAGGGCCTGCGCCTGCCGCCGGTGAAGCTCTGGAAGAAGGGCGTGCTGGATCAGGAGATCCTGGCCATCCTGATGAGCAACATGCGCATCGCCGACCAGCGCATCGGCGACATCAAGGCCCAGGGTGCGGCGCTCACCACCGGCGAGCAGCGGCTGACCATGCTGATCGACCGCTACGGCGCGGGCGTGGTGAAGCAGGCGATCGCCGAGATGCGTCACCGCGCCGAGCGGCAGATGCGGGCGAAGATCGCCGATATTCCCGACGGCGTGTACGAGGGCACGTCCCAGGTCGACAGCGACGGCGTGGTCGATGCGCCGCTCACGATCAGGATGAAGATCACCAAGAAGGGCGAGGACCTCACCTTCGACATGACGGGATCGAGCCCGCCTTGCCGCGGGCCGATGAACAGCGTCATCGCCACGACCAAGTCGGCGATCTATCTCGCCATGAAGCACATCTTTCCCGACGTGCCGATCAATCGCGGCACCTTCGAGCCGCTGCACATCATCGAGCCCGAAGGTACTTTCCTGTATGCGAAGTATCCGAGGCCGGTGTCTGGTTGTGCCGCCGAGGTGAGCCAGCGCATCGCCGAGGCGGTGTTCGCGGCGCTCACCAAGGCGATTCCGGACCTGCTGTTCGCCGCACCCGCCGGCACCTCGGGCAATCTCGGGGTCGGCGGCTACGATCCCGAGCGCAACCGCAACTACATCATGTATCTCTTCACCGGCGGCGGCTACGGCGGCTTCCAGGGCGGCGACGGCCTCAGCAACGGCTGCTCGACCATCGGCATCTCCAAGATGCCGCCGGTCGAGGTGCTGGAGCAGTTCTATCCGATCCTGTTCGAGGAGTTCTCCTTGCGCGAGGGTTCGGGCGGCGCCGGCGAGTTCCGCGGCGGCTTCGGCATCAACTACGCCATCAGGCTGCGTCGCGGCGAGGCACGGGTGTCGATGGTGATGGATCACGGCCGCACCGGGCCGCAGGGCGCGCTGGGCGGCGAGGCGGGTGGTGTCAACACGGTGGTCGTGACGCAGGGCGACAGGACCTACAAGCCGCCGCATCTTTCCAAGGATCAGGACATCGAGATCGGCGTCGGCGATGTGGTCCGGGTGCAAACACCAGGCGGCGGCGGTTTCGGCGATCCCGCCAGGCGCAAGCCCGAGTCGGTGGCGCGCGATATCGCCCGCGGCTACTACACGCCGGAACAGGCCCGCGAGAAGTTCGGTCTGCGGCGGGCCGAAGTATGATCGGACTCTTTCGCTGGTTGCGCGCCACTCCAGTGGCGCGTTCTTCCGTCGATCCGGGCAAGGACGCGCCACTGGAGTGGCGCGCCCCCAGCAGAAGACTCCTGATGGCCACGCCGATGCTCGCCCTGGCGGGCGGCGCCCGTGCGCAGGGCAAGCTCGAGATCCCGTCCAAGTGGTACGCCGTGCGGGTGGAGGAGAATGCCTTCACCGTCGAGATGCCGGGCGTACCGGATCATCGTGTCATCAGCGATTCTTCCGCGCGCGGCACGGCCTTCGCGTTGCATTCGTACAGCCTCGAAAGCGGCGGCTTTTCCTACGTCGCCCAGACGGCGCTCTACCCGACCGACGTCGATGTCACCCAGCCGCGGCGCGTGCTGCAGGCGGCGCTCGATGGCCGGGCATCGCGGCTCGCAAGCCGCCAATGGGATCGCACAGAATGGCGCGAGATTGACGCCGGCGCCTCGGTCGAATCGATCGGCACCGTGCGGGCCGGCTCGATGCTGCGCCTGCTCTCGCTCCTGAAGGAGCGGCGCTTCGTGTCCCTCGCCTTCCTCGGCCCGGGCGTCGACGGTCCCGAGGCCAACCGTTTCTTCAACTCGCTGAAGCTGAAATGATGAGCAAGCCGCGTATCCATGTCCTCGCCTTGGGCGGCACCATCGCCACCCGTCCCGATTCGACCGGCGCCATGCAGATGGGGCTCGGCGCGGACGACCTCGTCGCCGCCGTCCCGCTGCTGAAGGAGGTCGCCGAAATCGGCGCCGAGACCGTGTCGCGGGTCGGCAGCCACTCGTTGTCGTTCGATCAGATCCATGCGCTCGCGGCGAAAATCCGCGGTCTCGAGGCCGACGGCATCGTCGTCACGCAGGGCACCGACACGCTCGAGGAGACGAGCTTCCTGCTCGACCTGCTGCTCGATCTCGACATTCCGGTGATCGTGACCGCGGCGATGCGCAATCCCGCGCTCACCTCGCCCGACGGACCGGGCAACCTGCTCGCCGCCGTGCGGGTCGCGGCCGATCCATGGGTCCGGCGGAACGCCAAGGCCCTGGGCGTGATCGCGGTGATGCTCGACGAGGTCTATGCTGCCTCGGACGTGCTCAAGATCCATCCGACGCGGCTCAACGCCTTTGCCTCGACCCAGACGGGACCGCTGGCTGCGCTGGTCGAGGATCGGATCGTGCCGCTTGCCCTGCCGGTGCGCGATGCCGTCGTCGCGGCGCGAAAGAAGCTTGCGGGCGCGGGCGGCAAGGCCGCGCCGATCGCGCTGTTCTGGCTGTCGCTCGACGACGATGCCGCGCTCGTGCCGCTGATGCTCGCGGCGTCGGACAGCCTCGGCTATCGCGGCGCGGTGATCGCGGCGATGGGCGGCGGCCACACGCCGGAGCGCGCGACCGGGAATATCGTCCGTCTGGCCAGGGCGATGCCGACCGTCGTATCGCCCCGTGCGGGCGGCGGAGGGCCGATGCTGCGCAAGACCTACGGCGGGCCGAGCTCGGAGATCGCGCTGCGCGAGGCCGGCCTGATCTGGGGCGGCCGGCTGCATCCGTTGAAAGCGCGCGTGTTGCTGGAAACCTGCCTGCGCGCCGGGCTCGACCGCGCGGCGATCGCCGAGCTGTTCGACGCCTTCGGCTAGATCATGTTCATTGAACCGCGCGCATCCTGCGCGCTCACGATCAAGAGCGAGCTGGAAGCTCGCGGTCCAATGAAGAGCGGGCGAGCTTCGACTCGGCGAAGCCGTGCATGCCCATGTGCCACTGGAGCGCGACCACCGCTCCCTTGAGCGGCTGCAGCAGGCCGAGCGACATGCCCACGATCAGCGGCAGCCCGATCGCGGCCTGCAGCCAGTAGGACGGGCTGTAGGCGATTTCGATCCACATCGCGGCCGGGACGACGATATGGCCGACCAGGATGATCACCAGATAGGCGGGGAAGTCGTCGGCGCGATGGTGACGGAACGGCTCGCCGCATTTCTCGCACTGGTCCGCGACCTTGAGGAAGATGCGGAACAGACGGCCCTCTCCACAGGCCGGGCAATGGCCGGCAAATCCGCGCGTCAGATATCTGGCAGGGCCGTTCATCGAATGCCTCCCGTCGTTCCGGCTTGTATATCCATACAAGAAGCCATACATTCAAGGACAATAATGAGGATTGTATGGATTGGCTCCCGACACTCGGCGACCGGCCCGGCCCGGTCTACGAAAGCATCGTCGACGCGCTCGGCGCGGACGTGGCTTCCGGCCGCCTCCATCGCGGCGAGCGATTGCCTACCCACCGTGCTCTCGCCAAGGCGCTTGGCGTCGACCTCACGACCGTCACGCGTGCGTACAACGAAGCGCGTCGCCGCGGCCTGACCGAGGCGCGGGTCGGGCAGGGGACCTTCGTCGCTGAAACTTTGGCGCGCGCGCCGCGTGCCGCTGCGGCGGGCATCGAGTTCGACCTGTCGATGAACCTGCCGCCCGAACCGGTCGAGGCCGACCTCGAAGGCCGCATCGCGCGCGGGCTCGACGGGCTGCGGCGCGATTATGGCCTGTCCGACTTCCTGAGCTACCAGCAGGCCGGCGGCAGCGAGGCCGATCGCGGCGTGGCGGCCGACTGGCTGCGCGAGCGGGTGCGGACGGCGGCGTCGGACCGGCTGCTGATCTTTCCCGGCACCCAGACCGCGCTGATGGCGCTGCTGCTGTCGCTCACGAAGCCGGGCGACACGGTGCTGACCGACCGCCTGACCTATCCCGGCTTCAAATCGGCCGCCGCTGCCGCCGGTGTGCGTCTCATCGGTGTCGAGGCGGACGCTGCCGGCATGATTCCTGCGGCGCTGGAGGAGGCCAGCCGGAAGCACCGGCCCAAAGCCGTCTATCTCGTCCCGACCATTCACAATCCGACGACGCTCACCCTGCCGCCAGAGCGGCGCGAGCGGCTCGCCATGGCGATCCGCAGGTGCGATCTGCTGCTGTTCGAGGACGATGCGTACGGCGCGTTCGATCCGAAGCTGGCGCCGATCGCGACGCTCGTTCCCGAGCGCGGCTACGTCGCCGCGACCCTGTCCAAGTGCATCGCCCCCGGCCTGCGCATATCGTTCGTGGTGACGCCCGATCGCGCCGCCGCGGCGCTGCTCGGCAGCGCGTTGCGTGCGGCGGCGCAGATGCCGGTGCCGCTGATGGTGGCGCTTACCCTGCGCTGGCTGGCCGACGGCAGCGCCGATGCGATCATCGCTGCCATCGCCGCCGAAGCCGCGGCGCGCCAGAAGCTTGCCGCCAAGGCGCTGGCCGGGCATGACTATGCCGCACACCCTCGCGGCCATCATGTCTGGCTGCGGCTGCCGGCCGCCTGGAGCCGCCTGGAATTTGCCGCTCATGTGCAGAGACAGGGGCTTGCCGTGGTGACCAGCGACAGCTTCACTGTCGACGGTGCGCCCGAGCACGCGATTCGCATCGCGTTGGGCGCGGCACGCAGCAGGGCCGATCTCGCGGGCGCGCTCGATGTCCTGAGTGTCGCATTGAAGTCGCCCGTTTCGGTCTCACGTATCGTCTGAGACGACGGAGACGCCATGTTCGACGCTTTCGATGCAACGCTGCTGGCGCGGCTGCAGTTTGCCTTCACCGTCTCGTTCCATTTCATCTTTCCGTCGTTCTCGATCGGGCTGGCGAGCTATCTCGCGGTGCTCGAGGCGCTGTGGCTGTGGACGGGGCGCGCGGTCTATCTCGACCTGTTCAAGTACTGGCTGAAGATCTTCGCGCTCGCCTTCGGCATGGGCGTGGTGTCGGGTATCGTCATGTCGTACCAGTTCGGCACCAACTGGTCGGTCTTCTCCGACAAGGCCGGGCCGGTGATCGGCCCGCTGATGGCATACGAGGTGCTGACGGCGTTCTTCCTCGAGGCCGGGTTCCTGGGCGTCATGCTGTTCGGCATGAACCGGGTCGGCAAGTCGCTGCATTTCGCCGCCACGCTCGCGGTCGCCGTGGGCACCTTCATCTCCGCGTTCTGGATCCTGTCGGCCAACAGCTGGATGCAGACGCCGACCGGCCATGCGATTGCCGCCAACGGCCAGTTCGTGCCGGTCGACTGGCTGGCGGTGATCTTCAATCCGTCGTTTCCCTACCGGCTCGTGCACACGGTGCTGGCGGCCTATCTCACGACGGCGCTCGTGGTGGGCGGCGTCGGCGCCTGGCACCTGCTCGCCGGCCGCAAGACCGAGGGCACGCGGGTGATGTTCTCGATGGCGATGGGCATGATCGCCGTCGTCGCGCCGATCCAGATCCTGGCCGGCGACCAGCACGGCCTGAACACGCTCGAGCACCAGCCGGCCAAGGTCATGGCCATGGAGGGCCATTTCCAGAGCCATCCCGACGGTGCGCCGCTGGTGCTGTTCGGCTGGCCCGACATGGCGGAAGGCAAGGTCCTGTACGATGTCTCCGTGCCGAAGCTGTCGTCGCTGATCCTGAAGCATTCGCTCGATGCGCCGCTCGCGGGGCTCGACACGGTGAAGCGCAGCGACTGGCCGCCGGTGCCGATCGTGTTCTGGTCGTTCCGGATCATGGTCGGGCTGGGCCTTCTGATGCTGCTGCTGGCCGCCTGGAGCCTGCTCGCGCGGGCGCGCCGTGCGCTTTATGACTGGGCAGGCCTGCATCGGCTGGCGCTCGCCATGGGCCCTGCCGGGTTCGTCGCGGTGATCGCGGGCTGGGTGACGACGGAGGTCGGACGGCAGCCCTACACGGTCTACGGCCTGCTGCGCACCGCCGACTCGGTATCGCCGCTGCAGGCGCCGGCCGTCGCCACGTCGCTCCTCGCCTTCATCGTCGTCTACTTCGTGGTGTTCGGCGCCGGCGTCTACTACATCCTGCGGCTGATGAGCCAGCCGCCGCATCACGGCGAGGAAGGTCCCCAAGGCGACGTGCCGGCGCGTGCGGCCGGCATCACGCCGGCGCCCGCCGTCGCCGCAAAGGAAGGGATGCGTTGACCATGCCGATGGCCTTCGACCTGCCCACCATCTGGGCCTTCATCATCGCCTTCGCGATCTTCGCCTATGTCGTGATGGACGGCTTCGACCTCGGCATCGGCATCCTGTTCCCGGCCTTCGCGGAAGGCCGGGAGCGCGACTCGGCGATGAACTCGATCGCCCCGGTATGGGACGGCAACGAGACATGGCTGGTGCTGGGCGGTGGCGGGCTGATGGCCGCGTTCCCGATGGCCTATGGCGTGATCCTGTCGGCGCTCTATGCGCCGATCATCGCCATGCTGCTGGCCCTGATCTTCCGCGGCGTCGCCTTCGAGTTCCGCTGGCGCGACCGGCGCCACCGCAAGTACTGGGATGCCGCCTTCACCCTGGGCTCGATCGTGGCGACGTTCGCCCAGGGCGTGACGCTCGGCGCGCTGTTGCAGGGCATCGCCGTCGACGGCCGGTCCTACGGCGGCGGCTGGTGGGACTGGCTGTCGCCGTTCAGCCTGCTGGTCGGCGTGGCGCTGGTTTGCGGCTATGCGCTGCTCGGCGCGACCTGGCTCATCATGAAGAGCGAGGGCTCGCTGCTCGATCATTGCTATCGGCTGGCGCTGCGCTTTGGCGTGGCGACCATCGCCGGCATGGCGGCGGTCAGCGCCTGGACGCCCTTCCTCGCCAACGATTACTACCTGCACTGGTTTGCCTGGCCGCAAGTGATGTTCACCGCGCAGGTGCCGTTGCTGGTCGCCGTGGCTTCGGTGGGCTTCTTCTTCGCGCTGCGCCACAGACGCAGCTACTGGCCCTTCCTGATCGCGCTCGGCCTGTTCGCGCTGGGCCTGATCGGCCTCGGCATCAGCCTCTATCCCTATGTCGTGCCGCGCGCGCTCACGATCTGGGACGCCGCCGCGCCGGCCAAGAGCCTCGCCTTCATGCTGGTCGGCGCCGCCGTCATGGTGCCGATCATCCTGATCTACACCGGCTACGCCTACTGGGTGTTCCGGGGCAAGACCGGCCACGAGGGCTATCACTGATGCCGGCGCCGCGGCAGTGGCTGTGGTTCGTCGCTCTCTGGGCCGGCGGCGTCGGCGTGACCGCGATCGTCGGCTACGCGATCAGGCTCTGGCTCAGGTAGTCCGCCGGGTGGGCCGGCAATTGAAGGCCAGCGGCCGGGGGTTGCCGTTCTGGCGCAGCACGGCGAGATCGTCGCGCCCCGACCATTCGACCGTGGCGTCGACGTAGCGGAAGCCGTCGCCCGTGGGCTGGTACTCGGTGCGCCAGGTCTTGTTGTCCAGGGTCACGGACGCCCGGTTCTTGGCGTAGACCACGGCCACCTCCTTGCGGCCCTCGCAGATGTAGGCGATGCCCGCCGGCGTCGCGTCGTCGGGTGCCGGCCGCGCGATCGGGGTCCAACTCGTCGCCGGCCCCTGCTGGGTGCAGGCTCCTAGCGGCGCGACCAACACGAGAGCGGCAATCGACATTCGACGCATCCTGCGGTTTCCTCCCTGGACGGATTTCAGTGACGCGAGCTTATCCGGCTCGCGCGAGGGAGCAACGCAACAAATGCCACACGTCAAATTGCGCGACGGCGCGGAGCTTTATTTCGAGAAGCATGGCAGCGGACCGCCCTTGCTGCTCGTGCCGGGGCTGGGCGGCGATGGCCGCTGGTGGGGCGAAAATGCGGCAAAGCTCGCCGGGCAATTCACCGTCGTCGTGCACGATCACCGGGGCACGGCCCGCAGCACGCTGTCGAAGATCGATTACAGTGTCGCCCAGATGGCCGACGATGCGCTGCAGCTGATCGATGCGCTGGGCTTCGACAAGGTCCACTGGTGCGGCCATTCCACCGGCGGCGCGATGGGCCAGGTGCTGGCGATCGAGCATCCCGAGCGGATCGACCGGCTGGTGCTGAGCGCCACGTGGGCCAGGACCGACGCCTTCTTCCGGCGCCTCTTCGAGACACGTGCATTGGTGCTGAAGGAGCTTGGGCCCGTCGCCTACCAGAAGTCGAGCGCGCTGGCGCTCAATTCGCCCTGGTGGGTGCGGGACCATGATGCGGAGCTCGCAGCGGCGGAGGCAAGGGCGAACGAGACCATCCCCATCCCCGAGATCGTCCTGTCGCGCATCGCGGCGATCGTCGCCCACGACCGGCGCGACCAGCTGCAGAAGGTCAAGGCGCCGACCCTGGCGATTTGCGCGCGCGACGACATGGTCACGCCGCTCTACTTCACCGAAGAGCTGGTCCGGTTGATTCCGGACGCCCGCTCATATGTCCTGCCGGATGGTGGGCACTTCTATCCGAACGTGCATGGCGACGAATTTCGGCGTGTAATGACGTCCTTCCTCCTGGAGTCCTGAATTCATGAACATCGAGCCCAAGATCGCTGCCGCATCGGCGGAGCTCACCGCCATCCGCCGCGACATCCATGCCCATCCCGAGCTGGGCTTCGAGGAGGAGCGCACCAGCCGCATCGTCGCCGAGAAGCTCACGGAATGGGGCATCGAGGTCACCACCGGAATCGGCAAGACCGGCGTGGTCGGCACCATCCGCGTCGGCAACAATCCGACCGCGATCGGCCTGCGCGCCGACATGGATGCGCTGCCGATGGACGAGCACAACACCTTCGACCATCGCAGCCAGCACAAGGGCCGCATGCACGCCTGCGGCCACGACGGCCACACCACGATGCTGCTGGGGGCGGCGAAGTATCTTTCGGCAACCCGCAACTTCGACGGCACCGTCCACTTCATCTTCCAGCCGGCCGAGGAAGGCCGCGGCGGCGCCGAGGCAATGGTCAAGGACGGGCTGTTCGACAAGTTCCCGTGCGAACAGATCTTCGGCATGCACAATCGTCCGAAGCTCGATGTCGGCAAGTTCGCGATCCGTTCGGGACCGCAGATGGCCGGCGGCGGGCTGTTCGACATCCACATCACCGGCAAGGGCGCCCACGGCGCCCGGCCGGAGAGCGGCATCGATCCGGTGATCATCGCGACCCAGATCATCTCGGCGCTGCAGAGCGTCGTGTCGCGCAACGTCGCCGCGCTCGATTCGGCGGTGATCTCGGTGACGCAGATGCATGCCGGCGACGCCTACAACGTGATCCCGCAGGAAGCGGTGCTGCGCGGCACCATCCGCGCCTTCCGCAAGGAGACGATGGCCCTCGTGAAGGAGCGCATCGAGACGATCTCCGAGGGCATCGCCAGGACGCTGGGCGGCAGCGCCAAGGCCGATGTGCGCGTGGTCTTCCCGCCGCTGGTGAACGACCGGGACGCGGTGAAATTCATCGCCGACGTCGCGGCGAAGATCGTCGGCGACGAGAACATGAATCGCGAAGGACCCTACGTGATGGCGTCGGAGGATTTCTCCTACATGCTGGAGAAGGTGCCGGGCGCCTTCATCAACATCGGCAACGGCGGCGGAGAAGGCGGCTGCGAGGTGCACAATCCGGGCTACGACTTCAACGACGAGATCATCACCCTGGGCGCCACGCTCTGGTCGCGCGTGGTTGAAACCAGGCTGGCGAAGGATGCCCGCTAGGCCGGTGGCGCGCCGCTCCAGGGGCGCGGGCTCCTTCTTCGCCGCCGATGACGCGCGGCTGGCGTCGCGCGCGCCCGGCATATGACAGCCGCAGTCACGCTCTGGATCGACTATGTGAGCCCCTACGCCTTCGTCGCGAAGGCGGGGGCTTACGAACTCGAGCAGGATTACGACATCGCGCTCGACTGGCGGCCGTACACGCTCGACATCGCGTCGTTCCAGCAATCGGTCGCCGGGCGCGACCCGCATCATTGGCGTCGCGTGCGCTACGCCTACATGGACGCACGCCGCTTCGCCAACAAGCAGGGGCTGGTTCTCAAAGGGCCGACCAGGATCTTCTACGCGCGGCCGGCCAACACCGGCATGCTCTATGCGCAGCGACACGATGCGTTCCGGCAATACAACGATCTCGTCTTCGATCGCTTCTGGCGCCGGGAACTCGATCCGGAGGATGTGGCGGCGGTGGAAGCCGTGCTGATCGAAGTCGGCGCGCGCCCGGGTTTCCCGGATTTCCTGATCGGAGAGGGCGGGGCCCAGCATGATCGCCTGCGCGCGGAGGCCGAGGCATCGGGCGTTTTCGGGGTCCCCACCTTCGTGTTCGACGGCGAGCTGTTCTGGGGCGGCGACCGGATCGGCCTGCTGCGCGAGCGGCTGGATGAAAAGGGCGTCGGACGCCGCTAGCTTCGCCTGAGTCATCGAGCTGCATCCGAATGCGTCGGATTTCCTGATGGAGACGGCGTGTGGCGCCGCGTTCTGACGAGGACAGGCTGGACCTGCCCGGTTGGGCCGAGGCGTAGCCTTGCCAGATCATGATCATTGGACCGCGCGCATCCTGCGCGCTCATGATCGAGTGCCTTCAAGGCGCGTATGAGCGCGCAGGATGCGCGCGGTCCAATGACCATGACCTGGCGGAGCCTCGCTGGACCGTACACGAACCGGACCGAGACCCGGCTCCCGTGGTCGTCCTGAGCCCGGCGAAGGACCCCACGCCCGCCCCGGAGACGCCGGTTGGATGGCCAGATCCTTCGTTCCACCCAGAACCGAGTGCCCATCCCTCCGCTTGCCATGCAAGCGGAGAGAAGCCGGATGGTTGGATCTGGCTTTTCCGGAACGGCTCCAAAGTACCGAGGCTAGGCCTCGGGCGGCTGATCGACGGTGCGCTCGACGCGTTCGTGCAGCGTCTTCACGTCGCCGCGCTGCTTGCTCGCGCGATCCTTGAGCAACCGTTTGGCCCGGCGGAAGGCGTCATGCACGGCCGCCGGCGCGTCGGCGAAATGATTGTCGCCCTGGGGCGCATGGTCGATATTGACGTCGGCGCCACCCGGCAGGCTGAGATGGACGTTGACGGTGAACTGGGCAGTCCGGTGATGGCGATCGGGAATCCGCACCACGACGTGGCAGGCGGTCATGCGGCCGTACAGCTTCTCGAGCGCCTCGACGTTCTCGCTGATCAGGGTGCTGAGGGCTTCACTGGCATCGCCCCCCTGAAAGCTGATCTTAAGGGGTGTTTCCATGTCGCCCTCCATTTTCGTTCACTGTGCTATTGAACGTGGGGTG
>Ga0182739_1002616_pt1 | contig 16677 bp, 14 predicted proteins | sample eDN5th30CBELigBY_FD_128873 | JGI IMG/M metagenome (GOLD analysis project Ga0182739, IMG submission 128873) | Enriched backyard soil microbial communities from Emeryville, California, USA - eDNA 5th pass 30_C BE-Lig BY (version 2) (version 2) | ecosystem: Environmental > Terrestrial > Soil >... | reverse complement strand
TTCCCGGCGCCGGTGCCGGTCGGCAAGCGCATCCGCACCTCGTCGGTGATCACCGCCGTCGAAGACGTGCCCGGCGGCGTGCAGGCCCGCGTCACCACCACGTTCAAGGTCGAGGGCGGCACCAAGCCCGTCGTCGTCTCCCGCGGGCTGTACCGCTTCTACGCCTAGCCTCGGGGCCGGGAAGGGGCCGCCGCGGGGCGGCCCCTTTTCTGCCCGAAAAAACAAACTATTGATTTCTTCAACCGTTGAAACTATCTTGATTCAAGATGTGGTTCGAATCACAGGTCCGGCGCCCGCCGCCGGTCCGGCCGGCCACACCAGCACCCGCACACCCCGCACCCGCAAGGAGCAAGATTGAAGAAGCAGTTCGCGAAGATGTTCGCCGGCGCCGCAGTAGTCGCCGTGGCCCTCACCGCCTGCGGCGAGGGTTCCCCCTCCGGCGGCACCGCCGGCTCCACCGAGGCGGCAGGCGGCCTGACGAAGGTCGTCGTCGGCGTGCTGCCGATCGCCCCGTCCGCGGCCATCCAGTACGGCATAGACAAGGGGATCTTCGAGGAGCACGGGCTCCAGGTGGAACTGTCCAACGCCTCCTCCGGCGCCGCCATGCTTCCGGCCGTCTCCACCGGCGACATCAACGTCGGCATCGGCAACCCGCTCTCCGTCCTGGTGTCCACGGACAAGGGCCTGGACATGAAGATCCTCTCCGGCTACTCCAACTCGAAGGCCGAGGGCGACGACATCACCGGCGTCGTCGTCAAGGCCGACTCGGGCATCGGCTCCTGGGCCGACCTTGCCGGCAAGACCGTCTCCGTCAACTCCGTCAACACCCAGGGCGACCTGACCATCATGGAGGCCGTCTCCGCGGACGGCGGCGACCCGAAGGCAGTCAAGTTCAGCGAGATGTCCTTCCCGGACTCCCCGGCCCAGCTGGAGCGCGGCAACGTCGACGCCGCCTGGCTGCCCGAGCCGTTCCTCGCACAGACCCTGGCGGATCCGGCCTACAAGCTCCTCGGCTACAACTACCAGGACACCATCCCGGGCCTGCCGACCATGGTCGCCTTCACCTCCGGCAAGTACGCCTCCGAGAACCCGGAGGCGGTCGCGGACTTCAAGGCCGCCCTGTCCGAGGTCCTCGATGCCGCCGAGACGGATTCGGCAGGCGTGGCCTCCTCGGTCGCGGGGTTCCTGAAGATCGATGAGGCGAAGGCCCAGAAGATCAGCATGGAGGAGTTCTCCGGCGAGCTGCGCACCGAGCAGCTGAACCAGCTGGGGGAACTGATGCTCAAGTACGGCTACGTCTCCAAGCAGCCCGACCTCCAGGGCGTTCTGGCCAAGTAGTCCGGGCCCCGGCGGCCGGTCCGTGATGGCCGGACCGGCCGCCGGTACCCACAGCACGACGACGGACGCGCCCGCGGGCGCCGCAGCAGCAGGAAAGGCAAGCGAAGAATGCGCAACGCAGGACTTGGATCGTGGATCCACAAGCGCCGGGTCAAGTCGGCAGGCAAGGCCGCCGTCGTCAACGGCGACTCCGAACTGACCTACGACGCCCTCGCGGAACGGATCGACCGCCTGGCCAACGCCCTGGCCGAACGCGGCGTCACCAAGGGCACACGCGTGGCGTACCTGGGCAACAACCACCCCGCCTTCCTGGAGACGCTGTTCGCCTGCGGCCTCCTGGGCGCCCTGTTCGTGCCCCTGAACACGCGCCTGGCCCCGCGCGAGCTCCAGTACGCCCTCAACGACTCGGGCAGCACCGTGCTGGTGGGCTCGGGCCTGCTGGAACCGCTCGCGGAGAGCGGCAGCCGCGACACCGGCGTCGTGCACCGCCTGGTGGTGCACGACGGCGGCGGCGAGGAGTCGCCCGCCGAATCCTACGGGGCCGCGATCGCGGCCGCGCCCGCGGACCACCGGGACATCGACGTCGCGCTCGAGGACCCGGCGATCATCCTGTACACCTCCGGCACCACCGGCAACCCCAAGGGCGCGCTGCTCACCCACGGCAACATGACCTGGAACGCCATCAACGTGCTGGTTGACTACGACGTCACCAGCGACGAGGTCGCGCTGATGATCGCGCCCATGTTCCACGTGGCGTCCCTGGGCATGGGCGCCCTGCCGACCCTGCTCAAGGGCGGCACGCTGGTGCTGCAGGACCGCTTCGAGCCCTCCGCGGTCCTGGCCGCGATCGAGAAGCACCAGGTCACCAGCCTCTCCGGGGTTCCCACCACGTACCAGATGCTCGCCGAGCACCCGGCCTGGGCGACCACGGACATCTCCTCCCTGCGCAAGCTCACCTGCGGCGGCTCCGCCGTCCCCGTGCGCGTCATGGACGCCTATGAGGAACGCGGGCTCGCCTTCTCCGGCGGCTACGGCATGACGGAAACCGCCCCGGGGGCCACCTCCCTGCAGCAGGAACGCTCGCGCGAGAAGGCCGGGTCCGCCGGCCTGCCGCACTTCTTCACGGACATCCGCATCGTGGACGCGATGGGCGAACCGCAGCCGGCCGGCGCGGTGGGGGAGATCCAGATCTCCGGACCGAACGTCATCCCGGCCTACTGGCAGCGGCCCGAGGCCACGGAGCAGTCCTTCGCCGACGGCTCCTGGTTCCGCTCCGGGGACATGGGATACGTCGATGACGAGGGCTTCCTCTACATCTCCGACCGGCTCAAGGACATGATCATCTCCGGCGGGGAAAACATCTACCCGGCCGAGGTGGAACAGGCCATCATGGAGCTCGATTCCGTCTCCGCCGTGGCTGTCATCGGCATCCCCGACGAGAAGTGGGGCGAGGTGCCGCGGGCGATCGTGGTCCCGGCCCAGGGCGGCGGCCTCGACGACGCGGCCCTGATCGAGCACCTCTCCACGCGGCTGGCCAAGTACAAGATCCCCAAGACCGTGGTCTTCGTCGAGGACCTTCCGCGCACCGCCAGCGGCAAGATCCGCAAGGCCGACCTGCGCAAGACTCACGGCGCCTAAATACGCGGCACAGGCCCACCCCAGGCCCACCATCCGGCACCCCGCACCCGTGCCGGGCATCCCACACCCCGCACCCCACCCCCCGCATCCTAGGAGCACCACCCCATGAAGCACCTGCAGACGGCCACGGCGGCTGCCGCCGGGCCCGTCCTCCGCACCCGCCTCGCCACACCCGCCCGGGCGCTGGCGCCATGACGCAAACCGTTGCCGCGAAGACCCCGGGGCGCCGCGCCGAGCCCGGGCCCGGGAAGGGGGCGAAGCGGCGGTCCGGATCCGCCCGCAAGCGCCTCTCCGACCCGCTGCTGGGCCTGCTGGGGGTGGTGGCGTTCCTGGCGGTCTGGGAGCTGCTGCCGCGCCTGGGCCTGGCACCCCAAAAGTACCTGCCACCGGCCTCCGAGGTCCTGGCCGCCCTGGTGCGCGATTTCGGCCTGGCCGACTTCTGGAAGGCCGTGGGCGAGACCATGGCGGCCTGGGCCATCGGCCTGGCGGTAGCGGTGGTCCTGGCCACCGTCCTGGGCCTGGTGATCGGGATGAGCCAGTTCCTGCGCCGGGCCACGTACTCCACCGTCGAGTTCCTGCGCCCGATCCCGTCGGTGGCGCTGATCCCGCTGGCGGTCCTGCTGTTCGGGGTCAAGATGGAGTCCACCCTGATGCTGGTCATCTACGCCTGCTTCTGGCAGGTGCTCATCCAGGTCCTCTACGGGGTGGCCGACGTGGACAACGTGGCGATGAACACCGCCAGGTCCTACGGGTTCTCCACCGCGCAGCGGGTACGCGACGTCGTGTTCCCCACCATGCTGCCCTACCTGATGACCGGCATCCGGCTCGCCGCCTCCGTGGCGCTGATCCTGGCGATCACCGCCGAACTGGTCATCGGGTCCCCGGGCCTGGGCCACGAGATTTCCCTGGCCCAGTCCGGCGGGGCCATCTCCGGCATGTATGCCCTGATCCTGGCCACGGGCCTGTTGGGCGTGGCCATCAACCTCGCCACCCGAAAGGTGGAAAAACGCGTGCTCTCCTGGCATCCGTCGGTCCGTGGGGAGGTCGCGGCATGAGAATCCTCAAGAACACCCTGTACCTGGTGGGCCTGCCCATCCTCCTGCTGGCCCTGTGGGCCCTGGCCACCTCGGGCGCGCCGAACTTCTTCGTCCCCACCCCCGCCACGCTGGCCACGACCTTCGGCGAGGTGTGGTTCGACGCCGACCGGCTCCTGGACGATGTCCTGCCGTCGCTGGGGCGCCTGGCCGCCGGCGTGCTGGCGGCGATCGTCCTGGGCGTCGTGCTGGGCCTGCTGGTCGGCATGAACCGCACGCTGCGGGCCCTCACCGAGCCGGTGTTCGAGTTCTTCCGGGCGCTGCCGCCGCCGGTGCTGGTGCCGGTGCTGATGCTGCTGGTGGGCACCAACGACGCCATGAAGGTCGCCGTCATCGTCTCCGGCTGCGTGTGGCCGGTGCTGCTGAACACCATCGAGGGCGTGCGCTCGATCGACCCGGTGCAGAACGAGACCTCCCGCTCCTACGGGATCCACGGGCTCCCGCGGATCCGCTACCAGGTGCTGCCCAGCGCGGCCCCGACCATCATGGCCGGGGTGCGCCAGTGCCTCTCGATCGGCCTGATCCTGATGGTCATCTCCGAGATGTTCGCCGCCTCCTCCGGGCTGGGCTTCACGATCGTGCAGTTCCAGCGTTCCTTCGCCATCCCCGAGATGTGGTCCGGCATCGTGATGCTTGGCCTGATCGGGGTGGCGCTGTCCTTCATCTTCCAAAGCGCGGAACGCCGGGTCCTGCGCTGGTACCACGGCCTGAAAGAGGTAGAAAATGCAGCCTGAGACCACCGCCGGCCATGCCGGACGCACCCTTCCGGAGGGCCAGGCGCTGCTGAGCGTGCGCGGCCTCAAGAAGGTCTACAAGACCGACGCCGGGGACATCGAGGCGGTGCGGAACCTGACCTTCGACCTGGGCCGCAACGAACTCGCCTGCCTGGTGGGCCCGTCCGGGTCCGGCAAGACCACGCTGCTCAAGTGCATCTCCGGGCTGCTCGCCTCCACCGAGGGCGAGGTCCGGCTGGACGGGCAGAAGGTCACCGGCCCGCCGAAGAAGATGGCGGTCGTGTTCCAGGAGTACGGCCGCTCGCTCTTCCCCTGGCTGCGCGTGGCGGACAACGTCGAGCTGCCGCTGAAGAACGCCGGCGTGCCGAAGGACGAGCGCCGCAAGCTGGTCGCCGACGCGCTGGAGGCCGTGGGCCTGGCCCACGTGCCCAAGTCCTACCCGTGGCAGCTCTCCGGCGGCATGCAGCAGCGCGTGGCGATCGCCCGCGCGATCGCCTACCAGCCGGAGGTCCTGCTCATGGACGAGCCGTTCGCCGCCGTGGACGCGCAGACCCGCGCGGACCTGGAGGACCTGATCCGCCGCATCCACCGCGACCTCGGCGTCACCGTCCTGTTCGTCACCCACGACATCGACGAGTCCGTGTACCTGGGCGAGCGGGTCATCATCCTCTCCTCCTCCCCGACGGTGGTGCAGGAGGACCTGGTGATCGACCTGCCCGACGTGCGCGACCAGCTCGAGACCCGCGCCCTGCCGCGTTTCACCGAGCTGCGCCACCACGTCTACGAGCAGATCCAGCGCGCCAAGAAGGGCCACCGCCCGGAGGCGGCGCTGCAGAAGTAGCGCCCGCGGGAGGGGACGACGGCGGCGCGCACCGCCGTCGTCCCCTTTCGTTTGGGGGCGCCGCCTACCCCGGCGGCATCTCGCCGAGCCCGCGGGAGATGCCGCGCGCGGCGGTGCGCAGGGCCATCACCGCGGGGCGGAGCAGGTCCGATCCGCGCGGGACCACCACGGCCAGCACCGCCAGCGCATGCCCGCGCCGGTCCAGCACCGGTACCGCGACGCCGGTGGTCTCCGTGTCGATGAAGCCCTCCAGGGTCGCGTACCCGGTCCGCCGGATGTGCGCGAGCTCGCGGCGCAGGTCCGGGTGGGTGGAGCGCATCCGGACCCCGTGGCGTTCCAGGTACCCCTCCAGCACCGGGGCGGGGGAGAAGGCCAGCAGGGCCATGCCCATCGAGGTCAGGTGCACCGGCATGCGTCCGGCCACATAGGCCTGGTTGACCACGGAGCCGGGGCGGGAGAGGCGCTCCAGGACCAGCACCTCGTCCTCGTGCAGCACGGCCAGTTGGGTGTTCTGCCGCACCACCTGGTTGACGTCCTCCATGAACGGCATCGCCACCCGTTTCAGGTCCAGGGTGGCGGAGGCCCGGTTGGCCAGCTCCCACAGCCGCAGGCCCAGCCGCACCTCGCCGCCCTCGCGCGCCAGCAGCCCGTGCCGCAGCAGTTCCTCCACCAGCCGGTAGGCGCTGGCCCGGGGCACGTTGGCCCGCCGGGCCAGCGCGCTGACCGTGAGCGAGGGCGTGCCGGCGTCGAACGCGTCCAGGATCCTCACCAGCCGGTCCAGCACCGAGTCGCCGGAGGGCGAATTCGCCACCGGCTACCCCACTGCGGCCGCGACCGCGGCGGCCGTGGCGGGGTCCAGCTCCGCGAGGCTGGCCGGCGACCAATGCGGGTTGCGGTCCTTGTCGATCACCTGGGCGCGGATGCCCTCGGCCAGGTCCGGGTGCGCCAGCAGGAACGCGGCGACGCGGTGTTCGCGCTCGAACGCGGCGCGCAGGTCGTCCCCGGCGCGGGCGGCGCGGATGGCGCGCAGCGCGGTTTCGACCGCGAGGGGGGAGTTGGCCCGGATCGCCGCGGCGGCCTCCGCCGCGCCCGGATAGGGGGAAGCGTCCAGCGCGGCCAGGATCTCCGCGGCCGTTCCGTGCGAGTAGGCCGCATCGATCCAGCCCTGCGCGGCCGTGGCGGTGAAGGAGGATGCCGGCGCGGCGGTGCCGTGGAGGATCTCCAGCCCCATGGCCAGTTCCTCCCCGGACAGCTCGGCGAAGTCCGGCAGCGTGGCGAGGATTTCCTCCAGCGTCTCCGGGGCTGCGCAGAAGTCGGCGAACCCGGCGTGGATGGCGTCCCCGGCGCCCATGCTCGCCGCGGTCAGTCCGAAGTGCTCGCCGAGCCGGCCGGGGGCCTGGGCGAGCAGGTGGGTGCCGCCGACGTCGGGGGAGTAGCCGATGCGGGTCTCCGGCATCCCGACCCGGGACCGCGGGGTCACGATGCGCACCGCGGCGTGACCGGCCAGGCCCACGCCCCCGCCCATGCACAGCCCGTCCATGAAGGCGACGACGGGCTTGGGGTAGGTGGCGATGGCCAGGTCGAGGGCGAATTCGTCGGTGAGGAAGTCCAGGAAGTCCTGCGGCCGGCCCGCGGTGATCGATGCGTGGAAGCCGCGGATGTCCCCGCCGGCGCAGAAGCCGCGCTCGCCGGCCCCGCGCAGCACCACGATGTGCACCCCGGGGTCTTCGCGCCACCGGGCCAGGGTGGCCGCGAGGGTCCTGACCATGGCGTGGGTCAGCGCGTTGATCTTCTCCGGCCGGTTCAGCGTGATAATGCCGAGTCCGTCCCCGGTCTCGGTGATGACATGCTCGCCCATGTGCGTCCCTCGTGTCCTTCCCTGCCGCGGCCTGTGTTCGTGGCGGTTCCCGGTGCCTCGTGGTTCCGGCGCCCCTTCCGACGGTACCGGAAAGACGGTGGCGCCCCCTCCCATGGGAGGGGGCGCCACCGTACTCCATGCCGGGTGCGTGCCGGTGCCGTTGTGCCGTAACCGGTGGGGCTAGTGGCCGGCGCCGACGAAGCCGGCCACGGTGCGGTTGAACTCTTCGGCGTGTTCGAGTTGGGCCCAGTGCCCGCAGCGGTTGATGAGGTAGAGCCGGGAGTCCGGGATCAGCGCGCACAGGCGCAGGGAGTGCTCGAAGTGCACCACCCGGTCATCGCGGCCGTGGATCAGCAGGGTCGGGGCGGTGATGGAGGCGACCTGCTCCGGGGTGGAGAAGGGCATGTAGCCGGGCTTGCCGAATCCGGCCAAAAAGTTCGCCCGGTGGTCATCGCGCCGCGCGGCGGCCTCGGCCCGGGCCGTGACCATCTCCTCGGTGGCGAAGCCCGGATCGAAGGTCATCACGTCCGCCAGGCGGCGCATGGTCTCCACGCTCGGGTCCCTGTAGCCCTGGACCAGGACCTTGATGCCCTCGGAGGCTCCCGCCGCGCCGAACAGGGTGGGGGTGGGGAAGCTGCCGGTGCCCATGGTGACCAGGTGGGAGACCCGCTCCGGATGCCGCGCGGCCAGGGAGGTGGCGATGATCCCGCCCATGGAGTTGCCCACCAGGGCGGCCTTGTCGATGCCGAGTTCGTCCATGAACTGGACCAGGGCCCCGACCGAGTCGGCGGCCTCCGGGGTCGCGGAGTCGGAGTCGCCCCAGCCGGGCACGTCGATGGCCAGGACCCGGAACCGCTCCGAGAGCGGGCCGATGTTCGGGGAGAAGTTGCTCCACCCCGACGCGCCCGGCCCGGACCCGTGGATCAGGAGCACGGGGTGCCCGGTGCCGGCCTCCTGGTAGTGGATGCTCCAGTCCCGCGTCTGGACCCAGCGGCTGGTGCCCTCCTGGGTCAATTCAACAGTGCCCTGAACCGTCATGTGGGTCCGTCCCTTCTGTGCGGCAGGTGGCCGCCTCGTCGGTCTGCCGGTGATCCGGTGCCTTCCATCCTTGGGGCACGTCCGCGAAGGCCGCCACGAAAACGGGCCGCTATGCGGAACGGCCGTTTTCGGTCAGGATGCCACTAGTAGAGCGCGCGTTCTAATATGTTCACTCCAACCTCTTGAAGTGGCCTGTATCACTCAATACAGTTTGGGGAGCACGGAGCCGTGCGGGGTCCTCTCCGTTGGGGGAACTAGTGAAGGAGCCATCGTGACCGCAATGCAGGTTGAGCCGTTGTCCCGTCCCGCCGCCGGAACCGCCCGCGGGCCGATCCCCGAACTGGAGGGGCTGGGCGGGGAGGTCCTGGACAATGAGGTCTTGGGCAATGAGGCCCTGGGGACCTCGTCCGCCACCTCGGTCGGCAAGGCGCTGCAGATCCTGGATGCCTTCCGCGGCAGCGGCAGCGCGCTGGGCGTCAGCGAACTCTCCCGCTGCGTGGGCGTCCCCAAATCCACCACCTTCCGCCTGCTGGCCAGCCTCGAGCAGGGCGGCTTCGTGGTGCGTACAGGCACCAAGTACAAGCTCTCGCGCCGCGTCTTCGAGCTCGGCAACCGGGTGGACGAGTGCCTGCCCAGCGGCCTGCGCGACGTCGCCCTGCCGTTCCTCAGCGAGCTGTTCGTGGCCAGCGGACGCACCGTGCACATGGCGGTCCTGGACGGGGCCGACGTCGTCTACCTGGACAAGATCCACGGGCATCTGGCCCCGCCGGTCCCCAGCACCATCGGCGGGCGCATCCCGGCGAACTGTTCGGCGCTGGGCAAGGCCCTGCTCGCGCACGGCACCGCGGACACCCTGCGCGGCTACCTGGGCGGGCCGCTGGCCCGGCGCACCCCCTACTCCATCACCGAGCCGGGCCGTCTGGTCAATCAGCTGCGGCAGATCCGGGCCACCGGGGAGGCCTTCGACCGCGAAGAGGTGCTCCTGGGGCTGACCTGCGTCGCGGTCCCGGTCATGCATCGGGGCCGCCCCGTCGCGGCCGTCTCCATCTCCTCGCCGACCACGGGCTTCGCTCCGGAGGCCTACGGGCGGCTCCTGCGCAAGGCCGCCTCCGGCATCTCGCTGGCCCTCGCGGGCTAGGGCGTGGCCTCCGCGCCTGCCTCCGCGGGCGGTTTCGGCTGGTGGACGCCGGCCTTCGGCAAGGGCATCGGCACCGCGCTGCTGATCTGGGGCGCCTATTGGATCGGCATCACCACCGTCCAGTGGCACGTGGCCTCGCTGCCGGGCACCGGTCCGGCGGAGATGGGCCTGCTGTATTTCATCCAACTGGCCCCGGTGCTGTTCCTGACGCCGTTCCTGGGGCCGCTGCTGGACCGCGTCGGCGGGCATCCGGTGCTGCTCGCGACCGGGACGTTCCTGGCGGCGGCCGCGGCCTGCGGCTTGGTGCTGGGCGGACTGGGCCTGCTGGACTTCGGCCTCGGCGCGGCCCTGTCCGCCTGCCTGGGGTTGTGCATGGCGCTGGGTTCACCGGCGGTCCATGCCCTGGTCCCTACGATGGTCAGTCCCGAGGGAATCCCGCCGGCCGTGCGCTCGGTTTCGGTCGCGCAGAACCTGGCCCGGCTGCTCGGCCCGATGGCTGCGGGCGTGCTGCTGCTGCGCGTGGGGGTGCCGTATTCCGTGGCGGTCGTCGCCGTCCTGGCCCTGGCCGGCACGCTGTTGCTCATCCGGGTCCCCAGCCACCGTCCGGCACGTGCGGCCGAAGCTTCCGGGGGCGTGGTGGAGCTGGTTTCCGGTTTCCGCATCGCCTACTCCATGCCACCGGTGCGCCGGGCGCTGCTGCTGATGTTCGCCAACTCGATGTTGAACCTTTCCCACGTATCGATGCTCCCCTCCATCGCCACCGGCGTGCTTGGCGTGCAGGAGGCGGGCTTTGCGGCACTGCTGGCCGCCGGCGGCGTCGGCGGCCTGCTGGGGGCCCTGTTCCCGCTGTCCAGGATGCGGAGCCTGCGCACCATCTCCGCCCTGTTCGCCGCCAGTGCGGCCGGGCTGATGCTGCTGGCCTTTGCGGGCACGCTTCCGCTCGCCCTTGCGGCCTGCAGCCTGTTGGCGGCATTGGGCCTCATGACCGCCATCAGCCTGAACATCCACATCCAGCGCAGCATCACCCAAGAGGTCCGGGGCCGCGTGATGAGCCTGTTCACCTGGGCCTGGGGAGGGTTCCTGCCCATTGGCGGGCTGTTGCTCGGCGCGGTCGCGGACCACGCCTCGGTCCGCACGGCCCTCCTGGCGGCGTCCGCGTTGCTCGGCGCGGTTGCCGCGACCAACTTCGCCGTACCTTCCGCCCCTTCCGCTCACGAAAGGTAAGGCACAACTCCGGCCCCCTCCCCGAATTTTGCTACCTCCGAGGCAGTGTTTCCAGGATTTTGCTACCTCCCGGGCAGTGTTTCCAGAATTTTGCTCGTTGGGAGGCAGCCCAGCGTGAATTGTGCGCGAGGCCTGGCGGGATCGGAGCCCGCGGTTGCCTTGGGCGAAGCTTACGACGGCGGTGCCTGCCTTCCTGCTATGCCCCTGCCTTCCTGCCATGCCCCTGGCCGCCGGAGGCGGCGGCCCGCGGCCGACGCGCGGCGGGACCGGCGTCGTAATGGAAGGCGGCCAGCCCGCAGGCGTCCTGCCGGTTGGGGCCGGGCCGATCGGGCGGGCGCCGGTCGAGGCCGCGCACAATTCGGGCAGCACTGCCTTCAAGCGAGCAAAATCCTGGAAACACTGCCACGGAGGTAGCAAAATTCCGGCGGGAACCCGCACTTACCGCCTCACTTTTTGGGGAAGGAGGTGTCCTGGGGGTCGTCGAGGCGGGAGAAGCCGTTGCCCCGCAGGACCACGGCCAGGACCAGGAGGCAGGCCAGCATGGCCATACCTGCCAGGACCACCGCGGTCTGCACGCCCCACAGGTCAGCGACCCAGCCCTGCAGCAGGGAACCGACGGGCATCGAAGCGGTGAAGAACATCAGCCGCACGGCGAGCACCCGGCCACGGAAGCGTTCGGCCACGATCAGCTGCACCGAGGTGTTGATCCCGGAAATGGCGGCCAGGAAGCAGGCGCCGAGCAGGACCAGGCAGGGGATGGCCAGCCCGAAGCTGGGGGTGAACCCGAGCGCGACCAGGCCCACCCCGTACAGCAGCATGGCCCACTTGACCACCTTGCTGATGGGCAGGACCTTGCTCCAGCCCGCAATCAGCGGGGCCACCAGCACGGCCCCGACGCCGAGCGCTGCGTTGAGCATTCCGAGGCCGGTGGCCCCGACGCCGTAGACCGTGTCCGCAAAGACCACCGTGAGCTGGAAGAGCGGGTTGCCGAAGAGCCCCACCATGACCGAGAGCACGATGCCCAAGAGCAGGCCGCGCTGGCCCAGGATGTACCGGCAGGCGGCGATGAACTCGCCGAGCACCGGCCCGGGGGAGCGGCCTGACGGCGGCGGTTGGGTGGAGCTCACGCACAGCAGCGCCGCCAGTACGAAGCCGAAGGAGAGGAAGTTGAAGAAGAAGGCCCAGGACGGGCCCAGCGTGGCCAGCAGCACGCCGGCGATCGCCGGTCCGATCGCCCGCGCCGCGTTGAACTGCATCGAGTTGAGGGCAACCGCGGACATGAGGTCCTCGCGCGGCACCAGGTCGTTGACGAACGACTGCCAGGACGGCATGTTGATGCCGTTGAGGATGCCGATCAGGCTCACGAACCCCAGGAGCATGTACGGGCTGTGCCATCCGGACGCCCATGCGCCCCAGAGGGCGAAGGTCACGACGGCGAGGGAGGCCTGGGTGGCCAGCAGGACGCGGCGGCGGTTGAAGCGGTCGGCCACATGGCCGCCCAAGGGACCCAGCAGGACCGCCGGGGCCAGCTGGGCCAGCGTGGCGTACGCGACCCAGAGCGCGCTGCCGGTCAGGGTGAAGAGGATGTAGGGGACCGTCAGGTTGCTCAGCCATGTCCCGGTGTTGGAGGCGAGCGCGCCGAACCAGAAGATCGTATAGTCGCGGTGGCGGAAGGCCCGGAACGAATGGACCAGGCCCTGGTCCTTGGGCGCCCTGCCGTGGCGGCGCTTCGGGCGGGCGCCGGCGGGCAGTGGATCGGGAACGGAATCTCCGGGGTCGAGGGGCGGGGTCATGCTCCCTCCCCGGTGGCGTGGACCCTGTGCATTGCGGATACCCTCCCTGAACCGGCCGAAACCGGGCCGGGGCTGCGTGCCTCCGGCCCGGTTTCGCGCTGCGTCTGGATGCTAGTTGTTGGCGACGAAGTCCGCCACGAGGCGGTTGAACTCCGCCGGGTGCTCCACCTGGGCCCAGTGGCCGCAGCGGTTGAGCAGCACCAGCCGCGAGTTCGGGATGGTGGAGACCAGGCTCAGCGAGTTCTCGAAGTGCACCACGCGGTCGTCGCGGCCGTGGATAATCAGGGCCGGTACCTTGCTGGTGGCCAGCGGGCTCAGGTCAAGGCGCTTGCGGCCGGCCGGAATGCCGTCGATGAAGTTCTGCAGGTGGTCCGGGCGGGACGTGGCGGCCTCGGAACGCTGGTTGACCAGCTCGTCGGTGGCGAACTGCGGGTCGAAGGTCATGATGTCGACCAGGGCGCGCATGCCCTCCGGGGACGGGTCGTGGTAGGCGGCCTGCAGGACCTTGATGCCCTCGCTGCGCCCGGCCGGGGAGAAGAGGCCGGAGCCACCGCCGGAGCCCATGGTGATCAGGTGGGAGATGCGGTCGGGGTGCTCCATGGCGAAGCGGATGCAGGTCATGCCGCCCATGGAGTTGCCGATGAACGCGGCCTTCTCGATGCCCAAGGCGTCCAGCAGCTGCACGGCGGCCTCGACGTGGTCGCGCTCCTCGAGGGTGACGGCGTCGGACTTGCCCCAGCCGGGCATGTCGACGGCGATGCAACGGAAGTTCTTGGCCAGTTCCTTCATGTTCGGGCCGAAGTTGCTCCACCCGGTGGCTCCGGGGCCGGAGCCGTGGAGCATCAGCAGGGGAAAGCCCTCGCCGGCCTCGTAGTAGTGGATCTTCCAGTCCTTGGTCTGGATGTACCGGCTGGTGCCTTCGGCGGTCAGTTCGAGAGCCATGTGGTTACTCCGCTCAACGTTGAGGTAGGGGACGGCGGCGGCCATGGCCGCACTGCCTTCCCCAGACATTCGCCCATTTCCGGGCTTGGCCCAACGAAACGGTTCCGCAATCCGGCACGAAGGGAAAAGTTCGGAGATTTGCCGCATAGTGGAACATTTTCGTCGTCCATATGACGTAGGTCACAGCAGAGTCTGTTCCGCTGGGGAGGGAGCGTGGCCTTGGGGGCCCGCAACCGCAGTCCCGTTCCGGCAGATTCGTGTCGAAAGTTCCTTTGGACGAAAGGCAAGTTCCCACATGAAGGCTTTCAAGATCGCGGCGGCGGGCATCGTGGCCCTGTCGCTGGCACTGACGGGATGCGCGGGGTCGTCGACGGCGACGGCCCCCGACGGGGCGGCCCCCGGCGCGCTGCCTGCCGGAGTGACAGTGAACAAGTTCGGCGGCCAGGCGTTCCAGCGCAACGCCGCGGTCGACGGCGGGACGCTGCGGATTGGCCTGATCGCCCCCGTCGAGTCCCTGGACCCGATCACGCCGTTGGGCTCGGGCGCCTTGCCGGTAGTCCTCGCCGTGTTCGACGCGCTGTTCGTCTATGACGAGAACGGCGCCAGCGTCCCGGAGCTCGCCAAGTCCATCGAGACCGCCGACAACGGCAAGACCTGGACCCTGAAGCTGCCCTCCGGCGTCAAGTTTTCCGACGGCACCGCGTTCAACTCCGAGGCCGTGAAGAAGCACGTGGAGCGGCTGGGCTCGGAGAAGTCCCAGTCCCGCTCCGCCGGAGACGCACGCAACGTCGAAAAGATGGAGACCCCGGACGACACCACCCTGGTGCTGACCCTGAAGAAGGCCACCATGCGCTTTCCGAAGTTCTTTACCTACGGCATCAGCGGCGTGGGTTCCATGGTCCCCTCCCCGACCGCGATCGAGAAGGCGGGCTCCGGCTTCGGGCAGAAGATCGTGGGCGCGGGCCCGTTCATGCTGGACTCGTTCCAGGGCGGCGGCGAAATCAAGCTGAAGAAGAACCCGAACTATCGCGTCTCCGGCAAGCCGCACCTGGATGCGCTGACCTTTGTCACGGCCACCGACACGCAGTCCCGCCTCGCGGCAGTGAGCGCCGGAGACCTGGACCTGGCCAGCACCCAGGCGGCCAACGACCTGGCCAATGCCAGGTCCAACGGCTTGGTGGCCCTGGAGCAGCCGACCAGCACCTACTACGACCTGCTCTTCAACCTGGACAGGGCCCCCTTCAACGACGTGCGCTTCCGCGAGGCCGTGATCCGGGCGATCGACCTGGACGGGCTGAACCAGGCGGTGTTCGGCGGACTGCAGACCCCGATGACCGGCATGTTCCCGAAGTCCAACCCCTACTATGTCGACACCGACTGGCCCTCCTATGATCCGGAGAAGGCCAAGGCGTTGGTCCAGGAGTACGTGGCGGACACCGGCACCAAGGCCGAGTTCAAGATCACCACCACCTCCCCGCCGGAATTCCAGAAGCAGGCCCAGGTCATGCAGCAGATGCTGGCCGACGCCGGGATCACCATGACCATCGCCGTGGGCGACCAGCCGACCATGATCACCGAGGCCTTCGCCGGCAAGTTCGATTCCCAGCACCGCTTCGCCGAGATTTCTTCGGAGACGGACCAGTCCCTGACCAGTTCCTACCTGAGCACCTCCGCGACCAACAATTCCCAGGCCGGAGACCCGAAGGTTGACGAGCTGCTCCTGAGCCTGAACTCCGACTACTCGCCCGAGAATCGCGAGCGGGTCTACACCGACTTGCAGAAGCAGTTCCGCCAGTGGCTGCCGATCGTGCCGCTGATTCAGCACCAGAACGGCTGGTACATCGGCGAAAAGGTGGGCAACTTCCCCGGCTCCACTGTGTCGAGCAACAGCCCCGACGTCCGCGACCTCTGGATCGCCAAGTAACCGCCGGCACCCAGGGGGAGCGGCACCAGGGCAGCAACCCGCCCGATGCTCCGGCTGCGTGATCGTCGAAGGTGCTGCTCCCCGAAAGGTTGGATGCCACCTAATCCATGGTCCCGGGACCATGTGCCGGGAATCCCCATCCCGAGGACTTCCCCCACCAGATGGCGCCGCCAAGCGGAACCTGCAACAAGGTTTCCCACTTGCCGCATAGCGGAACATTTTCTTCGCCGATGTGGCCCATGACACAGCAGAGTCTGACTCACAGAAGGCCCGGACCGCAGCGACGGATCGCTGCAGTCGCCGGAATCTCCGTGTCGAAGGTTCTCTTGAACGAAAGGCAAGTTCCTTATGAAGGCTCTCAAGATCGCGGCGACGGGCATCGTGGCCCTGTCGCTGGCGTTGACGGGATGTTCCGGGTCGTCAACGGCGACCCCCTCCAACGGTCCCGCCAACGCCCTGCCCGCGGGCGTCACCACCACTGCGTCCGGTGCCCAGGCGTTCCAGCGCAACGCCGCGGTCGACGGCGGGACGCTGCGGGCCGGCCTGATCGCCCCCGTCGAGTCCCTGGATCCGATCTCCCCGCTCAACTCGGGCGGCCTGCCGGTGGCCCGCGCCGTGTTCGACGCGCTGTTCGTCTACGACGAGAACGGCGCCACCGTCCCGGAGCTCGCCAAGTCCATCGAGACCGCCGACAACGGCAAGACCTGGACCCTGAAGCTGCCTGCGGACGTGAAGTTCTCCGACGGCACGCCGTTCAACTCCGAGGCCGTGAAGAAGCACGTGGAGCGGCTGGGCTCGGAGAAGTCCCAGTCCCGCTCAGCGGCCGATGCGCGCAACGTCGAAAGGATGGAAACCCCGGATGCGACCACCCTGGTGCTGACCCTGAAGAACGCCACCATGCGCTTCCCGAAGTTCTTCACCTACGGCATCACGGGCATCGGCGCGCTGGTGCCGTCGCCGACGGCCGTGGAGAAGTATGGGGCCGGCTTCGGGCAGAAGATCGTGGGCGCCGGACCGTTCATGCTGGACTCCTTCCAGGGCGGCGGCGAAATCAAGCTGAAGAAGAACCCGAACTATCGCGTCTCCGGCAAGCCGCACCTGGATGCGCTGACCTT
>Ga0182739_1002614_pt1 | contig 16685 bp, 11 predicted proteins | sample eDN5th30CBELigBY_FD_128873 | JGI IMG/M metagenome (GOLD analysis project Ga0182739, IMG submission 128873) | Enriched backyard soil microbial communities from Emeryville, California, USA - eDNA 5th pass 30_C BE-Lig BY (version 2) (version 2) | ecosystem: Environmental > Terrestrial > Soil >... | reverse complement strand
TATCTAAGCATTATTTTACGTTTTTTAGTAAATATGCAGTGTTTAAAAATAAATTTTTTAGACATAATTTAAATTTTGAATTAATTGTTGCTATTGTGCCTATAATAATTGTTTACCTTCTTGTTGTACCTTCATTAGCTATTTTATACCAATCTGCAGTTATAGAGTTAGCTGAAGCTTTTATTGACGTTATAGCTAACCAATGATACTGAATTTATTCTAAACCGTTTCAATATTTAGGTGATGTTAATACATATTCAAGTTATATGTCTTCTGAATTTTTTTGAAAAGTAGGTTTAGGTTCTCCAAGATTATTAAGTGTTGATAATATTGTTGTTATACCTTCTGGTTTAAACATTAAGTTTATTATTACTTCTGCTGATGTTTTACATGCTTGAACAATGCCTAGCTGAAGTGTTAAAATTGATGCTGTTCCAGGTAGATTAACAGAAGTTATTGTTAGTGTTTTTGATGAAGGTATTTATTTTGGACAATGTTCAGAATTATGTGGTGTAGAACATGGTTTTATGCCTATCCAAGTATATGCTGCGTCTCCTGCACGTTTTGTTGAGTTATTTAGTTCAAGCTCTTTAAACACGCATAGTAGTGCTTTTTCAAATGTAGATCTTTTTTTTTTTGATGTCATAAATGTAGATATCTTTTTTAATTAATATGGTCAGATCTAAAGCTTTTGAAGGTGCACCTCAAAGACGTGGTATCGTCTATAAAATAGCTACTATGTCTCCGAGAAAGCCTAATTCGGCTAAAAGAACTTTTGCAAAAGTCCGTCTTGTTTTTAATGGTAAGAGAGTTTTTGCAAAAGTCCCTGGTATCGGAGAGCATTTTTTACAAGCACATTCTATTGTGCTTGTAAGGGGACATGGTCCAAAAGATAGTCCAGGCGTTAATTATTATTTGATACGTGGTAAATATGATTTTAATAGGTTAGAATTATTTGGTAGACGAAATAAGCGCTCAAAGTATGGCGTTAAAAAACCTAGATAATTATGACTAAGGTAAAAAGTGTTAGGAAAAATAAAGTTATTAGTAGATTGTGATATAATTATTTTGATTATATCTATTATGCTTATCATAGTTTGTTTTTTGGTACTCTAATTTTTTGTGGTAAAAAATTGACTGCAGTTAATAATTTCTTGTTGTTAAAGCAACGCTTAAAACTTAAAGAGTCTGTTGATCCTTCTATTTGTTTTGTTGTTGCAATGCTTTTTGTTGCTCCTTCTGTTTTTATGATACCTGTACGTTTAGGTAAGTTTATCCATTCTATACCATTTCCGATTACTATTAAAAAAAAAGTTATTTTTGGTGTAAAATGGGCAGTTAAACTGTTACGTGATACTAATAAGAAATTTTCAATTAATAGTTGTGCTGATTTATTATTATCTAGTATTTATGGTGAGGGTATTGTTTATAATAAAAAAATTGATATTTATAGTGAGGGCCTTTTTAATAGGCATTTAGTTAAAAAATTTTTTAGATAATTTATGTTAAAGCTAGTAATAGGATATATATACTTAATGATACTTGGCCAACATATTGGTCACAGCATTTATAATACTTTAATTGCAAATTCTTGGTTTATTTCTGTGTATAGACGTAGGTTAACAATTATGAATTTATTAAAATCTACATTAATGTATAAAGTAGCTTTTTCTTTATTTAAATCTTCTTCGGGTCGATTAGCGCCAATATGGTTTGTTAATTTAGATCCACATTTAGCTGGGTTAGTTATACAATCGGCTAGACGTTCAGGTGAATTTTATGTTACAGATATTTGAGTTCGTGGTTTAGTATCTAATTTTAAATCTATGAAAAAATTATATTTTAAATTAAGGCATACTAATCCTTTAGGTTGAACGCGTATGGAGCGTGGAGCTGGTAAGGTGTTTACTAATTGGGATTTTACTCGTGTGCGTAGAGCAGGCCTTGTCTTTATACCTAACTTAAGATTTGGTCGTTTTGCCGCAAGGGAGTGTATTCAGTCATGTACTCCTAGTGTTGGTATTGTTGATTCAGATTTGCCTTCATTTGAATTAGGTGTTCCTATTGCTGGTAATGATGAGTCTATGCTTTGTTTATCTTTTTATAATGATGTTGCTGTAGGACAAATATTGATTGGTAAGTTTCGTAAGGCAACAGCTTGATATTTTGGTATTTGGTCTAGAACTAGGCGTTCTTCTTTTTTTAATTGACTTAATAATTATTATGCTATTACAGTAATTTTAGAAGGTCATGATTATAGTTTTGATGCCCCTTTATTTGGTGAAAATTCGTATAAAGCAAAAGAATTAATTAATGAAACTTTATTTGCTAAAAAAGATGTATTTTTTAGCGGGTCTTCTGCTATGGTGTTAAATAATTTTAGAACTGAATCAACAGCTTTGGATATTGAATTGTTTCATCCTTCTGATTTTTTTTATGATACTGATAAAATGATTACTTTATATCATAAGTTATATCGTAACTTTTTAGGTTATAATGGGTCTTTAGTTCTTGCTACATCTTTAGCATCTACAGGTATGTTTTATAGGCGCAGATTTTCGTTTTATAGACGATTTTTTAGAAAAGTAAATATTTTTAGGGGTATTAGCACATTAGGATGAATTAAATTTAGATTTAATAGAGCTTTTTTTAGAACTAAATATAGAAAGACAACTTTATATAAATGATCGCTTTTTGCAAATGCATCAAATTATTTTTTAAAAACTTTACATATGAATCGAAAAATATTTAGAAGTTTTTATACAAAAAAATATTTAGATATACCTAAAAAACATAGTTTTACTTATTATGTAGTTATATTTTTAATGACGAAATTTTCTAACAGTAGAAAATTTTATTTTAGTAGGAATAAACTTTTATTATCTCCTGATAAAGCTTATTCTTTTGTAAATTATTTATTATCTTCTATAAGTAGGGCTTTCGATCATACTATTTGACGTAGATTAAAGCCAGCTCAAGCATTACTTGGTCATAATGTTTTATATCATGGTTTTTTCATTGATTTTGCGTTTAAATGATTCGATTGAGAAGAAACTCATAATATAATTGTATACATGTTTAAAAAAAAAACTTATATGCATCTTTTTTTTATGTTATCAAGAATATATGCTAAAATATGGTATTACGATGTTTTAATTACTTATTCTATTGATTTTAAAGTATTTAAAGTTTTCGACGATCTTCCTTTCTTATCTAGCGTGTGATTTCATAGACGTTCTGAATATTTTATGGAGTTAAGTAATGATTTTTTAAATAGTATGTTATCTACGTATCAATTGTCTTCCAGTTGATTATTATCTACTACGCAAATTGGTAGTCTCGATGCTCAGTATGAAACATCAAAACAATTTTTTTTTGATAAATTAACAAGATATACTTATTATGTTTCAGCGAAGTCTTATTATTTATAAATTTGAACGTAAAGATGTTGAAAGTAACAGTGCTAATAATAAATATATTACGCACAACCAATATAAGACACATAGTAAAAGATATATTGATAAACGTAATAGACATAATAAATATCTTAAAGATAAACGCGTTAGAGAAGCTGAACAAAAACGTCTTATGGAAATTAATAAACGTAATATAGAAGCTAATAAAATTATTAAGAGGAAGATTAACTTTCTTAAAAGGCTTGCACGTAAACCTACTATAATCTTAAAAGATGCGCATGTTATTTTAAAATATGTGCCGCGCTTTGTTAAATTCGTTAAGCATTCATTACGTTATAAAATATTTAAGCTGAATAAAATCAGTAAGTTAACAAAATATAAATCATTGAATGGGTTTTTTAATATTTATAATTCTTCAGAGCGTTCAGTTTTTTTAGATAGTTTAAAAATTATTAATAGTACAATGTATAAGCATAGAAGGGATATAAATTTTAAGAGAATATTTAACATATTAGGTCGTAAGCGTATATCATCAAGGTTTTTAAGTAATAGAATACATGGTTTATCTATGCGTGCTATTAGGAAAGCAGCAAGTCTTGCGAAAATGCCAATGAGGCGTAAAGGTAAATGGTCTCCTTATGATTGGAGAATCAGGAAAACATTATTAATCTCTATTTTAGGTAGAAAAAGGGGTAAAAAAATATGGGTTCCTGCACCTAAAGGAAATGCTAAAAAAAGGATAAGATTTCTATCGTCTTTACCTTTATTTATATATACTTTATGGACTTTAAAATTTATGGATAATATTTTTAAATATCATTTAAAAATTGCCTTTGATTATTGGTTAAGTTATATTTGTATTTCATTTTGTAGTTTTTATTTAACACCATTTGTGCGCATAAGTTATAATATGAATAGTTATATATATATATATAACTATTATGATTTAGCTACAATTTTTTGGTCTGTTTTAGATAATAATTTACGTAGCTCTTCTTTAGCTTTTAAAATGCATTTAAAAGTTGCTGGTAGACCTTTCAGAAAAGGTTTAAAATTATATACCAACAAAATTCTTGATTTAGGTTCACAGTTAAATCGTATAAAAATAGCTAACGATTTGGTTATAGCTGCTGACGATTTAGAAAGCAGTTATAAGGGTTTTTTTAACATGTCATATGATTTTTCTTTATTAGAAAAACTAAACCATTTGAAATATACAGAATATAGTGTTTTTAATCAGGATGTTAATGCAGTTTATACTAATTTTTTAAACTCATTTAATCCGCATTTTTACACTAATACCGCTTTTACAAATAAGCGGTTTAAGGGCGCAGTAACACAAGATTATTTATTGTAATATGTTTTTTGACACGATTACTTATTGAATATGACAGGTTAGCTTGCTGCTATCTATTTTTATATTTCTTTATAGCTTATCCGTATCGATGTTAAATAAACGCGGTCTATTTGTGTTTTTATTTGTTTTATGTTGATATGAATATTTTATAATGATATTCTGATGGTGTTCTTATGCAATTATGTATTCGTGTGCTTATTTTATTGTTTTTTTTTTAGGGCCTATTTTTATTGTATTGTATCTATTTATATTAATAATTATTAATGCATATAATTGAATTTTTATACAGGGGGTTTGCGCTATTTTTCATGTTTCTTATAGCTTATTATTAATAGATGCCCCTATTCTTAGGTATTTTTATATTTTTCTTAATTTATATATGGATGCGATGTCAAATGCGCTTTCTTTTATAAATTTTAGTCAATTAGCTCTATTTATATTTTTATGTCTATTATTTAATTATTTAAATAATGATCATACTAATAAAGTTAGACATTCTATTTTTTTTAATTTTCTTAGTTTCATTAATTCTAATATTTATGCGTGGTCACACATTAATATATATGAATATTTAAATGAGGAATATGAAAATATAACTTTTTATATTTTTATACGTTTTTTTTTTTTTGACGTCTATGTAATTGTATTATTACATATGTTTGCAATTTTTTTTTTAATTATTTATTTGTATCTTTTTAATTTTATTGCTTTATCTTTTATAGTGTTGGATATTATTTTTTGCACATGTTTACATATAATAAATAATTTTTTTAAATTTAAAAGTAAGTTATTCATTATAAATGATTTTTTAAATGCCAATTTAGGAGCATATTTAAAAAAAACTTATATAGGTTTTTTATTTTATGTTGTATATTGTATATTTATTTTATTTGTGTATTTATTCAATTTATATTTATTAATAGTATGATTTTTTTCAATGTTAGCATCATATTTTATTGTTTATTTATTGTGTCCTTTTTTAAAAAGAATAATATTACTTTTTGTAGATTTACTTTGGTACTATTTATCGTTACCTATTATAGTTATTTCTTTGTTACAGAGTCCTGCGCGCTTTTTTATTAAGGTATGTTATATTATTTTTACTTATATCAAATATATATTATTATTTTTTTGTGGCATAATAAGGTCAATATTTAGTTTATTTTATTATTATTGTATCGTTTATCCTTTTTTAATTATATATGATTATTTATATTTGCATAGTTTAACTGATTTTGAAGATTCTTTATATGATAAAATGGTACGTTTTTATTATATAGCAAAAGCTGCAATTATATCTTTTTTTGTAAAATATGATAACTTTGAGTTAAATTTTTACAAAAAATTTATGTTTATTATTTATTTTTCTACTAATTTTATGTTTAGATTTATAATAGGTATAGCTACAAAATTATACTTATGTTTGGAATTTATTGGAGTCACTTTACAGCATTATATTGAATTATATTTTAGGGAATTGCATATAAATTTATTATATATTCTTTTATTAATTCTTAATTCTTATAACTATAAAAATCCTCTTTTGAAGAGTTTACTGTTGTTTTTTTATAGAAGGGGTTATGTTTACTTTAGTTTAATAAAAATTAAACTAAAGCATATTATTATAAGATTTTTTTTTAATATTAGTTTTCCCATATTAGATTTTATAAAATCTTTTAGTTTACTAAAATATGTTGAATATTTGTTAGTTAGTTTAATTTTTTATGTAGCTTTTATTATATGTAGTTATGACCCAGATTTATCGTATATATTGTTATTATTTATTGAAGATTGCAAAGAGCTAACGAGCTCTTTGTTAAATTTCTTTTTTTTAGTTGATAAAAAGTATAAAGATATAGGATATGGGAAGAGGTAATGATAAATTTAATAATATGAATTTAAATAATAACGCAAATGGCGTTAATAATCTAGATATGGATACGTTTTTACATAATACAACAATGGTATCCCAGGAACAAGCAAACATTGCTACATCAGCGCCTATGCTAGATCGCGAAGCGCTTTTTAATGCTGTGTCGGGAATACATTCTAATACAGCACAATTTAATATTTCTTCAAGTACTGTTCCTACAAATATTCAAGCACCATCAGGTAATATGTTTATGAATATTCAAGCATCAGCTGAAGCATCAACAAGAACACCTTCTTTAATCCCTAGGCCAGTCATTGAAGCATATCAATCACGGTATGATTCAGCGGTACAAGCGCCTTCTACAATTGCGGAAGCACCTTCCACAATCATAGAACCATCATCGGGTTCTATTTATTCTTACATTGAATCATCATGATGTTGGTTTTTTCCAAGAGGTGGATCATCAACACAAGCATCTACTAGAATACCTGAATCAACAATTGAAGCATATCAATCACGATATGATTCAGCGGTACAAGCGCCTTCTACAATTGCGGAAGCACCTTCCACAATCACAGAATCATCATCGGGTTCCATTTATTCTTATATTGAATCATCGTGATATTGGTTTTTTCCAAGTGGTGGATCATCAATGCAAGCGCCTTCTAGAATACCTGAATCAGCAATTGAATTATATCAATCACGATATGACGAGGCAGCACAAGCGCCTTCTATAATCACGGAAGCGCCTTCCACAATCACAGAAGTAGCATCGGGTTCCATTTATTCTTACATTGAATCATCATGACGTTGGTTTTTTCCAAGTGGTGGATCACCAACGCAAGTGCCTTCTAGAATACCTGAATCAGCAATTGAAGCATATCAATCACGATATGACGCGGTAGCACAAGCGCCTTCTACAATCGCACAAGCACCTTCTACAATCACAGAATCGTCATCAGGCGCTACTTATTCTTACATTGAATCAGCGTGACATTGGTTTTTTCAAAGCGGTGGATCACCAACAAGAACATCTTCTAGAATACCTGAATCAGTAACTGAAGCATATCAATCACGATATGACGCGGTAGCACAAGCGCCGTCAATGACAACAACAGGGTCAGGAACAACAGGATCAGGAACAACAACAACAACAGGATCAGGATCATCAGGATCAGGATCAACAACATCAGGATCAGGATCAGGATCATCAGGATCAGGATCAACAACATCAGGATCAGGGTCAGGGTCATCAGGATCAGGATCATCAGGATCAACAACATCAGGATCATCAGGATCAGGATCATCAGGATCAACAACATCAGGATCAGGATCAGGATCATCAGGATCAGGATCAGGATCAGGATCAGGATCAGGATCAGGATCAGGATCAGGATCAGGATCAGGGTCAGGATCAGACGGATTAGTAAATGATTATACTGGTATTTATAACATGTTATTGGATTTGTTTGAGCACTATATTATGCACTTTCCTCATTTAAATTTTACTGAAAAAGTTGCTGTATTTATTTTTTTGAATTTATATTTTATTATTTCTTTTGCTTTGCTTACTGCATGATCTGAAGGACATCTAAGATTTTCTGGTCGTGACGTAATAGGTTTTATATCTTCAGTAATACGTTTTATACTTTCGGTAATACGTTTTTTAACTATCGGCAATGTAGAATTTGCTTATTCAAGGATATCAAATTTTAGATTTTCATTTAGAGGTATTGCAGATTTTTTATTATCACCTATAACTTACATAAGATCGTGATTATGGCCACCAGCTAATTTAGGTCCAATACCACACATTGAGGGTCGGTATGATCCTTATTGAGGCCGTGTTATGCCATCTCGTTTAATTTTTGTTGCAGATAGAGAAAATGTAATGTCACATTTAACAAGACGTCAGCATTCTTTTATGACTTATGGGCGGGATGGTTATTTATATAGGCTACGCACAGGGCGATTATTAAATGTTGAGCAGTATATTTCTGAGGACCCTCGTGTTATACGAAGATATCAGGATTCACTTAGACACGCTGTAAGTTTAAAACCTAAGCTTAAATTGCAAATGAGTCCACGTACTTATAGCAGACGTTATTTTACAAATCGTGTTGGGGATTTAGTTAGACATTGGCGCCTTGTAGTGGATAGAGAGTATGTCGAAAATATGCTTCGCCGAGGTTATACTTTGCCCGAGTTTATGCGTAACATAGGGATTCTTGAAAGATTATATAGATTTTTTAAGCGTATAATTATGTTTATATATAATTATATCAGAAATTGAATTATGCGCTGATTAAGATAAAGGTATGGTATTAAACGTAAGGAAGAAGTATGGGCACTGTAAAGTATACAAACTAGATATCTGAAACTTATTTTTTAATGCACTAATAGTACTAGATAAAAAAAAACAAAAAGAATTATTAGAAAAAGAAAAAGAAAGAAGACTGATAGAAACAAAAAAAGCAGAAAAAGCAGAAAAAGCTAAAAGAGGTAAAAAGAAAAAAGTACCATTGACAAGATTAGAAATGATAAAAAGAAGATTAGCAATACCAGAATTACTTTTACCAATAACTAATAAATATATCCGATTTTTTTATAAATTATTTAAAAAACATCTAGATTATAGAGACACATTACATGATAGATATATTTATAGAACCGATGTAAAAAAAGTACATGTCTATAGAAAATATTATAAAAAACTTTTCTTAGAAGTTAGATTACATAAATTATATTATATAACTATAGATTATCATCAATTTTTTAAAATGCGTAGCTTGGCCATGAAAAAAGAAGGATTGTATGAAGGACATATCTGTATGGCATTAGAAGGCCGTATAGTAACTTGTTTTTATAGATTGAACTATTTTAATAGCGTTTTTGATTCTATGTCTTTTGTAAAAAGAGGACATACATGAGTAGATCGTAAAATAGTTAAACATTATAACTTTGTTTTACCTATACAACGCTTTTTTGGTATTTATTATGATAAAAGTAAAAGTATTAAAAAAGATCTTATTATTCGTGGCTCTAAAGGTGGCTTATTATTTAGTATACCAAGATATATGTTAACAACTTATAAATTGTTTTACTCATTTTATTTACGTATGCCAACTATGAAGGATATTAATTTTATGTTTGATTTTAATTTTAGTAGAATATTAGGATATAATTTAGGTTAATATGTCAGTCTTTTATATATTTTTAGCATTGTTTAGTTTTTTAACAGCCGGTTTATTCGGGCGCTTCTTTGGTAGAAGTCTAACTTGTTTTTTACCTTTATTTTATATATTTTTAGTATTTCAATTTAGTTTGTTTTATAGTTTTGAGCTATTTTTATCTTCAGATAAAATTATGGTATATTCTATTACATGGTTGAATTTTATAGATATACTTTTTAATTTTGGATTTTTATTTGATTCTTTAACTTGTGTCATGATTATTATTATCACATGTATTTCATTTTTTGTACATGCCTTTTCTATAGATTATATGTCACATGATCCTCATATAAGTAGATTTATGTCTTATTTATCTTTATTTACTTTCTTTATGTTAATATTAGTAACAGCTAATAATTTTTTACAATTATTTATTGGTTGGGAAGGTGTTGGTTTATGTTCTTATTTATTGATTAATTTTTGATCAACAAGAATTGCCGCTAATCAAGCTGCTTTACAAGCAATGATTGTTAATCGTGTAGCTGATGTTTTTTTTGTATTAGGTATATTTTTACTTATTATATATACAAAAACAATCTCTTTTAATGTTATATTTGATAGTATTAATTATTTAGATACAACTTATTATTTTGTTTTATTTTTTGATGTTAAACTTATTGATTTAATATCTTTTTTTATTTTTATTGGTAGTATTGGTAAATCAGCTCAATTACTATTTCATACATGGTTGCCGGATGCTATGGAAGGACCTACTCCGGTTAGTTCTTTATTACATGCAGCAACTATGGTTACAGCGGGCGTTTTTTTAATTATTAGGTGTTCTCTATTATTTAATTATTCAAGCATTATGTTAATGTTTATTTTTTTAATTGGTAGTATTACAGCTTTATTTTCAGGATTGATTGGATATTTTCAATATGATTTAAAAAAAGTTATTGCTTATTCTACTTGTAGTCAACTTGGCTATATGTTTTTTTCTTGTGGTTTATCTAACTATCAAGTAGCTATTTTCCATTTATTTAACCATGCTTTTTTTAAAGCTCTTTTATTTTTATCTGCAGGTGCTGTCATACATATGCTTTTTGATGAACAAGATATTAGGCGTATGGGCCGTCTTATAAATTACATAAATTTCCCTTTTTTTACTTTATTTTTAGGTTCTATTACAATAGCAGGATTCCCGTTTTTAACTGGTTTCTACTCTAAAGATTTATTAATAGAAACAATTTATAGTATGTATTTATTTGATACTTTATTTATTTATTATTTAGCTATAATTACAGCTTTTTTAACGGCAGCTTATTCTTTTAGATTAATATCTTTTACTTTTTTATTTTTTATTAACGGTTTCTTTATTGTTTATTATTATGTTGGCTTATACTTATTAAATCATATAGAAGTAATGTTTTTTATGTTATTTTCTATGGTTTCTTTATCATTTTTAACTATTGTTGTAGGTTATATTTTTTCTGATTTATTCGTTGGCTTTGGTTCTTTTTTATGATATGACTTATTTTATATTAAGTTTATTAATTATACAAATGTTGAAGTTTTGGCTGACCTTTTATCACATAAAATTAAAAATATACCACTTATTATTAGTACATTTGGTTTTATTTTTTCTTTATTAGTAATATATGTGCATATTGTTAATAATATGTATACTTTTTATTATACTTATTTTATTAGTGCGTGATATAATATAAGTTCTTTAATAGTTGATGGCTTTAATATAAAAAAAGCATATGATAATATATTTATTTTTTCTTATATAAATAGTTACGTGTTTTTTATGAAAAATTTAGATAAGGGTTTTTTTGAGTATATCGGTCCTTACGGCTTTTTTAGATTTTTTCAATACTTAAGCTTTAAAGCTATATATTCAGATCCTTACTTTTTTTTTGCAAATATTGGTCGTACTTTGGTGTATTTATTGTTATTTTTATTTGTATTATTTTATATACAAATAGACATATTATTTATATTATTTATGATTTTTTTTGTTAAATTAATATAAAATCATAAATAATTTAGTTAAAAAGTTCAATTTTTTATAGAAGTCTATAAAGTTTACTATTGTGTAACTTATAGCAATGGTTATATATATTGAACCTTTATATCGTTATACGGTTTTTAATTGATTAATGCATAATGATAAGTAAGTGTTTCATTTAATTACAAAATAGGTTATTATTGAAACACGTTTATTTTTGTATTATAGTTTGTTCATTTATAAACAAGTCTTATTGATTATTAAATGTTGCTTAATAGTAATTTTACGAGACTATTGTTTATTAGTGAATAAAGCATTTACAAAATAGGTTATATTGTCTTTATGACTCTTGCTCTATTTATTTATAATATTGAGTGAGTGTATTTAAAAATTTTATGTTGTTAAAATAAAAATACGTATTAAAAATGATTTGCACATTTTATATAATAATTGTTTCTATGCTTTGGCGTTTTTTAAGTTATTTTTCATTAATAAGATCTATGGTTCTTGCTGGTATAGTTTACTTATTATGATGAAATAATACACTAAACTTTATTTTAGAAAATAGTTTAGTTATCTTAGTTATTTGTATATATAGTTTATTGCTATATTGCAAACGGTTTTATTTGTCCTTGTATTTAACCTTGCTCTTTATGAGCAAGCCTTATTGTTATTCATATTTTATTAATATGAAGAATAAATGAGATTATTTTTTTATATTTAGATGAAAATTAAATTAATATGCACACACTTATGCTTAATTATCTACTTTATTTTATTGGTATTTGTACATTTTTATGTTTTTGGAATTATTTTTCACCTACAAGATCTATGATACTAGAGGGTACAGTATATTCATTATGAAGAAATAATACACTTAATTATATTTTAGACAATAGTTTAATTATTGTAGTTATTTGTATATTTTTTTTATTTTTATTAATATTTACTTTTATTTATCATTATTTTCGTATTTATGATAATAGAGATAATACTGATACTACATTAGGTGATCTTGTTAAAATTTTAGATTATATAGCTAATAATTCATTTTTATTATTATGTATATATTTGGCTTTGTGTTTTTTAATTATTTTTTTAATGAATTACTTAGCGTATTGTCTGATGCGCTTAATATTGTAATTTCTTATACAGACGAAAATAAATCTAAATAAATTAAATACACATGCCATTATTCATATTAATTATTTTTATTTTAGGATTTATTAGAATATATAATGATGTAGATTTTACTTTTGAAGGATTAGTCGTTATTGAGGATGCATTACTTACGGTATTCAATAATGATGTAATTCGTTATATTTTAGAAAATAACATATTAGTCGAAGTTATTAGTCTATCTTTTGTATCTTTATTGATATATGTTTTCATTAATCATTATAATCAAAAAAACGACAATACACACCATATCGAATCTAAAACAAGTTTTTTCTCAAAATTTTTAGTTTATATTGTTAATAATACACATATATTAATAGGTATTTATTTATTTTTTTGTATTTTTATTATTATTTTTATTAATTATTATGATACAATCACATTAATGATCGGTTATATACCTAACCCAGTGAAAACTGTACCTTTTAATTTAGATGTTTTATTAAATTGTCACAAGCAACCTAAATGGATAAATTCTTATAATACTTATTCGCCTATTCATAACGCGTTTATGTTTTTGCGAACAAATTACATTTATAATCCTGTTATATACCCTTTATTACTACCGCATACACAAGGTAGTTTTATTATTATACCGCCACGTTACATGCATTTAATGATATATAATATTTCAGATGCGCCTGCATATAATTTTGGTGATATATTTTTATTAGAGTCAATGATGTCTAATACTCCTAAAGGTCATTTTTGTTACCCATTTTTTAATATAGAATCTTATTATCCTGTAATAAGAGTTAATGTTATTGATGCGAGATCTTATTTTTATTATGGTGATTTAACTACTATTTATAAGTCATTCTATAAACATCTTTACTATTTTGATTATAATTCAGGTGATACGTTAGGTATATTTTATAATATGTATAATGACCCTTCTTTTTATATACATGAAAATGAAGAAGAGAGGTATATTAATTCACGTAGTAATGTTGGAACAATAGTATTTATGCTGTATTATACTGGTGTCTGTTCATGGGCATTTATGGGCTTACCACCTGTTACTCCGCCCACTCCAGAGATTACCCTTACTTTTGCTAGATTTGTTATAGGGGGTAAGCTTACAGCTAAACTTATTCTGCTTAATTATTTTAAAGAGGTCGATATGTAATTATATAAAAAACTACTAATAATGACGTGAGCTTTAAATTGTATTAATTCTATACCTAATTTTAATGATTTACCTTTGTTAACTATTGTTCCAATTTATGATTATAACATTCTTTTTGTAGAAAAATATTTTTCTACAAATGCTAAGTTTAGTGTACCGGGGGCTACGTTTACTAATTTTGTTGATAATTATCGTAATTATTATTTTTTTGTTAATAATTATAATAATTATCATTATTATAATAATTATCATTATAATTATTATCATGATAATAATAAATTAATGGCTTTATCTTTTATTTATAACCTTTGCCATATTATCTATTCTATTATTGTTTCGGATCATCCTCCACAACCCCCACCTGGATGGACATATCCAGGATGGGTATACCCTGGAGGATGAGGCCCTAGCCCTGGTAGTGGAGGCTCTGGCCCTGGTAGTGGAGGCTCTGGCCCTGGTAGTGGAGGCTCTGGCCCTGGTAGTGGAGGCTCTGGCCCTGGTAGTGGAGGCTCTGGCCCTTATGGTAGAGGCCCTGGCCCTGGTAGTAGAGGAGACCCTTATGGTAGAGGCCCTGGCCCTGGTAGTAGAGGAGACCCTTATGGTAGAGGCCCTGGCCCTGGTAGTAGAGGAGACCCTTATGGTAGAGGCCATTATAGTAGAGGCCCTAGTAGTGGAGGCTGAGACTATGGCCCTGGTGGCGACTGAGGTCCTCGCGGTAGAGGCTGAGACCCTGGCCCTCGTGGCAGAGGGCCTTATGGTGGTGGTTGGGGCACTGATGGTAGAGGCCCTCGTAGTAACGAAGACTCTACTGATAGAGCAAATACTGCAGGGTTCTGACGTAGATCAGGTTTTGATTCTTATGCTGGCGCCGGAGCTACGTGCGACGTTCACAAAAAAAGTAAAAGAAAATAATATTATTTTAGTAAAATTATAAAGTATTAAAAATGTAATACTTTCAAGTTTATAAGGGTTTATAAAATAAAGAATTAATGCATAATGATAAGTCATTAATATATAGTGATGTTAAAAAAATAAACATAAACTCTTTATCGTTATATGGTTTTAATATTGTCTTTATATTATTGTAAGGTTTTCTAATATTATCTTTATATTGCTTATGGTTTTCTAAGAGTATAACACCGGTATAATATTCTTAGGAGATCACTCTGGGCAGTCTAACTGATTTTTATATTGTTTTATGGTTTTTTAAGGAAATAATAGCGCTATTATTTCCTTAGGAGATCACTAAGGTTTATATAACATTGTCTTTATATTGTTTTATGGTTTTTTAAGAATATAATGCCACTACCATATTCTTAGGAGATCGCTCTGGGCAGTCTAACTGATTTTTATATTGTTTTATGGTTTTTTAAGAATATAATGCCACTACCATATTCTTAGGAGATCACTAAGGTTTATATAACATTGTCTTTATATTGTTTTATGGTTTTTTAACTGATTTTTATATTATTGTAAGGTCTTTTAAGAATATTATAGCGCTATGATATTCTTAGGAGATCACTAAGGGTTATGTAACTGTTTTATATTGTTTTACGGTTTTTTAAGAAGATAACGGCGCTATTACCTTCTTAGGAGATCACTAAGGGTTATTTAACTATTTTTTATATTGTCTTACGGTTTTTTAAGAAGATAACGGCGCTATTACCTTCTTAGGAAATCACCCAGGGTTATGTAACATTGTCTTTATATTGTTTTATGGTTTTCTAAGAAGATAACACCGGTATAACATTCTTAGAAAACCACCCAGGGTAATCTAACTGATTTTATCGTTTTTTATTAACTATTGTAGCATCAGAAAGCGCCATAGACTAAAGGGTTAGAATTTTCTGTGCATGTTAACACAATTTATATATTTTGCATAACATTTTTTAATTGTGTCTTTACACATAATATTAAGCTCTTTGAATATTGTATATTATAAAGATTTAGGTTTATTATTATGACATTTTAATTTTATATTCTTAATTTTATAGTATTTGTCCTTTATTATTTTCATTATATTATATACCCACGTATGTACGTAGGCAACAAATTTAACATTAATTAGTTTTTCTTAAACTCGTATATTGATATAAAAGTGAAATTAAACTATAATTTATTATTACACATGTTTTTTTTCATTGTGTTTTTGTATTAGTATAGCTTATTTGTTATCCGCAATATATAATAGACTTAATTTATGCTCAGTCACTTTATATTATTTATTTGTAGTTACCTGGATTTAGATGTTTTTTAAATTTATTTTGTAAAAATAGTGTGTAAATATACCCATTAGCACTTTACTTCAACAAGGGCCCATAGTTCAACTTTGGGAGAACACTTGCTTTGCAAGCAAGGTGCTGTAGGTTCGAGTCCTACTGGGTCCATGGTTTAATAGCATAATTAAATAAAAACCAAAAAGAAAAGAAGAGGAAAAAAATATAGCATAAAACAAAAAGTTTTATGACACAAAAAATGACAGTTTAATCCTGGCTTTAAATTAATGCTAAGAATAGGTCTTATACATGCAAGCTTGCTCAAATT
>Ga0182739_1002613_pt1 | contig 16685 bp, 8 predicted proteins | sample eDN5th30CBELigBY_FD_128873 | JGI IMG/M metagenome (GOLD analysis project Ga0182739, IMG submission 128873) | Enriched backyard soil microbial communities from Emeryville, California, USA - eDNA 5th pass 30_C BE-Lig BY (version 2) (version 2) | ecosystem: Environmental > Terrestrial > Soil >... | reverse complement strand
CCGAATGCGGCGGAGGCTGTGAAGATCATTCAGACGATAGCTGCCAATCAGGAGAAGAAGAGATGTTGCAACTGGTCCGAGGTGTGCACCAATTTCAGCGAGAAGTGTTTCGCGATCATGAAGAGTTGTTCCAGAACCTGGCGCGCGGTCAGGAACCGGCGGCATTGTTCATTACGTGTTCGGATTCCCGTATCTGTCCCACGCTGGTGACGCAGAGCAAGCCGGGAGATCTGTTTGTCTTGCGCGTGGCTGGAAACATTGTTCCCCGCTATGGCGATCAGTGTGGGGGAGAAGCGGCCACCATCGAATATGCCGTGACGGCCCTGGGCATCCGGGACATCGTGATCTGCGGACATTCCTTTTGCGGCGCGATGGGAGCGCTGGTCGCGCGTGTGAATCTGGATCACATGCCGGCGGTGAAGCAGTATCTTCGACATGCGGAAAAGACGCTGGAAATCATGGAAACCAGCTATGCGGATGTCACCGACCCCATTCAACGAGTGTCGCTGGCCATTCGAGAGAACGTGCTGGTTCAACTGAAAAACCTGAAGACGCATCCCTCGGTTGCGGATGCCATTGAACGTGGAAAGCTCTCGTTGCATGGCTGGATCTATCAGATTGAAACCGGCCAGGTGAAATCGTACTCACCGGAGGAAGCCCGCTTTCTGCCGATCGGCCAGCGGATGGTTCCAGAGGAACCGTCTTCTGGTGATGCTCCAGTCACAGTTTCGACTCCTCCGCGGACCTATTAGACCAGACTGGTCTAGAAACGAGCTTGCATCATGTCTCATTCTCGAAGTGGAAATATTGACGTAAAATCCGCGGCGCCGTCAGGCTGGTCCCGGACCTGGCGGCAGGATTTTCTGGCATCCGTGGTGGTCTTTCTGGTGGCGTTGCCCCTGTGTATGGGAATCGCCATCGCCTCAGGAGCACCAGCCAGTACGGGATTGATTGCAGGGGTGATCGGAGGGTTGGTGGTGGGAGCCTGTTCCGGGTGCCCGCTTCAGGTCAGCGGTCCCGCGGCCGGTCTGACGACGGTGATGTTTGATGCCCTGCAGCGGCATGGGCTGGAACGGTTAGGGCTGATTGTCATGATTGCCGGAATCATTCAGCTCATCGGTGGCTGGGTGAAGATTGGCCAGTTCTTTCGGGCGGTTTCGCCAGCGGTGATTCACGGCATGCTGGGAGGAATTGGCGTGCTGATTTTTGCCAGCCAGTTTCATGTCATGCTGGATGATGTGCCGCAGGGAAGCGGCCTGCGTGACCTGATCCGCATTCCGGAAGCTTTGCAGAAAGGGGCACGTCTGCCTGAGTTTTCCCAGATCTCCAGCCGGGATCTGCGTCACGACCTGCGGGAAATGCTTCAGGAACTGGGCGAACTGCACCGTCGACAGATCATTCTGAATGAGCAAGTGGCGACTCGGATTCCCCATCACTGGAACCGCCCGGAAAGCCGGATCAGTGTTCGACTGGAAGAGTACATTCAGGAGCAGCAGGAAGTCCGATCCGGTCTGGAGATGGTCATGGATCGGGCGCGCGGCCTGTTTGAGGGTCAGCGGGATAAGCTGCGGAAGATTGAAGAAGCCGGGCGTCTGGCCCTGGCATCGCAGGCCACGGCCCTGGCCGATCTGCAAAAAGAGCAATGGGCGTTTGTTGTTCCTTCGCAGGCGGAATCAGCCAGCAAGATCGCGGACTTTCAGAATGTCTTCAAGAACCATGACCTTGCCGCGTGGATCGGGATGTTGTCCATTCTCGTCCTGCTGGCGTGGTCGAAGGTGGCCCGGGGACCATTGAAGGTCGTTCCCGCGCCGCTGGCTGCGGTGATTGTGGCGACATTCACCGCCGCCTGGTGGCAGTTGCCGATCCTGTATGTGGAAGTTCCCCAATCGATGCTGGAAGAGATTCATTTTCTGCAACCGTCCCTGTTGTGGAGTGCGGAATGGAGCGGAATTCTGGTGACTGCTGTGACCATCGCCATTCTGGCCAGCGCGCAGACCCTGCTCACCGCAACCGCTGTCGACCAGATGCACCATGGCGAACGGACCAACTATGACAAAGAACTGTTTGCCCAGGGAGTGGGCAACTGCCTGTGCGGATTGGTGGGAGCGTTGCCGCTGGCTGCTGTGATTGTTCGCAGCACCGCGAATATCGAAGCGGGCGGAAAGTCCCGGCTGTCAACGATGTTTCATGGCTTGTGGATGCTGCTGATCGTGGTTTTTCTGGCAGGCTGGCTGCGCATGATTCCGACTTCCGCACTGGCAGCCATTCTGGTCTACACGGGATATAAACTGCTGGACTGGAAGTCAGTCAAGAAATTCTGGAGCTATGGAGTGGGGGAAGTGATCGTCTACGGGATCACACTGACGACTGTTGTCTGTGTCGATCTTCTGGTCGGTGTGGTGACCGGATTTGTCACATCGCTGATGCTGCTGGCCTATCGGTTTTCCCGATTACGGGTGAGGCTGGCCGGTCCCAGTGATGACGGCCGGTATACGCTTCGGCTGGAAGGGGCCGCGACATTCCTGAAACTTCCACGTCTGGCCATGGTCTTGAAAAAGCTGCCAGAAAAAAGCGTGGTCGACCTGAACGTCAGCAAGCTGCATTATATTGATCAGGCTTGCCTGGGGAATCTGCAGTCGTGGGCTTCTCAGCACGAAGCCGCTGGAGGTGATGTAATTGCCAACTGGCAATTGCTGGAGTCCTGGGCTCAACGTGGGACGCGCGCCCTGCCCGAACGGACCGGGAATGCGCATATGCTCGAACGCGAGATTATCGAGCCGACAACCTGATCACGGCGGGGGTCTGTGGCTGTTTCACGCCGGACAGCGGGAAAGACAAAAAGGACCAGGGGACAGGAATCAGGAGATCCACGTTTGCGGATTCTCGCCTGACTCTCTGTCCCCTGGTCTTTGCTTTGTCATGTGCTTTCGGATTCACACACATTCCCCCCGAATCGTCTGCGTTCTGCCCCGCGGCGGGCTGCGTTTCGTCAAGTAAAACGCGGGCTGCGCGGGCAAGGGCAACTTGCTTCAATACAGCGTCCATCCATTCTGCTGCATCGGCATCGAGTTGACCGGAATCGACGGGGTGTTGAAGGTACCGGTGAACATCGGATTTCCCAGTTGTCGGTGCAGATCCGGCTGATTTCCCCGAGGTGTCGGCATTGTGTCGAATGACGATCCCGGAACGCGATTGGGTCGCGAATTCAGATCATATGGGACTGCAGGACGCGGGAAGTTGTTCTGCTGGACGCTGAAGCCGGGAAACGAATTGTTCATTCCCGGTCGCCCATTCCCCGGCAGGAAGTTTCCGGAGCCGTTGGAAAAGTAAGGAATCGTGGAGTTGGAATTGCCCCGGTCGGTGGGGGAGACAGCTCCGGGATTCCAGGCTGGTGCCTGGCAGCCGTTCGGTCCGCATGGGCTGCATGCGGAGGAATTTCCGGCGGCAATGCCACCAAGGTTGGAGGAGGGATACGTCGCCTGAGGGAAGTTGAAGAGTTGCGAGAGCAGTCCTTGTGCGTGTGCCGTGGGGCACAGGAAGGCAAAAGCCCCGACAGCAGCCGTCATTCGTAAAGCATTCATAGGAGTCTCCTCAAGGGGTGAAATTGTTGTTCAAGGTTGTTGTTGAGCAGTCGTGTGTACTCGATTATTAGTCATTCGCATTTGCCGTTCCAATTCTGGAGTTGTCAAAAGGATTGTTTTTGAATGTCGCTATTTCTCTGTGTTTTATTGCTTAAAAACTGTCTTGTGGTCGTCAACTCTCTGAGTGTTGTTGTCTGATTGACAATTTTATGCGATTCTGAATGTCCTCTTTACAAATGTGGGTGTGCTCTTTTTGATTATGTGAAGGATTGCGGGGAAAGGGAGGAGCTAATGGGGGACTGGGAAGGATGGCGTGAATTTGAGACCGGTGGAGATGGCCAGAATTCCTCCTTGAGGATTCGCAGAAGGAAGTGGGTTCTCGCGTGACGGACGGAAGGCAATCGGACATGATGATGCTTTCTGCCGGGGAATCAGCCCGGTCGAATCACCTTCGACTATGTCATCAGGAGTCTTAGAATGTCCGTACCGCTGCTGCCACTGACATCTCTTCAACAACTGCATCGGAGAGGATTTCTGCATCGGGCTGCACTGGTGGCCTGTACTCCGTTTCTGGGAACGCGGCTTGTGCAGGCGGCCCCCAAGGGAGTGGTCTTCAAGGAGAATCCTTTCTCATTGGGGGTGGCGTCGGGAGATCCTGTATCGGATGGAGTCGTTCTCTGGACGCGTCTGGCGCCTCATCCTCTGGAGGATGCGGGAGGCATGCCAAAAGAAGCTGTGGCGGTGCACTGGGAAGTGGCCCGGGACGAACACTTCCATGACGTCATTCAGAAAGGGACGGAAACAGCAATTCCCGCATCCGCGCACAGCGTGCATGTGGAGGTCAGCGGACTTCAGCCGGATCGGGTGTACTGGTATCGCTTCATCGCGGGAGGGGAAAGCAGTCCCGTGGGACGGACTCGCACTGCTCCCGCTGCGGGGGTGATCCCGGCCTCGGTCCGCTTCGCAGTGAGTTCCTGCCAGCACTATGAATATGGATACTTCAACGCTTATGACCACATGCTGCAGGATGACCTGCGGGTGGTGTTTCATCTGGGAGATTATATTTACGAATATGGGGCGATGGATCAGCGGCCGCGCCGGCATCACGGCAAAGAAGCTGTCGACCTGGCAGGCTATCGGACCCGTTATGCGCAGTATCGGACGGACCCCGCCTTGCAGAAGGTGCATGCCGCCTTTCCGTGGGTCGTCACCTGGGACGACCATGAATTTCATAACAATTGTGCGGGCGACCAACCGGTGGCGAACATCGATCCGCAGAAATATCTTCAGCGTCGGGCAGCGGCCTATCAGGCTTATTACGAGAACATGCCGTTGCGCCGTCCGCAGACTCCGCGTGGTGCCTATCTGGATTTGTACCGGTCTTTGAACTATGGCAGCCTGTTGCAGTTTTCCGTGCTGGACGTGCGGCAATACCGCACGCATCAGCCCTGTGGAGACCGGAATCAACCCCCCTGCCCCGGTATGTTCGATCCGCAGGCCACCATGCTGGGCAAAGAGCAGGAAGCCTGGCTGTTTCAACGACTGGGGAGCAGCCCGGCCCGCTGGAACGTACTGGCTCAAGGGGTGATGATGGGTCGCGTGGACCGGGCTGCCGGAGACGATGTAAAATTCAGCATGGATCAGTGGGCCGGTTATGACGTGTCCCGCAGGAGGCTCTTGCAGTTTCTGGAAGACCGGAAGGTTTCCAATCCGATCGTTCTGACCGGGGATATTCATTCGAACTGGGTCAACGATCTGCAGGTGGATTGCGATGACCGGAATGCTTCCGTCGTGGGAACGGAGTTTGTGGGCACCTCCATCAGTTCCGGCGGAGACGGTGGAGATGGAGAAAAGTACCGCACGAGTGTCATGGCCGATAACCCGTTCGTGAAGTTCTACAATTCTCAGCGTGGCTATCTGCGATGTGAAGTGACTCCGGAACGCTGGCAGACCGATTTTCGGGTCGTGGATTTTGTGAGCCGTGCGGATTCCCCGTGCCGGACACGTGCCAGTTTTGTCGTTGAGAATGGCCATGCGGGGGCGAAGGAGGCTTGAATGCTTTGACGGGATACGGCATTGTTTGTCGTGACGTGCTCATCACAGCAAAATCCAAAGGTTATCCTTGAATAATATCGCACGATGGGGCTGGGTTTGGCTCATAGTGGCGTGTGGATGTGAAGCGCGGAATGAATTTGTTCCGCCTCCTCCGCCGAAAGTGACTGTCGCGATTCCGGTGGAGCGCGATGTTCAGGTCTATTTCGAAACGACCGGGCAGACCCGGGCCGTGCAGCAGGTGGATTTGCGAGCCCGTGTCGGCGGCTATCTCAAAGAGATTCATTTCCGGGACGGTGAACTGGTTCAGGCCGGGGACATCCTGTTCATCATTGATCAGGAAACGTACATCGCGGCAGTGGCTTCTGCGAAAGCGGCACAGAAACGGGCGGAAGCCCAGTTGAGGCTGGCTGAACAGCAATTACTGCGAACCCGGCAACTCGCCCGTGAAGATGCCGCTACGGAAAGCGCGTTAGATATTCAGGTCGCCGATCGCGACTCCCGCGAAGCCGATGTGGATGCTGCTACGGCGGCCCTGCGGGAAGCGGAACTCAATCTGGGGTATACCGTGATCGCCGCTCCGTTCGCTGGACGAATGGGCCGGCATCTGGTCGATATCGGCAATCTGGTGCTGGCCGGTCAGACATTGATGGGGTCGCTGGAGTCGGTCGATCCGATGCACGCCTATTTCACGTTGAGCGAATCGGATCTGCTGAATTTCATGGAGATGCAGAAGGCCGGAAAAATCAAACCCATTTCCGAAGCCGATCCTCTCAAACTCGATCTGGCGCTGGGAGACACGCAGGACTTCCGCTTCCATGGGCAGTTGGACTTTCGCAAGTTCGGGATTGATCGGACTACGGGAACCGCAGAGCGGCGGGCCGTCTTTCCGAATTCCCAACAGGATCTGCTTCCTGGACTGTTTGTCCGCATTCGTGCAGCGGTTGGTGATCCCAGTCCATCGTTACTGGTTGATGAAGAGGCAATCGGGCGCGATCAACGGGGTGATTTCGTCCTGGTGGTCGGAAAAGACAACAAGGTGGAATATCGGTCCGTCAAGCTGGGACCGCTGGACCGGGGGCTGCGAGCCATTGAAAAAGGAATTCAAAAAACCGACCACATCGTCGTGAACGGTTTGCAGCGGGCTCGCCCGGGAAGTGAAGTCGATCCGGAACTGGTGGCGATGGAGTCTCTGCGGGATTCCTTGTCAGCCTCTGCCGATACGAAGCCACCTGCCGACCAGACCGATCACCCGAAAGATGCCCCGAAAGATGGGGAGGCTGTCGAGCGGATGCGGGCGGAAGAAAAAGGACCGGCCAACGAATCGAAGACGCCGGAAACACCTGCTTCCTCTGCTGCTGTTCCCAGGCGTCCGGAAGAAAAGCCCCCTCTTTCGACTGGTCCCGCCACACCGAATTCTTTGCCGGATCAAAAATAAGAACCGCTCTCAAGCGAAGTCGCAGACGCCGTCTCACGTGACTCCTGATGAATGACAGAGAATGCAAAGCCGGGCGTGATCGAGCAATGACCAAACTGGTCGAATCCCTGTTCGGCTCCGCTTGCGGAACGGAACTCCTCGGTATCTGGAAAATCAGGTTCGCGGTTTTCGAGTCAAACGGATGGGGGCCTCTGTCTCTGGTCAGTCGACTGGTGTCGGAGAACGACAGACAACCAATTTTCCTGGATTGAGATCCTTCATGCTCTCGAAGTTCTTTATTGACCGTCCGGTATTTGCGAACGTGATCGCCATTGTGACGGTCCTGATCGGTGGCGTGGCGCTGTGGGGGCTCTCGATCGAGCAGTATCCGGAGATTACGCCTCCCACGATCCGGGTGACGACCAACTATCCCGGCGCCAATGCCCAGACCGTTTCGGATACTGTGGCGGCGCCGATTGAACAGCAGGTCAACGGCGTGGAGGACATGCTTTACATGTCCTCCACCAGTTCTGGAGACGGTTCTTATTCGCTGACGGTGACGTTCGAAATCGGCACTGATCTCGACGAAGCCCAGGTGCTGGTGCAAAATCGGGTGGCGATTGCTGAACCGCAACTTCCGGAAGAAGTCCGCCGGCAAGGGGTCACGGTCAAGAAGCAGTCGACAAGCATGATCCTGATTATCGCACTCTCCAGCGATCACCCCAGCATGGATACGCTGTTCCTGTCCAACTATGCCACGTTGCGTTTGCGGGACGAATTGAGCCGGGTTCGCGGTGTGGGCGAAGTCACGGTGTTTGGAACCGCGAACTACAGCATGCGGATCTGGCTGGATGCGGAAAAGCTGAAAAGCTACCAGATGACCACCGGAGACGTGATGGCGGCGCTGCAGGAGCAGAACGTCCAGGTGGCAGCGGGACAGGTCGGTCAGCCCCCCGCGCATGGACAGGTTCCGTTTCAGTATGCCGTGACGGTGCTGGGACGATTAAGCGATCCCGCCCAGTTCGAACAGATCATCGTCAAGTCTGGCGAAGGGACCAATCTGGTCTATCTGAAAGACGTGGCCCGTGTGGAACTGGGGAGTCAGTCCTACGATCAGTTCACGGAAAAAGAAGGACAGCCCAACGCCAATATCGGGATTTATCAGCTTCCCGGCGCCAATGCCCTGCAGGTTGCCGATGAAGTCAAGGCGACCCTGAAGCGACTGAGCGGACAGTTTCCCCAGGGGCTGCAATACAGCATTCCCCTGGACACGACCCTGTTCGTCTCCGCGTCGATTCATGAAGTCTATAAAACGCTGATTGAAGCCGGCCTGCTGGTGCTGGTGGTGATTCTGGTTTTTCTTCAGGACTGGCGGGCCGTCCTGATTCCGGCGACCACCGTGCCGGTGACGATTATCGGAGCCTTCGCTGCGATGTACGCGCTGGGGTTCACGGTGAACATGCTGACGCTGTTCGGTCTGGTGCTGGCCATTGGGATCGTGGTGGACGATGCCATTGTGGTGGTGGAAAACGCGGTGCATCATATCGAGCGCGGGGAATCTCCCCGAATCGCCACGATCCGGGCGATGGATGAAGTGCTGGGTCCGATCATCGGAATCACGCTGGTGCTGCTGGCGGTGTTCATTCCAGCCGCCATGCTGGGAGGAATCACCGGTCAGCTTTACCGGCAATTCGCGTTGACCATTGCTGCCACCGCCCTGATCAGCGCGATCAACGCGGTCACGCTCAAGCCGACACAGTGTGCGTTGTGGCTGCGACCGGTCAGCCAGAAAAAGAAATGGCTGTTCTTTCGCTGGTTCGAAGCGGTTTATGGAGCGGTCGAACGGGTTTATACCGCCATTGTGCGAATCCTCGTCCGGCATGTGATCACTGGATTTCTGGTGTTCTCCGCACTGCTGGCTGTTACGCTGATGTGGTACCTGCGACTGCCGACGGGATTCATCCCCACGGAAGATCAGGGATATCTGCTGATTGTCGTACAGCTTCCGGATGCAGCCTCGCAACAACGGACTCGCGACGTCATGGCGGATATCGATTCGCGACTGTCGAAAGTGGAAGGGCTGGCGGATCGGATTGCCATTGGAGGACTCTCGCTGCTGGATCAGGCCAGTGCGTCGAACTCCGGAACTTTTTTCATCACGTTCGACAGCTTTGAAGAACGGCTGAAAAAAGGGCTGACTCAGGACGTCATTCTGGCGAATGTCCGGAAGGAACTCAGTTCGTTGGAATCCGCGGTGACAATCCCCTTTGCTCCGCCGGCCATTCGCGGACTGGGAGTGCGGAGCGGATTTGAAATGCTTGTCGAAGACCGGCAGGGAGTGGGGTTAAATCAGTTACAGGCTGCCGTGCAGGAAATTATTCGTGCTGCCGACGGGCAATCCGCCCTGCAGGGAGTCTCCTCCACTTTTCGCCCGGGAGTTCCCCAGTTGTACGGGAATGTCGACCGGGAAAAAGCAAAAGTGTTGAACGTCCCGCTGGGAGTGGTCTTCGGCACGCTGCAGGCTTATCTGGGATCGGCCTATGTCAACGATTTCAACAAGTTCGGCAGGACCTATCAGGTGCGAGTGCAGGCGGACCAGAAGTTTCGCGAAGTTCCCGACGACATCAGCCGTCTGGAAGTGCGCAATGCGTCCGGGGAGATGCTGCCGCTGGGAACGCTGGTCACCGTCACCCGTTCTTTCGGGCCGCAGACCATTAATCGCTATAATCTATATCCGTCCGCCACCATCTCCGGTGCGTCCGCAGCAGGCTACAGTTCCGGAGACGCATTGAAAATCATGCAGCAGATTGCCGACCGGACGCTGCCATCATCGATGGGAGCCGAATGGACCGGCATGGCCTATCAGGAACAGCGCGTGGGGGGAGAAGCACTGTACATCTTCGCGGTGGCGATTGTTCTGGTATATCTGGTGCTGGCAGCCCAGTATGAAAGCTGGATTCTGCCCATCGCGGTGATTCTCGTGGTTCCGCTGGGGCTGTTAGGCGCGGTGATCGCCGTCTGGTACCGGGGAATGGATAACAATGTTTATACGCAAATCGGAATTGTGCTGATCATCGCGCTGGCCAGTAAGAATGCGATCCTGATTGTGGAATTCGCACGGGAATTGCGTGCCCAGGGAAAGACTATTCTCGACGCGGCGGTGCGAGCTTCGCAAATGCGGTTTCGACCCATTGTGATGACGTCATTTGCCTTCATCCTGGGCGTGTTGCCACTGGTGACCGCGAACGGGGCGGGGGCTGTCGGGCAACGGGCTTTAGGAACCGCCGTCTTTGGAGGAATGCTGGCGTCCACCTGTCTGGCGGTCTTCTTCATCCCCATCTTTTATGTCATTTTTCAGTGGCTGGATGAAGTCCTTAGAGGCCGCACACCGGTAACAGCAGAAGCAGCAACTCACAGCGAATCTGACGGGAAAGAGCCTCTGGATGAGACCTCTCCTCACGCCTGATGCGAGGAGGAATTCGTGCTTCATCCACTCTGAAATTTTGGGAAAGTCTTCACGTCAAGTCCGACAACGCAGGACGTGTTGCGAGAACGCACCCCCCAACGAAACTCCGACAGGACACTCGACCGACATGTCGCATCCGCATTAACGGTTTGTAATGGAAACCTCTTCGCTTCGGTAAAATTCGCCGTTAAGATGAAGGACGACGCAGCGACATTGCCCATGTTCTCTCGTGGTGTCCGCTTTGTTCCGGATCGTTTGCAGAAACGGGAAAGATCCTGGCTGCATCGAGAGGCGGGGCGATTTTCGTCTCACGTACGAAATCCGCTCAGACGCTATGAATTCCCTGCCCGCCAGTGGAACCGAGTCGGTTTGATGAACGGGAAGAGAATCATCCATCCTGTGACGATGCAGACTGTGCTCCTGGCTGGCTGCATCTCCCGCCTTTCGGAGTGAATCATGGGCAGAGATCACTTTTCCCGCCGTGTGCGGGCAGACCTGTGTCTTGGCGGACTGGTGCTGCTTATTTTTCTTGGAGGCACACCGCTGTTTGCTCGCGGAAGATCGTCGGGACGGAGCATGGTAGGCCGCGTCCGGTCGATTCTGGCCAAGCAGAAACAGCGGTCCGTTCAGGAGCTTCAGGCAGAGTTCTCAGCCGCACAGGCAGCCTATTCCCAGGCAGAAACGCAACTCACCACAGCCAGCCCGGCGTTGCAGGCCGCCAAATCGGGATTGGAAACCGCCCGGGAACGCGAAGCTGCCAAAGAGACAGAACTTCACGAAGCCGCCCGGCAGCACCACGAACTGGAAGCAAAACTTGTCGCGGCCCAGACGCCGGATTCTCCCGTCGGGAAAGCCCAGACGGATCTGCTGAATGCGGAATTGGCACTGGATCAGGAAGTTCACCGGGTTCTCTCATTGCCACCCCATCCACTGGAAGCCACAGAAGCGGACCGGGCCAAAGAACGCCTGCAACTGACTGTCGAACAAAAGAATCGACTCAAGATGGACACGCAATACGAGCAGGCGGCCCAGAAGGTCGAAGCCCTGCGGGCTCATTTGCACGAACAATGCCGGTTGCTGTTCGAAAGTGATGCCGCCTGGCAGAAGTCACATGAGACACGCCAGGGACTGACGCAGGATCTGAAGTCGCTGGAAGAGAATCGGAAGTCAGCGGCAGTTGAAGTCGCGAAATACCTCAAAGAGGTCAAAATGGCCCAATTGCTGATGGCCAGATCCCGGTTGATCATCCAGGCCAGCTCGACACAACTTTCCACCCTGGGCGCCACTCCCAAAGCCGCCGCGCCTGCGAAGCAATAGTCATGTCGGGCGTCGGGTGTCCTGCTCATGTCGCGTCAGCCGGCGGGTGTCCGGGGTGATGTCAAAATTGCGTGCTGGGTGCCATGCTCATGTCGCGTCAGCAGCATGAGCATGCCTCGTGGACAGGGGCGCGGATTCATGTTCGCGCTGCTGCGCGATGCGAACAGGACACCCCATCAATAAGAAACGGCCGGGAATTGCGTCCCGGCCGTTTGATGGGTTTTGAGATTGGTGAGTCAAGATCGTCAGGCGATGCCCCGACCTACGCTTGCTTGATTAGGGGTAAGTGTACGTCTGATTGCTTCCGTTCAGACCGTTACCTCCGTTATTCACAGCCGTCGGATTAGGTTGTGGATCTCCCGGCGGGATCGTCGGAACTGTGATCTGGTAACCCGCACCGGTATTGCTGTTGGCGGTGTTGTTGTTGAAGCTTCCGGAGAAGAATCGCGAGATGCTGAATCCCTGAGTCTTGTTTCGTTCCGCGGTGTTGTCGCTGAAGGTTGTGGCGCCATTGAAGTCGGTGGCAACGCGGAATCCAGCCATCATGTTACCGTAGGAAGTGTTAAGTCGGATTGATACAGCTCCGGATGTTCCATCAATTGTCCCAAAGTAGAACCCGTTTCCGCTATTTCCGAAGATGGTGCCGCCGCCAGTGACCAGAGTTCCCAGAGCACCAGAGGTGTTGTTGTTGACACTTCCGCCGTTGATGGTGTCAAAGTGGAAACCGTCACCGCCGTTTTTCATGGAAGCGGTGTTGTTGGAGAAGACCCCGCCGTCCATCAGTTGGACTTGAATTCCGTGTGAGCTGTTTCCATTGACGTCGTTCAGACGCACCTGGTGAGTTCCCGTCAAATACGCAATGTTAATTCCGACCCCGCCGTTTCCATTGGAGACGTTGCTGACCACATCGCCATTCATATTATTTCCTTCCAGCCAGATCCCGTTGTTCGTGTTGCGGCCGAAGTTATTGATAACTGCCCCGGAGGTTGCATTGATTTGTGCGAAGCCTGTCGTGTTGCTGACGACGTTGCCATTGATCGTTCCCGTACCGGTCATGTGAATTCCGTTTTCATTCCGATAGGCCTGGTTGTTGTTGACATTTCCATTGACGATTCCGCTGATGCGGATGCCGTCATCACCGTTCCCGCCGTTCGGTCGATTGTTTCCGGAGTTGATGTCGCTTCTTCCACCCAGGATGTTGTTGGAGATGTTTCCGAAGACGATACTGGTATCCTCCAGCCAGATCCCGTTTCCGGTATTGCTGTATGCCGTGTTGCTGAAGATGGCGTCGCTGCCAATCAGCAGGCCCGTTCCGACGTTGCCGGTGATGTACAGGCCACTGCCGGTGTTGCTATCGCTGCGGTTTGCATTCACCGTGCCTTCAACATTAGCCAAGTGGATCCCGTTTCCGGTATTGTTTGAGGTGTAGTTGCTTGACACATTCCCGGTGCCTGTTCCGTTATCACGCACTGTGCCGTCGATGCGAATCCCGTCCAGGCCGTTTGCGGAAATTCCCCGGTTGTCTCGTCCGCTGAGGCCGATAAAGCCGTTTTCCGTCAGACCGTTATTGACCACATTGCCGGTCACGTCACCAACAACATAGATGCCGTTGAGGGTGTTGTTGTCAGCGTCGTTTCCGTCGATGTTGCCGGTGAAGTTCCCCGCGACATAGATCCCGTTCTGCCGGTTGAAGTCAGCATTGTTCTCGCGAAGTGTTCCCGTGGCTTCGGGGCCGTCGATCGAAATTCCGTTCAACATGTTGAAGTAGGCTTCGTTGCCTTCGACATTGGTTCCGTTCAGCAGTGAGAAGTGAATCCCGTTCTGCTGATTTGTGACTCCCAAACCGTTGTAGGCCTGGTTGTAGTAAACATTCCCGCCGGTTCCTTCGTCGATCTGAATCCCGTTGTTAAGGTTATTGTGAACATCGTTGCCAGCGACATCCCCGCCCTGCAGCGATTTAATGTAAATTCCATTAACCCCGTTTGTTGCCGCTGTGACTCCGAAGCCTTTCAAGTTTGCTGCGTCCACGGCGATGTAACGGCCGAGCGTTCCGCCGGTCATGGTCTCGATATGCACTCCGTCTTCGACGTTGTTGTTGAAGTTACTGTGGAAGATATGACCATCGCTCATGGTCTCGATACGGAGGCCGTCGCGGCCGTTGAAGCTCAGGTTGTTTCCATCTCCAATTTCTCCACCGCTGAAGTTGGTGATCGTCAAGCCGTCACCCAGACCGCTGGCTGTGCCGTTACCGGTTCCTTCGTTATGCCGGAAGATGCTTCCGGGATTTGCTGCTGTTGTCGGATGGGTGAGTGAGCTAAAGGTGTCGAAGGAATAGCCGCTGCCGTTGATGTTGTTGTTGGACTGGTTTTCCGCCATGACTTTATTGTTGGCGAACGTGCCGATGTGGAAGCCGTCGCCGTTCTGGTTGCTGTTGGTGATGTTCCCCAGGACGTTGCCGTTGGCAGCTCCGGTGACGACGATTCCGCCCAGGGCGTTGTTGTTGGCATTGTTGATGGCGATATTGCCAGTGACATCGCCGTCGATCACCAGGCCGTTGCCTGTGTTGCTGTTTGTCTTGTTGGAAGCGATATCTCCCGTGACGTTGCCGGTGATGTTGATTCCGTCGCCGATCAGGCTGTTGTTGGCGGTGTTGCCGAGGACACTTCCAGTGACATTGCCGACAATGCCCATGCCGGTTCCGTTGGCGGTGGCGAGGTCTTTGCCGACGTTATTGGAGGCGATGTCGCCGCCGACGTCTCCGTAGACCTGGATCCCGGTTCCATTGACGTTGCCGGTGGAGGTGTTGCCGAGCAGGCTGCCGCCGACGCCGCCGGTGAGGGTGAGGCTGTCGCCGATGCTCAGTCCGTCGATGCCGTTATTATTCGTGGTGTTGGAGGCGACGTCTCCATTCACACCGCCGGAGAGCGAGATCCCGTTGCCGAGATTGTTGCTGGCGGTGTTGTTGACGACGTCTCCGGTGATCGCGCCGGTGCTGACGACGATCCCGTCCAGAGCATTGCCGCTGGCCTTGTTGCTGATCAGGCTGCCGTCAATTTCGCCGAAGATCATCCCGTTGGCTCCGCTGCCGGGCGTGGTCTGATTGGCCTGGTTGTTGACGACGTCTCCGGTGATTTTTCCGGTGACGTTGATGCCGTCCAGAGCGTTATCATCCGCGATGTTATTCGCAAAGTAATAGGTATCCGGTCCGGTGCCGACATTGCCGTCGATGTGCATTCCGTAACCGTTCAGGTTGCCGATGGTGGTGTTGTTGGCGACGTTCTGGGTGATGTCGCCGGTGACTTCGATGCCGGACAGTTCGTTTCTATTGGCGGTGTTGTTCAACAGGCTGCCGGTGATGCCGGAGAGGACAAGTCCGGTCCCGGTGCCGAGCCCTGCCTGACCGTTGTCGTTGGTGGTGTTTCCAACGACGTTGCCGGTGATGGGGTCGGTCACCACGATTCCGGACAGGCCGTTCTCGTTGGCCTGGTTATTGATGAGGTCGCCAGCGGTGATGCCGCCCAGGTTCAACCCGTTGCCGGCATTGCGGAGAGTTTCGTTGGAAGCGACATCCATGCCGACGGTTCCAGTGATCTGAATGCCGTCACCCTGTGTGTTGTCGTTGGCGGTGTTCTGCACGAGGTTGCCGCCGACATTGCCGCCGACCCCCGCGAGATCCTGGATCAAAATTCCAGCGAGGTTTCCGTTGGTGACGTTGCCGACGACGTCTCCGCCCACATCACCCCCTTCAACATGCAGACCGTGGCCGGTCACATTGTCGCTGGCGTTGTTGAAGGCCAGGCTGCCGGTGATGTTGCCCCCGACATACAAACCGTCGAAGTGATCGAAGGGAGCCAGCGGGTCCAGGGGATCAAACGGGACGCCGTTGCCGCCGTTGAGATCCAGAGTGTTGTAAGCGACGTCTCCCGTCACTGATCCACCCACATTAATCCCGTTGCCAAGCAGGTTTCCGGTGGAGGTGTTATTGGTAATACTGTTGCCGACGTCACCGGCGATTGAGATGCCGTCGCCGGTCACGTTGTCATTCGTGGTATTGCCGCTGAGCGTGCCGCCCAGGCTGCCGGCAAGCGAAATTCCGCCCAGGCCGTTCTGGTTGGCTTCGTTATTGATGAGGTCTCCGTTGACGTCTCCCAGGTCCATCCCGAAGCCGGAGTTCCGATTGGTATGGTTGGAGTTGACGTCACCCGCGACGGTCAGGCCGACAAAAATGCCGCTGCCATTGGTGTTGTCTTCCGCGATGTTGCCCACCAGCGATCCGTTCACATCGCCCTGAATGACCAGACCATTGCCGTTGTTGCTGGAAGTGGTGTTGAAAGAGACGTCCATTCCGACATTCCCCAGAATGTTGATGCCGTCTCCGTTCTCGTTGAAGGCAGCGGTGTTATTCACCACCTGGCCGCCAACATCTCCATTGATGAGCGTTCCTGCTTCCTTGTTGAAGCTGGTATTGTTGTTGACGAAATTCCCGCCGACGGAGCCGAGCTTCATCCCGCTGCCAGTCCCGAGACCGACTCCAGCGGTGTCGTCCCCGTTATTGGTGGCAATGTTTCCATCCACATCTCCGACAACCATATTGCTGACATTGATGCCGTCGACGAAGTTTCCGCTGGCCATGTTCCCGGACAGGTCACCTCCCACGAAACCGTCGATCAGTAATCCGGAACCGGTGATATTATTATGAGTCTGGTTATTGACGACATTGCCGCCGACAGATCCGGCGATGTTCACGCCGTCGATGAAGTTTCCGCTGGCCATGTTCCCGGACAGGTCACCTGCCACGAAACCGTCGACTGTCAATCCGGAGCCGGTGATATTATTGAGAGTCTGGTTGTTG
>Ga0182739_1002612_pt1 | contig 16689 bp, 13 predicted proteins | sample eDN5th30CBELigBY_FD_128873 | JGI IMG/M metagenome (GOLD analysis project Ga0182739, IMG submission 128873) | Enriched backyard soil microbial communities from Emeryville, California, USA - eDNA 5th pass 30_C BE-Lig BY (version 2) (version 2) | ecosystem: Environmental > Terrestrial > Soil >... | reverse complement strand
GATGGACTCGTCGCGCGTGCAGGCGCTGGGCTGGCGGCCGGAGATCTCCCTGACGCACGGCATCACGCTGGCCTATGGCCATTTCCTGCGCGAGCGCACGCAACAGGCGCTGCCGGTGGCCTGACGGCCGCGCCAGCATGACAGACAGGGTTACCGATGCTTGGATTCGTGAAGAAACACATCGCCGGCAATGCCTCCTTCTGGGGGCTGGTGGAGTACGGCATCGGTCCCGTCGCGGCGCTGGTGGCGCTGCCCATCCTCTTTCGCCAGCTCGGCACGGTGGGCTTCGGCCAATATTCCATGATCATCGCGCTCGCCGGCTTCGGCAACGCGGCGAACCTGGGCGCGGCCGTCACCGCCACCAAGCTGGTCTCCGAAAGCATGCACGAGCCCGGTGGCGCCTATCGCGCGGCCGGCGTGAGCGTGTCGTTGATCGGCTGTGCGCTGGGCGTCGTGACGCTGGCGGCCATGCTGCTGTGGGGCGCCGTGTGGCTGGGCTGGCCCGAGGCCACCTTCGGCGGCGTGGCGGTGACGATGCTGGCGATGCCCGCGCTCGCCATCTACCTGACCCAGCAGTATGACCAGCTCTTCTCCGGCTGCCTGAAGGGCCGCGAGGACTTCCGGGCCACCGCGCTGTGCGAAGTCTTCAGCCGCACCGGCACCATGGCGCTGGCCTGCGCGGCCGCCTGGTACACGGCCTCGCCCACGTGGACGGGGCTGGCGCAGGCGGTCGGCCTTCTGATCGCGGGCAGCGTGAAGATGCGCGTGTTCTCGCGCGCCTACGATCGCTTCATCGTGCGCCCCGTGCGCGACCGCGGCGCCATGATGGCCGCCTTCCGGTTCTCGCGCTGGTCGTGGCTGAACAGCCTGAGCGCGCTGGCCTTCGGCTCGGTCGACCGGGTGCTGGTCGGCAGCCTGATGGGGCCTGCGGCGCTTGCCATCTATACCGTGGGCGTGCAGGTGGGCCAGATCATCCACACGGCGTCGGTCGCCATCTTCCAGAAGGCGATGCCGCGCGTGACCCGCCTGTCGGTCTCGCCGCCCTTTCCCGGCGCCGCCGAACGCGAGATCCGCCGCATGATGCTGTGGAACCTGGCGCTGTCGGCCAGCGCCACGCTGGCCGTGCTGGCGGTCAGCCAGCCGCTCCTGAACCTGCTGCTGGGCGACAACGTCGCCAGCGGCCACCTGGGCACATTCCAGTTGCTGATCGTGGCATCGGGCCTGCTTTCCCTGAATGCCGCGGCGCACTTTTCCCTCCTGGGGCTCGGCAACTCCCGCGCCGTCGCGATCCTGAACGGACTGGGCGGCCTGGCGATGCTGTGCGTCATGGCGGGACTGGTACACGTGGCGGGGGAACACGCCGCAGCTTGGGGCCGCATGGCCTACGCGGCGATCACGCTGGCCGGCGTGGCCCTCGCCATCCGTCAATCCCGCCCCGACTTTCCGGGCGCCATGCCTGCGGCCACCCGATAACCAACATGCTGAGGTCCTACATGCGCAAGCGCCATAACGAGTATTCACGCCAGCTCATCGACTTCGTCCGCGAGCTCCGCCCGCCAGCGCCCATCGCCAGCGGTCTGCTGCCCAAAGTGACCATCGTGACGCCCTCGTTCAACCAGGCCAAGTTCCTGGAGCGCACCATCCTGTCCGTCCTGAACCAGGGGTATCCGCGGCTGGAGTACATCATCATCGATGGCGGCTCCACGGATGGCAGCGTGGAGATCATCAAGAAGTACGAGCGTTACCTGACGTACTGGGAAAGCACCCCGGACCGCGGCCAGTCGCACGCCATCAACAAGGGCTTCGAGCGCGCCACCGGGGATTACGTGGGGTGGCAGAACTCCGACGACCTGTACTTTCCGGGCGCGCTGCGCAAGCTGGGCGCGGCGGCGGCGCGGGGCCGAGCACCCATCGTCAGCGGCAACCTCTTCGTCGCCGACGCGGACAACCACATCTTCCGCAAGATCCACTACACCCCCGTCAACCGCGGCACGCTGACGGTGGTGAAAGCCTCGATCCCGAACCAGTCCGCCATCTTCCGCCGCGACCTGCTGCGCAAGTACGGGCTGCTGCAGGAGAGCATGCGCTATTGCATGGACCTGGAGCTGTGGAGCCGCCTGCTGCGCGAGGGCAAGAACCTGATCGTGCCGGACGCGCTGGGCGTGTACACCGCCCACGACGAGACCAAGACCGCGCTGATGCAGGACGTGCTGCTGGAAGAGCGCGAACAGATCGTCAGCCGCATCCGGCGCACCGAGCCGGGCCTGGGACGCCTGTTCGAGCTGTCCTGCCGCGCGTCCAAGGTGGCCGCGCATGCCCGGCAGGGGGACCTGACCTACCTGCTGGAAAAGCTGACGACCAAGATCTTCGGACGCGACGACTGGGCCTCGCACTAGGCCCGGCCATCAACGACACGGAACTGCAATGACCACGCGCCGCCGACTCTCCACCCTCCACCTCCTGGGCCTGTTCGTGTTCACCGCGCTGGCGCTGAACGACGACCGGTTCATCGTGGGGGTGGGCAGCTTCAAGCTGTCGCCGTTCGACCTGCTGTTCGTCGCCATGCTGGGCGTCAAAGCGCTCCGGCTGGCCGACCCGGGCGCCTACGCGCTGCCGCGCGGGGCGCTCGGCGTGCTGCTGGGCATCCAGGCCATCTCGGTGATCTACCTGCTGCTGGTGTCGATCGACCATCCCGGCATCCAGACGGGCGACGTGGCGCGCGACCTGCGCATCGTCTTCTACTTCCTGTGCACGCCGTTCCTTTGCTACAAGGACATCGACAGTCCCGGGGCGTACGCGGTGCTGCAGAAGTACATCGTGGCCGCCGGCCTGGCTGTGGCCACGCTGATGCTGCTGGAGCAGGCGCAGGGCTTCAGCGTGTCCAATCCGCTGCGCAACGTGCGCCTGGGGGTGTGGGCCATCCCGATGGCCGTGGTGTCGCTGCTGTACTTCCGGCGCACGCTGAACGTGACGGGCCCCAAGGCATATTTCCTGATCCTGTTCATGGTGATGGCGCTGGTGTTCTCGCTGAACCGCAGCCAGTACCTGCAGCTGGCGGTGTCCGTCATCATCGCCGTGCTGCTGGCGGGCAACCCCGAAATCCGCCGCCGCGCGATCATGATCTTCGCGCCCGCCACCATCGCCGGGGTGCTGATCTTCGCCAGCATCGGCTACCTGGACGTGCTGACCGATCGCATCTTCAGCGTTGAACGGCTGGACGAAGATTCCAGTTACGGCGCGCGCGTCCAGGAAATGGAAGGCCAGATGGACTACTTCGCCGAAAGCCCGGTCTTCGGCAAAGGAGCCGGGTTCCGCAGCTGGGTCATGGGCGAGAACGGCTTCGAGCTGAGCACGTTCGCGCACAACTCCTGGGCCTTCTACCTGATGAAGTTCGGGGTGGTGGGCACGACCATGATCATGCTGCCGCCCCTGCTCATCCTGCTGACCCTGTTCAGGCGACGCGAGCATCCCGGCCTGGAGATGCACCGGCGATACCTCCTGGCGACGGCGCCGATCTATATCTTCATCGACTCGATGTCGGGCGGGCTGGCCTACGCGCCCAAGACCGCCTTTACCGGATTTCTGCTGTGCTATGCGCTGTCGCTGATGCGCAATGCGCAGATCATGCCCGTGCCCCGTAACGAACCGCCCGTTCCCAGCCCCCGCCCGGACGTCGTTCGCCGGGCGCCACCGCGAGTAATACCCCATGCCTGATGTCCTGTTTGTCGCACCGGACTTGCACGGCGGCGTCGGAAGATGCGTCGCCTTCATTGTGGATGCGTTGCCGGAACAGGGGGTGGACTCCGCCCTGTTCCTGCTGCGCTCCCGCAATCGCGAGTACCCCATCGCCAACCCCAAGGTCACCCGCGCCCTGCCCATCATCGAGTCCCCCACCAAGCTGCGGCTGATGCTGCCCGTGGCCTTTTTCAAACTGCTGCAGCATATCCGCCGCGACAAGCCGGCCATCGTGTGCTCGCACGGCCTGCTGTGCAACATGCTGGTCGTGCTGGCCAGGACGATCCTGCGCGGCAATTTCAGAACCGTGGCGTTCGAGCACAGCAGTCCGGCCATCCATTACGGCGCCTCGAAGATGCGGCGCCTGAAATGCTGGCTGGTGAGCCAGACTTACCGCCGGCACGACGCGGTGGTGGGCGTGTCGCGCGGCGTCAAGGAAGACCTGGTGAGCATGTTTCCGCCGCTGCGCGGCAAGGTGCACACCATCTACAACGGCGTGCCGCTGGATAACGTGCGGCGGCAAGGCGCGCGGCCGCAGCCGGCCGGCGACGGAGATTCGCCGTATCACGTGGTGGCCGTGGGCCGGCTGGAAGCCGTCAAGGACTACGCCACGCTGATCGACGCCGCGGCCCTGCTGGACGATCCCCGCATCGCCTTCACGATCCTGGGCGAAGGCTCCGAGCATGCCGCCCTGCAAAAGCGCATCGACGAGAAGCCGTCGCGCACGCGGGTCAAGCTGGCGGGCCATATCGACAATCCGTTTCCGGTGATCGCCGGCGCCGGCGCGTTCGCGCTCACGTCGGTGCGCGAAAGCTTCGGGAACGTGCTGGTGGAGGCCCTGTGCCTGGGCGTGCCGGTGATTTCGACCGATTGTCCGCACGGCCCCGCCGAGATCCTGGACGCCGGCCGCTATGGCCTGCTGGTGCCGGTCGGCGACGCCGCGGCGCTGGCCGAGGCGGTGCGGCGCCTGGCCTACGACGGCGAAATGCGCGAGAAGCTGGCGGCCCAGGGCCCCGAACGCGCGGACGCCTTTTCCCTGGAGCGGCACTGCCGCAACGTCATCGAGCTCTTCCAGCCGCTCATGCAGCGCGGAACGCCCTGAACAGGACAGCATCATGCAGAAGATACCGGTTTCCGTCGTGGTGATGACGAAGAACGAGGAACGCAACATCGCGAAGTGCCTGAAGGCGCTGGTGGAATTCGACGAAGTCTTCGTGGTGGACTCCAACAGCACGGACGCCACCTGCTCGATCGCGACGGCGATGGGCGCGCGCGTGTCGAATTTCCAGTGGGACGGCAAGTACCCGAAGAAAAAACAGTGGTGCCTGGAACAGTTGCCGTTCACGCATCCGGTCGTGCTGTACGTGGACGCCGACGAAGAGATGACGCCGGGCCTGGCGGCCGAGATACGCGAGGTGCTTCCGCGTTTTGCCGCGGGCGCCGGCGGCGCGTTCGTGCCCTTCGACTACGTGTTCTGCGGCAAGAAGCTCGAGCACGGCCACCGCGTGTACAAGCTGGCGCTGCTGGCGCGCGACCGCTCGCGTTTCCTGGACTATGACGACCTGGACGTCGCCAACATGTGGGAAGTCGAAGGCCACTACCAGCCGCAGGTCGAGGGCGAGACCTTCGCGCTGCGCCAGCGCATGGTGCACAACGACCACGATTCGCTCTATCACTATTTCGACAAGCACAACCGCTATTCGGACTGGGAAGCGAACCTGCGCACCAAGGGCCTGATGAACGATCCGCGCGAGGCCAACGTGGGCGGCCGCGCCCTGCTCAAGCGCATCTTCCAGGCCATGCCGTTCAAGGCCCCCATCGCCTTCCTGCATTCCTACGTCTTCCGGCTGGGCTTTCTGGACGGCAAAGCCGGCTATGACTATGCGGTGGCGCGCGCCATGTACTACTGGCAGATCCGCATCAAGACCGAGGAAATCCTGAAGGCGCGCCAGGCCAGCGCGGCCGCCTCCCAGCGCGACGCGGTCGCGGGAGCCGCCAAATGAGCACATTGCAACGGCTGGACCAGTTTTCGCTGGCCCCGGGGCAGCGCGGGCGGTCGGCGCTGACCGTCCAGTTGTGGTGGATGGTGCAGGGCACCCTGTTCCGCTGGTCTCCGCAGGTGGCCTACGGCTTTCGCCGGTGGCTCTTGCGCTGCTTCGGCGCGCGCGTGGGCCACAAGGTGCTGATCCGGCCCACGGCCACCGTGACCTATCCCTGGAAGGTCGAGATCGGTGATTACGCCTGGATCGGCGACGACGCCGTGATCTACAGCCTGGGACCCATCCACATCGGCGCGCACGCCGTGGTGTCGCAGCGCAGCTACCTGTGCGCCGCGGACCACGACGCCGGCCGGCCGGATTTCCCGCTGCGCGAGCGCGCGGTGCGCGTGGAGGAAGGCGCCTGGGTGGCGACTGACGTATTCGTGGGACCAGGGGTGACGATCGGGCGCGAGGCGGTGATCGGCGCGCGCAGCTCGGTGTTCCGCAACATGCCGTCCGCAATGGTGTGCCATGGCAACCCTTGCCGTCCCATCCGGCCCCGCACCGCCACGCCGACATGAAAGTCCTCATCTATGGGATCAACTACGCGCCCGAACTGACCGGCACCGGCAAGTACACGGCCGAACTGGCCGAGTGGCTGGCCGCGCGCGGCCACGAGGTCTGCGTGGTGACGGCGCCGCCCTACTATCCGCAGTGGAAAGTGCATGAGGGCTACCGCGGATCGCGTTACGCGAAGGAGACGCGCCGCGGCGTGACCGTGCGGCGCGCGCCCTTGTGGGTGCCTGAAAGACCAGGCGGCGCCAAGCGCCTGGTGCACCTGGCAAGCTTTGCGCTGTCCAGCCTGCCCTCGCTGCTGCGCGCCGCGATGCGCCGGCCTGACATCATCCTGGTGGTCGAGCCCGCCCTCTTCTGCGCGCCCGGCGCATGGCTTGCGGCGCGCCTGTGCGGCGCGCGCGCGTGGCTGCACATCCAGGACTTCGAGGTGGACGCGGCGTTCGAGCTGGGCCTGCTCAAAGGCGCGGGCCTGCGGTCGCTGGTCAAGCGCGCTGAACGCTGGCTGATGCGCCGCTTCGACCGCGTGTCGACGATCTCGAACCGGATGCTGGATCTGGCGCTGGCCAAGGGCATCGACCCGGGCCGCGCCGTGCTGCTGCCCAACTGGATCGACGTCAACGCGATCACCCCGCTTGCCGAAGGCGGGGATTACCGCGGTCAGCTCGGCATTCCGGACAACGCCATCGTCGCGCTGTACTCCGGCAACATGGGCGGCAAGCAAGGCCTGCAGATCCTCGCGGACGTGGCCCGCCGGCTGAACCGCGAAGACCGGCTGTGGTTCCTGTTCTGCGGCCAGGGCCCCGAGCGCGCGGCGCTCGAGGAACGCTGCCGCGGCCTGACCCGCGTCATCTTCCTGGACCTTCAACCGGCAGAACGGCTGGGCGCCCTGCTGAGCACCGCGGACATCCATCTGCTGCCGCAGCGCGCCGGCGCCGCGGACCTGGTCATGCCGTCCAAGCTGACCGGCATGCTGGCCAGCGGCCGGCCGGTGGTGTGCGGCGCGGCGCGCGGCACGGAGCTTGCCAGCGTGGTGTCGCATTGCGGCCTGCTCACGCCGCCCGAAGACGCCATGGCCATGGCGGAGGCCGTGCGCAAACTGAGCTACAACGCCCAGATCCGCGAAACCCTGGGCGCGGCCGCGCGCCGGTATGCGATGGAGCACCTGCACGTGGACGCCGTGCTGGGCGCCGCGGAACGCGAGTTCGCCGCGATCGCGAAGTCCAAGAGCCGTACGGCGCGGGCGGGCACGCAAGCGAGCGAAGGCGACGTTTGAGATTTTTTTCGAGTCGGGGCCGCCTGCGGAAGTGCCGCGGGCGGCCTTTTTAATTGCGGTTTGCTTCACACGCGCGGCCGCGCTTTCACGCCTGCGGCTGCGCCTGAAATAAGCCAGGGCCTGTGCGGGCGGCGCCGCCACCCGCACAGGCCCTGCCTCGCACCGTGCGCGATCAGCTTGCGTCGCCCTTGTCTGGCGTCGGTTGCCCGTTGGTGTTTCTGACCAGGCCCATCTGCACCGCGATATAGGCCGCCTCGGCCTGATTGCGCGCGTTCAGCTTCCAATAGAGCGTGCGCGCATGGCTCTTGACGGTCGCGACCGATATGCCCACCTGCTGCCCGATCTCGCGCATGGTCTTGCCCTGCACGAGCAACTGCAGGATTTCCTCCTGCCGCTGCGTCAGTTCGCGCAGCTCCTGCACGGACCCATGCGTCGTGCCGGGCGGCCTGCCGGCGGGTTGGGGATAGCATTCCCCGCCGGCGATCACCAGGCTGACGGCCGCGGCCAAGGCATCGGGACTTGAGGCCTTGGGCAGGTAACCGGCCACGCCCGCCCGCGCGCAGGCGCCCATCACGCTCGGGTCCAGCGCGGAATACAGGACCAGCACCAACCTGGGCATGAAAAAGGCCATGGCCTGCGACAGGAGCCCGATGTCCTGCTCGGCCGACCCGCTGCAACCCACCACCAGCAGTTCCACTGGCTTGTTGATCGAGCTTGACATGTTGAGCAGATGGGCTGGCGAGATGGCCAGAATTTCGTCGGCGTTGCGCACACGTTCCAGCACATGCTGAATGGCGACACGAAGCAGAGCGTAGTCTTCGATCAGTACGGTTGTCATCCCGGGAAGAACCTTGTGACGCATGGCCCATTACGGTTCCCACGACGCTGGCGCAATGCCGCGCAACGCACGGGTCTACGCGCATCGCCAGGTTCGGGGGAATCCTGTCCGCGGCCTTGGGATTGCGCTGGCGAGATTAAGTGATTCGCCCTATCAATCCATGCTTGCGGACACAACCCATGCTATCAGCGGCTAGGTTCGCTGAATCTCGTTCAGGAGGATGATAGGTGGCGGAAAGCGAGGCGACAGCTACGTTTGACACCTGCTTTCTATGCCTTAGCCGTATTGGCTATGCGCAACCCCGGCAGCATCGGAACTGGGCGTTCCAGGCTGCCGGGCAGGCAGCGCAAACCTTCTACTACCCGAGCTTGCGCCCATAGATCTGCCCGGCGTCCACTTCGCGGCCATTCGGTTCATGCCATTCCAAGGTTGCGCCGCGTTGCAGCGCTGCGTAGACGGCTTCGCCCTTGTTCTTGACATGCAGGCGTTGATACAGCGTGCACGCGTGCGTTTTGGCGGTCGCTACCGAGATATTCAACATCCGGCTGACGGTCTTGATCGGATAGCCCCTGGCCAGCAGCACCAACACCTCATATTGGCGCGGCGTGATCTGGAGCAGTTGTGCGCCCGCGCTCACGGGCATGGCGCCCTTGGAGCCGGCTTCGTCCGCGTCCCGCGACGGCAAGGCGCATACCGCGGAGGCCGGAGCCTGCAGCGCCTGTTCGCTCGGAAAGCATTGCCCGCCCGCCATGACCAGGCGTATGGCGGCCTCGAGGATTTCGACCGAAGCCGTTTTCATCAGGCATCCGTACACGCTGGCGCCAGGCAGGCCTTGCACCGGCATGGGCAAGGGCATGACGTCCGTCAAAAGCAGAATCCGCTTGGGCGTCAGCACGCGCTGAATCTCGTGCAAGGCGCTCCATGCTTCATCGGTATCCACCGGCAATCCGTAGATCAGGAGATCGGCGCCCGCGTGTACGCCGTCGGCCTTGGATACATCCGCAAGGCCCATTCCCTCGACTTCCCACACATCATCCAACTTGCTAAGAATCTGCCACAAACCCAACCGCAGGAGCGGATGGGCTTCAATCAGGACCATCTTGGCCATGGTGTCCTCCCGGTTTTTCGACGGGCCTCGAAGGGATCTTCGCTGTGCTGAAGACTATTATTTTCCAGCCCCTGCGGTGGGTGGTCCGCATATCCCGGAATATCTAATGAAGCTGAACCGGGACATTTGGGCTGGGCGACTTTGGTAGCCAACATAACGGATGGCATGGAACCCATCTTATGGTTCGGATTTGTCAAAATCAAGACGTTTCCAGGCGATATAATCCGATAAAATCAGAAATCAATCGTTAGCCTTAATCACGTTCGTAAATATGGATGAGAAACCCCTCTCGTCCTTTTTTACGCTAGGGTTTTCACCAGCCTCGCGCAGGGCGCGACCCCGGCTCCCCTATGGAAAGGGGCCGCCGGGCGGCGTGGATAGGGCTTCAGGCTCGTGTTACAGACGAAAAAAAGCCGCGTCGGGGCATCAGCCGGACGCGGCTTCGAACAGCCGGATCGAGGGGGAAATCTGTCAACTTGTATCCGTAGACACATCCAGCCCGTGAACAGTCCCTGTATTCGAAATAACGGTAACATTTTTTATTTTGCCGCCTGGCGGCGGATTTACTCCATATAGGCGAAGTCAAATACCGTGTGCCCCCCCTGATGATGCCAATGGTGCATTGAAGCATGGCGTTTTCTCAGGAAGTTTGCGTAGTGGATTTCGCCGTCGGTTTCGATGTACGTGGTGGGTGTCAGCTCGTCGATCCGATTCAGCGACACGCCCTTGCCGTAGTGACAGAAGCCCTGGTACTGGGCGCAGCGGATCACGTCTCCGCCAGGAGACACAACGATTCCGGCGTTGCGGGCGCGCATCGGGTTGCGCACGATCGGGTTGCAGGCGTGCGGCGTCCAGGTGGTGGAGCGCGGCGAATCGGAAAAAAATGCAAATAATTCATCGCAATGGCTCTGGCCGTCGGTTCGGTCGATATTTGTTAATAACCACCAGTATTCTCCGTGTTTAAAAATAATGGTGTCGACCGCAGAAATATTCGTCATCAGATTAACGTCGAGCTCCCATTTCAGTGGAAATTCAGTGCATTTCCATAGCTCTATACTGCGATTTCCGCAGGTTTCTGGGACCATGTACGTTACCCCATCGTGTTCGAAAATATACGGAAACGAAAGGTGATACGGCAGGTTCAGCGCAGTGCCCAGCAGCCGGAAAGCCCCGTCGGAGTAGGTCGCGACCGAGATCGTGCCTTTGCGGGACGTAAAATCATAATCCTCGAAAAATATATACGGCTTTTTATCGTGCGTATAAACAAAGGGGTCGGCGAAAAACCTGCCCTTAGGCGGCTGCAATACCATGGCCTCGGACACCACGGCCTGTTGGCGCGCGGAGGGAAACATACCGATCCGCCAGCGGACATTGCGTTTCATGATGCGCCGCACAACCAGATCCGACATTAACCATGCCTGGCGCGCGATATATGCCGCGCTGTCCCATTCCGCGGGATCGGCGCGGCGCGGCCCGCTCATGATCTGCATGGCCGGCGGCGCGACGCCAGGCCGATCGCGGGCCAGCGCCTGCAGGGCGTCGTACACCATGAAATTTCCCAAACTGAATGCGCGCGCCTGGTTCTTCAGCCAGAACACCTCGGTGTTGAAACTGCGCTGGTCCAGCAGCTCGTCGTCTTCCTCTTTTTCGCCGACGCGCCACAGTTTCACGGTGGTGTGGTCTTCGCGTTGAAAGACTTCCCAGAAGCCTGCAAAACGGCTCGTCGACACCGCGATATCGGAATAGCTCAACTGCCACACGCCCAGCCGCGACCAGCTCGCCATCTGCGCGCGCGTGGCGAGCGACGCGCCCAACGTGATCACCAGATCCAGGCCCAGCGCCTGCACCTCGGCGCGCGCCTGCGCGTCCTCGTCGCCGGGCGCGAGCGCGATCACCGATGTGCCCGACTGCGGCAGGTGTTCGCGCATGTCCCGGCATGCCAGCATGGCGCGCTGCTTCTGCGGCAGCATCTTGCCCTCGAGACGGGACAGGGTGCCGAACAGCGCCTTCACGCCCAGCCGCGGCGCGCTGTCGGGCGCCTCGCCGTCCATCACCAGCAAGGCCGCAAGCTCGAAGTCCTGGCTATGGACGAGCCACTCAACCATCTCATGCATCCAGCCGGGTTGCTCATACCCGTCAACCAGCAATCCCACCTTGTACGTCTTCATTTCTCGTGCTCCTGTATCAGGGCGATTGGCCTGCCGCGCCGTGTCTGCGTAGGGCCTCGCCCGGCACGCAGCCGGGGCAATGCATTCACGTTCTCGCGCTGATACTGCGGTGTTTTCCGCGTGCGTTCCAGAGCACATTCATCCTAGGGCCGGTGTCCGAAGCCGTTCGGCCAATTCTCAGCCAGGGGCTCAGGGAACCCCTCATCCTTAATCCCGGCCGGGTCTCGTTCTTACGCCCGATGCGGCGGGCTCGTCCCGCAAAACCGACACATGGGACGTGGGTGATTAGGGGTAAACCCTATTGGGGATAGCCGAGGCTCGCCTCTCGTCCTTCCCTCACGCATAATGCTTTAAAACAAACGTTTGAATTCAACCATATGCAAGAAATCAAATCCACGTCCACGAGGGAAGCCATCCTGGACACCGCCGAAGCCCTGTTTGCACAACAGGGGCACGAAGCGACGTCCATGCGCCAGATCACCGGCGCGGCCGGCGTGAACCTCGCGTCGGTGAACTACCACTTCGGCTCCAAGGAGTCACTCGTGCAGGCGGTGCTCAAACGCCGCCTCGAGGTACTGAACCGCGAGCGCATGCGTCTATTGGACGAACTGGAGGCGCAATCCGCCGGCAAGCCCCTGAAGCCCTCGCAGATCGTGGATGCGTTCTTCGGCACCCTGCTGCGCCTGGCTGCCGATCCCGCGCAGGCCGGCAGCACGTTCCTGCCGCTCCTGGAACGCACGATGACCGATCCCACGGATTTCATCCGCGCGCTGTTCGCCGAGGAGTACGCGGACGTGCTCGAGCGCTACCGCAACGCCCTCTTCGCCGCGCTGCCCGACGTGCCCCGCGCCGAGATCATCTGGCGCTTTCAGTTCATGCTGGGCGCGACCTCGTACGCCATCATGGGCACCGATCTCCTGCGCTCGGTCACCGGCCTGGGCGGCGACGATCCCGATCAGCCCAACGACCGTGAACTGCTGCTGCCGAGACTGATGAGTTTCCTGCTGGGCGGGCTGCGCTCGCCCTTGCCGCACCTGGCCCCGAGTCCCGGAGGCGCCTGACCCGCCTGCCCCGTCCGACCAGACCGCAGCCCGGCAAGCAACGCCAGACGGTCGCCAGACACCTGAAGAAAACCGAGGAGACAAAGAAATGGTCGCAGTCATCGTCACGCTGGTTGTCATTGCGCTCCTGGTCGCAGTGCTGCTGGGCGTGCGCCCCATCCGCAGGGCGCTGCTGTCGGCGCCGATCTTCAACCTGTATCGCAAGGTGCTGCCGCAGATGTCCGACACCGAGCGCGACGCGCTGGAGGCCGGCACGGTCTGGTGGGAGGGCGAGCTGTTTCGCGGGCGGCCCGACTGGAGCCGCCTGCTGGCCTATCCCCGGCCGCGCCTGACCGACGAAGAGCAGCGCTTCCTGGACAACCAGGCCGAGACCGCCTGCCGCATGGTCAATGACTGGCACGTCACGCAAGAGCGCTTCGACCTGCCCGCGGACGTCTGGAACTACCTGAAGGCCGAGGGCTTTCTGGGCATGATCATCCCCAAGCAATACGGCGGTCTGGCGTTCTCCGCGTATGCCCACTCCGAAATCGTGACCAAGCTGTCCACGCGGTCCTCCGCGCTGGCCGTGTCGGTGATGGTGCCGAACTCGCTCGGCCCCGCGGAGCTGCTGCTGCACTACGGCACCGAGGAACAGAAGAACCACTACCTGCCGCGCCTGGCGCGCGGCGAAGAAGTGCCCGCCTTCGCGCTGACCAGCCCCTGGGCGGGGTCCGACGCGGCGGCCATTCCGGACAGCGGCATCGTCTGCAAGGGCGAATGGCAGGGCCGTGAAGTGATCGGCATGCGCGTCACCTGGGACAAGCGCTACATCACGCTCGCGCCCGTCTGCACCCTGCTGGGCCTGGCGTTCCGCCTGTACGACCCGGACGGGCTGCTGGGCGGCAAGAAAGACCTGGGCATCACCTGCGCGCTGGTGCCGCACGATCATCCTGGCGTGGACACGGGCCGCCGCCACTTCCCGCTGAACGCGATGTTCATGAACGGGCCCACCCGCGGCACCGACGTCTTCATGCCGCTGGACTTCATCATCGGCGGTCCGGCCATGGCCGGACAGGGCTGGCGCATGCTGATGGAATGCCTGGCCGCGGGCCGCTCGATCTCGCTGCCCTCGTCCAATACCGGCATGTCCAAGCTCACGGCCCGCGCCGTGGGCGGCTATGCCCGCGTGCGCAGCCAGTTCCGAATGCCGGTTGGCAAGTTCGAGGGCGTCGAAGAGGCGCTGGCGCGCATCGGCGGACACACCTACATGATGGACGCCGCGCGCACCATGACGGCGGGCGCCGTGGACCTGGGCGAAAAGCCCTCGGTCGTGTCGGCCATCGTGAAGTACCACGTCACGGAACGCGCGCGCCAGGTCGTCAACGACGGCATGGACGTGGTCGGCGGCAAGGGCATCTGCCTGGGACCGTCCAACTTCCTGGGCCGCGCCTACCAGCAGATCCCCATCGGCATCACCGTGGAAGGCGCCAACATCCTGACGCGCAGCCTCATCATCTTCGGCCAGGGCGCGATCCGCTGCCATCCCTACGTGCTGGCGGAAATGCGGGCCGCGCAGTCGCCGGACCGCAAGCAGGGGCTCGACGATTTCGACGCCGCGTTCTGGGGCCATGCGGGATTCGTGGTCCGCAACACGCTGCGCGCGCTGGGCACCGCCCTGACCGGGGCGCGCTTTGCCGCCGTGAATGCCGACGTCGCGCCTGGCATGAAGCGCTATTACCAGCTTCTCTCGCGCTATTGCGCCGCGTTCGCGCTGCTGGCCGACACCTCGATGCTGGTGCTGGGCGGCAGCCTGAAGCGCCGCGAGCGCCTGTCGGCGCGCCTGGGCGACGTGCTGTCGCAGATGTACCTGATCAGCGCCACGCTCAAGCGCTTTGAGGACGAAGGCCGCCAGGCCGCCGACGCGCCGCTTGCGCACTGGTCCATCCAGGACGCGCTGTACAAGGCGCAGGAAGCCTTTGACGGCGTCCTGGACAACTTCCCCAACCGCCCCGTCGCATGGATCCTGCGCCGCATCGTGTTCCCGTGGGGCCATAGCCAGGTCCCGCCCTCGGACCAGCTCGGCCAGGACGTGGCGCGCCTGCTCATCAGCCCCAGCGCCACGCGCGACCGCCTGACCGCCGGATGCCACCTGCCCGACACCGCCGACGAACCGGTGGGCGCGATCGAACTGGCGCTGGCGGCCACGCTGGACGCCGAGCCGATCGAAGCCAAGATCCGCGAGCTCGAAAAACGCGGCGTGCTGGACGGCAATCCGCAAGCCAACGTGCGCGACATCGCCGACGCGGCGGTGGCCATCGGCGGCATCACCGCGGAGGAATACGCCGTCGTGAAGCGCCGCAACCGCTTGCGCGATGCCGTGGTGAAAGTGGATGATTTCCCTTTTGATCTGGGCGCCGCCGGCGCGGACCGGCCCACGGCCGAACGCAAGGTCGCCTGAGGGGGGAACGGATGGCATTCAAACCGGTTTACGTCATCGACGGATCGCGCACGCCCTTCCTGAAGGCGCGCACGGGCCCCGGGCCCTTCTCCGCCGGGGACCTGGCGGTGCAGGCCGGCCGCGCCCTGCTGCTGCGCCAGCCCTACGCGCCCACCGACCTGGATGAGGTCATCGTGGGCTGCGCCGCGCCTTCGCCCGAGGAAGTGAACATCGGCCGCGTGATCTCGCTGCGCCTGGGGTGCGGCGACAAGGTGCCCGGCTGGACCGTCATGCGCAACTGCGCGTCCGGCATGCAGGCGCTGGATTCCGGCATCGCCAACATCCAATCGGGCCGCTCGCACCTGGTGCTGGCCGGCGGCACCGATGCGCTGTCGCGCGCGCCCGTCCTCTTTTCCGACGACATGGTGCGCTGGCTGTCGCGCTGGTATGCCGCGCGCGGCGTGGGCGCCAAGCTCAAGGCGCTGGGCGGCTTCCGGCCGAAGCACCTGGCGCCCGTCATCGGCCTGCTCAAGGGCCTGACGGACCCGGTCGTGGGCCTGTCGATGGGTCAGACTGCCGAAAACGTCGCCACGCTGTTCGGCATCGACCGCGCCGCGATGGACGCCTACGCGGCACGCAGCCATCAGCGCGCGCTGGCTGCCCGCGCGGCCGGCATGCCTGAGATCACGCCGCTGATCGACACGCAGGGCAAGCTGCATGCCGAGGACGACGGCGTGCGTGAAGACTCCACGCCCGACAGGCTCGCCAAGCTCAAGCCCGTGTTCGACAAGCCCTGGGGCAACATCACCGCGGGCAACAGTTCGCAGGTCACGGACGGCGCGGCCATGCTGGTGCTGGCGTCCGAAGAGGCCGTGCAGCAGTGGAACCTGCGTCCGCTCGGCCGCATCGTGGATACGCAATGGGCCGGCCTGGATCCTGCGATCATGGGCCTGGGTCCCGTGCACGCCGCCACCCCGATCCTGCAGCGCCACGGCCTGGGCCTGAATGACCTGGACTTATGGGAAATCAACGAAGCCTTCGCGGCGCAGGTGCTAGGCTGCCTGGCCGCGTGGCGGGACGAGGCCTATTGCCAGGAAAACTTCGGCACGCCAGCATGGGGCGATCTGGACGCGGCGCGACTCAACGTGGATGGCGGCGCCATCGCCATCGGGCATCCGGTGGGCGCCTCCGGGGCGCGCATCGTGCTGCATCTGCTGCATGCGCTCCGGCGTCGCGGCGCCAGGCGCGGCATGGCGGCCATCTGCATCGGCGGCGGCCAAGGCGGCGCGATGCTGGTCGAAACCCTGGACGAGGACCGCCCATGACGACGATGCAAACGCTATCCCACTGGCGCCTGGACCGCGACCCCGACGGCGTGGCCTGGCTGACATTCGACCGCGCCGGCAGCGCGGTCAATGCCTTGTCCGCCGACACCATGAGCGAACTTGCGGTGGTGCTGGACGCGCTGGACGCGGCCCCGCCCGCGGGCCTGGTGATCCGGTCTGGCAAATCCACGGGCTTTGTCGTGGGCGCTG
>Ga0182739_1002609_pt1 | contig 16696 bp, 15 predicted proteins | sample eDN5th30CBELigBY_FD_128873 | JGI IMG/M metagenome (GOLD analysis project Ga0182739, IMG submission 128873) | Enriched backyard soil microbial communities from Emeryville, California, USA - eDNA 5th pass 30_C BE-Lig BY (version 2) (version 2) | ecosystem: Environmental > Terrestrial > Soil >... | reverse complement strand
TGTCGAGCATCAGCGCCTCGAGCGCAAGGCCGATGTTGCGCACGACTTCGTCGAATGACGCAACGCCGGAGACGTCCACCGACAGCAACATCCACCGCAGGACGTCGAGCGCCAGGCGCTCTACGCGCAAGCAGCCCAGCCTTGATGTTGGACGTCCACTGGATACGCGCTCATGGATAAGACCTCGCCTTCAACGCCACAAGAGCCTGTCGCTTGTGCAAACCAGATTTCTCATTTGCTGTATCAGCATGATCCGCTGAACACCTTGTGTAATCTTATGGATAACCGAAGCGAGTACGACATCATCTCCGACCACATGATGAAGCTGCTAGCGCGCGGTGAGAGAGTAGAGGAGGTCGTTCGCAAGGTACTGATATTCTGGTTCGCCGAAGACCTTGTGGACAGACGTGATCGGTCTGCGCTGATGACGGATATAAACAGTGTCGTCGTTCGAGGAAAATTGAAGCCCTTGTTGTTTGCCAACACGGAGTTCGCGCCCAGTGCAAGGGATATTGCGAGGATGGGACTGTTTTCTACGCAGCAAGACCTTCCCCTACCGGACGGATTCTTCGAACAAAGCTTATCTGCGCAGGACGCTGCGATCGGTGAAATCATCCGAAAGGACTTCCTTGATGCAGAGGGTCGTCTGGATGAGCTGGGTGCCATTCAGGGATATTCCCTGTACCGTCCCGACGGTGTTCCGAGTTTGTACACGTTGGACGGAGAAGTCGATGTTCAAGCCAACGAGATGATGCGGATCAGACGCGAAACGCGCCCTTTGAATTATGAGTGGACGCTCAGGTATGTGCGCGGATATGACATTGGAGTGGACGACCATGGACAGCAAATTTGACGCAGTACCGCTGGATGACGAGACCTTCATCCTTGCCCAAAACGAGATCGTCGTAGGCGGGTACGACGCCTTGCACCAGGTCTGGAAGTGGGAAGGTATCAGGGCAGAAAGCCTTATCTTTCTAACCGCCGACGTTGCCGCTCTGCAAGAGGAGGACCTGAAGCAGCTGCTGGTATCGGAAGCCCAGGCGGCGCCGGGATCTGCGATCACGGTTTCCCATTCCGACAGCGGCTATACCTTCTTGAACTTCAATTTCCAAGAACCGGATTAGCGAGCCGCCGGCGAATTTGTTCTAACATGCAACCTGACTCGTTTGCCGCCGGCAGACACACCCGCGGATTTCCATGAAAAAAACCGATCTCGAAAAGCAGAAGGCCCTGAAAATTATGGGCAAGCTCAATGCCGCTGTCCCGCCGGGACGCTATGCGGGCGCTGCGGCCGTCGTGGATCGCCGCGAACAGCGCCGCCTGGACCAGGCTGCCGGCCTGGTTTCGTTTCCCGTCAAGTTGCATCAGCCCTTGATCACGGCGTTGAATGCAAAGGCGCAGGCCGACGGCGTCAGCGTCAACGAGTTGGTCAATACACTGCTGACCGAGGCGCTGAAAGGCTAGCCCATGAACATATGGGTTGATGCCGACGCCTGCCCGGCGGTCATCAAGGACATTCTGTATCGGGCGGCCCTGCGATCAAAGCGGCCACTTACCTTAGTCGCCAATCAGATGTTGCGCACGCCGCCATCGCCTTTGATACGGGCCGTACAGGTGCCGCGAGGATTCGATGTGGCCGATGACTACATCGTTGAACACACGTCCGCCGGCGACTTGGTCATTACGGCAGACACCCCGCTGGCGAGCGAGGTGTTGCGCAAGGGGGCGCAGGTGATCAGCCCGCGCGGCGAACAATACACCGTCGACAGCATCAACGAGCGACTAGCAATGCGCGACATGATGGAAGAGCTGCGCAGCGCCGGCGTCGACACAGGCGGGCCTGCTGCCCTCAGCCAAGCCGACAGGCGTGCATTTGCCAATGTCCTGGATAAGTTGCTGCATAAGGCAATGCGTGCGGGTATCGGCAAGCGCGTAACGAGCTAACCCGATATGCAGGGTTCATGCTGCATTTCCGAGGCCGACCGTCATTCCGCCGCAAACGTAAAGCACCTGACCCGTGACGAATCCAGCTCGTTCGTCCAGGAAAAAACAAGCGGCATGGGCGACCTCGGCGGGTTCGCCCAAACGCTTGACGGGAATGGCTTCCAGTATCTGCTGCGTTCGAGGCGCTCCAGGCGGATTTGCGGCGGTGAAGAGTTCCGTGGCGATGGGCCCTGGCCCGATAGCGTTGACCGTGATCCCGCTGCCGGCTAATTCCAATGCCCAGGTCCGCGTCATTCCCAACAGCCCCGCCTTGGATGCCGCATAGGCTGTCCGGCTCTCTTTGCCCAACGCCGCCCGGCTGCTGATGTTGACGATGCGACCGAATTTTCTCGCCCGCATGGCCGGCAAGAATTGTTGGGTGATGAGGATGGGCGCTTCGATATTAAGCTTGGCTACCTCGCGTACGTCGCTGATCGACGTGCTTTCCAATAACGCGGGCTTGACCATGCCGGCGTTATTGACGATACGCAGGATCTCGTATTCCTGAGACAGGCGGTCAAGGGCATGTTCGAGAGCACCGGTATCGAGCATATCGACAGGGAAATGGCGCTCATTCAGGGATGGCTGGCGCGGCGCCTGCCTGTCAAAATTAAGGGTATGAAAGCCTTCGGCAGACAACCGCTCAATGATGGCTTTGCCAATACCATTCGAACCGCCAGTGACTAAAACAAATTGGGGCATTCCATTTCTCTTTAGCGTTGAGTTGGTCGAGAAGGGCGTTGAACATGTGTTGATACGTTGTAGAGGCACTTCCTAGGCATGGTCCAAAAAGCTAGACATCAGGGGCGTTAGTGCACTCATATGGTCCGCGGGTCTCACCCGGGCTCGCAGCTCATGAAATCTAGCATCAATACGCCAGCCGATGTTGTCCCAGTACGCGCCTGCCCGTCCAAACTCTAAAGGCTTCGGAGCTTCGTAGGCATGTGATGCCGCTATGCCAATAGCGCAAATATAGGTGTCCCGGAACGAGAAAATGACATCACCCGGCATCACCTCGCGCATGAAGTCATAGAAGGGATTCTGCGCCTGGTTTGCTTTGCGCTTGGGCGACCAAAGATAGCCGCCCGGTACTTCGTGGCGGTATGTTTGGTTTTGGTTGACCCACCAGTAGCGCATATTGTTCGAGTTGCTTGCCCGTAAAGAACTTGAAGATTTATTACGCAGTGAAGATAGTGTTTTCTTTAGGGATTATCAAGGCCAGGTCTTGAACATCTACCGAAGCTCGCAGTATGCATCGTCCTCAATCTCTGATGCTGGGCCGATATCAATCCTGTTATTCCAAAATGAAGCTTCACAATGACCGCCACAATAGTGGGCCACCCACCTGATAAATGTTTCTAAGTATTTTGATTGTTTCCTAAAAGTTTCGTACTATGTTCACTGGTGGACGGGCGATGGGGCTGCCGGTTTGAGGTCCCAAATAGCGGAACAAGGTGCAGGCAGATGGTGCGATGAAACGGTTTTGGGTGTACGTGTTGTCGATTATGGCGTTCGCGCACATTACGCTAAATTTTTCGCCGCTGGGGCTGGGCGATCGAGCCGACAAATACTTGCAAGATCTCTTCAATACGTATGCCGGCAGCTTGGTTTATGGTGCGCCACAGGAAGACGTCACCATACTGCTGCTCACCGACGAGGCACTTAGTACACATCAGCGTGGGCACTGGCCGGCTAGCTATGACTTCCACGGCAAAGTGCTGAACTCTCTTCTTCATGAGAAGCCCAGGGCCGTTTTTATCGACTTTTTGTGGTTGAGCCAGCGACCCGAGGCCATTGCAGCCGCACCACGCGATGGCGACTATCTCATCAAGGTGCTGCAGCGTTATAACCGCGCCAGCATTCCTGTGTATTTGTCATCAACGCCCGCGGTAGAGCAAAACTGGCCCGAATTAAATGGCCTGGTCACGCACGTAGGGGCCGAGCTGCGCATCGATCCCGTTGACTTCGTTAGTCGAACGTATCCGGCCGCCCTCACTACCGAGGTGGAGACACCGGCGTTTCGCATTGCGCGAGAAGTCCGCCCGCATTTGTTTCGCCAAAGGCCGACCGAGCCAATGGATGTCTTCTGGGGGACGTCATCAAACAAGAAGAACTCCTGGATGAAGGCCGAAGAGCACGACGCCGACATAGCGAAAGTCGCTTTATATGGCTTTTCAGGCGTGAAAACGCCCGTTCCGTTCAACACGACTTTATACGTCCGCGACCTGCTGAAACAGGTGGGTGGGACCCGGGAGGAAGTGCGGGAGCAGGCGGCCGCACTCATGAAGGGAAAGATCATACTGTACGGCGCCAACTTATCAGGCGTGAACGATTTGATCTTCACACCGACGCGAGACATCCTGCCCGGCGTATATCTTCACGCCATGGCGCTGGACAACCTGTTGCGTTGGGGACCCGAATACAAGTCGGCGACCGGACAAGGCTTGCTTGCGAACGATATATGGCGCGGCTTGTGGAACCTATTGATCGTGCTGCCCGTGGCCATGCTATTGGCCTTCTTTTATCGTCGACCTGACTCTGGTACGCCTATACCGGACCAAGGAGCCAGCCGGGTACTACGGAGCGTGTGCATCATACTCGCGCTCGCCTGCTGGTTCGCCGCTTGGGGCATCGTCGAGTTCGTCTACTTCAACGTGTCGGCCGGCACAGTAGCCGGTTACCTGGCGTTCTTAACCCTAGGGTTCTTTCTGAACATTATCGGCATGGCCGACTGGCTTATGGACCACGTACCTACGTGGAAAACAAAAGTGTGCTGCCGACTTGCACGCACTTTAGGGCGTCATTAACCCCGAGCATAGGAAGAAGCATATGAAACTAAGCATGAAGAGGTTTGCACTGGCCCTAGCCATGGCGGCTTTGTGCCATGCTGCAGCGGCGGGCGATCTGAAGATTTCTGCGCTGGCCGCAGATGCGACCGAGCTCGACCTGTTTAGCCCCGACGCAGACGGCGCCTACCTAAAGAGCGTGGAGCTGTCGAAGCTGAAGTTCCCCATTGCGATTCTGGAAGACCGCAATGGCGGCTTCATTGTTCGGCTCGAAGGCAAAAAGTACTATGTGAACGGCCCTGATGTGATCGCAAACAATGTCTACAAGGTGACCGCCGAGTGCGACAACGCGTTTACGACCAGCCTTGTCGGTGCCACACGCGGCATAGCGGGCAAGGGATGTTGAACATGTATAGATTGCTAGCTTTATGCGCGGCCGCCGTTCTGTTAACGGGCTGTGAGACGATGGGTACTTCCCCGCGGTGGATGCCTACAGCGTTGAACAGCGACACCCCCTATCTGCAGCAGTTGTCGCCCGAGAAAGCCAAAGCGCCCGCAGACGACAAAGAGGTTCGAGAGGACGTTCGAAGAATGCAGAGCTTGGGCCTGGGGCTGGTGTACTACCCCGAGCTTGAGCAACTGTTGAACGACGAGCTACAGCGCATCAAAGCTACCTCGGGCTTTGTCGAGGTTCCCGGCCGAGTCTACATTTTAGCGTCGCCCACGATGAACGCATTGACCACAGACCAAGGGAATATCTACGTACCCATTGGCATGTTGATGGATATCCAAAGCATGGACGAAGTCGACGCCCTGCTTGCGCACGAGCTTGCCCATACCGTTTTGTCGCACACCGACGTCGACATAGTGAAGGAAATCCAGAAGAAGGGCACGGCCGCCTATGGCCTGGTCAATCGGCTCAGCATGGACGCTAGCAACGCTGAAAGCGCGGCCCGGCGCATACGCAACAGCATGGCGCTGTACATGGCTACCGAGAAGGTTATCAGCCCCACGTGGAGCCGCACCCAAGAAACTGATGCAGACAAGCTTGCTGTAGATTTCCTGGTTCAGGCGGGCCGCAACGTAAACGGCATGACAGCCTTGCTGGGTCGCCTGGACCAATGGGGAAAGATCAACGCCACCTTGCACGAAAAGGACAAGCCCAAGCAAAGCATGCTGGTGACCGCCGCAAGCAGCCAGTTTGCCCAGAACGAATGGCAAGCCTTGCTCATCCAGGCGGCAGATCCGATCGGCCGGAAAATTGAAGACGGCATCGCTCAGGCGGGCCACACCCATCTAAGCTCTGAAGAGCGATTGGACGACCTCAACGAATACATACGCGCACATTATCGTAAGGCGGCGCGCCCCGCTATGGACAGCAAGACTTGGCGCAAGGTAGCGCACAGCCAGAAAAGCAGGCGCCTGGCTCAAGGGGTAGTGCAATCTCACGTGGCCTTCCGTTCGGTCAGCCAAGGCAAAAGCGCTGCGGCAAGCACCCTGCTGGCAAAGTCCAAGCACCGTGACGTGCAGGGCCAGACCTACTACCAGCTTGCCCGCGCCTCGGTGGCTGAAGACCGGGGGCGCAGCGAAGAAGTGCTTGACCTAGCCGATGCCTCCGCCGCCAACGTCTACGCTTCGTATCGGCTGCAGGTTATGGCGCAGCAAGCCAAGGCACGACAAGTAGGGGGCAAGGCGGACAGTGAAGAACTGAGAACCTTGTACGAACAGTTCGATGTGTATGGCCGACCTGCGGAGTTCTACTACGATCTGATCCAACTTGCAGACACTACAGACAACGTGGGTCTGAAAGTAGAGTTAGCTGTGCGCTGCCAGGCCGCTTATTTTGGTGACGCCAATGCGTGCTCATCGGGCCAAAAGCAGGACGTAGCCAAGCAAGAAGCCGGGCTTGTCGATGGCCTGTTGGGTATTTTTGGCAAGTGAGACTTGTGGTAGCGACAGGAGGAATTACGCAAGCTTGGGCAGCAGCGTCAGTAGCATATCTGACATGCATATTATCGAAAGGGCTGCGGATAGTGCTCACTTTAAAGTTGTACCCAGGATCGGAATCGAAGCGTCGAACGGGCACGCTCTGCGATGGGGAATTTTGAGTTGGCGTTTTAAGGTGTTTCTATAGGGAAGTGGGGCGAAGGTGAGCGTAGGTTGAAATAGGAAAAAGTAATTGTAGATCAGAAGATTAGCGCAATTTTGTGAAGTTGCTGAAAACTGATGTGTGTACCTGTACTGTACTGAAAAAGTCTGTCATTGAAATAGTAAAGCCTGCCGCAAAAGCACAGACTTCATGATCCGTATTGCTCGACAAACTGATGGATTCTGTAAGTCGAATGTTCAAGTTGAGGTTGTCGTCGATGATGAAGTTACATTTTTCCAAATATCTGCGGCTACATCCTCAACATCTAAATATGATTTGGGCAACAACGGTGTTCGGGCCACAGCACTTTCTTTGCTCCATTCTATGGTTTCTCCTTGTTTGTTCTTCCGTTTCAGTTTTGCCCCCTTGCCTAAAGACATGGAGAATAAGTCTAGGAATCTCCTCGCGCCAACCCCGGTAAATGGCTCAAATGTGACACTGCCCTCACCGGATTGCTCATCTGGGCTGGTTTTCAAGGAAATCGCCTCCGAGTGAAGATCTAGAGCTCGGCTTTTAGGGTATGGTTCAACATACAGAACTCGAGTTATACCTGCGTCAATGATGTGTTTGGCACAATTGTGACAAGGAAAAGTAGTGCAATACAATGTGCTATTCACGGTCGATATACCTATGCGTGAGCAAGAAAGTATTGCTTCCATCTCAGCATGAACTACTCTACCGAACTCCGTCAAATCAGCTATCCTGCTTTGGCCCAATATGGTTTCGAGTTCACTTTTACAGTCTTTGTTGATTATCGAGGCGTCGAGTAGAGAATCGGATATCTCTTTAATCATCTCCTGCTGAGCAGCTTTGTTTGAGTCTTTCTCTCGAGTGTAGTCCTTACCATCCGAGAAATCTTTAACCTCTCCTGTTTCCGGATCAACCTCCGCCCAATACTGTCCTCCACCATATTTTGGAGTGTCATTTGCCCCTGTAGCGATAATCTGTTGCTCGCGTGCGATTACTGCTCCTACTTGTCTCGATAGATCGCTCGATCTTATAGAAGAATTGAAAGCCATGAACATGGCAAACTCATCAAACGTTGGGTGCTTAAACGGGTTGGAGAAAATTAACTCAAGAAATCTTTGAATGGTGTTTTTAACTTGGTCATCATTTTTCCCTAGACTAATGTAAAAATCTGAAAGATGAAATGTGTCCCTTGTTCTTTGTCCGTGTGGGATCTTCTCATCCTCATCAATGCGAATTAGCTCTTCTGCTTCTGACTGAGTTAGAGACTTGTCATTTATTAGATAGTTGTGGCGTCGCTTCTCATCTGCATGAATACCAAATAAATAGAAGCCATCACCATATATTTTACGGAGAAAGTCGACTTCGTCCGGATGTTTAAGCGAGTTGATGATATAGGCTATCTTTTTTTTATTTTTCTCGCGGGCGTCTCGAACTTGGTGTGCGGCTCCTGCAGCTAGGATGGCGTTGTCACCTGTTTCTTTTCGCAGATTGTCGCCTTCCATCATGTAGTGCTTTATACGCTTGTATTCTCCTGGGGTTTCGCGTGGAGTAGCTAAAAGACTCGATACTCGTACTTCTTTCACTGCATAGCCAAACCCTTGCAGCCGGTCCATCAGAGGATTGAGTACACGTTTATATTCGGTACCAACAGCATTGACGATACCAATAAGCAGCTCAGTATCTTTGAAGTTTCCTGTCAAGTACTGTTGCTCCAGGCTCGCAGGACCATCGTCAGATGTGCTTTGATCTTGGTTTTTATCTAAAACTGGATTGTCAGTAAGTTCCGTTTCTTTGAATTCGTTTGGGTACAACAGGTGAGGAACCGATGCTCTAAGCTGTGCTAATCCCGGATTTTTCCCTTGGAAACTCAGTGTTCCAGTAGTTTCGAACCAGTTGAGTACACCGCCACTAACTCGAAGTGACTTCTTCCCTGCGTGATCCTCATCCCACTCGCCGGCCAAGGATGAAAGCTTCGCTTTAAGGTCAAGATAAGAACCAGTGAACTTGAGTTTCATGGGAGGTATTCCAAATAAAATATCTAAAGCCTTGCTTTATGTTTCAGTGCTACGAAAAGGAGGCACTCCAAGAGCGTACATTCAGACATTAGAACTTCGTTCGTCATCAAGCTCTTCAGTTACGCTGCGGAACTGTTCGAGGGCCGCCTCCAAATTCTCCACAATTTCGGCAGCCAGTACATCAGGTTCAGGTAGGCTATCAATATCCTCCAGGCTGTCGTCTTTGAGCCAGAAAATATCCAGGTTCAGTTTGTCGCGCTGGGCCAGCTCTTCGTAACTGAATCGACGAAAGCGTTCAGTTTCTTTCCGATCCTGGTAGCACCGAATGAATTCGTCGAAGTCTTCTTTGACCAATTTCTTGGTTTTGAGCGTCTTGTGTACGTTGGTGCGATAGTCGTAGACCCAGAGTTCTTTTGTCTGCACGTCGCGTGAAGCGGGGCGCTTATCGAAGAACAGCACATTTGCCTTTACTCCTGGGCTGTACCAGATGCCTGTAGGTAGACGCAGCAGAGTGTGAAAGTTGAAGGCTTCCAGCAACCGTTTTCGTATTCCTTCCCCGGCACGGCCGGCTTCGAACAGCACGTTATCTGGCAGCACCACGCCCGCACGTCCGTGCGAGTCCAGGATGGTCATGATGTGCTGCAGGAAATTGAGCTGTTTGTTCGATGTGGTGAATTTGAAGTCTTCGCGCTCGTAGTTTTCTTGTTCGGTGCTCACCGAGCCATCTTCACCTACAACCTTGTAGCTGGATTTTTTACCGAACGGTGGGTTGGTTAGTACCACTTGGTAGCGTTCCGACGGTGCCGCTGCCAAGGCATCCCCTTGCACTACCGGGCTGCCGCCGTTACCGACACCATGTAGGTATAGATTCATAGCGCAAAGGCGGACAACCTCATCAACGATGTCTACGCCGTGTAAGCCCTTAGTACGTAATTGACGTAGTTTCTCTCGATCCTGGCTCTGCGTCTTCATGTGATCGTAAGCGGCCAGCAAGAATCCGCCGGTACCACATGCGGGGTCGCAAACGGCTTCGCCAATCTTTGGGGCTACGCATTGCACAATGGTCTCAATTACTGGTCGCGGGGTGAAGTATTGGCCAGCGCCGGATTTCACTTCGGTCGCATTACGCTCCAGTAGACCTTCATAAATCTCGCCTTTGACGTCCACTTTTAGGCCAACCCAAGGGCCTTCGTTGTCGATCAGGCTGACCACACGCTTGAGCTTTGCCGGATCCGATAGTTTGTTCTGTGACTTGCGGAAGATGGTGCCGATCAGACCGCTTTCCTTTGCTAGGGCTTCAAGCGTATGGCGGTATTGCAACTCCAGGTCATCGCCGTCTTTGCTCGCCAACTGAGTCCAGTTCCAGGCGGGAGGAATGGCGGATCCTTCGCCGAGTAGTTCTACACGTTCCTGATCCATCTTCAGGAATAGCAGATACGTGATTTGTTCGACGTAATCGCCATAGGAAATGCCCTGATCGCGCAATACGTGCGCGTAATTCCAGACCTTGGCGACGAGTTGTTCGTTGGACATCAAGATGCCTCGTAAGATTGAATGATGAGCGGCTTCGCCCGCTCCAGATCGTCATGAGATTTCAGCGTGACTTCGAGATCGCCAGTACCGAAGTGTCCCAGATTGCGTACGTCGCGGGTAAAGCCTTCTTCCAAGGTCACGGTGTCCGGATCTACCTTTAGATATAGGCGAACTAGATTCAGGGTGATTTTTACCTCGACACAAGCGAAATTCTTGATTCGTCGGAAGGCAAAGTAGTTTCGTAAAGTCTTCTTGGTGACGTCATCACCTAAACCAAGCAGGTAGGTCTCCACATCCGTGTACAGGTTGGTGAGCATGGTACCTGCATCGCCCATCATGTCAGATACGGTCTTGTATTTATTTGGCTTGATGGCTCCTGATATTGGATCAATTGAAACAGCTTGAGATGCTGACACAGAGGTGAGTTGCTCCAGCAACAGCAGGTCATCACCGAATTTCTTATATCGGATGAGTTCGATATTGCGTCCCATCTGATTGACTGCGTGGGTATCGTATTTCGTGAAATCGGCAGCTATGCAGATCAGGCGCGGAGCACTCCATTCGATTTGTTCGGCAACCGATTTGTCGTATCTATCTCGCACTAGCAGTTCGAAATTGCCACGATGATCCATCAACCAGTCCAGGTAGAATAAGCCTTGGTTTATGACATTCTCTGAACGGTCACGTTTGTACTCGATGATGACGGGGTATCCGTTTTCGTCCAAGCCCAAGGTGTCCATACGACCGCCGTTGCTCGTTACATACTCCGACGCCAGGAATCGCACGCCAAGAAGCGTTTCCAGGTTCTTTTCGAAGAGAGTCTGTAACCCGCGCTCTAGCGGGGCTTGTGAGCTTTTTAGTTCACTGAAAGTGCCTTGACCGGCCTGAAAGAGTTTTATATCGCTCATGCAGTGATCTTATTGCGTGTTTGTACTTTCGGTTGAACTGAGCGTTCTTCTCGGACACGAGTAAGAAGCTTGGAGGCCGGTTCGTCGTCTGGATCCTGGAGGACGAGCTTTCCGGAAAACGCTTCTTTTAGAATAGATTGACGAAGGGCGGAGGAGCGCGCTAGCTCAGCTTTGCACAGCATTTCGAGTTGTTCAACTTCATTCATGTAAATCTCAAATTGCCCCAAAATCTCTTTCTGCAGTGAGATTGGGGGTAGTTGAAAATCAATGCTCTTAATCTCCGAGCTATTAATATTATGGACACCACTTGTGGACCGTGCGTGACGTTCTATGTTCGCACGCACTTGCGGAGAGTCCAAGATTAGACGAAGAAATTTTGGAAGCAATTGATCTTGATCGAGACGGAGTCTAATAAGATAGCCGGCAAAAGCAAGTCCCACTGCGGCTTTGTTGACTACAGCCGCTCGACCCACTAAATTTGCGCTGCCGTTAGACCGAACAATTAGCACATCACCTTCTTTTAGAGAGAGTTTTTCCAGTTCTTTTTCTTCGAGGTGGGTAAACTTCAGATCCTGTAAATCAATCGTTCCCTTTACGACGTTGGGGATACGCAGAACGGCAATGCCATCGTTTTTTGTATGGCATTTTTTTGCGGTGCCGTAACGGATATCGGTTAGAAGGTTTCCTAGACGAACTTTCTGCCAGATATTTTTATTGTGTAGATCGTCGTAGGTACCGGTGAGCTCACCGGTGACTGCAGCCTTGAGTATTGATTGGCGATAGCGAGTTAGTAGTTTTTTCACGTCACGTAGCGCAGCTTCACCATGATCAAGTTGAGAAAATAGAGCTTCGATTTTTTCAACTATGCGATATTGTTCGTTTAATGGCGCAAGCGGTATTGTAAGTTGACGTATTTGATTAAGTCTCACCCCCTTCACTGTTGTGCCTGTTCCCATTGCTTCGATTTTTGATGCAATTGAGGTTAGCCATTTTTCAAGGTATGTTTTGGTAAGCGCGGAATTAGGGAAGAGGGCCTTAAGATCTTGATTAATGGCTGTTTCCATCATTGGGCGTACTACCTTTCCAAGCCCCATCCTGGTTGCGATAATAACAGTGTCTGCAGGAACTAATTTTGCACTGCTATTCTTTAACGCTTCCTCTGTGATATTGAAGCCTGTTGATGATGGTCGAGGCTCTTTCATGTCCTTTACTGTCATCAATGGTATTGAGCCTTGAAAATATTCTGGATTTTCTTTGGAGGGAGTTCCACCTCCAACAATGGTTTCTAGAGCATCGTTGAGCGTGATCGATGCCCATCCGTCTGGTAAAGCTGATTCCATCACGCCACCAACGCCTCTTGCAGTTCATCCAACATTTCGTTCAATCCATTTCCTAGTACTTGCCGCGCACGTAGAAGCCCTCCCTTGTCCGCAAGGGCAGGGGTCTCCATGAAATCGCGTGGCGTAATTTCTGCATTTGCAGCGATGTAAGCTGCAATAGTTTTCAACCAATCTTCTTGTTCTGTTGTATATTCGCGTCCGGCCTTTTTCTCGCGCCCAAGCCATAGGTTAAAGCGCTGTGCTACAACGGCTGAGAATGGCTCCAGCGTGTCCGTCTGCCCCAATGCAAAGCGTACGAGGCTTATCACCTCTGTCAGTTGCTCCTCTGCCGGCGCACCACGTACTTTTGCGGCATCCAGCCGCTTGTATGCTTGCCAGACGTTGACGGTGGCGAGATATAAAGGAGGGTCCGTCATACGTTGCACCAGTTCACGGATAGCAGCGTAGTTCAGCTTCTGTTTTCCCAATGGCTGGTTGTACAGAATCTGAAGGGCGGTCAGCTCATCGCGGTGCTCTTCAATAAAGTCCTTAAAGCTTTTTATAGTTTGTTCTGCTCGTTGCAGGTCGAAGCCGGTGTGCAACACTTCGTCTGTGGTGACCTCGTCGATGACGATGTCTGTTTTCTGCTTGATGTCTTTGAGAACCTGGCGCAAAGCGGGTTTATTAAATGGTCGACATGCTTCGTCGATCAACGTAGCAATGACTTCCTCTTCCTGTGCGGGTGAGGGGGCATCGCCATACCTTTCACGTATAGCTGCATGCTGTTGATCTGGGTCGACAGCATCCAACAAGCGGTTGGCTAATTGGCGTGGCGTTTCACCGCCTGCAGCGTCGGCAATGCGAGCGCGATCTTCGTCTGTTAGCTTCCGATCCAGCGCGGCAAGGCGGCCGGCCAAGGAGGAGACAGCATCTTCATCACGGCGCCCCATGGCGATTTGTTCAAGAAGCGTGTCGAAGCTGACTCCTTTCTTTCGTTCCAGCGGTTGGCTAGCGTTCTTCTTGGATTCGGATACGCCCACGGCATCGATCAGAATGAAGCGGGTTTTCGTTTTTGCGTCGGGCGTGACCTGCTGCAAGTCGGCATCGGGAATTGTGCGTACTCCACGGCCTTTCATCTGCTCGTAGTAGCCCTCAGACTTCACATCGCGCATGAAAATCAATACTTCGACTGGCTTGATGTCTGTTCCGGTGGCAATCATGTCAACAGTGACTGCTACACGTGGAAAAGGATCGACCCGGAAGGCTTTGATCAGCGCCTTGGGGTCTTCAGTGCCATTGCGGTAGGTGATCTTCTTAGCGTAGTCGTTGCCTTCCCCGAAGACCTCACGTACAGCATGGACGATTTCTTCCGCGTGATTGTCGTCTTTGGCAAAGATTAGTGTCTTGGGTAGCCATTCACCGCTACGTTCAGGAAACAGCTCTGTGAAAACACGATCCTTGTAGGTCTGTAAAACAGTACGAATCTGATTGGGGTTCAGTACGGAGCGATCGAGCTCTTTGGCTGTGTATTCCAGGTCGGCGTCCAGGTTTTCGTATCGCAGCCGCCGGGTGCGTTTATCGCGTACTGGCACTTGAAACCCGGTTTGCTCCGTTTCTACTTTGCCGCCTTCTTCGGTCACTCGTGTACGGATACGGTAGACCTCATAGCCTACGTTGACGCCATCAGCAACTGAGCGTTCATAGGGATACTCCGCTACCAAGTTTTGATTGAAGAAGCCCAGTGTATGTTTTGAAGGGGTGGCAGTCAGGCCGATGAGATAAGCGTCGAAGTAATCCAGGACCTGCCGCCATAGTCCGTAAATGGATCGATGGCACTCATCAGTAACGATGAAGTCGAAAGTTTCGATAGGAATTGCAGGGTTGTAGCTCAGTGGAGGAATTTCGTCCGCATCAGAGTCCCATTTTTCGAATGCCGACTCATATTCGTCGGCCACATCCAAATCTTTGCCACGTAGCATGGAGTAAAGGCGCTGAATGGTGGTAATGACCACCTTGGCGTCTGGATCGATGCGCTGACCGGACAGGTGCTGAACGATATAGGTGTCCGTGAAGCGGTTTGCTGCGCCTACTGGCTGATAGTTTTGGTATTCCATCAGCGTTTGGTCGCCCAAGTTGTTACGGTCAACCAGGAAGAGGATGCGCTTAGCACCCGCGTGTTTGATAAGTCGGTACGAGAACGAACAAGCGGTAAATGTCTTACCAGCGCCTGTGGCAAGCTGGATCAACGCCCGCGGTTTGTCTTGCGCCAGGGATTGTTCCAGCCCTTCTATCGCCTCTACCTGGCAGTCACGCAAACCGGTTGGGGCCAGTGGCGGCATGTGCTGCAGACGAGCCCTTAGCGTATCGGGTTGAAGCAGCCATTCTCGCAATGTTTCTGGGCGATGAAAGGCAAATAACCTACGTGAGCGCGGCTTGGGGTCACGTTGATTGCTGAAGAACGTTTCTTCGCCTGTGCTTTCGTAGCTGTAGACAAGCAGTTCATCCCATCGGGCAAGATGGGGAGGCAGGCCGATAATGTACTTAGCGGATTGTTCGGCCACGCCACTCAAGGTAATACCAGCTTTCTTGGCCTCAATGACGCCTGCTGCCTTGCCGTCTATAAACAGCAAGTAATCGCAGGGGCCAGCGGATAATTGGAACTCTCGCACGGCCACACCAAGAGCTGCGCTTCGGTTGAATTCGTTGCGGTCTTGCAGCACCCAGCCGGCATCAGACAGTAGCAGATCAATCTGTTTACGTGCGAGTTCTTCTGGCAGTTCCATGTCGCCCCTTTATGTCTCTGCTTGCGCCTGTGGCATCTTGTTTCGGCCAGGAGGGCGAATTTCATAGTGGGTACCGCGGCCGCCGGGGGCGGCTTTCTGTAGCACGTCATGCAGCAGCAATTCAGTAATGTCACGAAGTGCTGTATCTTGGGAGCGCTTCGCCAGCGCCGCCCATTTGCTAATCGTCGGTTTTCCTTCGAGCCCATCCAGCAACCAGGTTTCCATTTGATGATCTTCAGGGGCCAGGGCACCGCTATTAATACCTAAACGACGCACGATGGCGGATCGTACGGAGGCAACGTTCAAAGCTTCGCCCTCAATGGCGCCAGTTTGGGTACCATCTTGGGCGAGTGCAGCAAGACAGGCTTCGCTACGCAGACTTATGACCACATCGGTTAGGCACTTAAGACGGACCCCCTGCGCGCAGCTAACAACCAGCGTGTGTTCTTCCGAGGCGGCGAGATGGTATTGCCAGTCATGCCAATGCGTCGATTGCCAGATGTATTCACCGATTTTCATGCGGCGATTGTGTGACGTTTATGCCCTACCGTCAAATTTTGATACAGGTGACCATCGTTCTGAAGAGCTCAATGAGCGATCGGCTGGGAGGTATTCGAGGACCATGGGCTCTTCATCATAAAAGGGGGACAAGCGGTATTCATTAAACTTGTTTTTGCGAAGAACAGGCTTAATGGAGAAGCATACCGATGTCCCCAATTGATTCTATCCTAGGGTTAAGAGGTTTAGAAGTTCAGCGCGTTGAACGACACCGAGACATACATGTCTGGGCCAGGCCGCAAGAGCGCCCGGCATGTGTGTACTGCTCGCATGCAGTGGTGCGTGTCAAGGCCACGCACCAGCGCACGGTCAAGCACACCCGTCAGGGTAACCAGCTCATGGTGTTGCATCTGAGCGTGCCCAAGGATCACTGCTTGGAATGCAACCGGTATTTCCGCCACCGGTTTGCCGGCATTCGTCCGCGTCTACGCGCCACCGAAGCGTACCGGCTGGAGGTCTTTGAGGCCCATGAGGGCGGTGTAAGCCAGCGCAAACTGACCACGACACATCGGATCGGCAGCGCCACCGTGGAGCGCTGGTATCAGTCGTATGTGAAGCAACGGGTCTCTGAGCTTTCCGGCAGGGCGTGTCCTCAGGTACTTGGCATTGACGAGCACTTTTTCACACGCAAGCAAGGCTACGCGACGACCCTGGTGGACTTGAAGAACCACAAGGTCTTCGATGTGGTGCTG